>Ga0335078_10008085_pt1 | contig 15620 bp, 13 predicted proteins | sample Lox_Sample_32_FD_206711 | JGI IMG/M metagenome (GOLD analysis project Ga0335078, IMG submission 206711) | Soil microbial communities from Loxahatchee National Wildlife Refuge, Florida, United States - Lox_Sample_3.2 | ecosystem: Environmental > Terrestrial > Soil > Wetlands | place: USA... | reverse complement strand
CTTCCCGCGATACTGGAAGCCTGTTCTGGAAAAAATGGAAGCGGTGACTGCACGATTCTAATCTGCTCCTTGCGCCGGCGTTACCGGGCCGCTATTTCTGCCATTCGGCCCGTGATTTTCCCGCCGGCGGAATATCACAAAGCCAATGGCCATGCACAGCAGCGTCACTACGCCGCCCATGCGAATCACGGTAAGGACCGTCGCGCTGTAGCGCGCCCGGGTCGGGTCGTATTGATAGCAAAACAGCAGCAGGTGATCCACCGGCGTGCCGATCTTTCCCGCCGAGGCATCCACCAGCCCTAGCCGCACGTTGCTCGGCGGATATTCCACGCCGAAAAAGTATCGCGAGATTCGCCCGTCCGGAGTCAGCAGCAAAATCCCACTGGCATGCGCGAACGATTTCGTCTGCTGGTCGAAGCTGAACCGGAACTTCGCGGATTTCGTGACCGCGTCAATCGCTTCCGGGCTACCGGTCAAAAAGTGCCAGCCCTTTTCCGTGGCTGGCCGTGCAAAGCGCGACATCGCCTCATGCTTCTTCTTCAATGCCGCGTCCGGCGTATCCGCGGGATCGAAGCTCAGGAAAACCACTTCATAATCCGTGCCGGGATTGAAAGAGATCATCTTCAGTGTGCCTACCACCGCCTGCTCCACCTGCTCGCAAAGCATTGGGCAAGTGTAATAGGCAAAGACCAGCACCATGGGCTTCTTGCCCGCGTATTGCCGCAGGGTCACCGGCTGTCCAAACTCGTCTACGAAGTGCGCATCCATGGGAATCTGCGCGTTCAATTGCGGATCGAAACCGACATTCACCAGAGCGGGTGGAAGCCCATTAGAGGATTGGCCGACGTTGTCAGGAATCATCTGCGCGCGCGCGACGCTACCGCAAAACAACAGCGCCGCCAGCGCCACCGCACTGCTAAGTACTTTCATCGCTCTCACTTCTTTTCCGCTGGCGGTGGAGCGACCGCCGGCAAACCCTTCTGAACAATCAATTTCATGGCATCGCTAACCGGAATTTGCGCGACGCCCGCCTTTTCGTCGATCCAGCCGAGCTGCTCGTTGGCTTCTGTGTCGGCTTTGATCTTGTCCCGCAAATCCTGCTGGGGATCAACCAGGTGCCCGGGCATACCCTGCAGGCGCGGCTCCGGCGGCATGCTCGGTCCCGCCGCCATCCGTGACGGCACCGGCTGCTCATAATCGCTCGCCCAGTAGTTCTTCAACCCCCGGTAAATTCCAAGTGCCGCCACATACGAAAGCACAATCACAATGCCGAGATACACCAGGAATTTCAGAATCGGCGACGTGCGTACGTCCGTTCCTTCGAACGAAACGTCTTTATGGACCGGCCTTCCGTTACTCCCGGCAGGGCCGTGCGTGTGCTCAGTGCTCATGTTGCGCAATGGCCTCCGCTAGATTTGGGTCTCCCAGGGGCAGCAGCGGGCGTTGCTTCAGGTTCATGGCAAAGAAACCGATCCACACACCTACCAACGCGATAGGCACAACAAAATCCAGCCATGTAGGCCATGCGCGCGCCGTGAACTCTGGTCGCGTCATCCAGTACAAATCCACGAGCCGGAACACCAGCATCCAGATCGCTACTTTCGAAATCAGTTTGGGATTGCGCTTCACGTCCTCCGACAACAGGATCAGAAACGGCAGACCGAAACTGAACAGCAGCACCACGACGGCGACCACGCCCCACTCGCCCGTAAGCCGCGAGCGGTAGAAACTGATTTCTTCCGGCTGGTTCCCCGACCAGATAATCAGCAACTGCGAAAAATCGAAATAGCCCCACAACATGTTGAAGGCGAACAGCAGCTTGCCTAGGTCATGCAGGTGCCGTGTCTTTAGCACGCTTGCGTAGGGCTCCGAGCCTTTCAGCAAAATGACTACAAGAATCATCAGGCACATCGCGCTAACGGCTTGCGTGGCCACGAAAATAAACCCATAGATGGTTGAGGCCCAATGCGGGGATAAGGACATAGCCCAGTCGATGACTGCGAACGTCATCGACAATACGTAAAGAATCACGCCCGGACCGGCCAGCGCCTTGATGCGCTTCAGCACCGCGGGATTTTCCGGCTGCAGGTCCTGCTGCCGCGACCACGCGTTGAACAGCAACATCAGTAACAGCCAGATCGCGAAATACACCACCGCACGGAAAACGAAACCGCCATGAGTCAAATAGTGTTGCTGGAAATTCGAAAGCGGCTCCGCCTGCACTTTCTCCGGATCAAGCCACGCGCTATACAGATGCTTCATGCCGAAGAGAATCGGCACAAACATCACCAGGATGAGCGGAACGTTCCGTGACGCGGCCTCCAGCGGCCGCCGAATCATAATCCCCCACTGCCCGCCCGTCAGATGCTGCAACATCAACAGGCCCAGCGAGCCCAAGGTCAGTCCAAGCACCAGCAAATAGCTGAACAAGTACGACTCGAAAAACTTGTCCGGATGAGCAAACGCGCCGATCAGGGCAATGACCAGAGCTACGCCGCCCACCAACCACCCGCGCATTTGCACCCGGTCGAGACCCGCGGGAGCCTTGTAGTCTTGCGCGCTCATTTCGCGGAACCTCCGGCCATCAGCTTCTCCTTTAAATTCGCGGGTAAATCCGCCACGTGCACGTTCCGGCTAACCTGCAAGGCGCGCACATACGCGACTACCGCCCAGCGGTCGCGCGGCGCCAGTTGCGCCGAATACCCGTTCATCGCTCCGAATCCGTTCGTAATCACGTCAAACAAATAGCCCACTGGCACGTTACGCAGCCGCTCCTGGTGATACGACGGCGGATGCTTCATGCCACGCAGCGTCACCATGCCCATGCCGTCGCCCTGCAAACCGTGGCACGGCGAACAGAAAATCTTGTAGCGGTCCTCGCCGCGTTCCAGCAATTCATGGGTCAGCGGCAACGGAAACGCATTGGACTCCTTCGGAATGAATAAGGAGTCTTCCTCTAGCGCGCCGCGCATCACGGTATTGTCGAGGATCGGCCGCGCTGAACGGTCGTCCGGGAAAAACGCCGCCGGCGAGAGCGGATTCTGCCGAGGCTGGTTGGCCATGTCCTGCCGAAGCGTGCCGCCGCAGCCGCCAAAGAATAAAGGCAAGAGGAACAGAGCCGCGATGCGCGAGGCGTTATTCTTCATCCTTCACCTCGGTCACGTGCACGGCGTGCAGTTTTTGCAGTAAGCGCGACGTCTCCGCCAAATCGAATTTCGGATCGCGCGACTCGATGCACAGGAAGAAACGGTCTGTGGAAGCGTGCGCAAAGCGCTCCACGCTGAAAACCGGATGGTACGGCTGCGGCAGCCGGTTCAGCGCCAGCATACCTACCACGGAAAAAATCGACGCGCCCAGCACAGTCAGCTCAAAGGTGACCGGAATGAACGCCGGCCAGCTGTTCAGCGAACGGCCGCCGATATTCAACGGATAGGTAATCGCCGAGCACCAATACTGCAGCGCAAAACCGCCCAGCCCACCCATCACTCCACCCAGCAGCGTGACAAAGGGGACCCAGGTGCGGCGGAAATTGATCGCGTGTGCCAGTCCCTCGATGGGAAAAGGTGTATACGCATCAATGTGCTGGTAACCTGCGTCACGCGCTCCTCGCGCCGCGGCTAGCAACTGTTCCGGCGTCTCGAACTCGCCCATAACGCCGTGCAAGGGTGAGCGATGTTCCGTCATTTGTGATCCTTCGCGACCGTGTGAGACTCCTCATGCACCAGTTCGCGCATCTCCGAGATGGCGATGGCCGGCAAGCCGCGCACGAACAGGAACAGCAGCATGGCAAACAGCCCAAGCGTTCCCGCCAACGTCGCGTAGTCCCAGAACGTCGCGCTGTAGCGGCCCCATGCCGACGGCATGAAGTCGCGCGTCAAAGAAATAACCACAATGACGAAGCGCTCCAGCCACATGCCGGTGTTAATCACCAGCGACATAATGAACAGCATCGGAATGCTGCGGCGCACCTTGCCAATCCACAGCAATTGCGGCGTGAAAATATTGCAAATCAGCAGCGCGTAGTAGAAATGCGAATACGGCCCGTGCAACCGCTGGTTCGCCAGAAACACGTCAAATTTGTTGCCGCTGTAAAACGCCATGAAAAATTCAACAAAATAGCCGTAAGCGACGATCAATCCCGTGGCCAGCATCACCTTGGCCATGTTGTCCAGGTGGCGCATGGTGATGAAATCTTCCAGGCCGTACGCCTTGCGTAGCGGAATCGCGATTGTCAGCACCATGGCAAAGCCCGAATAAATTGCGCCAGCGACGAAATACGGTGGGAAGATCGTCGTGTGCCATCCCGGAACAATGGCCACCGCGAAGTCGAAGCTCACCACGGTGTGAACCGAAAGAACCAGCGGCGTCGCTAGGCCGGCCAGTAGCAAATACGTGGACTGATAGCGGTGCCAGTGCCGCGCCGAATTCCGCCAGCCCATGGATAGAATCCCGAAAATCACCTTCTGGTAAGGCAGCTTTGCGCGGTCACGCAGCGTGGCCAGGTCGGGCAACAAGCCCACGAACCAGAACAGAAGCGAGACCGTTCCGTACGTGGAAACCGCAAACACATCCCAGATCAGCGGGCTGCGGAATTGCGGCCAGATGCCCATGGTGCTCGGATAGGGCATCATGTAGTACGCCATCCACGGACGTCCGGTGTGGATCAGCGGAAAAATACCAGCACAAGCCACGGCAAACAGCGTCATCGCTTCCGCAAAGCGGTTGATCGACGTGCGCCATTTCTGGTTCAACAGGAAGAGAATAGCGGAAATCAGCGTTCCCGCGTGGCCGATACCGATCCACCACACGAAGTTAACGATCGCAAATCCCCAGCCGATGGGAATGTTGATGCCCCAGATTCCGACGCCCTTCGTAAACAACCAGGCCACCGCTACCGTCAGAAGCATCACGATGCTGAAGCACAACGTAAATCCCGCCAGCCAACCGATTCCCAATGGCCGTGTCAGCACTACCGCGGCAATCTTGTCGGTAACCGACGCATAAGTATGCCCGGGCTCAAGCACTGGGTTGGGGCCCCGGAGTTCAGGAGATCCCGTTGGAGTCTGTGTTACGCTCATGCCTTCTCCAACTCCGGATTGGGATTGCGCACCGCCGCCAGATAGGTCGTGCGCGGCCGGGAATTCAGTTCACCAAGTATCGTGTAATTTCTCTGCTGTGCCTTCAGCTTGGCCACCTGGCTGTTCGGATCGTTGATATTGCCGAAGACGATGGCCTCGGTGGGACATGCGGCTTCGCAAGCCGTTACGATATCGCCATCCCGCACCGGCCGGTCTTGCTTCTCCGCGTTAATTCGCCCATTGTTGATGCGCTGCACGCAGTAGGTGCACTTTTCCATCACGCCTCGGCTGCGTATGGTCACTTCCGGATTGCGCATCAGCTTGTATTGCGGCGTATCCCAATCCTGGAAACGCAGGAAATTAAAGCGCCGCACTTTATACGGACAGTTGTTCGAGCAATACCGCGTGCCGATGCAACGGTTGTACACCATGTCGTTCAAGCCCTCGGCGCTATGCACCGTCGCGCCCACCGGGCAAACCTGCTCGCACGGCGCGTTCTCGCACTGCTGGCACGGCACCGGCTGGAAATACGTCTCCGGATTGTCGAGCGCCGGCTGATACTCCGAAGGATCGCCCGTGGATTTTCCGCTGGTCGCCGATTCCGTGTGCGTGTAATAGCGGTCAATGCGGATCCAGTGCATTTCGCGCCCGCGCATCACCTGATCCTTACCGACCACCGGAATATTGTTTTCCGCCACGCACGCAATCACGCAGGCATTGCAGCCGTTGCATTTGTTCAGGTCAATTGCCATGCCCCAGGCATAGTTGGGGTAATGGAATGGCTGATAGAGCGTGTTACTCTTCTCTGGCAACTCATGATGCTCGTGCGCGAAATCGGGGTTCTTCCGGTATTCCTCAAGCGTGGCCGTCGTCAGAATCTGCCGGCCTTCCATATTGAAATGGTACTGCGTGCAAGCGAGCGGATACGTGTCGCCCGTCGGCGTCATCTGTCCGCCGGTGGCCGCCCACAACGCATTCGAAGTGCGCACTGCGTACGCATTAAAGCCTTTGTTCGTGCCGGAATAGCCCGCGCGCGAACGCCCGTAGCCGAGCGGCAGCACAATGGTGTTCTCCGCCTGTCCTGGCAGGGTCCACGCCGCCGCGGTTACCTTGCTGTTGTTTAATTCGATGTCCACCAGCGCCGACTGCACCTGTCCGTGCTCGCCGCCGCGTGCCTCGATGATGTGCACTAAATTCTTGCGGTCTGCCATTTTCGGGCTGACCAGCGCGGCATTGTCCCAGGTCAATTTCGTCACTGGCTTCGGCAACTCCTGCAACCAGCCGTTATTCGCAAAGCGCCCGTCGTATACGCAAGGATCAGGTCGGAACAGGAATTCCACTTGGTCCGCGGGAGGCGCCTGGTACGCCGGAAGGCTCGCCGCATTAAATTTCAACTCTAGGGTAATCGCCGTTGACTTCGTGCCGGGAATCACGCCGTCATTCAGCCACTTGCGCCATCCGGCGTCCATCGACATCGGCAAGCGCGTGGAAGCTTCCGTCCAGTACGCGCGTACCGCGTCGTAAGCAGCCAGGCCCGGCTTATCCCCGAATGCCGCGACTACTTCATGTGCCGAGTGCGTGTAGTACAGTGGCGCGACCAACGGCTGAATGATGCTCGCCGTCCCATCGTGCGCACGCACGTCGCTCCACGTCTCCAGGTAATGCGATTCCGCCACATGCCACGTGCACCACGCGGAAGTCTCGTCAAAATACGGTCCCACGTGGATCGAGGTATGCACTTTCTTCAGCTTACTTAGAAAATCAAAGTCATGCGGCGCGTCATACACCGGATTGCCGCCCAGCATCAGCAGCAATTCGACTTTGCCCGCGTCCATCTCTGCGCAGAGATCGCGAATCCCTTCCAGATTTCCGGTGCCCTCGCCCATCGGCGGCTCAGTGTAATAAAACGTTTTCCCCACATTGCCCAGCGCCGCATTCATCGCGTGCGCCAGTGCGTGCACCGCCGCGGGCTGGTATTCGCCGGCGACCACCAGCGAAGTACCCTTTTCACTCTGCAATTCCTTGGCGATTACTTCAACCCACTTTGCCGCTTCCCCGGACAATGGCGCGCCTGAGCCAATGCCCAATTTCGCCGCAAGCGCCCGCGCAAAACCTTCAATGTCGCTCGAACGCATCGGCAAACGATGATCCGCCGAAGAGCCCGTAACCGAAGGAGTCGGCTCCACCACATACAGTCGATTCATCGTGTCGTTCGGCCCATCTAGCTTGCGTCGGCGCGCGAACTGCCGCGCATTTGCCACGTGTGCCGAGCCGCTGCCGAACAAGTCGGAATCCAGGGAAACGATGACGTTTGCCTTGCCAACCTCGTAAACCGTGTTCACCACGCGGCCAAATGCCAGCTTCGCGCCCTCGCGCGCGCCATCCGCCCCCGCGGGCTCCCACTGGTACCATTTCGCTTGCGGATATTGCTTAAGTAAGGTCTGGATCTGCGACACCAGCGTTGGCGAAGTTACCGCGCCCGATAAAATACGGAAACTCGCGCCCTGCGTGGCCCTCAAATCCGTGGCGTGGTTCTGCGCATCGTCCAGAAACAGCGACCACGAGCGAATTTCCCCGTTATGCTGCACCGTCTGCGAGCGGTCCGGGTCGTACAGACCTAGAACCGAAGCTTGCACCTGCGCGCTCGTCGCTCCAAGGCTCGACGGATGATCCGGATTGCCTTCTATTTTCGTCGGTCGACCTTCGTGGCTTTCCACCAGAACGCCCGCCGCGTCTCCAGGAAATGGCATCGCCGTGGCAAAAAACGACGGCTTGCCCAGAGTGATCCCGTCAGGCTGCTTTACATAAGGAACGATGTGCTCGATATCCGGTTTGCCGCAGCCAGCCAGCCCCGCAAAAGCCAGCGAGGCGCCCATCAACTTCAGGAAATTCCGCCGGTCCACGGAGTCGTCCCACTCCGAAGCGTGCCGCGGAAATTCCCGGTGCATCAGCTCTTCGAAATGCGGATCGTCGGCCAGCTCTTCCAGCGTTCGCCAGTACTGTTTGCCGGACTTGCCGCTCAGTTTCTGGCGCACCGTGGCAAGATCCAGGCGGTGCTGCCGCTCGCTAGCGTCCACGGTCTCCTCATGAGACTCTTCGTGATGCTCGTCTTCGTGATGCTCGTCTTCGTGCCTGTGCCCGCCCGGCGCGTGTTGCGCAGGTGAATTTTGCCAGACGCGCAGCTTGTTCTTGTCCTTCAGCGAATCGTCCATATCTCTTATCAGCGATGACAGGTCGAGCAGCTCGTCAGCTCGTTGACCGTCCGGATTTTGTACTCCGCCACCAGTTTCTTGCCCACTTCTGCCTGATTCGCGGGCGCCTTCCAGTCCATGTTGAACACTTGATTCTTGGGCCGCACATTCATCTCCGTGTTCCGGTGGCAGTCCAGGCACCACTGCATGTTCAGTGGTGACGCCTGGAACATCAGCGGCATTTGGTTCACGGAGCCGTGGCAGGACGAGCAGCCCACACCTTTATTGATGTGAATACTGTGATTGAAATAAACGTAGTCCGCCAGGCGGTGCACTTTCACCCATTGAATCGATTGGTCGGTGCGATAGCTCTCGCGCAGCGGCTCCAGATAACCGACATTGTTAAACAGCACGGAATGGCAATTCATGCACGTCTTGGTGGGAGGAATGCCGGCATAAGCCGAAGTTTCCACCGTGCTGTGACAGTAGCGGCAGTCAATGCCGTCGTCTCCGGCATGATGCTTATGGCTGAACTGAATGGGTTGCGCCCGCGTGACGCGCTCGTTGGTGATGTACGGCGATCGGGCAACCACTAAAACAACGGCAAGCGCCAGGTTAGCAAGGACCACTAACGCCAGCACAGAAAAACGCGCGATCAAATTTGCACTGCGGTGAAAAATCTGGGCCATGTCGAAATTTGCGCCTGAGGGCCTGTGCTCCCCACGGGACCGTCAATCTCAGAGGAACCGACCACTCTTGTGCCGGACAGCGCTCATCCGGGTCAACCTGCGACCGGATAGTGTCTATCAAATTCTCGGCGATTGCAAGCCGCTAAGAATTCCCCTTGCACAAAGATTCGCGCTCCGAACTCTCTGAAGCCTATTTCTTTTTAGGAGCGTTGGAAAATCTGTGTCAGCACGTCGGCATCGGGGAGATGCTGTAGCGTAGTTCCAGGTTGTGGCAAAGTTGCACAAGCGTGATTCAAACTGAGTCACAAACTCAATAAGTCTTTCTTATTCGCGGATTAACTTGATTGAAGTCTTGCTGATAATCTTCCCCGTGCTATGCTTTTCTTATGCTTTCCACCGCATCCTGCGGCAAAGCCTACGCGCTGCGGTTCTTCCGTTAGCCGTTCTTACAACCCGCTGGGGCGTGGTCCAACCGGTAGGACACCTCACTGTTAATGAGGATGGTGAAGGTTCGAATCCTTCCGCCCCAGCCAATTTCTCCCTATTTCTTCTCGACTAGGTGCCTTGTGCGGATCGCATCGCTTCCGGCTCGGACTCGCGACGCCACTTTTTCCACATCCACCGTCCCGGGAAAAAAACCAGCAGCGTCCAAACCAGAATCACCGGACCATTGCTGATGACAAAAAGCGCGATCCCGGACAGGCTGCTGGCGGCATCGGAGAAGCCCACCAGCGCCGCTTTCCGGAACTGCGCCCCAAAACTCTCGACCGGCGGCGTGATCTCTTCCCGCAGCGAAAACAAGACGTTCGCAAAAATGGTGCGATTCTGCCATGCGCTGCGCTGTGCCTCCAGCCGCGTGATCTCCGCATTCACCTCCAACAGTTGCCGCTGAATGTCTACGGCGCTGCTGCTTTTCGGCAACATTCCCTGAAGCCGCTGCAAGGTGTTGCGCGCATTGGTGAGCCGCGCCTCCAGGTCCGCCTGTTGCTGGGTGATTTCATCCGCAGTCTGCTCCTCGCGTTCCACACTCCCCAGCGTCTTTAACTCGGACACTGCGGAGTTGAACTCCGATGAAGGAACCCGCAACGTCGCCGTCAGCGTACTGCCGCTCGCCTGCCCCACCATCCTGAGTCTGGAGGCGTAACCGTGATGACGTTCGAGGATTTCTTCCAGGCCGGACCGGGAACGCGCAAATTCTTTCGTAACCACCGCTAGTTCCGCTGCACGGGAAATAAGCGGCGTTCCGTAGCCATCCACGATCCCGCCTGCCGCCGGTCGTGCTGCGGCACTCGCACTGGGCGCGATCATTCTGGACGTCTCTTTGACTCGCTGCCAATCCGCCCTTAGATCGGCATCCGGTGTAGACGCTGTTCCAAGCGCTCCCGGTGCCGGATTGCCGGCGCCCCGCGTTTCCTGCAAAACGGGCAGCCGAACCAGCCTCGACAAAAAAAGCACACTCACCGACAGACCGACAACCACCAGAAGCCCGCGACGAGTTGCAGCGAATCGGTACAGGCGTGCAAGCATGGAATCAACGTTGGCGCTCATCAGAATGGCCTCCTAAGCCTTCCCGCTTAGAACGATGAGCGCAAAATTCCTTGCAGCACGCTTAGATCTGCGTTCGACCGGCACTTCCGGTAGACAGCCGGACTTGCCGGCTCGCCGAATCTCACGCAGCCAGTTTGCGAAGCGCCGTGATCGTCAAAGAGATCCCGCAAAACAACGCGCCCAGCAGTCCAATCAACGGCAATTCGCTGGCCGTCTTCGGTAGCTTTGCCGGAGCTGGTTCTGTAGCAGCTGCGGTTTCTACAGGGGCCGCAGTCGGAACCGCCGTGGCTACCACCACCAGGATGGGCACATCGGGTGTCGGCGCCGGCGGAGGCGGTGGCATCGTTCCGGTCCTCTTCACTTGTTGCGTGACCACTGTTTCCGGTACTTCGGTCACCTTCTGCGCCGATATCCTCATGCCCTTCCGCAATCCAAACGCGTCCGTCTCCCGCCCATCGACCGTGAACTTCTGCCCCTGGGGAATCTTGAAAGTTTGGTTCTTGCCGTTATCCATAGTCAGAGTCACCGAATTGGGAGGTATTACGTTCCAAACGGTGCCGGTGACAGTTTGCACTGTTGTGACCGTCTTCGGCGTGGTCGTGGTTATGGTTTGTCTCTCAACCTTCATTCCCGGCTTCAGCTGGTGAACATTTAGCTGTTGTCCGTCGACGTTCACCGTTACGCTGTCGGGAACATTATTAAAATGCCGAAGCGTGCCGTCCTCCATCTTGATGACCACATCGTTCCCAGAGACGTACACTACTTCGCCGCGGTCGATTTTGACTTGTTTCGTCGGCTCTCCCGCGCTTGTCGATTTCTCGGTTTCTACTTGCGCGATCGCCGGGAGCGCTAGGGTTATGCAGAGGGCGGCTCCGCCTAGCAGGCCTCGTATCATCTTGCTGGAATGCCTAGCTGAAATCATTTTTCCTCCTCGTTATGTTGTTGTTCTTACCGTGGAAATTCTGGACCGTATTCGCCCTCTAATTTCCCTGGCTAGAATTTCGAAGCGATGCCGTAACGATGTATCGCTGCGGTGCGCTTCCCACGTAGTAAAAGGGGAAGCACGTCACCAGCGTTAGTGTTGGCTGTGCCGTGGGCGCCAGAACCGAGGTGTCCTCGGGGCTGACGATTCGAATGTTGCCGACGACGTACTGATCCTTCCGCTCCTGCAAATCCAACTCCAGGAGGTCGCCCGCGCTGATTTCCCGCAGCCCGCGGAAAAAGCCGTCGCGGTGACCCGCAATTCCCAGATTTCCGGGCCTGCCAAACTGTGCCGTTCCGTGAATTCGCCCGACGCCCCGGTTCAGCGTCAACTCATCTGTGTCGTTGAAAACAGGCACTTCCAGGTTGATCTTCGAAATGCGCAGGATGGCGCGCGGCCCGTCGGTGTGTTTGTTCAGGCTTTCCTTGTACGCCGCGATCCGCTTGTCCGACCACAGTCGCAGGTCTATCGCAGCGCTCAACATCGGGTCGAAAAATCGCAACGAGTGCGCGTCCGATACTTCCAGCTCGTGCGCCGGCGCTTGAAACCCCGCCACGGACGCCCGCGAAGTGAAAACCCCGTCCAGCCGCGCCACCGCCCAAACTCCAACGAGCGTCACACCGATTCCCAGCAGGATGCGTTCGGTGTTGCCAATCCTCCCAGCGCCTGCTACGTGAGCCATCTCTCTCCGATCACACAAAACCTAGCGCTCGAATGGCAGCCGCCACTCGCACCGGATCCTCGCAGCGGGCTGCGATATCCCGTCACGAAGGCTAAGGTATGGCAGGGGAATACCTGCGGAAACTGGCAATAGTTACAGTGAATCCTCGTTATCTCCGGCAACTCGCACAACGCTCAATGCCTCACGCGCCTGCAGTTCCCCTCGCTGCGAGACAACCGCGACCAGCCACTGTAAGATGCTCCAGCGCAAACTCTCTATGACCCACACCGCAAACTCGTTCCGTTGGAAACCATTCCTCCCGCACATTCCTTTACTTGTTCTTCTCTGCGGACTCTGCGGTTGCAGATCCAACGGCGTTCATCCCATCACCGTAACTGTGCTTGATCCCGAATGGTCCCAGCCGGAAGTCTTGCGCAGGGTGGTCGACGAAACCGCCCGCTTCACGCGCGAAACAGGTATCCTCGTTGAGCACGCCCCCGTGCCCGAGACCTCCCTCGCGCAACTGGACCTCGCTCGCAGCCTGTTCCGCGAACAAAATGCTAGTCCCGATCTTCTGGGCATCGACGTAATCTGGCCCGCCTTCCTCGACCAGTACTTATTGGACCTGAAGCCTTCTTTTTCCTCCGAACTCTCCTCGATGGATCGCGAACTCGTCGCCGCCTATACCGCGAACGGCAGCGTCGTGGCCATCCCTTACCACGTTCAGGCCGGTGTATTGGCCTATCGCACGGATCTGCTGCAAAAGTACGGCTACAACAAACCTCCCAGCACCTGGGACGAGCTGGAAGCTATGGCCGCCAGGATTCAGGCCGGCGAACGCGCGCAAGGTAGAAAGGATTTCTGGGGCTACGTGTGGCAGGGCGCGGAGACCGAAGGCCTGACCTGCAATGCCTTGGAATGGCAAGCTACCCAAGGAGGCGGCCGCATCATTGAAAACGACAAGACCATCAGCGTGAATAATCCCGCTGCCATTCGCTCCTGGCAGCGGGCCGCGCGATGGGTGGGTTGGATTTCGCCGCCCGGCGTTATCGCTTATCGCGAGCCCGATTCCATGAACGCCTGGGAGTCAGGACGGGCCGCCTTCTGGCGCACCTGGCAATGGAAATATCGCCTCAGCCATTGGCAGGAATCCGCCATGCCCGACAGGAGTGGCTACACCAGCATTCCCGGCGGAGCGGCGGGACGCGTGGGCACTCTCGGCGGCACTGGCTTGGCGGTTTCGCGATTCTCCGCGCATCCTCAGGAAACCATGGCTCTGCTTCGGTTCTTGCTGAAGAACGAGCTTGAATCGGATCAGAGCGCGGATAGCAACCAGGGACCGCGCGGGCCCCAGCTGTATGAGTTACCTCCGTTGGTAAGCCCCCGCGCAACTTCCCAAAAACCCGGCCAGCAGCCAGGCATCATTAGCCGCCCTTCGATGATCGCTGGACAGGCTTACGAAAAAGTCACCGCCGCCTACATGCAAGCGGTGCACTCAGTTTTGACACGTGAACGACGTGCTCCAGATGCCGCCGCAGCTTTGGAAAAGGAACTCGTTGAAATTACGGGCTTCAAAACGGGTCCGCCTCAGCCCTTAACTTCAGGTGGGTCCTCGCCACGAATACCGGCGCAGAATTGATAAAGCCGTAGTTTTCTGACGCCGACCTGACTAGCCGGACGCAGCGGCTCCCGGGTTGACGCTCGTGGCATCTTTCGCGGAGTCCGCAACGCCACTCGACGCAAGCCGCGTCGGCACCATGCGCAGTCCGCTGGCCGCCGACTGTTCGCCCGCATTCCCGCTCTCGTGGTACTCGGCGTCCTGGTTTACCTGCCAGACGTTATAAACGCTCTGTCCCGCAACAATATTTTTCGCCGTAAGCATCGCCGTCATCATGGCGTGATCCTGGTTGTTGTACTTGTGCATGCCATTGCGGCCGGTGAGATGCAGCGTCGGACAACGTTCCTGAATTTCCGCGACGAATGTTTCCACATTGATCTTATAGTTGTCGTCGTACACCGGGTAGGCCTTCTTCTGGCGCACCACGCAGCCATCCTGAACATCCTTGGGATCCAGCAAGCCCAACGTCTTCATCTCCCGCGAAGCCAGCGCAATCAACTCCACGTCCGGCGCGGCCCAGACTCCGTCGCCTTCGAAACAGAAATATTCCAGCCCGTAGCAGCACAGTTCCGGGTCCGGCACCAGTTCCGGTGACCATGATTTGAAATTCTGCACCCGCCCCACCTTCACTCCTGGGTCGTGCACGTAGATCCAGTTGTCGGGAAGGAACAGCCGGTCTCGCGCAATTAGCGCCACCGTCAAGAAGTCCCGATAACGCAGATTGTCGGCCGCTTGCATCGCTTTGGCGCTCAGCTTTGGCTCGATCATGTGTGCCAGTTCCCGAATCCCCGTCGTCGAAATCACCTGATCCGCCGCAACCTTATCCACTTCGCCGCTCTCGCCACGCGCAGTGACTTCCCATTCTCCCGTTCCAAGCTGACGGCAGCTTTGTACCTGTCTTCCGAGCAAAACCTCGCCGCCCATGTCCTTGACACGCTTCGCGGTTTCCTCCCACATCATTCCGGGTCCCAGCCGCGGATAGCGGAACGAGTCGATCAGCGTTTTGATCACTTTGCTCGCGTCTTTGCTTTTCTTCGGCGGAAACAGAGCGTTCTTCACCGCTGACGCCAACGACAATCCCTTGATCCGCTGCGCCGCCCAATCCGCGGAAATCTCCTTACAATCCATGCCCCACACTTTTTCCGTGTACGTCTTGAAGAAAATCCCAAACAGCCGCCGCCCGAATTGATTGACCACCCAATCCTCGAACGACCGCGGGTCCGCCACAGGAAAGGCCTTCGCTTTGGCGTAGGACAGCACGCACGCCGCGGATTCAAATACCCCCAGATTGCTTAGCGCTTCCATCGCCTTCAGTGGATACGAATAAAAGCAACCGCGATAATAAATCCGTGACAGCCGCGGGCGATTGATCAGGTTCTCCTTCAAAATCATCGACCAGAAATCTTCCACTTCTTTCGCCTTCGAAAAAAAGCGGTGCCCGCCGATATCAAACCGGAAGCCCTTGTAATTCACCGTCCGCGAAATGCCCCCTACATAGTCCGGGTCGGCCTCGAAAACGGTCACCTTCCAGCCGGCTTCGCATAGAAAGTACGCCGCGGTAAGCCCGGCCGGCCCGGCACCAATGATGGCAGCGCGTCGCATGCTACTTCTCCTTAGGAAGCATCCTCGATGCTTCGGTTTGGGCAGGGGACTTCAATCAGCGCACCGTGTCGCCGCCGTCCGGCTTCACCTCGAAGACCCACACATTCCTATTATCCCGGTCATTAATGTTGCGCGGGTCCCGAAGAATGATCTGGTTCCATACCGCCCGGAGTCTACCCGAAGCGGTCAGAAAAGGCGTAATCACGTCCGTCGACTGACTGGTGTGCAAAACGTAAAAATGCGCGTTAGCT
>Ga0335078_10008084_pt1 | contig 15622 bp, 14 predicted proteins | sample Lox_Sample_32_FD_206711 | JGI IMG/M metagenome (GOLD analysis project Ga0335078, IMG submission 206711) | Soil microbial communities from Loxahatchee National Wildlife Refuge, Florida, United States - Lox_Sample_3.2 | ecosystem: Environmental > Terrestrial > Soil > Wetlands | place: USA... | reverse complement strand
TGCCGCTGGTGAATTGGTCGAAAGCGGCCTTGTTCTCGAAGAAGATCATCTGACTGAACGCCTGACCGCCGGCCTGAAATCCGACGCTCACCTGCGTCATTGAGGTATCACCGACGTACTTACCGTTTTCGTAGACCCTGCCATCGCCGTGCGCGGCACCCACTCCTAAACCCCCTTTACCGATTGTGGGGAACACCGCGTAACCGTAGCAGTTGTTGAAGAACGCAGCGCTCTCGCCAGCGTTCTTGTACACATTGATCGTATCCGTGTACTCATCCGCCCGTGCCGCCGAGCCGGCGAGCATCGTCGCGGCCAAAACCAGAGCTGTGAGTTTCTCTTTCATAAGCCTTCTCCTTGCGTAATGCCGACATCTGCTGCCGCCGCGGCATCGAGATACCAGTTCGGCGCGATCGCCCAGCCAGCACGGAGGCCGGCGACGGGCAGGGGGACCGGTAAGCCACTTCTTTTGCTCTGGTAACTCGCCGACTGCACCGTGCCATCCGACTGGGTAACTGTAGCAGCACCCGCGAGCTGCAAGGTCATGTCCAAGTAATGCACACCCGCGGACGCTGCAAAGAACATCGAGTGGGCGACCACACATTCTTGGCGAACCAACCCGCTCCCTGCCGCACGGTCACCACGATTGGGAGCGAACGCAGCTGATCGACTACTACCCCACTCCCGCCACCACGGTCTGACGCAAGCTCGCAAGCCGTGTTAGCGTTGTTTTGCCGAGTCGTCGCTAACGACCGCGAAGTGCTTGGATTGGGCTGCGCCTGGTTGCGCATAAAACCCCATGCGGCTCTCGGGCACCCACATCACCACTTTGTCGCCCTCTTCCAATGCCGCAACCGGTTTCACCTCTTTCTTGTCCGCCAACGTGAGGGTCGCGTCAGGAGCGAATTCAAACGTCACAATCGTAGAGACCGAGCGCCCTTCGCTGTCGATAAAGCTCAGTGTCAGGTGAGTACCCTGCCGGCTCTTCACCTCTGCGTTGAAGCGCGCCCACTTCTCGCCATTCGCCACGACTACCTCGTTGCAGGCCGCGCCCGCGCGTGGGTACTTTGCAAGAAACTCCTGGCTGTAGACGATATCCTTGACGCAGCTCAGCGGAGGCTGGCCCTGCGCGACGCCGGTCAGCGGGAACGCAATTAAGACGGCGGCAGCTAATCCCACTTTACTTTTCATGATGTCCGATCCTCCATTGCAAGCTCTCATGTCGAGGGCATCGAATCTGTCAATTACCCGCTGGCATCATCATCAATAGTTGCCACGCTCTTCGTGCTCATGGTGCCGACCTGCACGCTAGCAGAGCGGTAGCGGCGCGCCTACTGCCCCTAGGGGCAGGGCTGTAATGGCTCTTGGAAAAGTGCGGCCTGGCGCGCGAGCGTGATGAGCTCGGTGACCAAGCGCACGCGGAGCTTCCTGGTCGGGGGGCGCTAACTTCCCCCTACTGATCGCATATCGCGCAATACCTGACGGATGGACTACCGAGAGTTGGGCGTATCAATCGCGATCGCCGTATGGCAGCTCTCGCGTGCTTTCCCGCGCGGACCGCTACCGCTCGGGGTGTATGTAAAAAAAGCCGATTCGGTGTTGCGAACAAAAAAGTCGCCTGGCTCAAAAGGCTGCTCGAGGCGCGAGATTACCGACTCCGTTACGCCGCGGTAGCATTGAAAACAACATGCCTCCTCCGCGCGCCCACTTCCCGATTCGTTTGCCAGATCTTACGTCTGCTATTGGTCTTGGCGCCGCTCCTCGGCCTGAGCGGTGGGCCGAGCATCGGCTCGAGCTCTTCTGCTCTCCCTGGCCCACAAGGCGTGCTTGCGATAGCAAGCGCACGTATCACCGTCCAAGGTCACCGCCCAAAAGCCATACTTGTTGCGCTCAGTTCATTTTGCCTGGCCTGCGATGACTTTAAGCTGTCCCGAATTTAACGCTCCCGGCGCGGCGTAGAACCCGATTCGGCTACTCGGCGCCCATATAGAGATTTCCTGACCCTCTTTCAGCGTAGAGTACTTCATCTGCTGGCCGCCAACTTCTAGAGTCGCATCGGGGGGAGCAGTGAAAGTGAGAGTGAGAACGGTTCCCTTCATGTCGTTCAGGAAATTCGCCGTCACGCCATTGCTCTGCACCTTGGTTATGTTCGCGTCGAACCGGACCCACTTCTGTCCGTTCTTTTCGACCACCTCACGGCACGCCGCGGGCGCCTTCGGGTAACGCTTCAAGAACTGCTGGCTATAGACGAAATCCGTGCATTTCAGCTTAGGCTGTTCTTGCGCGACCCCGACGACCGGTATCGCGGCCAACAGCACGAGAACCTTCAATCCTGCGCTCATGTCGGTCTCCCTATGAGTTAGTTTCAGCCTCGACCACACTGGCGACGAAATATAATTAACTCCCTTACGCGCGTAAACCAATTCGCGGATATGCGTTACGTGCTTGCAGTTGTGCGGCGCGATGGGCTTCCCTCACGCCGCGGCGGCCGCGAGCGAAATTAACACGCACGCTGTCGACCTCGATCCTCTTGGATCTAGATCTTGGTCGCAAGCTTGACAGTTCGCATTAGAGGCGTTATTACGCCATCTCGGCGCAAAAATGATCGTTGATACCGCAGGCCTACGGCAGTGGCGTATCTCCGGTGGTCTTCCTGCGGAGCCTGCCTCTCACCCAGGCCTTGGCGAAAACCTTCTCACGTGCGCTCTCATCGACATAGCGGCCCATCAACGTTTTGACGGCATACGCGACCTGGCCGTATTCGTCCGCACAACCTTCCGCGCGGCTCTCCGGCAGATACTTCTTCTCGACCAGATCCGCGAACAGGCCGGGCTCCGCGCCGTAGGCGATACACAGCAAGTTGTAGAAGCGTTGTCCGGCGAGGCCATGCACGTTGGCGAGGGCGGTGCGACTCAACGACGCCTCCTTGGCCTCCTGGGCGTACATCCAGGCGACGCCAACCACGGTATCGCGCGCGGTCCGCTCGCTCAGATGCACCAGCACGAATGCCGCAAACTGATCGGCAGCATCCTCCTCGCGACCGAGGAGCGGGATGCGCAGCTGTTCGAACAGCGCGTGACCGACTTCATGCAGGAACACCTCGAGCAGTGGGCCGAGTACCGCGTTGTCCGGCGTCACGCCCGTGGGCGTCGCAGCCGCAGGCGCGATCTTGTGCACCGCTTGGAGGTACTCGTAGCAGACCGTCACCGTCAGGTCGTCGGGGTCGTACCACGCGTCGTCTTCGCCGTCACACCCCGCGAGCTTGAGCGTCAGCGTGCGCGGCAGGCGAATAAAGCTCAGGAAGCTCCGGAACTGTTCGAGAGTGTGTGCCGCTTTCAGTTGCTCATACAGCGCCCGGTGAGCAGGGTTCTTGGGCGCCTCGTATACGGCCCGGAACTGATCCGTGTGCGGTGGCGGTGATGCCGCAGCGTACGGACTGCCAGAGCCGCTCGGCGACCACGTCAGTATCGTAGCAGAGAGCAGGGCTGCCACAGCCGCATGCGCCTTTGGAGAGCCGTACGATCGGACCTGCACTGCTGCACACCTCAAGACCAGCCAAGACTATATAAGCCTTGGTTTCACCAAAGGAGCCGATATTCGCCTCAACTGCCGTGCTTCGATCGCTCACCGGTAGCCATGAGGGGCCGTCTAGCCGAGAATTGGCGGCGCAAACGGGGAGTCGATGCGCAGCCCAATAACTTGAAGATCGGCTTCGGGACCGCGTGATGCTCGGGATGGGGAAAGCTTGCCGCCTTTGGCGAGGTGGTCGCGCGAGCCGGCGTGGTGCCAAACGCCTCTGCGGCCTGTTGATGCTGGCGATATGCGCCGCAGCCGGCACGGCGCGCGCGTGGGTGTACCCCGAACACCGTGACATCGCGGTTTTGGCGGTCGCGGGGCTCGATCCGGAGCGCCGCACGCAGTTCGATGCCCTGTGGCACTTGGCCCGTGGCACGCACGCAGACCGTCTCTGCGAGCTTGGGGTCGATCGCACGCAGAGCGTGGCGCCATCCTGCCTCGACTGGGCGGCCCTCTCGGCGATCGCTGGCGACCACTCATGCTCGGCGGAGGAGATGACTGCGACCGTCCTAGAATCCGAATGGATCTTGTCGGTCGCCGACATTGCTGCTCGTCTCAAGGTCGATCTGGCGGGAATCGGAATCCCCCCGCGCCCCGAGCAGGTTGCCGCTACGCCGGGGACGATCGAAGAACTTCGTCGGCGCGTCGAGAGCGCGAGCACCCGCGCGGCGCGTAAGAATGCGCTGCGCACTGCAGATAACCGCATGCAGCGCGCCGACTCAAAGTATGCCACGCGGGCCTACTCCAGCAACGCTCATTTCCTGCTCGCCCGCCCGTACACCGGCATATCGGCGGAGCAATACGAACAGCTAACGTGGCGCATCGGATCGAGGATCAACGCGCTCGGAGTGTATGCGTGGTATCACCTGAGCGCCCTGCAGCTGGCGACGCGGCTCGCACGCGAGCCGCTCGGGACAGACCAACGGCAGGCCCTCGTGCGCGCGATGCTGTTCGACGAGGCCTTCGCCCTCCACTTCCTCGAGGACGCATTTGCGGCCGGGCACATCGCCGGGACCTGGGGCGATGCCTCGCAGCGGCAGGGCACGCACGATTACTACAATGAGGCCGGGCTCGAGGTCTTTCTCTGGGATGGCGGTAGCGAGTCCGTCGTGGTGATGGGGGATGCCAACATGCGCCCGGAGGACGCGGAACGTGTCGCGGCGGTGGTGCGCCTCAGCCTCGAGCAGCTGCTCGACACCAGCACCGGCCGTGAACGTGCCCACGAATTGCCGTATACGCCGTCGGCGCCGATCCAGCCGGACGCGTTCGATGTATGCAAGAACCAGGTGCTGATTGCTCGGCCGGACCTTACAACAGCGCCGGACGCGTACAAACAGGCGGTTGTCGCCGAGGACGGCGAGGTTCTGCGGCAGACGCCGATACCCGGGCTCGGGCCCGGGCTGGGCGCCCTGCCGCGCTTCCGTAGTGAGATCGGCCCATTCTTTGGCTTGGCCGGCTCGATAGACGGGCGATGGATCAACGGGGGGTTCACGCCTTCGAACGGTGACGGCTTCATAGCCGGGGTTGACCTGTCCGCTCGGGTCGGCCTGGGCCTGGACGGAGTGATGCGCGAGTCGGGTGATGGCCTTGCATTCCTCTCTGTCGGGGTGCGAGGCGACACTTCGTCGACGAACTCGGTGAGCGTTGGCTCGTCTGAGGTCGGTGGGAACCTCACGTCCGCGATTCCCTCACGCACCGCGGTGACCACGGGTCTAAGGATGCCCTTCTATCTGGTTCCGGGCGACCTGCTGCTGCTCGCGCCGCTCTACTTCTTCGCGCCCCAGCCGTACGAACGCATGGCAGTGACGGCAGCAAATGGAGGGTTGATCCCGTGGCAGGCGGGCTTCTCGACCGGGTTCGGCCGTTTCCAGTTCGTGCTCGGCCGGCAGCTCGGCGTAGCCTTTTACGGGATCAGCGGTGATGATCGCGTCCTCGCACCCGGCGCTGCTGGCGGCCCGGTTCGAGTGGTGGCTTGCAGGTCGACGGCATTTGACCTCCCGATCCTCGAGTACCGTCCCTACCGCTCATTCTCCAGCAATCAGAGCTCGGCGCTGCTGTTTCAGATCTTCGCCGAGTACGACGTGCCACATTCGGCGAGTGTCGTAAGCCCACCCGGCGCACCGAGCGTCACGCTCAATGATGTCTGGTCCGTGGGCATTCGGCTCGTGTTTGATTGGCGCTACTATCCTTAGGCTTCAGATCCGTCGGCAAGGGGACATCTTGCAGCGCGCTGGTGGACAGCATTCGGGAGCCGTGTGGCGCAGAGCGCATCGACGCTCTACGGGGTGGATACTACCCGCAAGACCCCAGGGACGGTTTCGCGCCCGAAGAAACTCCGTTGTGGGATTGACGCTGTGCGCCGCGCTGTGCGCGTGCTCGAGCCCCCCGCTATCGCCGTTCACCACGAATAACCCACCGCTCGTGCTGGTCGCCGCGCAAGAGGCCGGAATAAAGGATGAACGAGCGCGCTTCCGCGAGATTTATTGCGCTGTGCTCGAAGCGCGTGCGCAGTCGTTTCCGGACTACCGACCTTGTGAGAAAGCACTCACCCGGGTGGGGTCTGAACCTGCGCCGACGGGCAAACCGGTGGATCTTGGACCATCGCGGCGGCACCTTATCGTGGGATTCGTCCCGGGGCTGGGCTGGGAGTGCTTCGCCGACTGGCTAAACGCGACCGGCAGCGTGACGGCTCATCTCGCTCAATTCGGCTACGACGCCCGGCTCGTGGAAGTGGGCGGACTGACTGGCACGGAGGAGAACGCTCGGCGGATCAGGGATGCAGTCCTCGCAATGCCCGTCGCCGCGGGGGAGCGGCGCGTGGTTCTCATTGGTTACTCAAAGGGAGCGCCGGATCTTCTCGAAGCAATAGTCAGGTACCCGGAGATCCGACCATACCTGGCCGCCGTGATCAGCGCGGCTGGCGCGGTTGGGGGTTCGCCGCTCGCCAATCCGGCGAAAGAGTCAGACGCTGACCTGCTGGTCCACTGGCCCGGCGCACACTGTGAGAAGAGTGACGGGCATGCGATCGAAAGCTTGAGGCCGAATGTGCGCCAGGCGTGGCTCGCTCGACATCCTCTGCCGCGCGATGTTCCTTATTATTCGCTCGTCACCTATCCTGACCCCGATCACATCTCCCGCATGCTGCGCGGCAGTTACGACAAGCTGAGCAAGATCGACGCACGCAACGACAGCCAGCTCATCTTCTACGACGAGGTGATCCCGGGAAGCACGCTGGTAGGTTACGTCAACGCCGATCACTGGGCGCTGGCGGTGCCGTTGAATCGCTCTCACCCGTGGCTTACCTCCATGTTCGCGACCGAGAATGCGTACCCGCGCGAGGCTCTGCTCGAAGCGCTGCTGCGCCTGGTGGAAGAAGACCTGCAGGGCGGGTAGCCAACGCACTCAGCCCGGCAGATCTCCCACGTAGTACGCCGGCGTGAAGTCAGTCTCGCTGCGGTAGTCGAAGTTGCGGATGTTGTGCAACGTGATGCGGTCATCGTCGATCGCATAGGTGAGGACCGCATTCTCGGGCTGCCAGTCGCGGTGATTTAAAGGCTCGATCGCGCTCCAGCGCGAACAGCGCATCGCCGACATGGGCTAGCCTCGGGTCGAGCGGGAGGATAGATTATCGACACAGCGGCCGCCGTGCCCCCTGCACAAAGCTAACGGCACGGCAGGCGCTGGCCCGACATACGTGGGCGGGAAAGTTGCACCCGTGCGTCACCCGTCCAACCAAGGGGGATGATGTTGCGTCCACTGTGCGCTCTGCTTGCCGCAGCGGCACACCGGGGGCTGTTGTCCTGCCTTGCCGCGCTGGTCGCTTCCGGAGCGGCAGCGCAGGATTCGGGGGCCGCGGGCGCGATCAGCAAGCGCCCGCGGGTGGGGCTCGCGCTCGCCGGCGGCGGGGCGCGCGGAGGGGCTCACATTGGCGTCCTCAAGGTGCTCGAGGAACTGCGCGTGCCTGTCGACTGCATCGCGGGAACGAGCATGGGCGCGCTCGTGGGGGGCGGTTACGCCTCCGGGATGTCGGCAAGTGAGATCGAGCGATTCATCAAGGCGGTGGACTGGAAATCGGCCGTTGGCGGTGTCGGAAGCCGGCCGCTGGAACCCGCGGAGCAGAAGCGATTCAACGACATCAGCCCGTCGTTCGGATTCGGGCTGAAGGACGGGAGGATCGTCACCCAGGGGGGATTGATTGCCGCGAGCCGCATCGAGGACGTGCTGCGCACCTACGTGGCGAAAGCACGCTCCGTGTCAGATTTCAACCAGCTGCCGATTCCCTACCGTGCCGTTGCCACCGACATGCTGAGCGGAAAAATGGTCGTGCTCGATCACGGCGACATCGCAACGGCCATGCGGGCGAGCATGGCGATCCCGGGGGCGTTCCCGCCCGTCATCACCGATGAGTATGTTCTCTCGGATGGTTACATCGTCCGCAACCTTCCCATCGACGTCGTGCGCGACACGTGCGCGGACGTCGTCATTGCCGTGAACCTCGTCAAGCCGACGGTGACGCGCAAACAGCTGGTCTCGGGCGCGAGCCTGGTCTGGCGCAGCACCGACATCACGATGGAAGAGAACGAACGCCTGCAGCTCGAGACGCTGACGGCCCGCGATGTGCGTATCGATGTCGATTCGGGAGACGTCGGCTCGTCCGACTTCGAGCGGACGGCGGAGACCATACCGCTCGGCGAGAAAGCGGCGCGGGCCGTGGCTGCTCAGCTTGCGGCTCTGTCTGTGCCGCAAGACGAATACCTTGCGTGGCGTCGCCGCGTGACCGTCAGCCAGCACATCGAGATCAGGATCGCCGAGGTCCGCTTCGAGGGACTCAAATACGTCAATCCGGAGTACCTGCGCAAGGTGACGAGCGTACGTGCCGGCGACACGGTCGACATCGCCGCGATCAGTCGCGACGCCTCGCGTCTTGCCGCTCTCGATGATCTGCAGGGTGTCGAGTACAACCTGAGCGGCGATCCGGACAATCCCGTGCTGGTTTGGCATCCGACGGAGAAACAGATCGGGCCGGATTACCTGCGCGTCGGCGGCGGCCTGTATGCCGCAGGCGGGGGGGTGTTGCTGTTCGAGCTGGACGGGCAGTACGTGCGGCAGTGGCTCAATTCGTACGGTGGTCAGTGGCGCAACCGGCTCGGGATCGGCACGACTTCACTCGCCGCGACGAGCCTCTACCAGCCGCTCAACGTGAGCCAGACCTTCTTTGTCGAACCGGCTGCCGCGGTGAGCAGATCCCTCGAGTACGTCTATAACGACTACGAACGCGTAGCCCAGTACTTTTTCAACGACACCATTGGTCGCATCGATTTGGGTGCCAACCTCGGAAACAGCAGCCAGGTCAGAGCCGGCTACTGGGCCGACCGGCGCAACACGGAGGTCGACACGGGAATATCCCTGCTGCCGACCGGCGAGAGTACCGATGCCGGGCTCGCCGCGACGGCTTTTTACGACACGCGAGATGCGGCGAGCTTTGCCACCGAGGGCACCGCCGCCGCGGTGCGGTATTTCTGGTCGACCGCCGCCCTCGGCGCGACCCGCGACTGGCAGCGACTCGAGGCTGCGATTCGTGAAGCGTTCAGGATCAGCAAGACGTCGCTGTGGCTCACCGCAGCTGGGGGGTCCGATCTCGGCAGCACCCTGCCAGCCGACCGCGCGTTCTCCCTCGGCGGCCCGCAGAGCTTCGCCGGCTACGCTCCGGGCGAGGTGCGCGCCCGCGGCTACTGGACTCTCGAAGGTGACTTTCTCTGGCGCGTGGCCGACATCCTGCCGATCGCGAATCAGACCCTGTACGGAGGACTCGGGCTGCAGGGAGCGCACGTGTACGACCGCGTCGATCCAGTAGCAAACGGGACGCTGTACGGCGTGTCGGCCTACGTCGGCGGGCGCACGCCGATAGGGACGTTGACTCTCGGGGTCGGCAAGGCCACGGGCGACTGGGCCGGATGGCTCACGCTCGGAACTCCCATTGGCACGGGCTCGATCCTCAACGAACCGCTGTTTCGCTGAATCTCGGCGCGCGACCCGGCGCGCGCTCCCGGCCCTGTGCGTACTTTGCTGGAATTCCAGGCGCCACCGGTCGTAATGTCGGTGGCGCTTGCCACAATCGGCGGACCGACCCCGCGGTCGAGATCGTCATATGTGGCGCCGTGCAACAAATCGTCGCGTTTCAGGAAGCTCGTTTCATAAATATCGAACGCCTCAGCGCCGTACAGGCCGAAGGCAAGCGCCATGAAACTGCCGCCCGCGACGCCAGTGATTACGTCAACCTCATCGAGGAGGCGAATTCTCGTGCCGTCGGGTGCGATGGCCTCGATGCGAGGACCACCTGCGCGAGCGAACTCGCATGAGACTTCTCTAGGCGGGGACTAAAGACCAACTCCTGCGGAGATCTGAAGAGAGTAACCCTGATACGTCCACCGATTTGAGAATTCGTCGAAGTATTTCAGGCTCAGTATCACTTTCTGCGTCGGCAACAGGAGGTTCAATCCGACGCCGAGGCCGTTGACCCGGTAGCGCTGCGCTTGTTCTGCAGCCGTGATGTCAGGTCCGGTTTTGGCCGTGGTCTGCCATGCACCGTAGCCGATCACTCCCACCTGAAGTCGTGACTCCGCATGAAGCGGGAACGCCTGCATCACTGAATAGTCGAGATCGAAAGTCTCCCCGGGCCGAATGTGCGTGCCCGACTGCGCAGTGTGAAATTCGTACATTTCGAAGAGGGAAATGGTGGTTGCCTCATCTGTGGATAGGTAGAGTGTTTCACCCGCTGCGACCACTGGTGTCCAATAGCCGTTACCCACGTTGTCCTTCGCGCCCGCGTTGAATTTGCCGGTGGGTGCCAGCACCCCGACAATGGCGCGAATGTCAGCACGCTGCGCGTGCCAGCCGAGGATGACAGGCTGAAAGTAGGCATCCCCTAGTCCGCCGCCGCCGCTGATCGCCCCCTGGGCGCTGGAGCTCAGCGAGTTGTTCGCGATCGGGATGGTCGCCGCGCAGGAAAATCTGGCGTCGCCGAGCGACGTTATCCGCTGACTGTTCGCCCACACGAAGGTGTTCATGTCCAACAGCACTGCCTGCTGTCCGGTGGCAAGAACCTCACCGTCGCCGCCCTTCTGCTCATCACGAGAGTAAAACAGAAAGCTGTTGTTGTAGGTCAGGCCTGGGGCGGGGGTGACACCGGAATTGATCGCGCTCAGGCCGAGAGGATAGACGCCGCGATTCTGCGCCTGTGCTGAGGTCGCGACCAACCACACCAAAACGGCGACCGGCACCCACCGCAGTCGCTCGGCTGCCACATGCCACATTACTTTACTGCCCGGCGCTTACCGCACGCTCAGGAAGTTGCCGCCGTCCTTCGGGCGGTCGCCAAGCGGCGCAAACCGTCGAACGCGGCGTACTTGTAAGCGTAGCTATAAGTCGGAGTGTCGAACGACATGTTGGCGATGCTGTTCAGGGTTCCGCCGCAGCGAATCACCCTCTGGTCAATACCCACGATCACTGAAGCAATATCGCCAATGCTGTGAACGCCGATCACTTTCCCATCGGTCTTCAAAAAGATAAGCTTCAGGAGCAGACCCCGGCCAGCAATGGTGCCGCGCGCAGTGAGTGCCAGGTCGGCACGACCCACCTCGTAATCGAGGGCCCGCTCCGATGGCAACAAGGTCGTACGTGTCCGTCATGCCCTAGGCCCGCTCATTTCATCGTTGCGACATTCCGCCAGAAGATCTTCAGACTCTCGGTAACGCCAAACAGTGTGGTGAAGTGGGTCGAGTCCACCACTACGATGTCTCCAGCACGTTGCTTCTCTGGCGGCATCCACAGGAGGCAGTTGGACTCCGTGTTGCCGGCCGCGGTAAAGGGATGCGGGCGCTCCAGCTCCAGGGGCTGACGCGCCAGCAGGCGGATCGCCTTGCTGTCCTTTTCGGCGATCTCGTAGTGTGGCAGATGGCGATGGAAACTGAGCGCCGTGACATCCTTGAGGAGTCCCGGAGTGTCGAGGTCGCGGAAGGTCGTGAGGGGCGCAGTTTCGTTCGTGCCCCTGACCCGAGCGGGACAGAGACCCCAGATGTTATGCACCGGCACCGCGAGCGCTTTCATCAGCGAGCGACCGTACTGCGTAAAGCGCTGCTGGCGCGGTACAAGTCGATCACCGTGATGCAGGTATTCCGTCTGACGCTGATTCAAGTCGTCGGTAAAGCCGACATCGTGGTGCGGCGCCAGCAGCAGGCAGGTGCCTTCACGCTCGAGCCACTGGCGAATAGCCGCAACTTCCTCCGGTGTGCACTCCTCCCCGGACTGTAGATGGTCGAGCCCGAACACCATGAGTGTGTCAGTGTCGGCGAGGATCCGTTCGTCAATCGGAAGCCTGAAGCCTGCCTGGTCGACGCGCTGGAATACCGCGACGGGGTGGCCGGTGACTTCGCCCGCCATCTGCTGGAAGTTGAGCGCGGAGCGATGGAACAGCTCCAAGGTGCCGGCGATCCCCTGTAGGAACTGTGCTGTACCCCATTCGGGTGTCTCGTAGACCGGCCACAGCACGGTGCGCACTTCAGTCATGGTCGAGAAGCGATTCTCCATCGCGGCCGGATCCCGCTGCGCCTCGTACGGATAGCTCCAGGTCCAGTAGATACTTAACCGACGTTTGCCCGGGGTGTATTTGCGGGCGACGTGGTTCTGGTTATAGGTGCGGGGAGGCAAACGTGGCGTGCTCATGTCGATCTCCAGGCGCGCGAATCAGCTTGCTTTACCGCCGGCTGCGAGCCAGCGCAGCGCTCTAAGTCCTGGCAGAAGGAAGTAAGCACCCCCACGCACTGTCGTGAACGCGGGCAGGCCGGTGATCTTTCTGCGAATCGGCCGTTTCGGGATCTTGAATTCGAGCGTACCGTCGTGAGTGCCGATGATCGGGTCACGCTCATTACCGAGTTCGTGGAAGTTCCTGTCGTTCACCCATACGTTCTGCGCGAACTCGAACTGGCGGATGAGGCTGGCGCAGATCACGAACGCGGCGATGCCACGCTCCTGGCCGTCATCCGGTGTGCCCTCCGGAAGATAGGGTCCATATGTTGCGCCGCGGCGGATCATGCGCCGACGCTTCATGTTGGCGGCCGTGTCGCGCGGGTTCATGCGGCGCATGTGCGAGCCGAGAGGCACGGCGTAACCCTGCGGGTCCTCGTGCTTGTAGTTGAAATTGTTGTTGCGCTGAAGATCGGCCCCGAGCGCGGGGTCGTCCTTGTCGGGTGCGAGTACCAGCGGCGCACCACTGCGCCAGCGCCCCATCAGCTTCGCAGCGATGAACTCCTGCTCCTCGTGCGTCTTTCCGTTCGCGCGCAGGAAGTCACGGAACTTGCCCACGTGCTCCTCGAGCCGCCGGTAGGCCATGAAGCTGCCGTTGCGGGAGAGGATTTTCGGCTGCGGCAATGGCGCATCCACACCGCTCTCATCCGGGTAGCCGAGGATGAACTCTCCCGCCTTGAGCGGGGCACCCGAGCCGGGCGTCGGTTCGTCCCCCGAGCCCTCGATCACCGGCTGCGAAAGCCGGTCGCGGTAGCCGAAATGATCGTGCGCGTAATCGAAGGGCGGGGTCGCCTCGAGATCGAGCGTCGATAGCGCTTCGATGCCTTTACACTCGGCGATAAGACTGCCGTGCTCGATGGCACAACGCCCTCGTTCCGTGGCATCGCGCGCGAACAAGATCGCAATGGCATGCAGATCGGGACTTGACGTCTTGTCGACCCAGTGCGATGGATCATTGGCTCCGATGTCGCCGAGCATCTCGGCTCGCGCCACCATGCCCTGACGGAACTCCTCGGGTAATGTGGCGAGCGCTGCCTCGTCGACCCCAAGAGCCCGCAGGCCATTCCAAGTGAAGGCCACGCTGACCCAGCGCTTCTCCTTTTCCACCGATTCGCGCATGGTCTTCGCGGAGTGAACCTTGTCCAGGATGGCGGCAAGCCATGCCCGCCCACCCACGGAATCTCGGAACGACAGGAACTCGTAGCGGCCGGTCAGCGCGGGGGCGCGAGTTAGGAGGAGGTGCTGAATGTCGTCGAGCTCAAGCACGGCAAGGCGGCTCGCGGCTCATTGCATCTGATCAAGCATCTCCGAGAGCGACGCCTTCACCCTCAGCGCTTTCTTGATCTCATCGGCGGTCGCGTACGGGTATTCGCCGTATTCGAGGAAACTGGGGCACTGGTGCTCGCGCACGAACTTGATGAAGGCTTGCGCATTCGTCTTCCAGTCCTTGGGGAACCCCTCAAGGTTTTCAAAAACCGTGGTGATACCGGTCGCGCTGAAGAGCGCTATCGCGTCCTCGGTGTATTTGTCGAAGTCCGTATCGAAGATACCCTGGTACATGAAATACGTGTCGCCCTTGATGGGAAACAGCACCCAGCGCAGGTAGTGCAGCTTCAGTACGGCGAGGGCATCCGGTTGGCTGGCGATGGTCTTTTCGATCTTCCGCGCGTACTCATAGAAGACCTCATCGCGCCCGGGAATGATCTTCGCGAGGATCGAAAACCCGTAGCACGCAGGTGTCCTCGGGAAGATTGGGCCGTATCTCCCCTGTTCGATCTTGTCGGGGAACAACCCCCCCTTCGGGATCGCCATCGCCGCCGGCTTGGTCCAGTCCTTCTGATCTGATGTCCCGGTCATAAACATACCCCGCGCTTACCGAGGCTCTCGATATCGTCTATCTAAACCGTCAAGATACGATGGCAGCGCCCGCCGCGATCGCCACCGCGACGAGCGTTGCGCGCTCCTTGGCGCTGATCGACCAAAACTCGTCGCACATCGAGCAGTATGCCTCCAGCGGATATCCGCCGCGGATTAGTCTCAGCAAGGAATTGCGGTCATATCCAGGCTGAGGGCGCATCTGCGCACACGTGGGACACACAGACACGAACGGAACTTTTGAAACGCGCATGCGTCCGTCTAATCTCGTCGTCGGCGCACGATGGACGAGCGTCGTCTTCATCTGAGTATCCCTAGTGTGCGCTGCTGGTCGCTGAAATCGGCTCTAAGCTATGTTCGAACGATGCCAGGGCGCATCCATGCCCCAAAGCTCCTCCCTGAGGACCTTGGGTTCGGCAGCCTCTGTCGAGCATTTCACAGGATGCTCCAGTCACGCGCCGCTCTGACACCACCGGTCCCTTGGAGCTCTTCACCACCCGAGGCTCGGTAACAGTTGGAGCCGGGGCTACGTGGATGCCGCGGCCGATCCCTCTGTGTGTAACCGTACCGCTCTACGAGGCCAAACCCGCACGCGGCGTCTGGGTCCGCCGCTTCAGCTGTAAGGTAGCAACCGGTCGGGGAGACGCGATACTGCCCATTGGGGAATATCGGCAGCCGGGGCACCGTTACGCAGACAGGCGGCTTCCGGCGCTCTCGGGAGTGCAGACAGCCCGGGTGGCGGAATGAGCTGTGCGCGCTTCGGAGTTGCCCGCCAGCCGCTGCCCGATGGCACGCTCGATCTGCTCCTCGAGCGTGACGCGCAACCGAGTGCGGTGCGCCTGGCATTCCTCGACCCGCGGCACGGGGCCGTGATGCGCGTGCCGACGGACGCGACCGCGTTTCCGCGCGTGGGCACCGGTCCGGGCCGGCGCGCCGCGGCCGAGCTGTTGCCGAAAGCCGCCACTCGAGCCGAGTCTCAAAGAGTCCCTACAGCTGGTTTTTGGCTTCCTGCGAGACCACGAGAGGCCAGAGCGGCGAACACGTAGGCTGCTGCGAGTGCGCCAAAGCCTTTCCAGATGTCGGTCCAGAGCATGTTGCCGAGAGATAGCTTCGAGAGATGACCTACGGCAAGGTAACTATGCAGGACAGCGAGCCCCAGCGCCGTAAGCGGATGCAGCACGAAGGCGGGCAAGGGCAGCGTTACGTTGCAGGGAATGATGGCGTGCGCCTTCATTTGAACAGCTCCACGGTAGCGAACGGCTCCGCCGACCAGGGGCGGAAGCGATTGAGCGTGAACCTGGTCGGCTTTCCGGGGATCACTTCCACGTGCAGGTAGTTGTAATCCTCTTTGGGCGACTCGCCGTTCCAGTAG
>Ga0335078_10008083_pt1 | contig 15623 bp, 14 predicted proteins | sample Lox_Sample_32_FD_206711 | JGI IMG/M metagenome (GOLD analysis project Ga0335078, IMG submission 206711) | Soil microbial communities from Loxahatchee National Wildlife Refuge, Florida, United States - Lox_Sample_3.2 | ecosystem: Environmental > Terrestrial > Soil > Wetlands | place: USA... | reverse complement strand
CTGCGCTGGGACCCGAATATTGCCGCTGATGTGGCGGGAGGACGCGGAGCGTCGTTCATTCCGGGCGAGCACAGCACGGTGTTCCCGAACGCGCCGACCGGCCTGGTGTTTCCGGGAGACCAGGGGGTTTCGGCCGGGTTGATGCCCAACACCTACAACTACTGGGAGCCGCGCGTGGGCGTGGCCTGGCAGCCTCGCCATTTGTCCCACACTTCGTTCCGTGCGGGCTTTGGCATTTTCCAGGCGCCGCTGATGTATTCGATGTACAACCACACGTCAGACATCGCTCCCTTCAGTCCGTACTACAACCTGAGCGGAACGTTGACGACGCCACTCTCGTTCCAGGAGCCGTGGGCCGGCTTTACCGGCACGGCAGGCACGAGCGCTTTTCCGCCCTTCGCCTCGATCGGATACAAACCTCCTGCTTCGTTCGTGTTCACCACACCGATTTCGCTTCCTGCCGTTTTCTCTCCTGACTTCCATCTTGGCATGACGCAAAGCTGGAACTTTTCACTGCAGCAGGAACTCGGCCATCAGATGTCGGTGCAGGTGGCGTACGTGGGCAGCGAGGCTTATCACCAATCCACCATTATTGACCAGAATCCGGGCATCTATGCCGCGGGCACAGCGCGCATAACCTACCCGAATTTCGGACAGATCCTGAGCGACTTCAGCAACGGCACAGCCAGCTATCACGCTGCGCAGGTGACGGTTGAAAAACGCATGTCGCATGGACTGCAGTTCCAGTCGAACTTCACATGGTCAAAGGCCATTGATGACACTTCTTCTGGAAACATTTCCTTCGGGAACAACCAGATCGGCGATCCGTTCGACCTGGGCTGGGCCCGGGGAATTTCCGATCTGAACTTCCCGCTGCGCTGGGTGAGCAATGTGATTTACACCACGCCTACACTCAACGGCAGGACGCCGTGGATGAAGCAGGCGCTGGGCGGCTGGGAAGTCAGCGGCATCATCACTTCGCAATCCGGTGCCCCCTTCAGCATCATGGGAGGCGGCAATAACTCGGGATCGGATATTTATCTCGACCGTGCCGACGTGGTGCCGGGACAGGGGTTCGATGTGCGGCAAGGCAGCCGAACTCAGTGGCTGAATGAGTATTTCAACACCAGTGCTTTTACGGTGAACGCGCCCGGCACGTTTGGGGACAGCGGACGCAACATCTTCCAGGGTCCTCCGATCAATACCACAGACCTGACTCTGGCCAAGAACTGGGCAATGACGGAGAGATACAAGCTGCAGTTCCGCTGGGAGATGTTTAACGCACTCAACCACCCGAACTTTGGCAAGCCAGTCAGCACGATTGGATGGAGCAACTTTGGCGCCATCACCAGCCTCGGACCTATTCCGCCGCGGGTGATGCAGGCCGGGTTGAAGTTTACGTTCTGAACTCCAGGCTTGCCGGGCGAACCAACCCGGCAACTTCCCCGCCCCTGCATGGCAGCAGGGGCGGGTTTTTTTGGGTCACATGGCGAGTTCGCCGAATGGGTTGAGCTTCGAAATCGCAGCGTGGGAGTGACGGCAGGGCCGCAAACTATCCGCCGGAGTTATACTCAGTAGCCATTATGAAGTTTGTCTCGAGATGCTCAATCATTGCGTGCATATTGATGGGTCTGTTGGCGGCGGGGGCGGCGTGGGCCCAGGGACAAGATCAGCAGGACGACGAAGATGCCGTGGCGGCGGTGAATTTTGTGGTGCTGAAGGACTACAACGGCAAGCCGCTGCGCAATGCGGCGGTGGTGATGCATCCGGTGGACCGGCGGGGGCGGCAGGGAAAAGGCGGCCTGGAATTGAAGACCGACGCTGACGGCAAGGCCAGTTACGACGGCATTCCTTATGGCAAGCTGCGGGTGCAGGCGCTGGCCGAAGGGTTTCAGACGTTTGGCGAGGATTACGACATCAGCAAGCCGACGGTGGCGATTACGATTCGATTGAAGCGGCCGCAGCAGCAATATTCGGTTTACGAAGAGCAGCCGGGCACGAAAAAAGACGATAGCAGCCAGGAGAAGCCGCAAAACAAAGATTCGGGTGGCAAGACGCAGTAGATTCGCCAGGACTGAAGTCCCCCGGAATGCTAAGGCGGCTCGGCGAGATTTTTTTCGTGCCCATCCATCCACTGGCCTCATCCAAGAAGAAGCACTGACTTCATCACAGGAAGGAACGACTTTATGACTACGCAGGCGTTATCGGCAAGCGCAGCGGGAACAGTCTCTTTGGGCGGAGAACTTACGGTCAACCGGTTGGGCTATGGCGCAATGCGCATCACGGGTGAGGGAATCTGGGGTCCTCCGAAAGATCACGCGGGAGCGCTGGCGGTGCTGCGGCGGGCGGTCGAGCTGGGAGTGAATTTCATTGATACGGCGGACTCCTACGGGCCAAACGTGAGTGAAGAGCTGATTGCGGAGGGGCTGTATCCATATCCGAAAGATCTGGTGATTGCGACCAAGGGCGGCTGGCTGCGGCCTGGGCCGGGAAACTGGACGCACGACGCGAGTCCGGCGCACCTTCGCAAAGCCGTGGAAGGCAGCCTGCAGCGGCTGCGATTGCCGCGAATTGACGTCTATCAGCTGCACACGCCGGACCCGGCGACCTCATTTGAAAAATCGGTCGAGACCCTGGCCGAGCTGCGCGAACAGGGGAAGATCCGGCTGATCGGGCTCTCGAATGTAACCCGCGAACATATTGAGCGGGCGCGAAGAATTGCGCCCATCGTTTCAGTGCAGAACCGTTACAGCTTTGCCGACCGCGAGTGGGACTACGTGGTGGATTATTGCGAGCAGAACCGGATTGCATTTATTCCGTGGTTCCCGCTGGGAGCAGGGCGCGCGGCTGGCGAAGTTCTGGCGCGCATTGCGAAGGCGCAGGGAGCCACGTCCATGCAGGTGGCGCTGGCGTGGCTGCTGCAGCGGTCGCGGGTGATGTTGCCGATCCCGGGGACTACGTCAATCTCGCATCTCGAAGAAAATCTGGGAGCCGGAGCGGTCAAGCTGACGGAGAAAGAAATGGCAGAACTGGGAAAGGTTTCGTTGCCCGGATTTGGCTCGCGGTGAGTTGCGTTACGGGCCTCGACCTCAATGCTGAGGTTTGCGAATCAAGGTGAATTTATGGACTACCTGTTGAAAACGGAGCCATCGGTTTATTCCTTCGCCGACTTGCAGCGGGAGAAGACGACGATCTGGGATGGAGTTACGAATCCAGTGGCGCTCAAAAATTTGCGGGCGATGAAGCCGGGTGATCGGCTGGTGATCTATCACACCGGGGATGAAAAGAGCGCGGTGGGAACGGCGACCGTGCTGACGGTGGATGCAGACGAGCCGAAAAATCCGCAGGTGAAAATCAAAGTGGGTGACGCGATCGCTAGACCCGTCACACTTGCGGAGGCAAAGGGGCAGAAGCTGTTTGCGGAATCTCCGCTGGTGCGGCAGGGACGATTGAGCGTGGTGCCGCTGACCAAGCAGCAGTTCGAGTTCTTGACCGGGGAATAGTTTTTTCTCGCGCCAGCGGCGTGCCGTGGCTACCAATCGGTTCGCGGATCGCTAGTCACGGCATGCGCCGCGAACCTGCAAGGCATTTCAAAGTTGCATGACTCCGGAAGAGAATTAACCGACGCCGGCACGAGGAATCCGAAACGCAGGGATCTTTCGACTGCGTTGTCGTTGGCTGCGCGAACGCCAACCTCGCTGAGGATGACAAATGGGGTTCCCGCGCGAAGCGTGAAGGACCAGTGGGCTGGTCCTTCACGTCCGGGCGGTTTTTTTCTACAGCGAGCGCAGGAAGTTCAGGACGTCCTGCTGTTGCGAGGGAGTCAGCGAGTTGAAGCGCTGAATCACAGCGTCCGCTTCTGAGCCCACTATTCCGTTCGCGTTTTCATATTGACGGCGGCGGAATTGGCTGGCTTCGCTTGAGCGCGGAGAAGTCGCGTGGGCCTCGATCGCCTGCAACAGGTCGGAGGTGCGGCCGTCATGCAGGAAGAACAAGCGCTGCCCGATTCCCCACAAGGGTGCGGTACGGAACTGGTCCGGCCCGGCCGTGCCCTGGCTCACGCCATCGGCGAGATTTGGTCCCATGTGGTGAATGGCGAAATCAGAGTAGGGATGATAGGTCTGATTGGACATGCCGGAAAAGTGCGCCGATCCGGTGACGAGCGTGGGCGAATGGCAGAGAGCGCAGCCAACCCCTGAAAACAGAGTCGCGCCAAGCTGGACCGATTGCTGCGAAACGCCCGCCGGAGGCGCCGGCGCGGGGGGAGCGGAAAGCAGCATAAAGTTTCCAAAATTGACCACATCGGAAGACATGTCGGAAGCGTCGCCGGTGGTGGCTCCTCCGTTCGGATTGGTCAGGTTAATGTAATCTTCCGGTGAACCATTGAACACGCATCCCGGAACCGCGGCGCGTTCGTTAGGAAAATTCTCGTTCGAAACGCCTTGTTCCACGTTATAGGCCTCGCCCGCAAAGACCAGCAGAGACTTATTCTGCGCTTTCCAGCCGAAGCGGGTGATGGTGCCGTCATTGCCGCTGATATTGAAGGTGCCGGCGACGCCGAGCCGCGCGCGCTGCGCCGCTGTGGCCGCCAGGTTCGCCCGCAGCACGGTATCGGGCGTGCTCTCGACCAGCCCAAGACCGAAGAGCGAGGTTGGAATGCGGAAGATCACATTGTTGCTCGCCAGCGCGCCGGCGAAGTCCGGCTGCGTGAGGGTGCAGCCTGGAGCATCGGAGCGGCCTGTGATGGTGAACAGGTCGTGAACACCGCCGTCGGCCGAGCCATCGGGATTCTGGATGAAGCGGGCCTCGCGCACCGGCCCCTCGGCGGTGATGAAGGCAGGCACAACATTGGTGGCGCCGTCGAGCACGGCCAGGCCAACCTGCGGATTGCGAATGGGATTGAATTTGCTTTTGAGTCCCGGGCTGCTGCCGCCGACCGTGGGCTCGGCGTGGCACATGGCGCAACTGTTGCCGTTAAACGCCGGGCCTAGTCCGGTTCCGGTTTCGCCGGAGATGGCGCCGGAGACCGAATCCACCTCCTGAAACCGCATGAGCGCTTCACTGAAGAAAGTTTTTTCATAGCTGCCCAGACCGCTATAAGGCCCCCCGGCGCTGATGCTGCCACCGCGCGGGCCGGGATCCTTTTGGGCTGGTAGAGGCGTTGTGATGATCGCGATCAGTGAAAGGCAAAGCACTGAAGAAAAGACGCTGCTGTACTTCATTGGACACCCTCCCCATGCACGGGTAAGACACACGTCCGGCCGGTCGCCGGAATTGCTCTGGCGAAGATCAGCGCGCGAATATTCCTCACCTCCGCCCACTTACTCGGCGGAGATCAAGACGAAGGCTGGTTTTGTGCGTTCGCGCGGACAGAACATCGGAGCGACTGCGAGATCCGACGCTGCAAGTTTCCGTCCGCAGTTCGGGGGATTTGAAACTTGTTAGCGAGAATTTAGATTTGAACTTTGCGTTCGTCAAGAGTCGGAAGTGCACGCGAAGAAAACCAGGTGGGCAGCGAAACATGCTTCTGACGGCCCATCTCACGCTTGAAAAGGAGGGCCCGGAGCAGAAAACGATACGTCCATTAGTACAGCGCTACGCCAGGAAAACAGACGCATCGCGAATCGTTACCGGGTCGCCGATTCGGCCTCCCAAGTTATTCGTCCGCCGACGATCGTCTTCACCACGTGAACGTCCCGAATTTTTTCGGGAGGGATGGAAAAAATATCGTCGCTGAGCAGAACCATATCTGCGAGCTTGCCCGGCGTGATGGAGCCTTTTTCTTTTTCCTGAAATTCGGCGTAAGCGGAACCCATGGTGTAGGCTTCGACAGCCTCGGCAACTGTGAGCTTCTGTTCCGGAAACCAGCCGCCGGGATTTTTTCCATCCAGCGTGGCGCGCGTGACCGCAGCATAGAGGCCGAGCAGCGGATTGAGGGGCGCGACATCCCAATCCGTGCCGAAGGCGAGGCGCACGCCGTGATCAAGAAATGTACGGAACGCGTAAGTGCGGCTGGCCCGGTCGTGGCCGATGCGAGCTTCAGCCCAGCGCCCGTCGTCAATCGCCTGGTAGGGTTGCACGGAAGCAATCACCTTTAGCTGAGCGAAGCGATCGAAGTCTCTGGCTGCCATGTGCTGAGCATGTTCGATGCGCCAGCGGCGATCGGCCGCGCCGTGAGCTTTTTCGATGTCGGCGTAGAGATCCAGAATCATGGAAATCGCCTGGTCTCCGATGGCGTGAGTGCAGATCTGCAAACCGGCGGCATCGGCCTTCATCATGCGGTCGCGCATCATGGAGACAGGATGCATTTCATCGGAGAGCAGGCCGCGGTTCTGCGGCTGATCGAGGAAGGGTTCGAAAAAGTATGCCGTGCGCGAGCCGAGCGAGCCATCGGCAAAGGCTTTGACGGCGCCGATGCGAAGGAAGGAGCTGCCGAAAGCATGCCGGAGACCGATCTTCGCCTGGTCGTCCACTCCTTGGGTAATTAATGGCGCGGCATAGATACGGGTGGTCAACTCTCCGCGCTCCGCCAGTTCGGTATAGGCAGCGATATCGGCATAGTCAGGATTCATGTTCTGAACGCTGGTGACGCCGAGCGAGGCGGCATGCTGCAAGGCGCGCTTTACCACCTGCAGAAGTTGCGCATGGGAAGGCGGAGGAATCACCTTGTTGACCAGCTCCATGGCTGCGTCTTTCAGCCCGCCGGTGAGATTGCCTTGGGCATCGCGCAGGATGATGCCGCCGGGAGGATCGGGCGTGTGCGGCGTGACGCCAGCCAGGCGCAGTGCCAGCGAATTGGCCAACGCCATGTGACCGTCATAGCGGGAAAGAAAAACGGGAACCTCGGCGGTGAATGGATCAATCAGCTCTTTTGTGGGCAATGCCGCGGGAGACCACTTGGTTTCATCCCAGTCGCCGCCCATCATCCATTCGCCTCCCGGCGTTTTCTTCGCTCTGGCTTCGATCCGGCGGACAAATTCGGCGGCGCTTGTGGCATCCACGAGCTGAACATTTTCTAATTGCTGGCCGCCGCTCACGAAATGCACGTGCGCATCGTTGAAACCGGGCAACAAGAGTTTGCCGCCCGCGTCTATCACACGCGTGGAGGGACCGCGCCACGCGCTCACCTCGGCGTCCGAGCCAACCGCCACAATTCGATCGCCGAGAATGGCCACCGCCTGTGCGGAGGGCAGGGCCTTGTCCACGGTCCAGATTTTGGCGTTGAGGATCACGAGATCGGCCGCGGGCTTCGATTCCGAGGGCGCGGCCACCGCCAGACACACAAAACAGAAGCTCAGGCAGAGAAGCAGATGAGATAGAACGACCGGCTTCATAGATGGTTCGCGGGTGAAGCTAAAACATTGAGGGGACAAAGCGCCGCGGCAGAGAACTTCGTCATTCTTCCTGCCCGCTGACGTCGTCCGGAACGCCTTCAATCGCTCGCTGTCCCCACTTCAGCTTGGTGCGCAGCACGTCGAAGAAAGTACCTTTCACCCGCAAAAGCTGAACGTGGTAATCGGACTTGCGGCAGCGCACGCGGTCGCCATCGTGCAGCGGCATACCAACCTGGCCGTCCACGCTCAAGTAGGCCTCGTCCTCGCCGGTCTTGGCGACGATTTCAATCTGGGCAGTATCGCGCACCACGAGGGCGCGATGCGTCAACGAGTGAGCCGATACGGGCGTAACCACGAATGCGTCCACGGAAGGCATGAGGATGGGGCCGCCAGCCGCGAGTGAATACGCGGTAGAGCCTGTGGGAGTGGAGACGATGAGACTATCGGCCTGATAGCTGGAGACGAAAAGCCCGTCAATATAAACATCGCAGTGGTTAAGCCGCGCAATGGTTCCCTTGCCGACGACGACATCGTTGACCGCATCGAATTGCCCGATGCATTGGTCCGCACGCCAGGCCTCGCAATGCACCATGGAGCGCCGCTCCAGGTTGCAGCAGCTGTTTTCTATGCCTTCCAGCGTGGGATACAGCCCTTCGAGCGGGACCTCCGTTAGAAAACCCAACGACCCGAGGTTCACCCCGAGCACGGGGATGTTTGCCTTGGCAACCGAGCGCGCCGCGGAAAGCAGCGTTCCATCGCCGCCGAGGACGACCACAAAATTCAAAGGCCGGTCCGCCATGGCCCCACGCTCTACGACTGTGATTCCGGCAGCGTAGGGCGCCGTTTCGGGGTCCACGATGACCTGATAGCCGTGGTCACGAAACCAGCCGAGCAGGCCGGGGACGATTTCCGCCAACTCCGGCTTGTTGGGTTTGGAAATGATGGCGACGGATTTGGTTGGCGTGTTGAGCACCCAGTTTGTTTGTCCTGGCGCCGGCGCTGTTTTCTTGCTCATGAGGAAAGAGAAAATTGTAAATGAAGAAACGCCGCTGCGCAGTTTAGAAGCCGGCGTAGAGCAGAAATTCGCGATTGCCTTCGGCGCCTAGAATTGGAGATTGGATGACGCTGGTGTGGAGAGCGCCCAGATTGACCACGCAGTCGCGAACTTTTGTGATGGCAGATTGCTGCGCAGCTTCGTCACGGACAATACCGCCTTTTTCCACGAATTCTCGGCCAGCTTCAAACTGCGGCTTCACCAGCACGATGAGCTGCCGGCCGCGACGTTCCTCCGGCGTTTGCGGAAAGGCAGCCGCGATTACGGCAGGAAGAACCAGAGTTGCAGAGATGAAGGAAACATCCATCACGATTAAGTCAACCCGCTCGCCAAGCTGCTCGCGAGTGAGATACCGCGCGTTGAGCTTTTCGAGCAGGCGCACCCGGGGATCCCGGCGTAATTGGAAATCCATTTGCCCGTGACCGGTATCCACGGCGATTACCCGCGTTGCGCCACGCTGCAGAAGGCAGTCGGTGAATCCGCCGGTGGAGGCGCCCACATCCAGGCAAACTTTTTCGGCGACTTCGATCTTCCAGTGGTTGAGCGCGTGCTCAAGCTTCAGGCCGCCGCGGCTGACGTATTTATGGTCCTGGCCGAGGACGCGAATCTCCGATTCCGGCTCGACGGCTGTGCCGGCCTTCTCAATTTTGTGTCCCTGCACCAGGACTTTGCCAGCAAGAATTAGGGCCTGGGCGCGCTCGCGGGAAGCAGCGAGACCGCGCTCGAAAAGCAACTTGTCCAGTCGGACTTTCAAGTTCTGCTCGCCGTTGATCGGCACCTGATGCAGTGCAAAGTGTAGGAGTGACTTTTAACAAAACATGTACACGAATACTTTGGGGTTTTTCCACGCGATTTTCCACTGAAGTGTTGAAAAACTTTTGCAGCGGCAGGCAGAAGTGTGACTAAAGGAGCCCTGGGGCGGTGCGAGGGCGGGAGGGAAGTCCTCGCCGCCGGAATCTTCGGAATGATCCTCAAGAATCGAAACGACCGGCTGATCAGCTGGCCACTTCTTCCAGCAACTTCTGATCAATATCGAAATTCGAATGCACATTCTGCACGTCGTCGTGCTCTTCCAAAGCTTCCATCAGGCGAATCATAGTCGTGGCGGCCGATCCCTCGAGCTTAATGTAGTTCTGCGGAATCATGGCCACACTCGAAGAAGCCGGCGTGATGCCCGCCTTTTTCACGGATTCCAGCACGGCTTCGTAGGCGGAGGGTTCGGTCAACACTTCCCAGTTGTCGCCATCATCGCGCAGATCGTCGGCGCCGGCCTCCAGCACAATGCCCATCAGGTCGTCTTCTTTGGCGGCTGATTTCGGAACCACAATGTCGCCCTTCTTGTGAAACATCCAGGAGACCGCGCCGGCCTCAGCCATGTTGCCGCCATTCTTGCCGAAGACGTGGCGAATCTCGCTGACGGTGCGGTTGCGGTTATCGGTGTTGATGTCAATCAGCACTGCGACGCCGCCAGGGCCGTAGCCTTCCAGAGAAAATTCCTCATAGGTCGCGCCGGGCAACTCGCCGGTGCCGCGCTGAATGGCGCGCTTAATGTTCTCGGCCGGCATGTTTTCCGCCTTGGCGGCGGCGATGGCGGTGCGCAGGCGCGGATTCGTGTCCGGGTCGCCTCCGCTCTTGGCAGCGATGCTGATTTCCTTGATGAGGCGGGTAAAAATCTTGCCGCGCTTGGCATCGAGCGCGCCCTTCTTGTGCTTGATGGTGGCCCATTTGGAATGGCCGGACATAGTTAGACCTCGTATCGAAACTTGAACTTTACTGATCTCAATAAGTTGGATTCGCCCACGAAAGAGATCGCTGAGATCACTGGAACGCCTCGCGGAGCCATCGGAACTGTGCAGGCGAAATCAAATTATAGCACGGGCGGCGGCGACTTCTTGTGCTTTCAGGGCGCCGTAAAACTCTCAGTTTTCTTATATCGCGCGCGGTACGCATAGATCACCGCCAGAAGCGGCGGGGCGAGCAATACGCCCCAAAACGGAATGATGAACCCGAGCACGATGGGGAGGAGGATCGAAGCCCACATTGGCACTTTGGCGGTGCGCTTCATGATGTAGGGCTGCAGGACGAGGCCATCGAGCACAACGATGACCGCATAGAGAGCCAACACAGAAAAGGGATGACGCCAGTCGTGCCACTTGAGGGTGGTCGCAAGCAGCGGCCCAAGCAGCGCCAATACCGGCCCAAGATTGGGGACAAAGTGCAAGAGCGCGGCCAGCGCGGCCCACAGCCATGGCCAGGGCGCTCGAATCCAATGCAAGCCGGCCCACCACAGAACGCCGGCGACAAGCGAGTCCAGGCATTGCGCAATGAACCAATGCTTCAGTGCGCTGCCGGTGAAGCGAAGGTGATCGGAGATCCGCATGGCGTGAAGAAATCCTTATTGAATGTAAACCCGCCCTTGCCAAAGTCGTCCATACTATTAGCAGGAAAAAGGCGTGGAGAGCACTCTGACAGTTGCCCTGGCCCAGGCTGCGCAGGCGCGCGACGCCGTCATTACGGCCAAAAATTTCGACGAGCTTGTCCGCCAGAACCAGCGCCGGGTTTATCGCGTGATCTTTCTGCTCATGAAAGACAGCGACGCCGCCGAGGGGCTGACCCAGGAGTGTTTCTTACGCGCCTACCGGAAGCGATCATCGTTTCGGGGCGAGTGCGCAGTGGAGACGTGGCTGCTGCGCATTGCGGTGAATCTGGCCCGCGATCACCACAAGAACCGGCGCGCTTCATTCTGGCGCAAGCTGGTCGGATTGGAAGCTGAAGAGGCTGGCGGCGCGGCGAAAAATTTCCCCGGCCCGCTTCCCTCCCCCGAGCGCATTTTGCTGGCCCGCGAGGAACTGAATGCGGTATGGGCGACGACGGCTGCGCTCAGCCCGCAACAGCGGATAATTTTTCTGCTGCGCTTTGCCGAAGAGATGACGCTGGCAGAAATTGCTCAAATCCTGCAGCTGAAAACGGGCACGGTGAAAGCGCAACTGTTTCGCGCCACGTCGAGGGTCAGAGAGCTGCTAAGGAGCGGTCATGCAGTTGATTAAGCAATTATCGGATGAGGAACTGACGGACGTCTTGCTGGAAGCCGATGAGAAATTCCTGCGGCAAAGGTTCTCTTCTGTGCCGGAGGTGTTGCGCCACGCCTGCGAGCGCCCGGAAATCTCCTGGCAACGGCAACGGGCAGAGATCCGCTCGCGAGTCGCATCCGTCAGAGCTGCCAGCCTGCGGCTGTTTGAAGCGGGTGCGGTGGTCTTTGCTTTGATCCTATTGTCGTTCCTGCTGTTGTCGCGGCCCGCGCAACCAGTGCCTTCGCAGGCTGACGCCGATCAGGATCTGATGCTCGCGGTGGAGCGCGCCGTGGACAGCGATGGCCCGGAGGCGCTGGCCCCGGCCATGCTGCTGGCCAATGAAATCAGTCAAAGCGCCGAAGTGAACAACAAATCACAACGCAATCATTCAGGAGATGCACGATGAAAATCACGATGATGGCCTGCTTCTTTGTAATCCTGACTTCGCTGGCCTGGTCTCAGGCAGAGACCCCCGATATGCCGGCGAAGGGAACCGTAATCGGCGGTGCCGCAGTGGGGCCGCGAGGAATGATGGCCGGCGATGGCCCTGTCATCATTCGCCATGAAATGGGCGAGTGGTGGAAAAATTCTGAGACGGCAAAGAAACTGCAACTGAGCGACGCGCAGATTGCCCAACTCAATCAGATTTTCTACAATCACCGGCTGAAGCTGATTGACGACGGCGCCGGCATGGAAAAAGAAGACCTGAAGCTGCAGAACCTGCTCGATCAGGACACGCCGGACGAAAACCAGGTGAGCGCGCAGGTGGACCAGGTGCTGGCCGCGCGCGGAAAACTGGAACGCGAATACACCATGATGAATCTCGACCTGCGCAAGGTGCTTTCGGTGGCGCAGTGGCGGCAATTGAAATCTATCCGCGACGTACATGGCGCCGGCGGCAATCAATTCTTCTTTTACAGAAAAATGGGGCCGGACGCTGAGCCGCTGCCACCCATGCCGCCTCCCGGTCCGCCGAATCCGGGAAGCGAGATGTTCTGAGACCGGACGCAAATCGCCGTTCTGTGTCTCGGGGCGCAGAGTCTATGATCGCTGGGAAGACGAATGGCCGCTTCGCGGCCGGCAGTGTATGTCCTGAGCGAGAGAAATGGCGCCGTTACTGAAGTTATTTTGCCCATGCTAAACTCGAATTGAACCCCTCCTGAGGCCGCGCGATGAAATTCGGCGTCATTATTTTCCCGGGATCGAACTGCGATCACGATGCGTATTGGACTGTGGAGCACGTTGTCCGACAGAAGGCGACTTTTCTCTGGCACGAGTCGCACGATCTTCAAAACTGCGATGTGGTCATCGTGCCCGGCGGTTTTGCCTACGGCGATTATCTGCGTACCGGCGCCATCGCCAAGTTTTCGCCGGTGATGGAATCTGTGCGCAAGTTCGCCGAGGGCGGCGGACTGGTGATGGGCATTTGCAACGGATTTCAGATTCTGTGCGAATCCGGGCTGCTGCCTGGCGCGCTGATGCGCAATGCCGGACTGAAGTATGTCTGCAAGGCGGTGCATGTTCGCGTGGAAAATGCGGACACGCCGTTCACTCATGCCTGCCGCGAAGGCGAAGTGCTCACCATTCCCATTGGCCACATGGAAGGCAACTACTTCTGTGACGAAGCCACCCTCGCCGAATTGCGACGCGACAAGCGCGTGGTGTTCCGCTATGCGACGCCCCAAGGTGAGATCAGCGCAGCGGCGAATCCGAACGGCTCGCTCGACAATGTTGCCGGCATCTGCAGTCCGGGACGCAATGTCCTGGGCATGATGCCGCATCCTGAACGGGCAAGCGAGCCGCTGCTTGGCGCCAGCGACGGATTGAAAGTTTTCGAATCGCTGGTGGGCGCGCTGCAGGAAAAATAGAGGTCCAGTTTTCCACAAGTTTTCTTTCGCCGCCTTCAGTTTTCTTTTCTTTTCCGAGAATCGTTTTGGTAAGCTTTAGCTCCCCGTTCGCTGCCACCCAGGTTGATTGCTGACTTCAATCCCCATTTGTCTGCGGAGGAGGTAGCTTTCAATGACTGGGAAAGAGATCATGGATAGTCTGTCGGATGCGCTGCTCAGCGACGAGCGCATCTTCACCCCTCACGAAAAAGAACTGCTCGCCAACTTGCTGGAACGCGTGCCCAAGGGGAACGGCCATGAGCATACCTTGTCCGAGGCGGTTGCGGCCGCAGTGGGAGAGACGATCGCGCGGCGGGCCTATGCGTTGATTGGCAGCAATATCGCACAGCGGCTGTCTGGGTCGGCGCACAATGGCAACCCGCTGTATCAGGGAGGACCGCTGCCGCCCAGCCCGGCGCCCGGACCCCCCGGCCCGAAACGAGCCGAGACTCCCGTTGTGCGCCACAGCGAACTGCCAGAAGGCCTGCACACCTCGTTGAGCGCGGGGCCGCTGCCGCCCAGCCCGGCGCCCGGACCCCCCGGTCCGAAACGAGCCGAGACTCCCGTTGTGCGCCACAGCGAACTGCCAGAAGGCCTGCACACCTCGTTGAGCGCGGGGCCGCTGCCGCCCAGCCCGGCGCCCGGACCGCCCGGTCCGAAACGAGCGGAAACAGAAAGCGATTTCCGCAACGATGCCAGCGCCGTAGCGATTGCGGAAGAAGAGGACGGAATTTTGCCGGCACAGTGCATTGTGCTCGATGAATTCCTGGCGCCGGCAGAACTGGAATCGCTGCTGCAAAGCACGGTGGCGCGCGAAGCCGAATTTCAAATCAGCGAAGTGGTCTCACCGGGCGCGACCGGCGGCATCGTGGAGTTTGAGACCCGCCGTTCGCGTGTGCTGATGAAACTCGGCCCCTCTGAGCAGTTAATCGCCAATCGCATTCAGTCCTGCCTGCCGCGGGTGCTGGCGCGGCTTGGTCACAAGGCATTTCCCATCGCACGCTTCGAAACGCAGATCACCGCCAGCAACGACGGCGATTTCTTCCGCTGGCACAGCGACAACGGGCAACCAGAAATTGCCACGCGAGAGCTTACCTTCGTCTATTTCTTCCACCGCGAACCGAAGGCCTTTCGCGGAGGCGAACTGCGAATTTACGATTCGCGCAAACAAAACGGCAGCGTAGTTCCTTTGCCGAACTATCGCGCCGTAGTTCCCCAACAGAACCAGATTGTTTTCTTTCCCAGCTCTCTGGCCCACGAAATCACGCCGATCCAGAACGATTCCAGGGCGTTCGTGGATAGTCGTTTCACGGTGAACGGATGGCTGCATCGGTAGGAGACGAAAACTGGCTGCGCTGGCTTGAAGGGCTGGTGGGCAAGCCGGCAGAGCTCGGCCTGCCGAACTTGCCTCCGCCCTCGCTTTTTTGTTGCCGGCTCGATGAGCAGCCGGACCATCTCGTGCCTGGGCATTTTTTCCGCACACAGGACTGGGCGGATCCGAGGGGACCGGTCGTTTTGAATCCGAGTTGCTGCTTCAGCCGCGAAGGAAGACTTCCGCCGGAACTCGCGGGCATTGCCGGACTGCTGAGCGGGTTCGCGCTGCAGCAGGAGGTCGTCTGGATTCAACACGCCGGAACCGGCGCCTGGCAGCCCTACTGGGTAGACCACGCAACAAGCCAGGAATTGATTGCCTCTCCTGGTCGAGACTTTGCCGCCGGCCCGTTGCCTGCGGCGGCGTTGCGCGCGTTGATCATGGCGGGCATTCTGGGCGGGTTGAATTTTGTGGCCCAGCAAGGCGCCGCCTGGAAAGAAGCAATCTCGCATGGCGCCGGTGAAATGCAGCGCAAGTCCTACGCGCCGCTCCGAGGGCTCATCCACCCGTTTCACATCTCGGCCTTGCGGCGGTATTTCCGATATCTGATCCGCACGAACAAAGTTCCTTTCGGCGATCGTCAATGTCCCGGCCGTTATGTCGCGGACGACGATGCCGTGGCGCGTTTCTTTCATTATCACCTGGCCCCGTTTGTGGCCGCGATTGTGGGCGAGCCGGTGAAGCCTTCCTATGCTTACGTAGTTTCCTATCAGGAGGGCGCGGAGTTGCACAAACACACCGACCGCGAACAGTGTGAATTCAGCATTACTTTGTGCCTCGACTTTACTCCGGAGCCGCACCACGCTACGGCATGGCCGATTCACCTCTACACTTCAGCGGGCCGGGTCACCCTGTTTCAGGCGATTGGTGACGCTTTGTTGTATCGCGGCTGCGAATTGCCGCACT
>Ga0335078_10008082_pt1 | contig 15624 bp, 15 predicted proteins | sample Lox_Sample_32_FD_206711 | JGI IMG/M metagenome (GOLD analysis project Ga0335078, IMG submission 206711) | Soil microbial communities from Loxahatchee National Wildlife Refuge, Florida, United States - Lox_Sample_3.2 | ecosystem: Environmental > Terrestrial > Soil > Wetlands | place: USA... | reverse complement strand
GGGCTCATGCGTGAACGTTTACCTTGTATGAGGATTTTTGCGCTGCTATAAATGGCGTCAACCTAAGGCCAGGAGGGGGCAGATGGCTTACTTGCGGAAACTAGCGTTGATTGCAGGGATTTTTGTTGTAGCTACCAACGCGGCACGGCCGGCAAGAGCAAACGAGCCGCCCGCAGATCTGTGCGCTCTGCTGCCGGCCGCGGAGGTGAGCAAGACGCTGGGACGAACGTACGATGCTCCGGAAAAGAGCGTGTCGCCGCGGCCTTACGCAAACACGGTGGAGGGAACGGATTGCCATTATCATGCAAAGGGAAGCACGCTGTGGTTCAGGGCGTACGCGGACCCGTCGCCGGCCGTCGCAACGGAGTTGTTTGCCAAATTGAGCATGTTCTATAGCCCCAAAACGCCAGTGGCGGGCCTGGGAGACGAAGCTTACTTTGACCGCGAGCATGCGTTGCATGTGCGCAAGGGGAAAGTGCGCTTCTACATCAATCTGGACCCGATGAATTTCAATCCAACAACCGAGAAACAGCTTAAGGACCTTGCCAGTCTGGTTATCGGGCGACTGTAAGGAGTGTCGAGGTCGGTAGGCCCCAGCGCCGGTCTAGGCGCGTTCCATGGACAGAGACGTAAGCGGGCGGTCTCATTCCATCACGTGTTAGGTGCAGGCAAGTCGCGCTAGTTGGGATTGGTTTGCTTGTGAAGCTTGCGGCGCAGGTCGGGCCAGAACTCCTTGGCTACATTGCAGAGCATGTTGAGCATAACGTCGGTGCCCCAGACGTTGAGGGTGTTTCCCAAGGTGCGTTGGTTCTGTGGATGGTAGGTGTTCGAAATGCCGGCGGCGACGGCGTTGCCCAGGATCTCCGAGTAGTTGAATTGCAGCTCGCCGCCATCGGTGCGAGCAACGAAGATGCCGGCGGCGGCATGAAACAAACGGCGCCGGATCCCGCCCTGGCCGAGTTGAAAATAGCGAGGGTCTTGATGCAGGACGGTAGGGAAGACGGAGGTGGTCATGAGAGTGCCGATGCCGGTGTCGGCGTAGAAGGTTCCGAAGCGTTTGTCAAAACCGATGAAACCCTGGCCATACGAGGGATCGCTGTTGCGAGCCTGGCCTAGGAGCGCGATACCGGCGATAAAGGACACGGTGACCGGGTCGGTCATGGTTTTGGCGGAGAGCTTGAATTTGGTCGCTGCGGTGAGGGTGCCGAACTGGTCGTGGGTTTCGACGGTGGTGTAGTTGGCGAGGACCCCGAAGAGGCGATGGTTGGTGAGGGCGGTTTGCGATTGGACCGGCGTGGGTGCAGCGGGCGTCGAAGTGTCTTCGGCATTTCTCACGGCACAGTCTTCCGCAAAAGCGCTGGGAAGAAAGGATTGGCCGGTTTTAGCGCTCGCTTGGCGGGTGCACGTGAGAGGAGCGGGAGTTTTCTCGCTTTGCGCGTAGGCTGGCGCAATAGCGAGGACCAGGCAGGGAAAAATCAAAAGAAATGCGTGCTCGAAGAGTGTACGCGCAAGAACAAACAGACGGTTAACGTGATTCACGGCCCCTCTTTGACTGCCGGGGCGATGGAATCCGTCGTCCCCAGTGAATTCATGTTAGAGGCTGGTGAAGGCAGTCGCGAGAGGGAAATGGCCAGATGGCCTTTGTTTGTTAACTGTCCGTGCGGGCAGGCTGGAGGAGCGGGCCGAACGAGATAGGAGTGATGGTGAGCCATGGATTGGCGGGGCAGGCCGGTCGCGCGAGCCATGGCAATATGGACGCGTGCCCGAAAGGCTGCAACAGGGGGGTCAAATCGGCATCCATGGTTTGAAAACGGTAGTTTCCGACCAAGACCTTGCCCACGAGATCCCCTTACCGTGCAGCGAGTTGGCGGGTGGAGAATTTCGACGAATGAATCGGCCTCATAACGAACCTTCGAGAAACGTGCGGACGAGGCTCGAACGGGACGGATGGCGCAGCTTACGCAGCGCCTTGGCTTCGATCTGCCGAATGCGTTCCCGCGTGACGGCAAAGATCTGGCCCACTTCTTCCAGAGTGTGTGGATTGCCGTCCTGAAAGCCAAAACGCATGCGGATAATTCTTTCTTCGCGGGGCGTGAGTTTGGTGAGCATGGAGGCGATTTTTTCATTGAGGTTGCGGTTCATGGCGGCCTCGGATGGAGAGGCTACGGATTTGTCCTCGATGAAATCGCCCAGGTGAGAATCTTCCTCCTCGCCGATGGGCGTCTCGAAAGAAACCGGCGTCTGCGCGATCTTGCGGGCCTGCCGGACCTTTTCGATGCTCAGGTCCATGCGCTTGGCGAGTTCATCCATGGTCGGCTCGCGGCCCAGCTCTTGAACCAGGAGGCGTGAGCACCTGGCGAGTTTGTTGATGACCTCGATCATGTGCACGGGCACGCGGATGGTGCGAGCCTGGTCGGAGATGGCGCGGGTGATGGCTTGGCGAATCCACCAGGTGGCGTAGGTGGAGAATTTGTAACCGCGGCGCCAGTCAAACTTGTCAGCGCCGCGCATGAGGCCGAGATTGCCTTCTTGAATCAAGTCGAGAAACTGGAGACCATGTTGCGTGTATTTCTTGGCGATAGAGACGACGAGGCGAAGGTTGGCCTCGGTCAGTTCTTTTTTGGCCTCGAGGGCCTGGGCTTCGCCGCGACGAATGAGAGTAAGGGTGCGCTTGAGATTGAGCAACCCAACTTCGCTGGATTCTTCGATTTCTTTTAGCTCGGCACGCCGCGCGGAAAGCTCTTTGCGAGCTTCGGCGGCGGTGACGTCGAGGGCGGCGTCCACGCGGCGCTCGAGGCGGCGTGCTTCGCGCTCGACGGCGTGCAGGCGCTCGGCGGCGGAACAAATTTTGTCGACCAGGCGTTTTTTCTCGAGCCAATGGAAAGAGATATCGCGGATGGCCAGAGAAATCCGGATGCGGGTGCGGGCAAGGGCCCATTTGAGGCGAACATAGGACCGCCTTTTGAGTTTTGACGCGCCGCCCAGTTTTTCCGCCTGGCGCAAAGCGGTGTTGTAGAGCTCAGAGATTTTCGCAATCTGCCGGAGCGTCTGCCTGGTCTTGCCGGCGATTCTTTCGTCCGTGAGCTCTTCCTCGTTGAACTGCACAATTTCCTTGATGGAGCGCACGCCGTTGCGCAGGTCGTCGCCCACGGCGAGCAGTTCTTTGATGACGATGGGCGAGCGCGTGATGGCCTTCAGCACCACGAGTCGGCCGCGCTCGATGCGCTTGGCGATGACGACTTCGCCTTCGCGCGTAAGCAGGGGGACGGAACCCATTTCGCGGAGATAAATGCGGACGGGATCCTGAGATTTGGAATCCACGCCGACGCTGAGATCCAGGCCGTCGTCGGCGGGGAGTTCCTGGTTCTTCGCGGCTTCGGAAATTTCCAGATCCTTGACAAGGTCGCGCGCGGCGTTGGCGGCGGCCAGATCCTCGTGGACCTCAATACCCTGGCGTTCGAGAATGGCTAGAAGATCGTCAATTTCTTGCGGCGAATGGACGTCGGCGGGCAAGCTCTCGTTCACTTCGTCGTAGAGCAAATAGCCGCGCTCCTTGCCGATAAGAATGAGCTGCTGGAGATGGCCAAACTCGTCTTCAATACGTCGTGCCAAGGGCGCTCCTGGGCTGGCGTGAAACAGATGTCACGAATCGAATCATGCCTCTTCGCGCTGCGCGGGGACGTAGGCGCCGGGCTTGGCCTTCGGCGCGTGAGCGTCCTCGTACTGCGCGAGTTCCGCGTCCGTGACCGAGAAGCACGTGGAGGGCGGATGTTCGATCTTGGACGCGAACTCCCTGCGGAGGCGCAGCGAACAGATGTCCGGTCCGTCCTGGTAATGGAGGCGATGCGCCGCAAAAGCGGCGTTCGCAATGGTCACGAAGTAATTGGAGGTTACGCCGCCGGTTCCCCGGAGTGTGAACGTGTACTCGCGGACGGAATCCTTTGCCTCAAATCCGACGTACTGCAGGACAACGGCATCGCTCAACAGGTCCGCCCTTTCCGAGTGAAACAGGAACGTGTCGCAGGTGTAAGTCGGAGCCTCTTGCATGCAGCGAGAGGTTTCGAAGGCGCAACAATCGCGGCACAGTGATTATGACACACTTGCGCGATTCAGCCTAAGAACATCGCCAGAGATGAAGCGATGTGCTCGAGGAGATCAGCTGTCCATTTGAGCTTGCAGGAACTCTCCGGGCAAAGGAACCATTCTGGGCCGCGATCCCTCCGGCAAGGGTTCCATGCGGAGCCGAGGAGTGCGCGCACTCTTTTCCGGCGAACCACCATTCACGGAAACTCGTTCTATGCGAATTCCGAGGGAGCGTTCCAGTTGGAAGAGGTCTTCCCGTTGGTCGCGGCCGAAGAGCGTGGAAGCAACGCCACGCTCGCCGGCTCGCCCGGTCCGGCCAACGCGGTGAATGAAATTCTCGGCGATTTCCGGAAGATCGTAATTAATGACGTGGGCGATATCCTGAACGTGAATGCCGCGGGCGGCCACATCGGTCGCGACCAGCACGCGGTATTGACCACGCTGAAACCCGGCGAGCGCTGCCGTGCGTTGGGATTGCGAACGATCACCGTGGATCATGGCCGCCTGGATGCCTTGGCGGACGAGGCTGGTGGCGACGCGCTCTGTGCCGCGCTTGGTACGGCAAAAGACTAGGCAGCGGCCGCTCTCGCTATCGAGCAGGTTGTAGAGGGTTGCCGGCTTTCCATGGTCGGTAACTTCGAACGCCTGGAGCCGCACATTCTCCGAGGGCTTCGACGTCGAGCCAAATGCCAGGCGAACGGGGTTTCTGGTGTAGTCGCGGACCAGTTGGGAAACGGCGCCCTCCATGGTGGCGGAAAAACAGAGCGTTTGGCGCTCTTTCGGGAGTACGGATGCAATGCGCCGGATCGCGGGCAGAAATCCCATATCCAGCATGCGGTCGGCTTCATCCAGTACGAGCGTTTGGACGGCACTGAGAGAAATCAATCTTCGGTCGAGATAATCCTCCAGCCGGCCGGGAGTCGCGACAACCAGCCGGGCGCCCCTACGAATGGCGTCCAGTTGCCGGCCTTCGGGAAGCCCGCCAACCACCAAAGCGGCTAGCGATGACTGCCTTCCTTGGAGAGCATGGGCTTGCGCGACCACTTGCATGGCGAGTTCGCGCGTGGGAACGAGCACCAGAGCGGCGATGCCGCGGGTGTTGGGCTGGCTGGCCAGCTTTTCGAGCATGGGAATGAGAAACGCGAGCGTTTTGCCGGTTCCCGTTTGGGCCGTGGCGATCACATCCTTGCCCGTCAGCGCTTGCGGGATGGCCGCTGCCTGCACTGGTGTGGGCACGGAAAAGTTTGCTGCCTTGAGGCGCTCCTTCAGGGAAGGAGATACTGCGAGTTCTGAAAAACTTTGCATTTTGCTTTCTTGCCGGCGATTGCCGCAACGCGGAACAAACGTTCGCGTGAGCGCAGCAATCTGGATTGCCGGACTTACTTTTGAATTACGCTGAAAACGTACGGAGGAAACGAAGGGCGGGGATTCTCAGATAAGTTTCACAACCAGAGGGACCGCACAACACAACCGAAGCATTAAGCGCAAAACCAGCATAGCACATCTGCGGAGTTTCATTCAGCTAAATCTTAAGGGAGGAGGTAATCCTGCCGCCGGCCTGAGTAAGAGGGTCTATTTCGCTGGAGTTTGCGGAGGGCGAGATGGGCGGCGGCCGGGGGTCGGAGCGTAGAGAAAGGGCGGGCCTGGAGTCTGGCAGAGGGACATTTCTGGCCCGCGACTAGCGATAACCGATCTCCAGTTCGGCCGTCTTTCTGAAATTATCGTAGAGCAGGTCGTAGACATCGGAGCTCTCAGAGCGCGTGGAGAAAAATATTAGCTCCGAACGGCCATCATTGTCATAGTCAGCAGCGTCGAGAAGAACTTCGAAGCCACCAATTCTCCGAACGGTGCGGTCGCTTGCAACGAGAAACCACTGGTATACGAACGCGTCCGTTGGGTTCTCCGGCTGTCCGCCCCAGCCACAATTGCCGGCGTCCAGTTTTACCGCAACGATGAAGGAATTCTTGTTCGACGCATATGCGTAAGGGAAGGTCAGGGCGGAGTCAGGGAACTTCCAGTCTCTCTCAGCAATCTGTTCGTCCCTGCAACGATCCACGTGCGGATACTGTTTGCGAAACGCATCGCGTACTAATCCGCTAGTTTCCTCCCGAAGGCGAGTTCTCTTCCACGCATCGGGATCGTGATAGTAAGGCTTTGATACAAGGACAAGGGGGCGGCGAACGGCAGTCAGCCCGAAGAGGGCAGACACTCCCGTGAACTCGCTAGAGCGCTTCCCAACCGCAGGGACCTTGTCGCTGGGGGTGACTATGAGTTGCTTGGCTCGGGAGGAATCCGAGTTAATCTGGTCCGCTTCCTCGGCGGATGCCTGACTCTCGATTTGGCCAAGGTTCCGGCCGTCGAATGCGACGGTCCATATCACGTCACCCGGCTCGAAGTGCCGGGTAGCCTGCCATTCGGCGCCGGTTTCTTCAAAGGCGGGCATGACCAGTCTTCGCTCGATTGCCAGAGTCTCTTCGCCGTGCAGGTCCTCACGAGCATCATCAAGAATTGCTACGTAGACCTTGGCGTCGGTGGGGCTGGCTAATGGGGATTGGCGCCCCTGTGTTGACGAGGCCATCGCTACCAATGCGATTGTCAAGAAGCGGAATAGAGGCCGTGGCATCCAGAGCATTGTAGTTCGGAGCGTCCTGACCTCCGACGCTATTTGACTCACGGCGTGGCGTAAGTTGTATCGAATGAATGAGGACATCGGCCATCCTGTAGATTCAAAAACCAAACCGCAAGAGAGAAGGCCCAAATCAGGCGGCGTTCGTGTAAAATAGGGCATAAATGGAAGTTTGGTTGAGTATAGATTGCGCAAATAGAGGAGATTAGAGACCACATGGACTTTACGTTTACGGAGGAGCAGGAGCAGTTGCGGCGCAGCGTTAGGGAGTTTGCGGAGGGCGAGGTACGGCCGCATGTGATGGAGTGGGACGAGGTCTCGCACTTTCCGCTGGAGATTATGCCCAAGCTGGGGGAAATGGGGCTGCTCGGCGTGATTTTTCCGGAGGAGTATGGCGGGGCGGGGTTGGGGTACATCGAGTATGTAATTGCGATTGAGGAGTTGTCGCGCGTGGATGGCTCGGTGGGGATCATTGTGGCGGCGCACAATTCGTTGTGCAGCAATCACATCTACAAATTTGGAACACCGGCGCAGAAGAAGAAGTATCTAGTGCCGCTGGCGCAGGGGAAACACATTGGGGCGTGGTCGTTGACCGAGCCAGGAGCGGGTTCGGATGCGGGCGGAACGCGGACGACGGCGCGGCGCGACGGGAACTTTTGGGTGTTGAACGGCGCAAAGACGTTCACGACGAATGGCCACTACGCCGACACCTGCGTGGCAATGGCGGTGACCGACAAGGAGAAAGGCTCGCACGGGATCAGCGCGTTCATCTTGGAAAAGGGGATGCCCGGGTTCAAGCCGGGGAAGAAAGAGAACAAGCTGGGGATGCGCGCGAGCGACACGTCCGAGGTGCTGTTTTCGGATTGCCGCGTGCCGGCGGAGAATTTGCTGGGACCGGAAGGCGAAGGGTTTACGGGGAGCTTGCAAGTCCTCGACGGCGGAAGAATCTCGATTGCAGCGCTGGCGCTGGGCATGGCGCAGGGTGCGCTGGAGGCGGCGACGAGTTACGCGAAACAGCGGAAGCAGTTTGGGAAGACGATTAGCGAGTTTCAGGCGATTCAGTTCAAGCTGGCGGATATGGCCACGGAAGTGGATGCGGCGCGGTTATTGGTGTATCGCGCGGCGTGGCTGGCGGATAAGAAGGATGCGCGATTTACGCGGGAGTCGAGCATGGCGAAGCTGTTTGCCAGCGAGGTGGCAGTGCGCGTGGCGAATGAATGCGTGCAGATTCATGGCGGGTATGGATTCATCAAGGACTATCCGGCGGAGAAGTATTATCGCGACGTGAAGCTGTGCACGATCGGGGAGGGAACCAGCGAGATTCAGAGGCTGGTGATTGCGCGGCAATTGTTGGGGAAGAAGTGACTATTAGACGATACTCGGGTATAGACCAAGGTGGCTTAGCCAAGAGCGGCAGCGGAAAAGCCTCACTGTTATGAGAAGTTTTCTCAACCGTCATAAGACACTTTCGGTTTTTCTAGCGTTCGTCCTATCGTTCGTGGTTTGGGAGATGGCCGCTCCTGTCAGGGGGACCTTGGCGGCACACTTCGATGTGGCTAGGGGCAGGTACAGACTGCTCACTTATGGTCTGCCGGTTCCGTGGCTACCCGAGTACGCCCGTCTGTTGCGACAAAAATATGGGATCGAGGTGAAGGCGGTAGCCGGGTGCGTTGTTTCTTCGCAACTGACGTCGTACGTTGACAGCTACGATCGAGTCAGCGTGGCCGCGGCAAGTAGGAAGTCTGGTCACGACATATTCGAGGAGTGCGAGAAGGAAGCGGAGAGGAACTGGGCGTTAGACGAATCCGTGAAGACGCCGAGGGATTGAGCTCCTGGAGGTGGCTGCCTCCGTGCTGGCTTTGCGTTTTGGTCCACAAGCAAAAATCGGGATAATAGGCGGGTGCAGACGGCGCTCGCTCCAGATTCGCAGGGGATCCAAGGGACAAAATGACGCTGCCTATTGATAATTGGGCGGCGCAGGTGTGCGCGGGCGAGGTGCGCGCGATTTCGCGGGCGATTACGGCGATTGAGAATCATGCGCCGGAGGCGGAGGCGTTGCTGCAGCGGGTGTTTGCGCAGACGGGCGGGGCGTATCTGACGGGAGTAACGGGGGCGCCGGGGACAGGGAAGAGCACGCTGGTGGACCGGCTGGCGGCGTATTACAGAAAACAGAACGAGCAGGTAGGCGTGATTGCGGTGGACCCGACGAGTCCGTATACGGGCGGGGCGATCTTGGGCGACCGCATTCGCATGCAGAGCCATGCCGGCGATGCGGGGATGTTTATTCGCTCGATGGCGACGCGCGGGTTCATGGGCGGGTTGGCGCGGGCGACGGCGGAAGTAGCGTTGTTGCTGGATGCGGCTGGCAAGCAGGAAGTGCTGATCGAGACCGTCGGCGTGGGGCAGGATGAGGTGGACATCGTGCGGCTGGCGGATTGCGTGTTGGTCGTGATGGTGCCTGGCCTGGGCGACGACATTCAGAACATGAAGGCCGGGTTGATGGAGATTGGCGACATTTTTGTTTTGAATAAAGCAGAGCGCGAGGGCGCGGACCGGCTCGAGCAACAGCTGCTGGCGATGCTGTCGCTGGTGATGCCGCGCGATGGCTGGCAGCCACCGGTGGTGCGAACGGTGGCGACGGAGAACAAGGGAATTGACGTGCTGGCGGAGACCATTGGGAAATTTCGCGCGCACTTTGAGAAGAGCGGCGAGCGGCAGCGCAAACATGTGGAGCATTGGAAGCGGCGGCTGCTGGGGTTGCTCGAATCGCGGCTGGTCGAACGCGTGTTGGGCGGAGCAGACGGCGAGGCGCGGTTGACGGAGATGGCGAGGGAAGTCGCGGAACGGAGGAAGGATCCGTTTACCGCGGTGAATGAGATGCTGGCCAAGAGCGGGATGGCGTGATGGCGAGTTTAAGATGGGCACGGCATGGCGTGCCCATACGCTGAGGGGATGATGCATTTTGGGGAGATTGAGGTACGGCACATTCACGGCGGGCTGTTCTGGCTCGATGGCGGGTCGATGTTCGGCATCGTGCCGAAGACCATGTGGGACAAGAAAATCACGCCGGATGAGCGAAACCGCATTCCGCTGGCCGCAAATGGTTTGCTGGTCCGCACCGGCGGGAAGAATGTATTGGTGGAGACGGGCAACGGAACGAAGTGGGACGCGAAGCTCAGAAATATCTATTCGTTTACCGAAGGTGACCCGTACATGGAGTCGCTGGCCAAAGCCGGCGTGAAGGCGGAAGAGATCGATCTGGTCATCAATACCCATCTGCATTTTGACCATGCAGGCGGGAACACGCGGATCGTGGATGGGCGCGCGGTGCCAACGTTTCCCAACGCGACCTACGTGGTACAGAAACCAGAGTTGGCGCACGCGCTGCGGCCCACGGAGCGCGACCGGGCAAGCTATTACGCGCATGACTTTGTGCCGATCACGGAAGCGGGACAGTGGCAGTTGGTCGAGGGAGACGCGGAGGTTTTGCCGGGCATCTCGGTGGTGAAGATGCCGGGACACAATTTGCAGGTGCAAGGAATTCAGATTCAGGGCGGCGGCAAGAAGTTGATGTTCGTCGCGGATTTGATTCCCATGCGGCACCATTTGCCGCTGCCGTGGATTATTGCGTACGATCTGTATCCTTTGATTTCGCTGGAAACGAAGCGGAAGTGGCTCGGGGAGTTTGTGAAAAACGGATGGATTGTAGCCTTTGGGCATGATCCGGATTTTCCCGCGGGGACGCTGCATGAACAGGACGGGAAGGTGGTTTGCGAGCCAGTGGACTTGAATCGCTGATTTGTTCAAGCATCGAAGATTTCACGGAGAACAACGAATGGCGGCGACAAAGGCGGGCAAGGCGAAGCGCGCGAAGACCGAAGCGGAACTTGGGATTATCGGCGGCAGCGGGCTCTACGCGATGGCCGGGCTGACGGCGACGCGCGAGGTCAAGATCAAGACGCCGTTTGGCGATCCGTCGGACGCGATTGTGCTTGGGGAGCTGGAAGGGAAGCGCGTGGCATTTCTCGCCCGGCACGGACGCGGCCATCGGATTTTGCCAAGCGAGATCAACTTTCGCGCCAATGTGTACGCGATGAAGTTGCTCGGCGTGAGCCGGATTATCTCCGTGAGCGCAGTAGGCTCGTTGCGTGAGGATTTGCGGCCCGGAGAATTTCTGGTTCCCGACCAGTTTGTGGATCGCACTAAATCGCGGGTCTCGACGTTTTTTGGAAACGGACTCGTGGCCCATGTAGGCTTCGACAAGCCGACGTGCGCGCAGGTTTCCGGCGTGCTCGGCGACGCCAGCGTGCATTGCGGCGTGATGGTGCACCGGCGCGGAACGTATGTGTGCATCGAGGGGCCGCAGTTTTCGACGCTGGCAGAGGCGTACATGCACCGGGAGATGAAGTTCGACATCATTGGCATGACCAACGTGACGGAAGCCAAGCTGGCGCGCGAAGCAGAGATTTGCTACGCGACCATCGCCATGATTACAGACTTTGACTGCTGGCACCCGGAGCACGATTCCGTGACGGCCTCGCAGGTTATTGCCACGCTGGTGCAGAATGCGGAGAATGCGCAACGCGTGCTGCGGATGGCCGTGCGCGAGATGCCCGCGGAGCGGAATTGCAAGTGCGGAACGGCGCTGCAACACGCGCTGGTGACGGACTTGAAGATGGTGCCAGGGCAAACAAAGAAGAAGCTGCACGCGATTATCGGCAAGTATATCGGATGAAGCAAACGCCGGCGGGGACGTCGGCGCTGCTTAGAAATTCAGGAGAAGAACTTGTCCTTACTTGTGGTGGGTTCCGTGGCATTTGATGCGCTGGAAAGCCCGTATGGCAAAGTGGAGCGGACGATTGGAGGTGCCGCGACCTATTTCGCGGTGTCGGCGAGTTTCTTTGCGCCCGTGAGCCTGGTGGCCATTGTGGGCGAGGATTTCTCGGAGAAGGATGAACACATCTTTCGCGGGCGGCACATTGACACGACGGGTCTGGAGCGCGCGCAGGGCAAATCGTTCTTTTGGGCGGGCCGCTACTCAGAAAATCTGAATGAGCGCGTGACGCTCGCGACCGAGCTGAACGTCTTTGCCGATTTCAAGCCGAAGCTGCCGGAAAAGTACCGCACGTCGAAGTACATTTTCTTGGCCAACATCGCGCCCGACTTGCAGCATGACGTTTTGAAGCAGGTCAAGGGCCGGCCGAAGCTGGCGGCGTTGGATACCATGAACTACTGGATCGAGCGCACGCCGAACGAATTGCGCGAAACGCTGCGGCACGTGGACATTCTGATGATCAACGACTACGAAACGCGGCAGCTTTCGAACGAACACAACCTGTTGCGCGCGGCGAAGCATATTTTCAAGATGGGCCCGCGCACGCTGGTGGTGAAGCGCGGCGAATACGGTGCCATGATGGTGGACAGCCGCGGCGTGTTTTGCGTGCCGGCGTTTCCGTTGGAGGAACCCCATGACCCGACGGGCGCCGGAGACAGCTTTGCCGGCGGTTTCATGGGCTACCTGGCGGGGGCCAAGGACTTGAGCGACGCCACCTTGCGGCGCGCCATGGTGTACGGCTCGGTGCTCGGCAGCTTCACCGTTGAGAAATTTGGCCTGGACCGGTTGGGCACGCTGAAGCGCAGCGAGATACACGCCAGGGCACGGCACTTCGCGAAATTGACGCAATTCAAATTGTAGTGTGTAGAATCCTGCGAGGGTATCGTAGACGCAGGTAAGCATGCTTCCCTTAACTACTATCCTGGCGCGCCTTGCGTGGGCCGCGCTGCTCGGCTCGATCATCGGCCTTGAGCGAAACATTCGCAAGCGGCCGTCCGGGATGCGTACGGGTTTTTGCGTTTCGCTAGGCGCGGCGCTCTTTACCATCGCTTCCGTGGAAATCGCGCGCCGCACCGGTGACACCGCCACGACCCGTATTGCCTCGAACATCGTGCAGGGCATCGGATTTCTCGGCGCCGGGGTTATTTTGCGCGAGCGTGGCAGCGTTGTAGGACTGACGACGGCAGCGACGATTTTCTCGATTGCGGCCATCGGCATGAGCGCGGGTGGCGGGATGTATGCTGTTTCCGGGGCCGCGTGTCTCCTGGTGTTGTTTGCTCTGACCCTGCTTATCTATCTAGAAGATTGGCTGAACTTGAAGTCGCGCTACATGTTGTTCCGGGTCTTTGTGGACCGGTCAGAAAACATGGTTGCGGACGTGCACAAAATCTTCGACGATCTCGGCGTGAGCATTGATAACTTTCAAGTCTCGCTCGCAGGCGAGAAGACTCTCATCCAGTTTGATGCAGACGTGAGCAAGCACCAGCAAGAAAGGGTGCTCGGAGAGCTGTGCAAACCAGGGGTCACGTGTGAAATGGTCCCGGTGGAACGGCATACGGAATGACCGCCACGGCCGGTGGTTTGCAGACGACGGAGAAGGCTGTGGAGGTGCGAAAGCCACGCGCGCTGCGTAAGGGAAGTGTGCTGATGCCGTTCGCTCCGGCCTCGCCGGCGGACTTTGCCAAGGTGAATGCGGGCGCCGATGAGTTGCGCAGGTTGGGATTTCAGGTAGGCGACGCGACACCGTTGATGCCGGAAGATTTTTTCGCCGGACCGGCCGCGGCGAGGCGCAGCGAGTTCGTAAACGAAATGAGCCGCGACGATGTGGACGGGCTTGTTGCAGTTCGCGGAGGCTACGGTTCGAACTACATTTTGGACGATCTCGCGGTGGGCGAAGCCGAAAGGCCGCGCGTGATTCTGGGCTATAGCGACTTGACCTCCCTGTACATTTTTTTGTGGATGCGGTACCGGTGGGTGGGTTTCTATGGGCCAATGCTGGCGGCCGGTTTTGACGCAGGCGCCGGTGTTGCGAAAGGCTATGACAAGGAGTCGTTGCTTGCAGCCGCTGGACAGACGAACGGAGGCTGGACGCTGAATCTGCGCGGCGAGAGTCTGGTGCGCGGGGAAGCGGAGGGGCGCATCTTGGGCGGCTGTCTAACAATGGTGCAGACCACCCTAGGGACACCGTGGGAGTTGGATACGCGCGGAGCGGTTTTGTTGCTCGAGGATCGCGGAATGAAGCCGTGGCAGGTCGATCGCGCGCTGATGCACTTAAAGCAGGCCGGCAAGTTCGAAGACGTGCGCGGATTTGTTCTTGGCGATTTCCCTGAATGCGAAGCGCCCATGGCGGGAAGCCCTTCGGTGCGCGAGGTGTGCTTGAGGATTTTGGGTCCGCTGGGGGTGCCGATCGTCTTTGGAGCGCCCGTGGGGCATACGCTCCGGCCAATGTTGACGGTGCCGCTGGGCGTGAGGGCGCGTTTGAAAGCGGAGGGCGGCGGGGAGTTGGAATTTCTCGAGCCGGCGGTCGTTGCATGAGAGGGCGTGAGCCGGGCGTGAGCGGGTAATGAGTAACGCGAAACACGTGCATGTAATTGGGATTGGCGGGTCGGCCATGTCGCCCCTGGCGGGAATGCTGCGCGAAAGCGGCTACCGCGTGACGGGGTCGGATTCGGGCGTATATCCGCCGGCTTCGACCTTTTTGGAGAAGCAGGGCATTTCGTTTTTTCATTCTTTTGATGCCGCGCATTTGACGCCGGTGCCTGATTTGGTGGTCGTCGGCAACGTGATTGCGCGCGGCAATCCAGAATTGGAGGAAGTTCTCGACCGCAAGATTCCCTATCGCTCGTTGCCGGAGATGCTGGAAGAAGTGTTTTTGCCGGGGAAGCACTCGATTGTGGTCAGCGGGACGCACGGAAAAACGACCACAACGGCGCTCCTCGCGTGGATTTTTGAGACCGCGGGCAAACGTCCCAATTTCCTTGTCGGCGGAGTGGCGGAGAATTTTGGCAAGAGTTACGGGCTGGGCGGCGGAGAAGAATTCATCCTCGAGGGCGACGAGTACGAGACTGCGTTCTGGGACCGCGGACCAAAATTCTTTCACTATCATCCGGACGATTTGATCATTACCTCGCTTGAATACGATCACGCGGACATTTATCGCGATTTCGATACGTACGAGTTGGCTTTTCGCCGGCTGGTCAATCTCGTGCCGCGGCGAGGACGCGTCGTGATTTGGGGCGACACGGAGCAGTCGGGCCCGGCGTTGCGACGGGCTGCGGGAAAAGCGTTTTGCCCGGTCGAAACCTATGGATTTTCCGCGGGGAACGATTGGCTGGCGAGTGAGTTGGCTGTCGCGGGTGATGGCATGCGGTTTCGCGTTGAGCGCCAAGGGAGGCAGTTCGGCGAGTTTACGTTGGCGGCTAGCGGGCAGCACAACGTGCTGAATGTCCTGGCCGCGATGGCCGTCGCGCACGGGCGGGGAATTAGCGTGGACGCTTTGGCGAAGGGGCTAGCAACATTCAAGAGCGTAAAGCGGCGCATGGACGTGAAGGGCGAAGTGCGCGGCGTGCTAGTAGTGGACGATTTTGCGCATCATCCGACGGCGGTGCGCGCCACAATTGCGGCGGCGCGGGCGCGCTGGCCGGGCAGGCGGCTGTGGGCGATTCTTGAGCCCCGTTCCAATTCCATGCGGCGAAAAGTGTTTCAGGAGACGTTGCCACAATCACTCGCCCTGGCGGATCGCGTCATTTTGGGCGGCGTGTTTCGCGCGCAGCAACTCGGCGACGAAAATCGCATGGACCCGCAAGCCGTAGCGGATAGCGTTCGCCAGTTGGGAAGGAGTACCGCCGTTTTCCCAAGCGCCGAGGCGATTGCGGAAGCAATTTCCGCAGAAGCGGAATCGGGGGACTTGCTTCTCGTGATGTCCAACGGAAGTTTCGACGGGCTCTGCGAAAAATTGTTGAAGAAACTCGAACAGAGCGCGCCGCAGCCGGCTGGAGCCAGCAAATCGTGAAGCTCCTTTCGGCCGCTGGCATTTCTCTCGGTCTTTTGTCGTGTGCTTCCTCGGCCAGTGCTGCTCCTC
>Ga0335078_10008081_pt1 | contig 15624 bp, 8 predicted proteins | sample Lox_Sample_32_FD_206711 | JGI IMG/M metagenome (GOLD analysis project Ga0335078, IMG submission 206711) | Soil microbial communities from Loxahatchee National Wildlife Refuge, Florida, United States - Lox_Sample_3.2 | ecosystem: Environmental > Terrestrial > Soil > Wetlands | place: USA: Florida... | reverse complement strand
GTGATGTCCATGGGGAGGATCGTGCCGTCTTTGCGGATGTGATGGGATGCCCGGGCTGAGTTGGGCGCCGACAGGGCGACCTGCTTCAAAACCTGCGGCATCTCGCGCCTGTCGATAATGTCTTGAAGCCTGAGCTTTTCGAATTCCTCGCGCGTATAACCGTGGGTCGAGCAGGAGGCCCGGTTCACAGCCAGAAACTCAAACGTTTCCGCGTCGTAGATCCAGAGCGGATGCGGATTGGTCTCGAAGGTCAGACGGTACTCCTCCGTCGCCTGCCGGACAGAGCGCAGGTCCTCTTCAAAGACAATCAGAATCATTCCAATCGCCGCGCAGAACGACGAGACTCCGAACACATCGGCTGCGGCCGGACTGCCCGGCCACGCCTGCTGGATGAGCAGGGCGCCGGGAAACATCGCCCCAAATACAATGAACCCCGTGCACGTGGTGACGAGCCCCAGCGATCGCTCCCAGCCGGCGAACCAGAAACTGGCTCCCGCCACAAAGAACATCTCTCCGAGCAGCGCCAGGAACACGATTTCGCTGTGACCGCTTCCGATGCCATAAAGCATCCATGCCAGCGACAGCGCGCAGGCAGGAATCACAAGCCAAGGTTCCGATCGCGGGTTGGCTCGGCGGCGCATGGCCAGGATCACAGCCACGCCTTGCCGTATGACGACCAGGACTGCCAGAAGCCAGCCCGGGCGAGGATGCGCGATGGATACCGTAAGACAGGGCAGCGTGAACAACGCCAGCACGCCGCCCAGCCGCAGCCCGGCCCACCTGCCTTCGCGGACGATCATCGTGGAGACGAGCAGGCAGATCGCCGCCAGTGCAAGCGCGTCGATGCTCGCGCAGATACTCGTCAGCTTCCAGACGGGAGTCTGCGGCATCCAGAGTTTCAACGAAACGTGAACAAGTGTCCAGACCCACGCTGCAACCCAGCAACGCAGCCGGTCATCGGGAGCTCGTCTCGCGATGGCTGTGAAGAGGAATACCAATAGGCCCAGCGAAACTATATTCGTAATAACCTGGTCCATTGAGGGCCGTGCTCCTGAGGCAGCACTCAACACGATCAAACGATGCAATAAGCCATCCCAAGCGACTGCGCATCGGGGCGGCGCATGGCCTGAAGTTCACCGGCGACCCGGTTTTCGTGACCGCTTGCATCTCCCGGCGGAAGGGGCCCAAGGTGCCGCCGAAAGAGAATTAGCTCATTATACGTGATTTAGATCACGCACGCACTTGCAACTTTGGTTGCAAATGGCGGATAAAGGTTGCCGGCATTGCCACCGAAGGGCCGATTCCTGCAACCGGCCCATGCGTTCATGACCCGAGGCGCGCACCGAAAATCTGCCTCCGCGCCACTGTAGGCGGAAGGGTCACGCCGTCGCCCTCTGCTGCTCGTGGTGCCCGATGCGCACGCTGACCAGCTTCGACACGCCCGGCTCCTGCATGGTGACGCCGTAGATCATGTCGGCGGCGTGCATCATGCGCTTGGAGTGGGTGACGAGCAGGAATTGCGTCTCCTTGCTGAGCGAGTGCAGCAGCTCGGCGAGGCGGCCCACGTTGGTTTCGTCCAGCGCGGCATCCACTTCGTCGAGCGCGCAGAAGGGGCTGGGCTGGAACTGGAAGATGCCCACCAGCAGCGCCAGCGCGGTGAGAGACTTCTCGCCGCCGGAAAGAAGCAGGACGTTTTGCAGTTTTTTGCCCGGAGGCGAGGCCACGATCTCCAGGCCGCTCTCCGCCTGATTTTCGGCGTCCACGAGGCGCAGGAACGCCTGGCCGCCCTGGAAGAGCCGGGAGAAGACGTGGGCGAAGTTCTCGTTGATGCGCGCGAAGGCTTCGTCGAACTTGGTCCGCGAAATCTGGTCGATCTCCTTGATCGTCTCCTGCGTGTTCTCGATCGATTCGATGAGGTCCTTGCGTTGCTCTTCCAGGAAGGTATGGCGCGCGGCGGTCTCGTTGTACTCTTCAAGAGCCATCATGTTCACCGGGCCCATCTGCTCCAGGCGCTCGCGGAGCGCGCGACACTGCTCTTCCTCGGCAGCGAGCGCTTCGCCCTCCACGCGCGCAATCGCCGCAACGGCGCGAAGCTCTTCGGCCGGCGCGTTCACTTCAGTGAGGCAACTGCCCTCGAGGTGCTCGATGTCGGAGCGCAGCCTGGCCATCGCGCTGTCGCGGCCGGCGCGCTCTTCGCGCAGCGCATCGAGCGATGTGCGGGCTGACTTGAGTTGTGTCTCCAGCGCAGCCAGTTGCTGGCGCAGCGACTGCGCCAGTTCGGCCAGAGACTGCGCTTCGGCTGCGGCCTTGTCGCGCCGTTCGGCCAGTTCGCGCGAGCGCTGGGTCAGCTCGGCGATCTCCGCCAGGCGCTGCTCGCGCTCGGCCGCCGCCGCGGCACTCTGCTGCTGGATCGACGACACGCGCCGGTCGAGGTCCGCGTGCTGCCGATCGATGCGCTGGAACGCCGCTTCCGCGCCGCGGCGCCGCTCTTCCAGGCCGGCGAGTTCCGCGGTCACATGGGCAGCTTCCTGCTGCAGGGCTTCGCGCGCCTGGCGAAGATGGGCAAGCTGTGCCTGCAGCTCCTCGAGCTTCTTTTCCGCCTCGGCGTGCTCGCGCTCCAGCCGTTCGCATTCCTCGCGTTTCTGGGCGATCGCCGAGTGCTTGGCTTCGCGAGCCTCCTTGTTGCGCGCCGCCTGTAGCGTCCACTCTTCCAGCCGCCGCTCGATGCGCTGCGCCTCGCCTTCCATCTGCTTCAACGCCGCGCTCTGGTTGGCCGCGTCGCTCTCGGCTTCGCGGCGCTGCCGGCTGCGCGACTCAAGCTGCGCATCGAGATCGGCGATGGCACGGGCCAGCACCGTGGCTTCCGTGTCGGCCTGCGCAAGCGCCGTCTCGAGCCTGGCCAGTTGCGCCTGGGTCTCGCGCAGTTCGCGCTTCAGCGCCAGAGGTCCAGCGCTTGCCGGCCTGCCGCCTGTGACCGTGGAATTGTGGAAGCACTCGCCTTCGGGAGTGAGGAAGTACGCTTGCGAGTGGCGCTCGGTGAGCTCGCGCGCCAGCGCCGCGGTTTCGACTAAATATCCGCGCTTCAGCTTGGGCAGCACCCATTCGAGCGAGTTACCGAAGCCGTTCAACACGCGAATCGAGTTGCGCAACGGAGTAATTCCGCCGCCGCTCAGCGGTGCATTCAATGGCTCGCCGGCCTCATCCACCAGCACTCCCTGCATGTGCGCAAAGGTGTCGGGATGCGCGGCGCCGGGGGCGTGAATGAGAAAGGTCGCGCGGCCGTCCACCCCCGACTTGAGAAGCTCAACGCCCTGCTCGGCGGCCGACCAGCTTTCGACCACGAGGAAGTTCAGTTCCTCGCGCAGGAATTCGTCGACCACGGCCTCGTGCTCGCCGCTGACTTCGACAAAATCCGCCAGCGTGCCCACCGGCGCCATGCCTTCGGCCAGAGCTCCGGGCTTGAGAAGACGGCGAACCGTGTCAGTGGAATAGCCATGGTTGCGAATCTGAGCTTCGAGCGAATCGCGTCGCGCCGCAGCCGCGGCCTCATCGCCACGCAACTGAGTAACCCGCGCGCGCGCGTCGTTTTCTTGGCCGCGCCGCGCCTGCAGGGACTCACGCAGCGCGGCGATCTCCTCTTCAAGACGCTGCAGCGCCTCGGCGGCGGTCTCGAAACGCAAACGCGCCTGCCCGCTCTCCACGCCGATGTGCTCGCGCTCGCCGCGCGCCCGGCTCATCTCGGTTTCGAGCCGCTCGGCTTCGCGTTCCAGTGAAGCCAGGCTCTCCTCGGCCTGCGCGGTCTGGTTGCGCGCATTGCCCGCCTGCGCCAGCAGGTGCATCACGTGGCGGCGGTTGGCTTCCTGCTCCCGCTCGGCCACGAAGACTTCTTCGGCCGCCGCACGCGCTTCCTGCTGGCGGGCTTCCACCTTCTGCCGAAAGGCCCGGGCCTCGCCGGCCGCCGACTCGAGAAAAGCGTGCTGCTGCGCGCGTTCCTCCGCAATCTTTCCCAGTTCGGCCCGCGTGGTTTCGAGCTCCATCACCGCGGCGGCAATGCGCGCTTCGAGCTCGCTCACGCGCTCGGTATCGGCGCGCTCGCGCGCCGAGGCGCGCTCCAGCTCGACGGCGGCTTCGTTGGCGCGGCTCTGGGCTTGCTGGACCTCGCGATCGACCTCATATCCGCGCTCGTTCAGCGTGTGCTGGTTCCCCTCCATCCCTTCGATCTCGGCGGCCGAGCTCGCGATGCACTCGCTCAGCGCGGCGATTTCGGCGTCCAGGGCCGCCTGGAAGGCATCCATCTGCGCCATGCGGCTGGCCAGCACCACGCGCAGCCGCGCGCGCAGCTCATCGCGCACCGCGGCATAGCGTTGCGCCTTGGCGGCCTGGCGCTTCAGGCTGTTCATCTGTCGGGTGACTTCTTCAAAAATATCTTCGACGCGGGCGAGATTCTGCTTCGCGCTTTCCAGGCGCAACTCAGCCAGTCGCTTCTTAGTCTTGAAGCGCGTGATGCCCGCGGCCTCTTCGATGATGGCGCGGCGGTCGTGCGGCTTGGCGCTGAGCAGTTGCCCGATGCGCTCCTGGCCGATGATCGCGTAGCTCTCCGGGCCGAGGCCCGTGCCCATGAAGATATCCTGAATGTCGCGCAGGCGGCAGAGCTTGCCGTTAAGCAGATATTCGCTTTCGCCGGTGCGGAACAGGCGCCGCGTGATGACGATCTCGCCCCTTTGCGGTGCGAAGTGGAACTTGCGGCGGCGAATCTTGAGCACCACCGGCTGAGGGCCTTCGCCACCGGTGTGCGGAGTGCCATCGGCCATGCCGGAGTCCGGCGCCGCGGGAGCATCTTCTTCGATGGTCTGCCCGGGCTGCTCGTCGGCAATGATCTCTTCGGCTTCGGCCGCGCGGGCTCGCCGCAGCTCTTCTTCATCCCAGTCGGCGGGTCCGTCGGAATCGACGACCACCTCCGGCTCCACGGCGACCGGCCCTTCGTAGGCTTCGGGGTCGACCATGGTCAGCGTCACTTCGGCCATTCCCAGGGACTTGCGGTCGCGCGTGCCGGCGAAGATGACGTCCTGCATGTGCGTTCCGCGAAGGCTTTTGGCGCTTTGCTCGCCCAGCACCCAGCTCACGCCATCGAGGATGTTTGACTTTCCGCACCCATTTGGACCCACGATCACGGCGATGCCCGTCCCGGGCACGGTCAGCTCCGTCCGGTCGCAAAAGCTCTTAAAGCCGAGGATGTGGACCTTTTTAAGTTTCAGCATGCCGACTCCCTAACCGATTCAGGTGCACAAGGCGCGACGCTGACGGATTGTATTGTCATTCGACACCCGCAGCCGATTCCTGAACGCAACCTGCGAATTCTAAGGTACCCAGTCGATTACCAAGTTAGGGTTCCCGAAGGGCAGAATCAATGCCTTTTACCCCTGTTTTTGTGGATAAGGGGTACAAATCCCGAAGAAAAACGGGAATTGGGGCGAATAGGACGACAAAGGCGGCAAATTCCACGGTGATTACGAAGCGAGGATACCAGCTCTTCGGTATCCAGATATGGCCGATTTTCCTTTTTCCTGGGGGCGAAGCCCAAATTAAGAATTCCGGGAAGTTATACTGGGATATAATAAAGCCGTATGCCAAAGGCCAGATTACGCAAGGTCGGCGGTTCGGTGATGATGGCGGTTCCACCTGCCATTCTGGATCGGCTCGAGCTCCGCGCCGGTGCGATCGTCGAACTTCGGGTGGAGGCAGATGAGCTGATGGTGAAGAGGGAATCGCGGCCGCGCTATACGCTAGACGAGTTGCTTGCGCAATGCGATGCCGGCTCGCCGATCTCGAAGGAAGATCGCGAATGGCTCGACGGAGCGCCGCAGGGACGAGAGCTCCTGTGAGGCGCGGAGACATCTACCTCGTTTCCCTGGACCCGACTTCCCGACACGAGCAACAGGGCACCCGGCCTGTTCTCGTTGTTTCGCCGGACCCCTTCAACGAGATGACACGACTTCCCCTGGTAGTGCCGATCACCTCGGGGGGTTCGTTTGCCCGCACTCGCGGATTTGCGGTGCCTCTCGCGGGCGCCGGCACCAAGACCACCGGAGTGATTCGCTGCGATCAGATGCGGTCGCTCGATTTCGCCGCCCGCGGCGCAAGGTTTCTTGAGCGCGTTCCCGAGGCAGTTCTCGACGATGTGCTGGCGCGCTTGTCGACGCTTTTTGCATAGGCGACCGGCGCCATGCCGGCGGTCGCGTTTCGAATCACTTTCTCGATGGCGCGCAGCGCCTGCGGACGGGGAAAGCCGGGCCGGCTGGCCAGGCGGATGGTGCGCGCCGATTTTCCCGCCAGGGGAAGCAAGGCAATGCCGCGAGACGAGAGCGAGCCGGCGGCCAGAGCGGGAATAAGCGTCGAGCCGTAGCCGGCGGCGACGAGGTTGACCAAAGTCTCCAGGCTGGCCGCCTGCATGGATTCCTGCAGGCGGCTGCGTGCCGCGGCGATCTTGCCACCGCATGCCGCCAGGGCGTGGTTGGCCAGGCAGTGACCCTCGGCGAGCACAAGCAACTCACCGGCCAGCGACTCTTCCGTAACCGTCTTTTGCCGCGCAAGCGGATGATGCGGGGGCAGAGCGGCCAGCAGCGGCTCGTTGAAGAGCGCGATCTCGGTGATTTCCGGCGCGTCGGCGGGAGTGGCCAGCAGGGCGGCGTCGAGCTTGTGGTTGCGCAGGCTCTCGACCAGCGCGCGCGTCTGGTCCTCCCACAGCTCGATCGTGAGGCCGGGATATTCCTTGCGCAGCGGATCGAGGATCAGCGGCATCAGGTAGGGCGCCAGCGTGGGGATCGCGCCCAGGCGGAGGGGGCCGACGAGCGGATCTCGTGCGGCTCGCGCCACCACTTCCATCTGCCCGGCTTCGTCCAACGCATGCTGCGCGTGGGTGAGAATGCGCTCGCCGACCGGGGTCAGGTTCACGCGTTTGTTGGTCCGCTCCAGCAGCGTCACCCCGAGCTCGCCTTCGAGCTTGCGAATCTGGCTGCTCAAGGTAGGCTGGCTCACGTGGCAGGCCTCGGCGGCCCGGCCAAAGTGGCGATACTCGGCGACGGCGACGAGATAGCGCAGGTCCTGAAGGTTCACAAACTGCCTATGGAGCGAACGGATCGACGATAGAGCGAAAGAATCGTCATCGTAGAAACAATCGATTTTGATTATAGCGGCTCGCGCCGTAATCTGTATGCGGCGATATGGCTCTGACGCAACAGGACCGTTACGGCGCCTTCGCCTGGCAGAACCAATGCTTTCGGCGGGATCACTGACTCAAATCCGTGCCCGGCCCTATACTGACCTGCGAATCAATTGCGCAATCTTCAAGGAGAAATCATGTCCGACGAATCGAAGTGCCCGTTTGCGGGAAATGGCGGCGCGCTGAAGCACGCCATGGCAGGGGCAAAGGGCAATCGGGACTGGTGGCCCGATCAGCTCAACCTGGCCATTCTGCACCAGAACTCCTCGCTCTCCAATCCGATGGACAAGGAGTTCAACTACGCCGAAGAATTCCTGAGCCTCGATCTGGATGCGGTGGTCCGGGACCTGCATACCCTGATGACCGATTCTCAGGACTGGTGGCCCGCCGACTTCGGCCACTACGGTCCGCTTTTCATCCGCATGGCCTGGCACGCCGCGGGCACCTACCGCATCCACGACGGGCGCGGCGGCGGCAGCCGGGGCTCGCAGCGGTTTGCGCCGCTCAATAGCTGGCCCGACAATGCCAACCTCGACAAGGCGCGCCGCCTGCTCTGGCCCATCAAGCAGAAGTACGGCCAGAAGATCTCCTGGGCAGATCTGATGATCCTGGCCGGCAACGTCGCTCTGGAGTCCATGGGCTTCAAGACCTTCGGATTTGGCGGCGGCCGCGAAGACATCTGGGAGCCGGAGACCGACATCGATTGGGGTCCGGAGACTACGTGGCTCGGCGACCAACGTTACAGCGGAGAACGAGAGCTGGCCAATCCGCTGGCGGCCGTGCAGATGGGCCTGATCTACGTGAACCCGGAGGGTCCCAACGGCAATCCGGACCCGATCGCGGCAGCGCGAGACATCCGCGAGACCTTCGCCCGCATGGCTATGAACGACGAAGAGACCGTGGCGCTGATCGCCGGCGGCCACACCTTTGGCAAAACCCATGGCGCCGGCGCCGCCACGTACTGCGGCCGCGAACCGGAAGGTGCGGACATTGCGGAGATGGGGCTGGGCTGGAAGAGCAGCTTCGCCTCGGGCTGGGGCGGGGACGCGATCACCAGCGGCCTCGAAGTCATCTGGTCGCAAACGCCAACCAAGTGGAGCAACCACTTCTTTGAGAACCTGTTTGGATTCGAATGGGAGCTGACCAAGAGCCCGGCAGGCGCCAACCAATGGAAGCCGAAGGGCGATGCCGGAGCCGGCACCGTGCCCGACCCCTGCGACTCGTCCAAGCGTCGCGCTCCGGCGATGCTGACCACCGACCTCTCTCTGCGTTTCGACCCGGTCTACGAGAAGATTTCGCGGCGCTTCATGGAGAACCCGGAGGAGTTCGCGGATGCCTTCGCGCGAGCCTGGTTCAAGCTGACGCATCGCGATATGGGTCCGATTGCCCGCTACCTCGGCCCGCTGGTGCCGAAAGAGCAGCTGATCTGGCAGGATCCGGTGCCCGCGGCCGACCATGAGCCGATCGACGAGAAGGACATCGAGGCCCTCAAGGCCGAGATTCTTGCCTCCGGCCTGTCGATTTCGCAGCTCGTTACCACCGCATGGGCTTCGGCGGCCAGCTTCCGCGGCAGCGACCGGCGCGGCGGCGCCAACGGCGCGCGCATTCGCCTTGAGCCGCAGAAGAATTGGGAAGTCAACCAGCCGGCAGAACTTGAAAAGGTGCTGTCGAAGCTGGAAGCCATCCAGAAGAAGTTCAATGCGTCCCAACCTGCGAGTCAGCCCGGCAAGAAAGTCTCGCTCGCCGATCTGATTGTGCTTGCCGGTGGCGCTGCCATTGAAGCCTCCGCCAAAAAGGCCGGTCACAGCGTGAAAGTTCCTTTTGCGCCGGGCCGCACCGACGCTACCCCGGAGCAAACCGACGCAGCTTCGTTTGCGGTGTTGGAGCCGAAGGCGGACGGCTTCCGCAACTACATCCGCAAGGGACTCGAAGCCCACGCACCTGCCATGCTGATGGACAAAGCGCAGCTTCTCACCCTCACCGCTCCGGAGATGACTGCGCTGATCGGCGGCCTGCGCGTGCTGGGCGCGAACTTCGGGCAGTCGCAAAACGGTGTCTTTACCAAACGGCCTGGGACGCTGACGAATGATTACTTCGTGAACCTGCTGGACATGGGCACGAAGTGGCAGACGTCTGAGAAAGATAAGGCGGTGCTGGAGGGGCGCGATCGGAAGACCGGCGAGCTCAAGTGGACAGGCACGGTCGTCGATCTCGTCTTCGGGTCGAACTCCCAGCTCCGCGCGCTTGCCGAGGTGTATGGAAGCAGCGATGGCCAGGTGAGTTTTGTGAAAGACTTTGTGGCCGCGTGGGCCAAGGTGATGAACCTGGATCGCTTCGACCTGCGCGTTCCGAAAACGCCGATCAAGGCGAAACGCCCGCAGGAGGAGGCCGTCGCCGCCGACTGACCCAATATGATGAGCCTTCCCCGGACTGCAAGGAGCGAGCCTCCAGCTTCGGCTGGGGGTTCGTTCTTCTTGCGGCCCAAAATCTACGGCTGCGAGTATTGGAACGACTTGTCCGGATATGGCGGATGCTGCGGCGCCGGCCGCGGGTCGTCCTTGATCTCCTGCTTGAGCAGGTTCACGGCCGCGTCCAGCTGCGCATCCGCTCCGCCATACGTCGCATGGGGCAGATTGTCGACCACGATATCCGGATCGACGCCGTGCCCCTCGATCAGCCACTTGCCTTCCGGCCCGTAGACGCCGTCTTCTGCCGCGCTGGCGATGCCGTTGTCGGCCTGCACATTGTCGAAGGAAAGCCAGATCTCTCCGCCCCAGGTTCGCGTGCCCAGCACCTTGCCCAGCTTGAGCCGTCTGAATCCCTCGGGAAACGCCTCGCCATCCGATCCGGAGTGCTCGTCTACCAGCACCACCATGTGCCCGCGAAACGCATACTGCATGTTCCACTCCGCGTTCCCGATACGCGGCTGCCAGTACATCCACGCTTGGCGCAGCAGCTTGCTTAGCAGCCAGGAGTCGATGTTCCCGCCGCCGTTGTGGCGTACGTCGATGATGAGTCCCTGTCGCTGATACACGGGGTAGTAATCGCGCGCCCACTGGTTCATGTCGTCCGGTCCCATAGCGCGCAAATGGACATATCCGATCGCGCCGGCGGAGTCCGCATCCACTTTGAGCCGCCGCGAATACTCCCACTCGGCGTAGCGCACATTATCCTCATCCTCGCTCTTGATCGGCGTCACCAGCACGCTGCGAAGTTCGCCTTTCTCCGACTTCACGCCGAGCATCACCTGCTGCCCGGCTTTGCCATGGAGCAGCACGCGTTCGTCCGCGACGCTCAGCACACTTTGCCCATCGATGCTGACGATGGTCTCGCCTTCTTTCACCAGCGAATCGGGCCTGGCCAGCGGCGGCGCCTGATCGGGAAGATCGGGATCGTGCAGATAAATGTGCTCGACCACATATCCGCCGGCCTTCTCGTCCCGCCGCAGCCGCGCGCCCAGAGTGCCCAGATTCACGTCGTCGGCCGGTTTCCGCTGATCGCCGCCAAAAACGAACGTGTGCAGCGCCGAGAGCTCGCTCACCATCTGAGCGATCACGGCATTCAGCTCGTCGCGGTCGGCACAGCGATCGACCAGCGGCAGATACCGATCACGCATCGCGGTCCAGTTCACCCCGTTCATATTCTTGTCATAGAAGTAGTCGCGGTGCATGCGCCAGGCATCGAGAAAGATTCCGCGGAACTCCTCGCGCGGCGTGGTGGAGAAGGTCCAGTGCGACAGATCGATCGTGGCCTTGGCCAATGCCTTGGGGTCGCTGAGCGCTGAACCCTTCGCATCGGAGTCGAGGATCAGGAACTCATCGCCCTTTTCACCCCTGCGGACCAGAATCTTTTTCCGGTCCTGCGAGATCTCGTATCCCTTCACCTCGGGCAAAAGCGTGTCCACATCGTCGCCTTTGTTGGCAATGTCGAAGCATTGCAGTGACAGGTGCTCGTGACGGTCGTCGCTGGCATTCAGCCAGCATAACCGCTTCTCGGTCGCTTGCAGCTTGTCATAATTTCCCGGCGGCACGGGGACTTCGCTCAAGCGCGACGCGAGATCGGTGAAATCGATCTTGACCTCGGGAGGCTTTTTCTCATCCTTGGCTTCGCTCTTCTTTTCGTCCTTGTTCTCCGCGGCGTCTTTGCCTGCGGGTTTCCTGCTGCTATCGTCCTTGGCGTCTTTTGGCTTCTCCTCGTCTTTCTTCTCGTCGTCCTTCTTGTCGGGATGCAACTCGTCGGGCGGCAGGAAAGGCGAGCGCAGTCCGGTGGTCAGCGCGAGTTGGTAAATCTTGATTGCATGATCGAAATGCGGCTCCGGCTCGCGCGGTCCCCAGGGCGCAGGGATCGTCGTTTTCAGCATGCGGTCGGAGAGGAAATAGAGCCACTTGCCGTCCGAGCTCCAGGCCGGATTCGCGCTGTTGTACCGGTCCGACGTGATCGCCTGAATCGATCCCGTCTCCGCGTTCAGAATCTTGATCTGCTGGAACCGATCGGTCGCCGACTCGACATAAGCCAGCCATCGGCTGTCCGGAGACCAGCTCAGGTCCTGGAAATCGTCCACCATCGACTGTGCGATGCGCTTCTCGGTTTTCGCCTTGATGTCGTAGATCCAAAGCTGCTGGTCCTTGTCGCGGTGCGCCAGCCAGTGTCCATCGGGCGAGGGAACTCCTTCCGTCCGCTGGACCTTCGAGTCATTCGTCCATTGCTCCGCAGCACCCTCGCCATTTGCCGGATATTTCCAGAACTCCGTCTCTCCGCTCTTGGTCGAGAGAGTGAGGATGCTTTTTCCATCGGGGAGAAAACGTCCGTCGCGGTAGCGCACGCCCGGCTCGCCCGCCACTTTCACAATGCGTCCCGTCTTCGCGGGCAGCGTGTAGATCTTCCCGCGCACGGTAAACACCGCGCTCGACCCATCCGGCGCCAGATGAACATCGGTCACATACTCCACCGGCTTTTTCACCCAGTGCTCGCGCATCTGGTCGAAATCCGAAGCCAATGTGACAGGGATGACCGCCTCATGCCCGCTCTTCAGGTCCAGCAGCCAAAGGTCCGATCCGCTGGCGTACACCACGCGCCCGTCGTCGATCGTCGCCGACTCGACGTTGAAGAAGTGCTGATGGCTTTCCTGCTTGAGATCGTGGCCCTGCGCATCCATCGAGTAAACGTTCATCACGCCGTCGCGATCGGAAAGAAAATAGACGCGCCCATTCCAGAACATGGGGTGCGCCGAGGTGCCATCGTAATCCGAAGTGAGCGGCACGGCCTCCGACGAGCCGTCGAATCGCCAGATGTTCTCCGCCGTTCCGCCCTTGTAGCGCTTGGTCTGGCTGCCCTGGTAAAACCAGCGCGTGAAGTAGAGCGAATGGCCGTCGCTTGAGTAGGCCGCTTCTGCCGCCTGAGATAGAGGAACGATCTCGCGTCCGCCCTTGTCGTCGATCAGCACCAGTTGCGGATCGGGCAGCGCCGAGTAGCGCGCGGTGGCGAGGAGCAGTCGTCCGTCCGGCGACCAGCCCTGCAGCAAAGTCAAGCCGTCCCATGTGCGCCGCTGCGGCAGGCCGCCCGTGAGCGGCATCGTGTAGACCTCGGTTGGCCCCTCGAAGTTCGCGTTGAATGCGACCGTCTTTCCATCCGGCGAGATCTGCGCGTTGATCTCCACTCCAGGATTGGACGTGAGCCGGTGCGCAACGCCGCCCTGCGTTCCGACCGTCCACAGATCGCCTTCGGAGGTGAAGACGATCGTATCGCCGTGGACGGCTGGGGAGCGATAGTAGCCGCGATGCAGATCCGGCGCATCGGCGGCCGACAGCGGGCCGGGAGTGGACAGCGCAAGAAAGAGCGCGCAGGCAAGCGTTGCCCGGCGCGCGACCGCTTCAATGATCGGATACATGATCACTCCATCGGAATCGGTGGAAGCTGAACAGATGTGAGTCTCCAGCTTATCCGATGGAGTTCGTTTTGGGATCGCGAATGTGACGCGGAAACCGGACGCCCGAAGTCGCGGAGCGGGCCGCGGTTTATGCCACCCGCTCGATCGTCACCGACTCCAGCACCACATCTTTCTTCGGCTTGTCCTGCGAGCCGCGCGGGACCTTGGAGATTTTCTCCACAATCTCCTGGCCTTCGACAACTTCGCCGAAGATGGTGTGCTTGCCGGTGAGCCAGGCCGTGGGCGCGACGGTGATGAAGAACTGCGAGCCGTTGGTGTTGGGGCCGGCATTGGCCATGGCCAGCTTGCCCGGCTTGTCGAACGAGTGCGGCGAGCCCTTGGTCTCGTCGGCGAATCTATAGCCGGGCCCGCCCATGCCGGTGCCGGCGGGGTCGCCGCCCTGGATCATGAAATCGGGGATCACGCGATGAAAGATGGTGCCGTGGTAGAGCTTGTCGTTCGACTTCTTGCGTGTCGAGGGGTGCGTCCATTCTTTCGCGCCTTCGGCCAGTTCGATGAAGTTCTTCACCGTGACCGGCGCATCGGACTCGAAGAGGCGAATGGTGATCTTGCCTTCGGTGGTGTTGAAGATGGCGTAGGTTCCTGCGGATTGCGGCATAGAAATGCTCCTTGTGAGCGTTTGCGGAGTCAGGGCAGTTGCGCGAGCAAACTATCAATTCCTGCCACTGTCGTCCTGAGCGGAGTCACGCGAAGCGTGACGGAGTCGAAGGATCTGCGGTTCACATCCATTCGCAGCGAAGTCGTTTCTCTTGCGGACATCTTCGGCCCGCATCTTCTTTCCGAATCACCGCTGCGGCGCCGTCACCGACGGCGCGCCCGGCGCCGGTTCCCCCGGCGGTATCGGCGGCATCGGCTTGCCCTCCGGCACAATGGTCACTTTCTTCAACACCACCGGCGACAGCGGCTTGTCCTCGCTGTTTCTGGGAACCCGCGCGATGGCTTTCACCACCTCCACACTCGCGTCGTCGCACTGGCCGAAGAGGGTGTAGTGCTGGCTGAGCGAGTCGTACGGAACCTCAGTGATGAAGAACTGGCTGCCATTCGTATTCGGCCCTGAGTTCGCCATCGCCAGCCGCCCCGGCCGGTCGAAGTTGAGATTAGGATCGAATTCGTCGTCGAAGCTGTAGCCGGGGTCGCCCATGCCGGTGCCTATGGGGTCGCCGCCCTGGATCATGAACTCGGGAATCACGCGATGGAAGGTGGTTTCGTCGTAGAGCGGCTTGTTGTGCATCTTCCGGTGAGTCGCCGGATCGGTCCACTCCTTCGTCCCCTCGGCGAGGCCGATGAAATTGTCGACAGCCTTGGGCGCCTGCTTTTGATAGAACTGGCAGGTGATGCGGCCCATCGACGTATCCATGACCACCCTGGGTCCATTGGGCTGAGTCGTGGCCGCCGCGGTGGCTTGCGGCGCGTCGGGGACATCCTGGGCCGGCGTGGATGCCTGCGCGCGGCAGCGCGCCGCGCCGAATACGGCAATCGCCGTTGCCAGCGCCGGAATGACAAGGGAATTGTTTGCCTTCATGCAGCTTCGAGGGTAAATCATGCGGCGCGAAGCGCGCCAGAGCAGCTCCGATCGGTCCGGATCGACCGTGTATCGTAATCGACATGCGGATTGCGAGGCTTCCCCTTTCCTTTTTGAGGCTGGTGTTGGTTGTTTGCGCATGGAGTTGTCTCAACCTCCCCGTTCCATGTGGATGGGCCCAGGAGAAAGAACCAGCCGCGGCTGATAAGTCCGCCGGCGCCGAGAAGAGCGCTTCCAGTGAGAAGCCCGCCGCCGAAAAGTCCACGCTGCCGCCGCTGCCCGCTGACGCGCACGTCGAGCAGACGATCGAGTTGAACGGCAAGACGCTTCACTACACGGTGAACGTCGGCGCATTGCCGGTTCGTGACGCGGACGGAAAGACCGTGGGCCAGGTGGTGCTGACGGCTTACACAATGGCGGGCAACGACCGGCCCGTAACGTTCGCCGTCAACGGCGGACCGGGCGCGGCCAGCGTCTTTCTCAACTTCGGCGCCATCGGCCCCAAGCACCTGCAGGGCATCGGCAACGAGGGCGACAGTCCTTCCGACCCGACGGTGCTGAAGGACAATCCCGGGACATGGCTCGATTTCACCGATCTCGTTTTCATCGACCCGATCGGCACCGGCTTCAGCCGCGCCAGCGTTCCCGAGGATCAGGCCAAAAAGCTCTTCTATTCGACGGAGCCGGATATCGAGTATCTCTCCCGCATCCTCTACGACTGGCTGGTGAAGAACGATCGGCTCGAGTCGCGTAAGTACCTTGTCGGCGAAAGCTACGGCGGATTTCGCGGCCCGCGCATCACCTACTATCTGCAGTCGCAGCTCGGCGTCGCTCTGAATGGCGTGGTGCTGGTCTCGCCCTATCTCAATCCCAGCATCGACGTCAACGCCGACGTTTCGCCGGTGCCGTGGATGATGACACTGCCTTCCATTGCGG
>Ga0335078_10008080_pt1 | contig 15625 bp, 13 predicted proteins | sample Lox_Sample_32_FD_206711 | JGI IMG/M metagenome (GOLD analysis project Ga0335078, IMG submission 206711) | Soil microbial communities from Loxahatchee National Wildlife Refuge, Florida, United States - Lox_Sample_3.2 | ecosystem: Environmental > Terrestrial > Soil > Wetlands | place: USA... | reverse complement strand
GCCATCATGCAAGCCGGCTATAAACCGGGATCGCAGATCGGCGTCTGCCTCGATCCGGCGGCCAGCGAATTCTACGAAGGCGGAAAGTACGTCTTCAAAAAGTCCGATAAAAGCAAGCGCAACTCCGAACAGATGGTGGAATATTGGAGCAACTGGGTGAAACAATATCCGGCGATCCTTTCCATCGAAGACGGCATGTCGGAGCAGGATTGGAAGGGCTGGAAGCTCATGACGGACGCCCTGGGCAAGAAGATCCAGCTGGTGGGAGACGACATTTTCGTCACCAATCCTCTGATATTCCAGAAGGGCATCGACCAGGGGATCGCCAACTCGATTCTGATCAAGCTGAACCAGATCGGCACGGTGACCGAGACCATGGAGGCGATGCGCATGGCGTCCAACGCGGGATATACGGCGGTCGTTTCGCATCGCTCCGGCGAGACCGAGGACGCCTTCATCGCGGATTTCGTGGTCGCCATGGGAGCCGGGCAGATCAAGACCGGGTCGGCCAGCCGCACCGATCGCATCTGCAAGTACAATCAGTTGCTGCGCATCGAGCAGGAGCTCGGGGCCGCCGCGAAATTCCCCGGAAAGAAGGCTCTCCGGCAATGATGAAACTGGTATTGCTCCGCCACGGGGAGAGCACGTGGAATAAGGAGAACCGCTTTACCGGCTGGACGGACGTCGATCTGTCCGAGTTGGGCCGCCAGGAAGCGCACGAAGCCGGGCGGGTGCTGAAGGCCGATGGATACGTCTTCGACGTCGCCTACACTTCGGTGCTCAAGCGCGCCATCCGCACCTTGTGGACCGCGCTCGACGAGCTCGACCAGATGTGGATCCCGGTGCATCGGTCGTGGCGCTTAAACGAGCGCCACTACGGCGCGCTGCAGGGGCTCAACAAAGCGGAAACGGCAGCCAAGTTCGGCGAGGCCCAGGTGAAAATCTGGCGCCGCAGTTACGACATCCAGCCGCCCGCGCTCACCGCGGATGACGAGCGCTACCCCGGCCGCGATCCGCGCTACGCGGATCTCGCTCCAGCGGATCTCCCGTTGACCGAATGCCTCAAAGATACCGTGGCTCGCTTCCTGCCGTTATGGCACGACACCGTCGCGCCGGCGATTCGCGGCGGCAAGAAAGTCATCATCGCGGCGCACGGGAACAGCCTGCGCGCGCTGGTGAAGTACCTGGACGACATCCCGGAAAGCGAGATCGTGGAGCTGAATATCCCGACCGGGATGCCGCTGGTCTACGAGTTGGACGGCGATTTGAGGCCAATCCGGCATTACTATCTCGGCGATCCCGTCAAGGTAAAGGCGGCGATGGACGCAGTCGCGGCGCAAGGCAAGAAGAAATAGGCAAGATGCGGCGGAGGGCCGGTTCTTCTGGCCGGGCGGCAGCTCAGTTGCCGGTCGGAATCACTCCCGCGTTCTCGACCATGAGAACCACCGTCCGCCGCGGCGCGCGTGTCCGGTGCATTACATTTTTCGGCACCACGAAGCCTTTTCGCGCGCAGCCGACCGCCAGCGAGCACCTGAAGATCCTGCAACAAACCGGCCTGATCCGCGGCAAACGGATCAAACAGTGGACGTTTTATCGGCGCGATGAGGCACGGATCGGAAGGCTCAAAAACGCCGTCCTCTCCGGGATCTAGCCACACCTGATCCCCGCTGCTGCCCGCGGGGACGAGGCCGCCCGCCCAGGGACTTCACTTCACCGCCGGGACGTTCTGGTCGTGCACCAGCTTGTTGAACGCGGCCAGATCGGTGTCCAGGAGGCCCTTCAGCGTTTTCAGCTGCCCATTCACCTGGGTAGCCAGATCCTCGTAGACGCGGTAGCTTTGCGCGGTCGGGGCGTTGTCCGAGCCTTCCACTACACCGAGAATGTAGGCCACTTTGTTGTTCAACTTGATGGGATAGTTCAGCGGATCTTCGCTGGCACGGTTCTTGGTCTGGTAGAGCTCTTCCTCCACCTTGGTCAGTTTGGCGATCAGATCTTTGGCGGCATCGGCGACTTTTTTGTCGTCGCGCTTGGAATACTCTTCGAGCTGCCGGCGGACTTCGCGAATGCGAACCACGCCCTGATTGGTTTCCGAGAGCTTGTCGCGCACCTGAATCGCCAGCGAAAGCTGCCTGGCATAATCGTCGGGTGTGGTGGAAAGGCGCGGATCCTTCTTCAGTTCGAAGCTCTGGGTTTCACTCTTTCCGTTGACGCTCAGCCGGACCTGATAGCTTCCCGGAGGAGCGATCGGGCCGGTGACCCCGGCAGCCCACATGATTAATCCAGGAAACGTGGCCGCATCGGGATAGCGAAGATTCCAGGTGAAGCGATTCCAACCCGCTTGCGCCGTCACGCGGGGCGGGGGACCGCCGCCGCGGAAGGGATTTTCCTCGCCTCCCTCGCCCGCGGGCGCGGCTTGCGCGGCCGGTTGCGGACGGCTGGAGTACTTGTTGACAACCGCGCCGCCTTTATCCAGGAATTCGAGGGTGACCTCGCCCTGCGGCCGCGACTTCAGCCAGTAGTTCACCACCACCCCGGATGGAGGATTCTCGCCGATGGCGGCGCCGCCTCCGCGCCCGCCGCGTCCGCCGCCGCCCACCCGGTACGCATCCTTGGGCTTGAACAGCTTGGAATCGAGCGAGGAGACATCGCTGGTCAACTGGTAGAGCAGGGGCATGTCGTCCAGGATGTAGAAGGACCGGCCCTGCGTGGCCACCACCAGGTCCTGCTCGCGCTTGTGGAAAGCCACGTCCGCGATCGGCACGATGGGGAGATTCAACTGGAAGGATCGCCAGTTTGCGCCGTCGTCGAAGCTGATGTAGAGGCCGAATTCCGTGCCGGCGATCAGCAGCCCCTTGTGATTGGGATCTTCGCGGAGCACGCGGGTAAAGTGCGTATCCGGGATGCCGTTCACGATTTTGGTCCAGGTCTTCCCGAAATCCGTGGTCTTGAACAGGTACGGGTGGAAATCATCCAGCTTGTACGCCGTCGCGGCCACATAGGCCGTGCCGGCGTCGAACGGAGAGGCATCGATGGAATTGATCTGAATCCACTCCGGCATTCCCTTGGGCGTGACATTGTCCCAGTGCTTTCCGCCGTCGCGCGTCACCTGGACCAGCCCGTCGTCGGTGCCGACCCAGATGAGGTCCTTTTGCACCGGCGATTCCATGACGGTAAAGATGGTGTCGTAGTATTCGATGCTGGTGTTGTCCTGCGTGATGGGGCCGCCCGAGGATGCCTGCTTGGATTTGTCGTTGCGTGTCAAATCCGGCGAGATGTTCTCCCAGCTCTGCCCTTCGTTGGTAGTCTTCATCAGCACATTGCTGCCGGCATAAAGGACCTTGGGATCGTGCGGCGAAAAGACGATCGGGAAGCTCCATTGAAAGCGATACTGCAGCGTGTCGGCGCCATAGCCCATGGGGTTGTCGGGCCAGGGGTTGATGTTGCGCGTCTGCCCGGTGTGATGGTCCTGGCGGGTGATCAGGTTGCCGTAGGAGCCGGCGTAGACAATCTGCGAATCCCGCGGATCGGGAGCGATCCACCCGCTTTCGCCGCCGCCGACATCGTACCAGTCGCGGTCGGTGATGCCGCCGCCCGAGGTGGTGCGGCTGGCGATGCGCACGGTCGAATTGTCCTGCTGCGCGCCGTAAACGTGATAGGGAAAATCCTGATCGAGCGCCACGCGATAGAACTGCGCCGTGGGTTGGTTGTCCACGGTGGACCACCGGATGCCGCCGTCACTGGTAATGGTGGCTCCGCCATCGTTGCCTTCGATCATGCGCAGCGGATTGTCGGGCGCGATCCACAGCGCGTGATTGTCGCCGTGGGGAGGGCGGACCGGCTGATATGTGCGGCCGCCATCGATGGATTTGAACATGCCGACATTCAACACGTAAACCGTGTCGGCGCTTTTCGGATCGGCGAAGATATGCGAGTAATACCAGGCGCGCTGGCGGAGGTCGTTGGATTCGTTGAGGCGCGTCCAGGCGCGGCCGCCGTTATCGGAGCGGTAGACGCCGCCGTCGGCGGCTTCCACGATGGCCCAGACGCGTTCGGGATTGACCGGCGAAACCGTTACGCCGATGCGTCCTTCGACGCCGCGAGGCATGCCGGGCGCGTGCGAAAGATCGGTCCAGGTGTCGCCGCCGTCGATGGATTTAAACAGGCCGCTCGCGGGACCGCCGGAATCGAGGCGCCAGGGCTTGCGGCTGGCTTGCCAGAACGTGGCATAGAGGACGCGCGGATTGGTGGGGTCCATCGCCAGATCGACCGCGCCCGTATCGGTCCCCTTCGTAAGAAGCTGTTTCCACGTCTGGCCGCCGTCGGTGGTGCGATAGATGCCGCGCATTTCGTTGGGACCCCAGAGATGGCCGAGCGCCGCCACGTAGACGATATCGGGGTTGCGGGGATGGATGCGGACGGCGCCGATGTGATAGCTGTCCTGCAAACCGACGTTGCGCCAGGTTTTGCCGCCGTCGATCGATTTGTAAACGCCGTCTCCATTGGAGGCATTGCCCCGGATGCAGGCTTCTCCCATGCCGACATAGACAATATTGGGATCGGAATCGGCCACGGCGATGGCGCCGACGGAGCCGGTTTTGAACTGGCCGTCGGAAACCGGGGCCCAGGAAAGCCCGCTATCGGTGGTCTTCCACACGCCGCCGCCGGTGGCGCCGAAATAGTAGGTGTTCGGCTCGCTGGGAACACCCGCAACGGCCACAACGCGGCCGCCGCGATACGGTCCGATCTGGCGGAATCGCAGCTCCTTCAGGAGATCGGGAGCCTGCGCGAGAAGAAGCGCGGGTAAAACGAAGAGAATGGCAACGCGTACGGATCGCATACGATCCTGAATAGTATCAGAACCGGCCGAGCGGCGGCGAAAGCCTGGATGGAATGATTTACTGCTTGGCGTCCGCGGCCGGGGGCGCTGTCAGCGGCATGGCTGTACCGCGATGGCAGGTGTAGCAGGTGACGTGTTGCTTGCCGTCCGGGAAGTTGGCGTTGATGTCCTTGGTCATTTTGAACATCTGGCGGGCGATCAGCTTCTTAGGGTTGTCATCGCTGGCGTTGTCGCCCTGCACATGGCAGTAATCGCAATGAACGCCGAGACCTTGCGTGGCCTGGCGCATGGCGCCGGCGCGCAAATCGTCGGGCGAAAGGACCTTGAGATTCTTGGGTGCCGGACGTCCGCCGCCTTGCGGCGGAGGAGCGGCAATGGCAAACACGGCTGCCAGACAGAACACGGACGTAAGCATCAAGCGCATGTGTGACATCATACCGCGGGCCGGCTTGGCTATGAAAGTCAACTTTGCTCCCGCATCCACTCCCCGGGGATGGGCCGGTCGGTTATCATGAAGCTAATGCTAGCGAGGATTTCCAGCCTCTTTTGCGTCGCGTTGCTGGCGGCCTTCTTAACCGGATGCGCCAGCGACGACGACAAGTATGTGGTGAAGACGCCCGTGCCGCCGGCGCCGCAACAGGGGCAGGGAACAGGCCATTAGGTCCGGCGGAGCGGTTTGGGATGGCCCCGTCGCCGACGCAAAATGGCGTTGATCTGGCCCAGCGAGGCGAACTGACCGGCGAACTCGGCGGTAGCCGGAGCCCGCAGCTCGCGCCGGGGATCGAAATCGCGGCGGTGGAATAAATCAGTCGCGGAAATCACCGCGGTTCCCATGGGCCGGTATTCGTAGGTGCCTTGAGCCCAGGCGAGCCCGTCATCCAACCACAGATAGAAGCCCATCGGCCCCATTCTACTTCGATACAATCGGTGACTATATTCCGTTTATCGAGGGCGCGGAGGAGCTTATGATTCGCGCGATGCCGTCCCGAATGTCTGCGAGCGCTTCGCAGCTATTCCTTTGTCTCCTGGTTTTCATTGTGCCCGCGCGGGGTGCGATCAACGCCTCCGGCCTGGGGGCCAGCTACGATTCGACGCAGAGCAACATCGTTTTTCGAGTTTTTTCGTCGCGTGCCACGCAGATGGAAGTCGATCTCTATGCGTCTCCCATGGGCTCGCCCGAGGTAATGCGCTGCACACTGACCTCCGACGGCACGACCCACATTTTTTCAGCCTCGGTAGCGGTTGCGGACATTCAGGCCGCCGGTATCAACGGGCCGGTGTATTACGGCTACCGGGCGTGGGGCCCGAACTGGCCGTTTTCCAGCGACTGGACCACGGGATCGGGCGCGGGCTTTATCTCAGATGTCGATTCGCAAGGCAACCGCTTCAATCCCAACAAGCTGCTGATCGATCCGTATGCCCGCGAGATCAGCCACGACCCGATAAATGCCACCTGGACGGATGGCACGGTGTACGCCTCCGGCGCCGCGTACCGCAATCTCGACAGCGGCAGCGCCGCGCCGAAAAGCATCCTGTGGCTGCCCGGCAGCCAGAGCATCGGTGTGAAGCCGACACGCGCGCAAAAGGACGACATCATTTACGAGGTGAACCTGCGGGGTCTTACCAAGAACGATCCGGCCGTCCCCACCGCGCTCCAGGGCACCTACGCGGGCGCCGCGCTGAAAGCACCTTATCTCCTAAGCGTCGGAATAACTGCCGTGGAGCTTCTTCCAGTGCAGGAAACACAGAATGACGCCAACGACAGCGTCGCCAATTCGACCGCCAATCAGAACTATTGGGGCTACTCGACGTTGAATTACTTCTCGCCGGATCGCCGCTATTCCTCGAACAAAGCTGCGGGGGGTCCGACGAGCGAGTTCCAGGCGATGGTGAAGGCCTTTCACGACCAGGGGATCAAAGTCTACATCGACGTGGTCTACAATCACACGGGCGAGGGCGGAGCCTGGAATGCAACGGATCCCACCACCTACAACATCTTCTGCTGGCGCGGGCTGGATAATCCCACCTACTACGAGCTCACGTCGGACATGCAGTATTCGTACGACAACACCGGCGTGGGCGGGAATTACAACACCTACAACACGGTGGCGCAGAATCTCATCGTGGATTCGCTGGCTTACTGGCGCGACACCCTGGGAGTGGACGGGTTTCGCTTCGACCTGGCTTCGATTCTGGGCAATACCTGCACCGTGGGATGCTTCAATTTCAACGCCGCCGATCCGAACACGGCGATCAACCGGATTCTGACGGAGCTTCCGCCGCGCCCGGCCGGCGGCGGCAACGGCATCGACCTCTTCGCCGAGCCTTGGGCTATTGGGGATAATACCTACCAATTGGGCGCGTTTCCCGCCGGCTGGTCCGAATGGAACGACAGGTATCGCGACCAGTTCCGCGAGGCGCAGAACGAACTCGGAGTCATGACCGTCACTAGCGGGCAGCTGGCGACCCGCTTCGCCGGTTCCTCGGATGTGTTCGGCAGCCGCAGCCCATGGAATTCGACCAACCTCATCACGGTGCACGACGGCTTCACGCTGAACGACCTCTATAGCTGCAACGGTCCCAACAATAACCAAGCTTGGCCATACGGGCCCTCGAACGGGGGCAACCCGACGAACCACAGCTGGGACCAGGGCGGCGCCGCCGCCGCCCAACGCGCCGCCGCCCGCGTCGGTTTCGCCATCCTGGTGTTGTCCGCGGGCACGGCGCTGATGGATGGAGGCGACGAATCCCTCCGCAGCCTCAAATGCAACAACAATCCCTACAACGTCGATTCCACAGCGAACTGGCTGAGCTACAACTGGACCAGTGACCAGACGAATTTCAACGCATTCGTGAAGGGCATGATCGCCTTTCGCAAGTCTCACGCATCTCTCCGTCCCGCCGGCTTCTATACGGCGACGCAATTGGTGTGGTGGACGCCCGCCGGCGCGAATCCGGACGCAGCGTATTTCAACACCGCAACCAACCACGCGATTGCTTTTCAGCTCAACGGCGGACTCCTGGGCGACACCTATTCGTCGATTTACGTCGCCTACAACGGCTGGAGCGACAGCGTGACCTTCGTGCTTCCTGCTCCCGGCGGCAACACGAATTGGTATCGCGTCACCGATACCTGCGGTTGGGCCGAAGGACCGAACCAGGTGCGATCTCCGGGAACGGAGGACTCGATCGGCGGGGCAGGAACACCCTACGGGTTGTGCGGGCGCGGACTGTTGCTGTTGATCGCGAAGTGAATCACGTGCTCCGGTTTCGCCCGGTGCTATGCTTTAACTCGATGCGAAGCCTCCTTCTGGCGCTTGCCTGCGCCTCCTCCCTGCTCGGCCAGAATTTCGAGCCTCGTTACTTTTCCGGACTTGCCTACCGGATGATCGGCCCATTCCGCGGCGGGCGTACGGTTGGCGCCGCGGGCATCGCCGATCAGCCCAACGTCTTCTACGTCGGCGTGAATAATGGCGGCGTTTGGAAGACCGACGATTTCGGACTTACCTGGAAGCCCGTTTTTGATGACGAGCCCACCGGCTCTATCGGCGCCGTCGCCGTCGCTCCCTCCGACCCCAATATCGTGTACGTCGGCTCGGGCGAGGGCCTGCAGCGTCCCGACCTTTCGGTTGGCGACGGCATGTACAAATCCACGGATGCCGGCAAAACCTGGACGCACCTCGGGCTCCGCAACGTGCAGCAGATTGCCGCGATCCTGGTCGATCCGCGCAACGCGAATCGCCTCTTCGTGGCCGCCATGGGCCATCCTTATGGGCCGAATGCGGAGCGTGGAGTGTATCGCTCACTCGATGGCGGACAGACCTTTCAGGCGGTCCTGCACAAGGACAACCTGACCGGCGCCTGCGACCTGGCTTTCGATCCCACCAATTCGCAAAACGTGTACGCGGTGCTCTGGCAGGCACAGCAATTCCCGTGGGAAAACGGCGTCGCCACCGGACCGAATAGCGGCCTGTTCAAGTCTACTGATGGCGGCACTACCTGGAAGCCTCTCACCACGGGCCTTCCCACGTTTGCGCAAGGCCTCGGACGAATTGGCATCGGCATCGCCCCCAACGATGCCAAGCGCATGTATGCCCTGGTGGAAGCCGATCGGGCCAACAACGGTCTCTACCGCTCCGATGATGCCGGCGACACCTGGAAGCGCGTCAACGGCGAGAACCGGATCTCCGGCCGCGGCTCCGATTTTGCGTGCGTTCGGGTTTCGCCGGATAATCACGACGAAGTTTACGTCGCCAACACCTCCACGTACCGGTCGATGGATGGCGGCCAGACATTCACCGCCATCAAAGGCGCTCCCGGGGGCGACGATTATCACACCATCTGGATCAATCCCAAGCACCCCGAGATCATCCTGCTGGCGGTCGACCAGGGCGCGACCCTGAGCGTCAACCACGGCCGCACCTGGAGTTCCTGGTACAACCAGCCGACGGCGCAGTTCTATCACGTGATCACGGATAACCAGGTGCCGTACTGGGTGTATGGTGGACAGCAGGAGAGCGGTTCGGTCGGTATTTCCAGCCGCGGCAACGATGGCGAGGTTACTTTTCGGGATTGGCATCCGGTGGGCGCCGAAGAGTATGCCTACATCGCGCCCGATCCGCTCAACTCCAATATCGTTTACGGCGCGGCCGGCAGCGGTTCGATGCGCAGCATCAGCGTGACGAAATGGTACCGGAATACCGGCGAGCGCGACGAAGTCGCTCCCCGCGGCAGTTACCGCGCCCTGCGCACGACGCCGCTCATCTTCGCGTACAAGGACCCGCACGTTCTCTATCTGGGAACGCAGATGGTCCTCAAGACGACGGATGGCGGAAAGACCTGGGAGGCTATTTCGCCCGATCTCTCGCGCGAAACCTATGACCCGCCGTCGAGCACCTCGGCCTATCCCGATGCCGCCAAACGGCAGTCGACGAGGCGCGGCGTGGTGTATTCGATTGGTCCGTCGCACCTCGATGTCAATGTGATTTGGGCGGGGACGGACGATGGACTCGTCCACGTCACCCGCGACGGCGGCAAGACCTGGAAAAATGTCACGCCGCAAGGCTTGCCGGCGTGGAGCAAAATCGCGCAGATCGACACGTCGCATTTCGATGACGACACCGCGTACATCGCCGTCAACCGGCTTCGCCTGGACGATCTGAAGCCGCACATCTATCGCACCCACGATGGCGGATCGACATGGACGGAAATCGCGCGCGGCCTCCCCGAGTCGCCGGTCAACACCGTGCGCGAGGATCCCGTCCGCAAGGGCCTGCTTTTTGCCGGCAGCGAGCTCAATGTCTCGGTCTCGTTCAATGACGGCGACGATTGGCAGCCGTTGCGCCTCAATATGCCCGCCACATCCATCCGCGACCTGGTGATTCACGACGATGACCTGGTCATCGGCACGCACGGACGGAGTTTCTGGATCCTCGATGATATTTCGCCGCTGCGTCAGCTTTCCGCGCAGGTAACGTCGGCCGAGGCCCACCTGTTTGCACCGCGCCCGACCATTCGTTTCCCGCGCGACACCAACACCGATACGCCCCTGCCGCCGGAAGAGCCGGCGGGCCAGAACCCTCCGGACGGAGCTATTCTCTATTACTACTTGAAATCGGCGCCAAAGCCGCCGATAACGCTGGAGATTCTCGATGCAGCCGGAAAAGTCGTGCGGAGCTTCTCCTCCGCCGATAGACCTCAGCCGCCCGAGCCGAATTTGAATGTGCCCCTATACTGGCTGCGGCCGTTTCAACCGTTGCGCGCGGATCCCGGTATGCATCGCTTTGTCTGGGATCTGACGGCTCCGGCCGCGCCCCGCGCCGGGCGTGGAGGCGGCGAGCCGCCGATATCCGCCATCTACGGGAATACTCCTACACATGAATCGCCGAAGCAGCCGGTTGGGAATTATACCGTGAGACTCACGGTTGATGGGCAGGTATATACGCAAATGCTGACAGTTAAGCCGGATCCCCGTCCCAGGTAAGCAGGACGGAGATCCGGCTGGATTCTACTCTGGCAGGGATTAACGCCGGCCGCCGCCGTGGCCGCCGCCACCGCCATGGGATCCACCACCGCCGCCGCCATGGAATCCGCCGCCGCCACCGCCGAAGCTGCGCGATCCGCCGCCACCGCCAAAGCTGCGGGCACCGCCGCCGCTGAAGCTACGAGATCCGCCGCCGAAGCTGCTGCGCGGGGCGTTGAAACCGCCGCTGGGCGCGCTGTAACGAGGAGCCGACTGGAATCGCTGTTGCGGGGCGGAAAAACTCCGGCCGCCCTGGAAACTCCGCTGGGCTGGAGCGGCGTAGCTGCGGGAGCCTTCATTTCCACGGAAGCTTTGGTTCCCCTGGAAGTGTTGGAAGCCTCCCGCGTTTCCCTGGAAATGCTGGAAGCCGCTGGTGTTGCCGTTGAAGTTGCCGCGCCCTCCCTCGAAGCCGCGTGCGCCCGACTGGGTTCCCGCCGAACCGAACCGTTGCCACCCGCCGGAACGGCCCGCGCTCATCCGGCCTGCCGTTGAGGCGGCGCCGAAGCGGTTGTTCAAGGCCGCGTTCGAATACCCAACTCCGAGACGGTGGCCTGCGTCGTGCGCCCAGAGCCCGCGCCCGCCGCCTCCAAATCCCCGGCCATAGCCGTAGAAACCGTGATATCCGAAGTGGTTAAAGAACCCACCATTGACAAACAGGCCGCCGCCGAACCAGTTGAATCCCCAGCCCCAGCCGCCCCAGCCAAAGCCGCCGAACCCGAAGCCCCAGCCGGCCCACGGGCCGAACCAGACGCCGAGGTCGATTCCCGGGCACCATCCGAACCCGTAAGCCGGATAGTACAGCGGCGGATAATATCCGTAAGCCGGGGGTCCCCAGATGTACGAGGGATCATAAGTCGGCACGTAGATCACTTGCGGATCTGCCGGTTCGATGGTGATCGCCTGTTGTCCGTTCTGCGCCTGGGTTCCCACAGTTTCCTGCGGAGTCGATTGCAGGCGGCCGTTAGCCTGGGCTCGCGCCCGCATGCGCTGGACGGCGGCCATGACATCGGCCTGCTGCGACAGGAATGCATTCCCCAGCGCGGTGGTCCATTGCGCGTCCTGGCTCAAAAGGTTCATGGCATCCGGGAAAGCGACCAACGCCTGCACACTCGGATCCCAATTCTGCTGGCGCGCCGCGCTCGTCAGCGCCGTGCCGGTCAGGTTTTTATGTGCCTGCAGCCATTGCTGCGCTTCGACAATTTCCAAGGGGTATGTCGATGCGGCCAGACATTGCCCGAGCAGCGGATCCGGGTAGAGCGCGATCGGCGCTACCAGATCGTCCAACTGCTGCGGCGATAACGGCTGCTGTGTCTGGGCCGGCTGTTGCGCGTTGGGCGGGGCAACCGGTTCCGGATTATTGTTCCCCGGCACCTGAGCCCAAAACGGCGTGACACCGACCAGAAAAAGCAAACCAACCGCCGATACCAAAGTCCTCCGAAATCCCGAATTCTTTGTGGAGCGGTACATTTGCCACCTCCTACTTCTTCCACCTATATAGATGTCCCGTATGGCCCCGAGGTGTCTAGCCCCAAGGGGCCATACTGCCATTTCGGACGAGCGCGTACCCCAAAATCGGTACAAGAATCTGTGTGTGAATTTACAAACAGTCTCAGTACCGGAACCGCAACCGTTCTTTAAACGCTTCGAGGCAGTTATACGCAATCGGACAAATCCCCGCCCGTTCCACGATGGACCACATCCGGCTGGCGATTGAGCCGTTCCCCCGAACCAAGTGCGGGTAGCGCTGGCAGATATCGGGTCGCGCCTCATAGACGCTGCACAGGTTGCCATCGAGGAAGATACAACCTTCGCCCTCGACAAATTTCAGGTTTCGTCCGCGGGCTTCGGGATCGGCATCGGGCTCGGTGTATTCCGCCACGATCCGCTCCGCGGTGGTATGGAAGTGACGCGCCAGCCGGCCGATATCGCGCCCGGTAACGGTCGTTGTCGATGTGCGGCAGCAGTTGGCGCAGGCGGTGCAGTCGATCTGCTCCTGGATTCCCTCGGCGATGCGCCGCAGGATGCGATCGGAATGATCGTGCGATTTCATGAACCGCCGAAACCGCAGGTTCTCGTCCAGTTTCTTTTCGCCGAGAGTCTTGATTTGGACCAGGTCCGTGATGAGCGGCCGTTGGGTATTCATGCGAGAAACCGTTCCAGGATTATGGATTCAAATGATTCAACGCGATCGAAGACGGCATCGTTGGTAACGAGTGCCGTGGCCGAGGTTCTGACTGCGGTGGCGGCCTGAAGGGCATCCGGGGGTTTTAATCGATAGCCGGCCCGCAGCCGTGCCGCAATATCGGCTATTTCCAGACTTGGCATCGTCCATTCCAGATGGGGATACCTGGTCAACAGAGAATAGTATCGATCAACAAGCTCCTGGTCGGCAAGGCGGTAGGGCACCACGAGGACTTCCATCAGCGTAATGGTCGATGTGACCGCCGAGTGGGCTGGACTTTCGATCCACTCGAATATCTCGTTGGCAATCGCGCCGTAGCGGCGATTCGCCTCGAGCTGGTAGATGAACACACTCGAATCGACGGCGATGCGCCGATGGCGCCGGAGCACCGCCTGAAGCCGGGTTATTCCCAAGCCGCGCGTTCCTTGCGCAGATAATGATCCGGGTAGGGACGGCGGGCTAGGCCGCGAATTGCCGCGGAGAACTTCGAGGGCTTCTCCATCACGATCAGCCGGTCACCCTTGGTCACGACGAGCAATTTATCACCGGGCTTTAGTCCAAGCGCCTCGCGCGCCTCGCGCGGGATGACAATCTGGTTTTTGCTGGAGAGCGTAGCTTCGGGCATCGCTTTACATTTTATCAGAATGTAAAGCAGACGATCGGCATCAGCGGTTTACCAGCACGACCTTTCCACCGCTCTGCGCCAGGATGCGCAGCGGCTCGGGCGACGCCAGCTTTTCGAACCGCGGAACCTGATCCGCGTCCGCGACGGTGTAGCAGCGGTCGGAACCGAGCCACATGCTCCGCCACTGCGCATCGTTCAAAAAGACATCGGGCGCCCCAGGCGCATACGATCCGTAGACCAGGTTATTAAAACGTCCGTTCAGGAGCCAGGCGTCTTGTCCGGTATAGAAGAAAATCGAGGAGAACGTGTAGTAATGGTGGTCCACGACGAGCTTGCCGGGAGGCGCTTGAAGCAGTTTCTCCGCCAACGGGCGCGACGAAAGGTACGGGTCGAAGACGACCATTGCCAGCCGCGCGGCGTGGAAAAACAGGACCATCATCAGCGCGGCGGCCACGACTGCGCGTTGTCCGACGGCGCGCAACGTGCCCAGGCATCCCAACAGGAACGCCGCCGCGGCCACCAGCAAGGGCAGGCGCAGATAAGCGAAGCTGTCGAGGGTGAGATCCTCCATGTGGCCGAGAGAAAGCGTATAGACACCGGGATTGTGCGAAAGCGCGCTCGAGATGTCGCCCGGCGCCGGCACGCTCCGCACCACGATCCAGATCGCAAGGCAAACCGCCGCGGCACAGGCGGCGATCGCCGACAGCGCGCGTGTCCCCCACCGGACCCAATTGCCGCCGTCCGCGATGGCCGCCCCCAGAAGCAGCGCCAGTGCCGGATAGCAGGGCATCGAATAATATTCCTGAGTAGTGGAGAAGGTGAAGAACACCAGCATGAAGCCGGTCCAGCAAAGCGCCAGCAGCCGCGCCCTACCGGCCCGGTCCACGGGATGCCGCGAGAACTTCAGTTTGGCGGCGGCCGGAAAATAGACGCTCCAGGGGAACAGCCACAGCAGGTGGAAGAGCCAGAAATACAATCGCGGGACCGTGTTGTAATCGCGCGGATAGCGCAGGTTCAGAAATCGCAGTACCTGCTCGTTCATGAAGAAGAACCAGAGAAACCCGTGGTACTGTCCCGGGAGGCTGCGCAGCGTGAAATCGAAATACGGCGGATTCCGCAGCGTGGCCAGGATGTGCCACGGCGCGGCGATCAGCAGGATTATGCACAGTCCGCTCCAGGGATGCAGGCGGCGCCATGTTTTGCGGTGAAAGAGCTGACCCGTGAAGAAAAGGTAGAGCACGCCGGCCGCGCCCGGAAACAGCACGCCGATGGTGCTCTTCCAGAGCAGCCCGACGCCGAAACAGACGGCCAGAACCAACGCCCAGAAGCGCGGATGCGGCTCGTCTTCGTCCAGCGCTCGCAGAAACGCCCACATCGAGAGCGCCACCGTCGCCGTCAGCATGACGTCGGGAATCAGGATGCGCGTGAACAGGAACAGCCCGATACATGTCGACATGCAAATACCGGCATACAATCCAGCCCGCTTGCCGAATGCCCAGACGCCGAATGCGGCGGTAATCCAGGCCAGCGCGATTGCGGCCAGCGCCACGGGAATGCGCGCCACCCAATCGGCCACGCCGAACAGTCTGTAGGAGATCGCGATCAACCAGTAGATCAGGGGCGCTTTTTCCAGGTACAGGACTCCATCCAGGCGCGCGCTCACCCAGTCTCCCGAATTGAGCATGTTGCGCGCGATCTGCGCCTGCACCGCGTCTACATCGTCCATCAACGATGGCGGCGAGATGATGCACCCCAGGTAGACGGCGGCGGCGACCAGCAGGACGGCTAAATAGATGTAAAAATGCTTGCCGGCGTCCGCCGGTCGCTTTCGGTAACCTGCGTCGTCTGAATTCTCCATCGCTTCATCCACAAGAACAGTAACATCAATCCCCATAGATGATAGCCGAGATTGGCGCGGCGGTCTAAATGGCGGCGGATGCACTCCTCGACGCTGCCGGC
>Ga0335078_10008076_pt1 | contig 15636 bp, 14 predicted proteins | sample Lox_Sample_32_FD_206711 | JGI IMG/M metagenome (GOLD analysis project Ga0335078, IMG submission 206711) | Soil microbial communities from Loxahatchee National Wildlife Refuge, Florida, United States - Lox_Sample_3.2 | ecosystem: Environmental > Terrestrial > Soil > Wetlands | place: USA... | reverse complement strand
TTGCAGCTCCAGTTCCTCCTCTAGCGGCAGCGGCACGGCGACGGGGCTGCAGACCGTCATCATCGCGAACAACCAGCCGATCCCCAGCCTCGACCCCGACCAGACGGCGGCGGACGTCCCGTTCTCGGCGATCATGGAGATCTGCGAGCCGCTGCTCGACTACGACACCGCGACCCGCCAGATCGTCCCCCGCCTCGCCACGTCCTATAGTTTCGTCGACGCCAAGACCCTGGAGCTCAAGCTCCGCAGCGGGGTGAAGTTCTCCAACGGCGAGCCGTTCACCGCGACAGCGGTGCAGTTCACCGTCAACCGGACGCTGAGCCCGGCGACCAAGAGCCTGCAGAGCTTCCTGCTGACGGGCGTCCAAGGAGTGGAGGTCGTCGACGACCTGACCGTCAGGTTCCACCTGTCGGCGCCCAACGTCCTGCTGCCCCAGTACCTGACCATCTACCCCATCCTGCCGCCGAAGTACACGGCGGCGAACCAGGAGAAGCTCGCCACCGCCCTGGTCGGCACCGGGCCGTACAAGCTGTCCGGCTTCCAGTCCGGCTACCAGGTCAGCCTCACCCGCAACCCGTCCTACTGGGGCACCCGGGCCGGCTTCCCGAATGCCGGGTACCGGTATATCGAGTCGTCGGAGACGCAGGTCTCCGCGCTCCTGTCCGGCCAGATCCAGATCGCCGCCAACATCCTGCCGCAGCAGGCCAAGAGCCTGGCCGGAAACACCGCCATCAAGGTCGAGTCCAAGCCGGTGCTGCTGCTTGCCTACATCACCCTCGATGCGGCGGGGCGGACAGCCAAGCACGGACCGATGACGAACAAGCTCGTCAGGCAGGCGCTCAACATGGGCGCCAACATCGAGGGCATCATCAAAGACGTCCTCCTCGGGTACGGCAGCCCGATCGGCACGATAGCTCACCCGGCGCAGTTCGGGTACGACTCGTCGATCGCGCCCTACGCCTACGACCCGCGCGGAGCCAAGCAGTTGCTTGCCCAGGCGGGATACGCGGACGGGCTGAAACTCCGGATGATCAGCCAGACCGCCGACATCACCGGCCAGCCGGAGGCCGCCCAGGCCATCCAGCAGAACCTCGCCCAGATCGGCGTCGACCTGAGCCTGCAGACGATGACCGACCCGAGCGCGGTCGGTGCCACGGTCATGGGCGGGACGGCCGGCCCCCTGGTCCAGTTCGGCAACGCGGCCGGCGGGGTCTTCGACGTGGCCGCCACCTGGGAGTCCTTCCTGACCGGGAACCCCTTCTCCTATTTCGCCAACCCGACCTTCATGCAGATGTACAACCAGCAGCTCGGAACGATCGATCCGGACCAGCGCAAACCCATCCTCGCCTCGATGCAGCAGCTGCTGCACGAGGAGGCGCCGGCGATCTTCCAGTGGGCGGTTGACGGCATCTGGGGGGTCTCGTCCAAGGTCAACTGGCCCGGCTACGCGGGCAGGGCCGACCGCCTCTACACGGCCAAGCCCGCCTAGCAGGCAGGCCGCGTGACGCTTCCCCAGTCCGACTCTCCCGCGCCGGGGGTGAGTGCCGCCTCCGGGCAGGGCACCGCCCCCGCCGGGAGCGGGCATGCGCTGCTCTCGGTGCGCGGCCTTACCATCGACGCCGGTGGCAGGGACGGGTTCGCGCCGATTGTCCGGGACGTGTCCTTCGGCATCGGCGCCGGGCAGGCCCTGGGGCTGATCGGGGAATCGGGTTCGGGCAAGACGCTCACCTGCATGGCGCTTGGCGGGCTGCTGCCCCGCGGGGTCCGGGTCACCGGCGGCGAGATCCTGCTGAACGGTACCGACCTGGCCCAGGCGAGCGAGCGGCAGCTGCGCCGGGTCCGCGGCGGCCTGATCGGCTTCGTTTTCCAGGACCCGGGCGCCGCGCTTGACCCGCTGTCCCCGGTCGGCGCGCAGCTCGCCGAGGTAGCGCGCACGCACCAGGCCATCGGCCGGGCCCGGGCCCGCTCGGTGGCGCTCAAGCTCATGGACGAGATGGAGATACCGAAGGCGCGCGATCGGTATCGCGCATACCCGCACGAGCTGTCCGGCGGCATGAAGCAGCGCATGTGCATCGCGATGGCCCTGGCGGGCAACCCCCGGCTGCTGGTCGCCGATGAACCGACAACGGCCCTGGACGTGACCACCGAGCGCGCCATCCTTGACCTCATCGGCCGGCTGCGGGCCGAACGGGACCTGGCCCTGCTGCTTGTCACGCACAGTCTGCCGGTTGCCGCGCTGATGACCGACCAGCTGCGGGTGATGTACGCGGGCGAGATGGTCGAGGCGGGCGGCACCGCCGACTGCCTTGCGGCGCCCGGTCACCCGTACACCGAGGCGCTTGCCGAGAGCGCACGGTCGGTAGAGCGGTCACGTGACGGGCGCCTGGTCGCCATCCCCGGCGCGGTACCTGGCGGCGTCGCCGCCACGGACCGGTGCGTGTTCGCGCCGCGCTGCCCCTACGCCACGGATCAGTGCGTCGCCGGGCACCCGCCGTGGCAGCCGACCCGTTCGGGTAGCGCCGCGTGCATCCACGTGGACCGCGCCAGGAAGGACGGCGCGCGATGACGGTCGCGGAGGTGTCCGTCTCGCGCGTGTCCGTGGCCTTCCGCCGCCGGGCGGGCATCCCCTTGCTACACGGGCCCGGGCGGCGCGGGCCCGCCGCCGTCGCTGCCCTCGACGACGTCAGCATCGACCTTCGCCGTCACGAGACCCTCGCGCTCGTCGGTGAGTCCGGGTCGGGCAAGACCACTCTCGGCCGGGCGATCGTCGGGCTGCAGGCGCCCACCAGCGGGCAGATCCTGATCGGCGGGCAGCCGCTGGCCCACCTGCTGCGCACGGACTTCCTGCGCACCCGGCGCCGCCTGCAGATCATCTTCCAGGATCCTGGCAGCTCCCTCACGCCCTGGATGACCGTGGGCAAGGCGATCGCCGAGCCGCTGCTGAAGCATAAGATCGCCGCCAGCCGCGCCGATGCGCTACGGCGCGCAGCCGAGCTGCTCGAGCTCGTCGGTCTCAGCCCGGCAAGCGCCAGCAGGTACCCGGGAGACCTGTCCGGCGGCCAGCGTCAGCGGGTGGCGATCGCCCGCGCCATATCCGTGCAGCCCGAGGTGCTTGTCTGCGACGAGATCACCTCCGGCCTCGACGCCTCGGTGCGCGCCAGGATTGTCAACCTGCTGGCTGACATCCGCTCGGAACGTCCGCTGACACAGGTGTTCATCACTCACGACCTGCACCTGGCGCAGGCGGTGAGTCACCGGGTCGCCGTCCTGCAGGCCGGCCGGATAGTCGAGATCGGCGATGCCGCCCAGGTGTTCGAGCACCCCGAGCATCCCTACACCCGCCGGCTGCGCGCCGCGCAGCCCACACTGCCCGATCCGCCTGAGCAACCTGAGGAAGGACCAGCCCGACAATGAGGATCATCAACGCGCACGTCATCGATCTCGATGCCGACCAGGCCACCGGCCCGCGCACGATCGAGATCGACGGCCCGACGATCGCGGCTGTCAGTGCCGCGGCCACGGGCGGCGGCGAGGAGATCGACGCGGGAGGTCGTTTCGTCCTTCCCGGTCTTGTCAACAGCCACGAGCACCTCAGCCTCAAGGGATGCCTGCTCGACCCCGGAGGTGATCAGTATTACGACGTCTACCGGGCACCGGCCGAGCAGCAACTGCTGCAGTGCACCCGCAGCCTGCTTGTGTCGCTAGGCCGCGGCATCACGACGGTCCGCGACGCCGGCGCCGCCTGGCTGGTCAGCCTCAAGGCACGCGACGCGGTCCGCAACGGCGTGCTACCCGGGCCGCGGGTCTACACCTGCGGCCAAGTGCTGTCGACGCCGTTCGAGGGCGAGGCCGTGAAGGTAGCGGGCATGACGGTTGACGCTCCGGGCGTCCAGGGCGTCATCGACCGGATTGACGAGCTCGTCAAGCAGGGCGTCGACTTCATCAAGCTCAAGGGCCACCGCCGCGACTTTGCCGACCCCAGGCACAACGGCTACTTCTCCCCGCAGGAGATCGTCACCGCGGGGCGCGAGGCACACAAGCACGGGCTGAAGTTCGCCCTGCACGCCTGGCACTGCCATGTCGTGGAGCCCGCGCTGCAGGCGGGGGTCGTGGACTCCGTCGAGCACGGCAACCCGCTGCACGAGCAGCCCGCCCTGCTCGACCGCATGGCCCGCGACGGAGTGATCCTGGTGCCCAATATGTGCAGCTGGGCACCCGGCCCGCAGGCCCGGTGGTCACGCTACCCCGATATGGCCGGCATCGCGCTTGAGGAGATATGGGACACCGTTCGGCTGGCCATAGACAAGGGCGTCACGATCGCCGCAGGTACCGACCTGCACAATGACCAGCTGCATACGGAGCTGAATGCGTACGTGCAGCTGGGCATGAGCCCGTCCCAGGCGCTGCAGACGGCGACAAGCAACGGCGCCCGGCTTCTCGGGCTCGAGGACGAGATCGGCAGCGTGGCCGAGGGCAGGCGAGCCGATCTCGTCATCCTCGACGGCGATCCGCGCACCGACCTGAGCGCGCTCGCTACCCCCTGGAAGGTCGTCGCCGGCGGCGTCGCGCACGACGGCGCGGAACTGCGGCGGCTCGTCGCGACCGAGAGGACGTCATGACTCCCGAAGGACAGAAGATCCTCGACGCGATCCGCGCGGAGCGGCGCTCACTGCCCATGCACGAGATCCTCGCCGAGCGCGACCCCGCGTTCCTCCAGGGATACAACGCGATCTACACCTCGGCGCAGTCCGACGCCCAGGGCCTGCCCGAGTATGTGCGCGAGCTGATCGTGATGGCGCTCGATATCGCCGTCGGCGCGGCGCCGGCGGCGGCCCGGGGCCATGCCCGCCGCGCGATCCGGGCGGGGGCAACCGAGGCGCAGGTGCTGGGAGCGGTGGAGCTCGTCGCTCTCGTCTGGGCGGGCAAGGCGGTCAGCGCGCTGCCAACCATCTTCGATGACCAGCAGCCGTGACCGTGGCGTGAGGATCTGGTTCCAGAAGCACACGGTCCTGCGGCGCAGCCCGTGGCTCGACGACTGCTACGTCCGCCATGCCAGGGCAGCGGTAAGTGAGTCCACGCAGGTGGAGTTCTTCGGCCTTCCCGCCGAGACCTATCAGGGGCGGCTCCCTGCCGACTACGTCAGGTTCTGGCAGCTCGAGGTGTTCTTCTCCTGGTACTTCGCCGAACGCGCACTCGAGGCGGAGCGCAGCGGATATGCCGCCTACGTGATCGGCACGAGCCAGGATCCCGGGCTCGCCGGGGCACGATCGCTTGTGGCCATCCCGGTCGTCGGCTACGGAGAGACGACGTTCGGGTTCCTGCGGTCGCAGGGGATGCGCTTCGGCGTGATCGGCTTCGTCCCCGCGCTTGAGGAGATCCTGCGCGAGAACCTGCGTCGGCACGGGTGCGCCCGGCTGTGCGCCGGGTTCGAGTACGTGCCGCGCCCGCTAGTCGAGGCGGGCCTGGCCAACGGGGATGCCGGCCCGCTGATGCCGGCCATCGAGGAGGCGGCGACGCGGCTGCGGTCCCGGGGCGCGCAGGCGATCGTGCCGGGCGAGGGCATCCCGAACGAGCTGCTGTGGAGCGCCGGCGTGCGGGAGGTCGGCGGCCTTCCGTTCATCGACTCCGATGGTCTGGCCATGGCCACGGCAGAGTTGCACGCCGCGACCCTGGCGCGCGGCATGTGGAGCAGGGCGGCACCGGGTTATCACACCGCCCGCGCGCCCGCGGACGAGGTGCAACGGCTGCGCGGCATCTTCGGCCCCGCCGTAACCTCAGGAGCCGTGACCTCAGGATGAGCGCTCGCGGGCAGCCACGATCTGGCCCCGCTCCCAGGCGAGGAGCGCCTTGCGCGCCCGCAGGTTGTGCCCCATGGCGTTGAAGGCGATGCCGTGGCCGAAGCCGGTCTCCTCGCTGTCAAGGCGGAGCCCGGCGAGCGTCTCGAGCGTCAGGGGACCGCCCTCAAGGGCCGACCGGAGCAGCAGTCCCGCCGCCCAGCCCAGGTCGCCGTAGACGGTTCGGCGGGTGGGCAGGTAGGCCAGGAGCGCCTGGCGGACCGGCGCCGCGAGCGCGTCCGGCACGAGAAGGCTGGCCGGCGGCACGTCGACGAAGCGGAGGCTTACCCCTGCGTCCCTGGCTGCCTCGTCGACCGCTTCCCTGCCCCACGAGCCGAGGCCCACGAGCTCGACGTCCCGCAGTCCGCTGCGGCCGATCGCCGCGCACAGCCGTTCGGGCAGCGGCGGTCGCGCAATCGCCACCAGCACGTCGGACGGATTACCCGCGGCCCAGAAGGCAGCGAAGTCAGCGCACGCCGCGTTGATCGCGGCGGCCGGCCCGGTACGCGGGTCCAGCGCGCGCACGGCGTCCACGAGCGCGGAAGCGAACGGGGAAGACTCGCCGACCATCCGGTAATCCCGGCCGCGGAGCGTCCGGCAGACGACGGCCGCGGCATCGCCTGCCCCGCCGGTGGCCCTCAGGGACCTGCGGCCGACCGCCCGGCTACTCAGCGCTCCGACCTCCAGGTGGACAAGGCCGCGTTCCTCGGCGATCGCGGCCACCTCGATCCCGAGGTCACTGCTCAGGCTGCCGAGCACGAGAGAACCGGGATCAGCGGCGAGCAGAAACTCCTCGAGGCCGGCCCGGTCCGCCACTATCCGCCCCACCAGGCCGAGCTCGGCACAGGCCCGCTCGACGAACTCCGCCGCCGCGGGTCCGAAGCTCGCCGGGGCCACGACTACCAGGCTAGCCATCGTTCTCGCCGCGCGGCTGGCAGCGCGCCCCGCCGTCGCCGCTTGCCTTCGTAGCGCCAGTACAGGTCATGTGGATGCTTCTTTATTTACCAGAACGAACGGCGGTGCAGCGGCCTGTGCTGCGGATTGCCGCGTCGGGTTCCTATGAGGCGTTCTGCGCCCAGGCGCTCGGGTAGGTGTAGCTCTGGGTGGAGCCGTTGCGCGTCTCGGTCATCTTGGTGAACTCGCCGTTTTGCGGGTCGGACAGGGTGATCTTGGTGATCACGTAGTCCGGTGAGGCCTGAGCGCAGTTCGGGTTGCAGCTGTCGATGTCCGAGGTGCCCTCGCCGGTCGCCCCGCTGGCGCTCCAGGTGCCCCAGGAGATGCCCGTCACCACGTTGGTCGCGTCGCCGCTGTAGGCGATCATGGTCGGCTTCCTGCCCGAGTAGCTGCCGACGACGAAGACGGGGAGCGCCGCGGCCTGGCCTCCGGTCGCGGTTCCTGTTGCGGCGGCGGTCGGGGTTCCGCTGGAGCCGTCGGTGGGGTTGTTCTTGAACTGGCCCGACAGCAGCAGGCCGATCAGCGTGCCCGCCGCGGCCAGGAGGACCGCGATGATCACCGCGGCCGTGATCATGCCGGTGCGGCGGCGGGGCGGCTGGCGCACCGGGAGCTGGGCCTGCGAGAACTGCCGGGCGGCTGCCTGCTGGGCTTGCAGTTCCTGGGCCTGGCGCAGAGCCGCGGCTGCCTCCGCGGGGCCGAGCGTGGCCTGATGGTAGGACGGGTGCAGCTGCTGCCCCTGGGTCGACTGCGGTGGCTGCTGCCCCGCGGTCGCGGCCTGCTGCCAGGACGGCGGCTGAGGCTGCTGCTGTTGCTGGGAGGGGGCATTCTGCCCCGGCTTGGCCTGCCACCAGGCGGCACCTCCGCCTTGTGCCTGGCCCTGGCTCTGCCTGGGCGGCGGGCGCCAGGTCTCGGAGAGGATCGTCACGGTGGCGTTGGCGCTGCGGTTCGGGGAGGTCGTGTCGGTCAGCTTGGTCAGCAGGTCGCGCGCGGAGGGCCTGTTGTGCGGATCCTTGGCCAGGGCCGCGGTCACCTGCGGGCGGATCCGCTCCGGGACCGCGCTGATATCGGGCTCGGTGTTGAGGATCCGGAACATGATCGCGTCGGGCGCCCCGGCGCCGAACGGCGAGCGGCCGCTGGCCGCGTACGCGATGCACAGCGCCCAGCAGAAGACGTCCGCGGCCGTGCCAGCGTGCCCCATGACCTGCTCGGGCGCCATGAACCCGGCGGAACCCACGGTCATCCCCGCCACCGTGAGCGAAGTCGCCTCGAAGGTGTGCGCGATGCCGAAGTCGATGACCTTCGGGCCGCTCCTGGTGAGCAGCACGTTGGAGGGCTTGAGGTCGCGGTGCACGATGCCGACCCCGTGGATCGCGGTCAGCGCCTCGGCCAGCCCGGTGGCCAGGCCGAACAGCATCTCCTCAGGCAGCGGGCCGAACGCGGCGACGTACTCTGACAGCGTCGGCCCGTCGGCGTACTCGGTGACGAGGAACGGCTGCCTGGACTCGGTGTCCGCCTCGACGACCCGCACCGTGCATACGCCCATGACACGGGTCAGGGCGGATACCTCGCGGTTGAACCTGGTGCGGAACTCCGGATCATCGGCGAGTTCGGGCCGCAGCAGCTTGACGGCCACCGGCGTGCCGTCCTCGGCAGTGCCGAGGTACACGACACCCATGCCACCCGCGCCAAGCCGGGCGGTCAGGCGGTAGCGGCCGACCTGCGCCGGGTCGCTTGCCAGCAGCGGCGTTCGGGCCAACGTGTCCTCCCCTCCGTCCTAATGGTTGACGCCTGAACGGCCGCATGCAACATTTCCCGGGCGGGATTGATGGGCAAATGCTACTTCATGTAACGTCCGGCGGGCCGTGATCCAGGCTAGCGCGGCGGCGGGGAAAAGGCCCGCGGAGGCGGCAGAAAGCGGGACGTGCGGGCTCCCGGTGTTGTGCGCGTGGCCGGCGGCTGCGGCGGCGGCGCCGAACAGGGAGCCGAGCAGGACGACGCAACCGGGGCCGGCAGCGCGGCGGATAGGATGCGGGGGGTGTCGACCGATCAGCGGGCCCCCGGGCCCGTCGTCGGACTTCCCAGCCAGGCGGGGCCGGGCGGGAGGCGCTGGGTCGCGCGCGTTATCTACGGCCTGCTCGGGCTCGAACTCGCCGGCGTGATCCTCTTCGCCGCCCTGTACAACGCGCTCGACTTCCGCATTTACATGTGGGGCGGGCACGCCGTCCTGTCCGACGCGCGGCTGTACGCCGCGCAGGCATACGGGCACTGGTTCACCTACTCGCCGTTCGCGGCGATCGTGTTCGTGCCCGTCGCGGCGCTGCCGCTCACGCTGGCCAGGGTGCTGTGGGACCTGGTGTCGCTCGCGGCGCTGGCGTATTGCTGCGTCGTGACGCTCCGGCTGACAGGCTACCGGCCGACCAGGATCGTGGTGGCCGGCGTCGTGGTGGCGGCGATCGCGCTCGACCCGGTGTACCAGACGCTGTTCCTCGGCCAGATCAACCTGATCCTGCTGGCCCTCATCCTCACCGACGTCTGGTATGTCTCGCGGGGCCGCGAGACCGGCCGCTGGGTCGGCGTCGGCGTCGGCGTCGCGGCCGCGATCAAGCTGACACCCGCAATCTTCATCGTGTTCTTCCTGCTTGCCGGGCGGGTAAAGGCGGCGCTGATCGCCGCGGGGACGTTCGTGTCCTGCTGTCTTATCGGGTTCCTCGTCGCGCCGAGCGCCTCGGCCAGGTACTGGGTCCACCTCTTCTACGACACCAAGCGGGTCGGCGCGCCCTACATCAGCAACCAGTCCCCCTACGGGACCGCGATCCGGCTCGCCGAAGGTGCCTCCCACATCGGGGGGTGGTGGCTCGTCGTCCCGGCCGCGTTCGGCGCTGCCGGGCTGGCGGTGTCAGTGGTGCTGGCCAGGCGGGGTGACTGGCTCGGCGCGGCGACGGTCACCGGGACGACAGGCCTGCTCGTCTCGCCGATCTCATGGGCGCACCACTGGGTGTGGATCTTGCCGGCCCTGGTGCTGCTGGTCCGCGCCGGGAAGCGGGTCGCGGCGGTGATCGGATACCTGGTGTTCGCGGTGGCGCCGTTCTGGTTCACACCGCATACCGGCCGACCGGACGAGTACGGATTCCACTGGCTGGTGACGCTCGTCGCCAACTGCTACCTTCTCGCCGGGCTGACGTTCCTCGGCTTCATGGCGTGGCAGGCGCTGGCTGCGGACGGAAGGGTTCCTGCTGCCCCGGTTGCTGGCGCTCCTCCTGGTGCTGGTGCTCCTGGTACTGGTGCGGCCGGTGGGGCTGGAGTGGCGGGGCGGACGGACCCGGCGGGGTGAGCTGGGGGTGGCTGGGGCTACCTTTCATGATCATGGCCAGTTCGAGCCGAATACGGACCGTTTCTGGCCATGATCTCAAGTCATGGAACCGTTAGGGCCGGCCTGCGGCGGGGATCTTGACCTGAGTGAGGTGGATTTGGCCGGTGGCCGGGCGACCAGGTCGGATCGGGTCATGCCCGGCAAGGTGGCGGCGGCGATGAACAGGGTGGCGCGGTCGGGGCCGACCGGATCGTCAGCGGCGGGAGGAGCTTTTCCAGGTACCCGCGGCGGCAGCCGTTCTCGGTGCGCACGGGGATCACGGTGCCCGGCGCGCGGGGGCGATAAGGGCAGACTTAAGCGTGTATCAAGCGCGATGGGCGATGCTCTGTGTGGGCGAGGGGTTACCCCGACCGGCGCCTGGCGGCGAAAATGTCGGACCCTCTCGGCAGAATGAAGGTAGCCAGCGGGCAAGGAGGCTCGCGATGCGGTCAGCAGTTCTCGACCTCAGCATCAGCGCCGTCCAGGCCGACGCGTTGTTCGCATCGGCGCTGCAGCGCTCCGACGCACCCGACGCCGGGCAGGTCCGGCGGGCGATCGCCGCGGCGATCAGCGACCTTGGCGACATGGGCTGCGCCGGGCGGGTGGCGCAGGCCTTCGGGGAGGACCCGGAGACGGCCGTGGCACGGATGCGCTGGGCGCGGACGGCGGTGGCGGGCGCGTTCGCCTGCCGCGGCCGCACCTAGGCGCGGCGGAGGTGCCCGGGCGCGGCGGAGGTGCCCGGGCGCGGCGGGCGCGGGCTTTGTTGTACTGGGGGCTTGCCTAACGCGTTAGTGGTGACTAACGTATTGACGTGGTTGACCTGGTGGCAGCGGTCGCGGAGCCTAATCGCCGGCGACTGCTGCAGTTGCTGGGGCGCGGTGAGCAGACGGTGACCCAGCTGGCCGCCAACTTCACCGTGAGCAGGTCGGCGATCTCGCAGCACCTTGGCGTGCTCGCCGACGCGGGTCTCGTCACGAGCAGGCGAGATGGCAGGTTCCAGTACTACAGCTTGAATGCCGGGGGGATGGCCGCGCTGCGGGCGGAACTCGACGCGTTCTGGACGCGCGAGCTCGATCTGCTTGCCCGTGACGCGTGGCCGGACGCGGCAGATCCATGACACGGAAAGGGGCCCCGATGCCTTTCGAGAAGTCAGTCGTCGTGCCGCTGAACGCCGACGAGACCTTCGCCCTGATAACCGAGCCCGACCGGCTGCGCCGCTGGCAGGTCATCACCGCGCGGATCGACCTGAGGGCCGGCGGCGACTACCGGTGGACGATCGTCCCCGGGCATTCCGCTGGCGGCATCATCACCGAAGTCGAGCCAGGCAAGCGCGTCGTCTTCACCTGGGGCTGGGAAGGTTCCGCCGACCTGCCGCCCGGATCCTCGACCGTCACGATCACGCTGGAGCCCTCGGCGGGCGGCACGCTCGTCCGGCTGGTACACGAGGGGCTGACCGACGAGCAGGCGGCCAGCCACGGCGAGGGCTGGAACCACTACCTCGACCGGCTGGTGCGGGCCGCGACCGACGGTGACGCCGGGGCCGATGAGTGGACGGCGGCGGCAGGGGGAGAGGCGGAGTTCAATGCGATCACCTCCGCCGAGGCGACGCTTGCCATCTGCCAGCGCGTGCTGCACGGCGTGGCAGAAGCCGACTATCACCGGCCGACGCCATGCACCGAGTTCGACGTGACACAGCTGACCGATCACCTGCTCGGCTCGATCACCGGGATCGGCGCGTCGGCGGGCGCCCAGTTCGGCGCGGCCGATCCGAGGACCCTCGAGGCCCGGGTCGCCGCGGCGGCCCAGGCCGCGCTCGAGGCGTGGAACGCCCGGGGGCTGGGGGGCCTTGTCAAGGCAGGCCCGGTGGAGATGCCCGCCGGGCTGGTGCTCGGCATCCTGTCCCTCGAGTTCCTGGTGCACGCCTGGGACTTCGCGCAGGCCACCGGGCAGCAGGTCGCCGTCTCCGATGCGCTCGGCGAGCATGTGCTCGGCGTGGCCGGGCAGGTCATCAGGCCGGAACTGCGGGCCGTGGTGGGCTTCGCCGACCCGGTGGAAGCCGGGCCTGACGCCGGCTACCTTGAGCGGCTCATCGCCTTCACCGGCCGAACTCCCGCTCTTTCCTCATCCGTATCATCTGCCAGCTAGGGGGCAACAATGCCAGTACGAAGCTCTTACGCCCAGGGCACGCCGAACTGGGTGGACCTGCAGACCACCGACCAGGACGCCGCCAAGGCGTTCTACTCGGGGCTGTTCGGCTGGACCTACGACGACCAGCCCATGCCGCAGGGGGCCGTCTACGCGATGGCCCTGGTCGGCGAGCACGCCGTCGCGGCCATCGCGCCGCAGTCGCCTGAGATGGACGCCGCGGGAGCGCCGCCGATGTGGAACACCTACATCGCCGTCGACTCGGTCGACGACACCGTGGCCAAGGTCGAGTCGGCGGGCGGCACGGTGGCGATGGCGCCGTTCGACGTGATGGACGCGGGCCGGATGGCGTTCGTCCTGGACCCGGCGGGCGCGCCGGTGGCGCTGTGGCAGGCCGACAAGCACATCGGCGCGACCCTGGTGAACGAGCCGGGCGCGATCGTGTGGAACGAGCTCATCACCGCCGACCCGACCGTGGTCGCGTTCTACACCAGCGTGCTTGGCCTGGGCACGTCCACGATGGACATGGGGACAGGCCCGTACACGATGTTCGAGGTCGACGGGCAGTCCGTGGGCGGCACCACCGCGCCCTACATGCCAGGCACGCCCAACCACTGGCACGTGTACTTCGACGTGGACGACGCGGACGCCACCGCGGCCAAGGCGGCCGAGCTTGGCGGGTCGGTGCTCGCCGAACCGTTCGACACGCCGGTCGGGCGGATCGCGGTGATCAGAGACCCGCAGGGAGCGGTGTTCAGCATCATCAAGCCGGCCGCCCAGGAGTAATCGGGGTTATCCGGCTTACAGCGAGATACCGCCGTCCACCTCAAGTACGCGGCCGGTGAGGTCGCCGACCTGGTCGGAGAGCAGGAACGCGACCCGGTCGGCGACCTTCGCGGCGCTGCCGAATCGGCGCAGCACGATCGCCTCGGTCAGCCGCGCGCTGCCCTTCTTCGGGCCCTCCTCGGGCCAGATCGCGGTCAGGTCGGACTCGACCACGCCCGGCACCACGGCGTTGACCCGGATCCCGTACCCGGCGGTCTGGCTGGCCAGCGCGCGGGTGAACGCGACAACGCCGGCCGGGTTCGCTGTGTCGCCTGGGTTAGCTGTGCCGCCCGGGTTAGTCGGGCCGCCCGCGGCATGGCGGTAGACGCCGGACACCGAGGAGACCGCGACGATCTGCCCGGATCCCCGCTCCATCATCGCGGGCAGGGTGGCACGGCACAGGTGGAAGACGCCGTCCAGGCCGGTGTCGATCACCGCGCGCCAGTCGGTGTCCTCGATCAGCGCCAGCGGCCGGTCCCTGGTGATCCCGGCGCAGCTCACCACGGCCTGTACCGGACCGAGTTCCTCCTCGGCCTGCCGCGCCCAGGACCGCACCGAGGCCCCCGCGGTCAGGTCCGCCTGCACCGCGAGCACGCGCACGCCGAGTTCGGAGACCGCCTTCTCCACGCTGACGGCCGCCTGTTCGTCGCGGTCGTGGCAGAAGCTCACGTCCCAGCCGTCCTCGGCGAGCCTGCGCACGGTGGCCGCGCCGATGCCGCGGGAACCGCCGCTGACCAGGACTACCCGGCCGTCATTAGGGCTCAACGTGCCACCTTTCCCGGACTCGCCCGCCCCACCCCTTTTTTGGTAACTCACGGTAACGTACAGGTGAACTCGAGATGAATTCCATGCGGGCCGGCCGCCACGGGCGGAGCCTGGTGTTTCCGCGGGTCGCGGCCTCAATGGCGGGATGGAGCGGTGGCATAGTTTGACGCGTGGATCAGCTACGCATCGGGGTGCTCGGTTCGGCGCGGATTACCGCGACCGCGCTGATCGAACCCGCCCGCCATCTTCCGGCAGTGACGGTAGCGGCCGTGGCCGCGCGGGAGGCGTCCCGGGCGCAGGCCTACGCCGCCCGGCACGGGATACCTGTGGCCTACGGCAGCTACCAGGACCTGCTTGCCGACCCGGACGTCGACGCCGTCTACAACCCGCTGCCCAACTCCTGGCACGGGCCGTGGACGCGGCGGGCCATCGAGGCCGGAAAGCACGTGCTGTGCGAGAAGCCGTTCGCGTCCAACTCCGTCGAGGCGGCCGAGGTGGCAGCCGCCGCCGAGGCAGCGGCTGCCTCCGGGATCGTGGTGATGGAGGCGATGCACTACCGCTACCACCCACTGGTCCAGCGGCTGCACGACCTGGTGACCGGAGGGACGTTCGGCCCGGTGCGGCACATCCAGTGCTGGACCAACTTCGTCATCTCCGATCCCGGGGACATCAGGTACGACTACGACCTGGGGGGCGGGGCGCTGATGGACGGCGGGTGCTACGCGCTGGACTGCATGCGGCTGCTCGGCGGCGAACTGTCGGTGGTGGCCGCGGTCGCCGATCCGTACGTCGCCGACGCCTTCGCCGACGCGGCCTTCGCTGACGTGGGCGGCGCGGTGGCGGACCGCGCCATGGCGGTCCGGGTGGCTTTCTCCGGCGGCGCGACCGGGTGGTTCGAGTCGTCGTTCACCAGGGACGGGGAATTCCGGGCCGAGGTGCACGTGGGCTGCGAGGACGGGCACCTGTGGCTGCGCAACTTCATCCCCGCGCACCGCGGGCGCCTTGAGGTCACGAGGAACGGCACCGTGGTGGCCGACGAGGCCGGCCAGGGCGATACGACCTACCTCGGCCAACTGCGGGCCTTCGCCGCGGCGATCGCTGGCGGCGAGCCGGTGCCCACCTCGGCGGCGCACGCGGTCACCACCATGCGGCTGATCGACGACGCCTACCGCGCGGCCGGGCTGCTGCCGCGATGACCGCGGATTCGGCCGCGGGGGCGGCCGCGGATTCGGCCGCGGGGGCGGATGCCGTGCGGATGGCGGCCGACCTGATCAGGATCGACACGACGAACCGTGGCGGCGGGGACGGGTGCGAGCGGCCGGCGGCGGAGTACGTGGCCGCGCGGCTCGCCGAGGCGGGCCTCGAGCCGGTGCTGCTCGAGTCGGCACCGGGGAGGGCAAACGTGGTGGCGCGGGTAAGCGGCCGCGGAGATGCGCCAGCGCTGCTGTTGCACGGGCACCTGGACGTCGTGCCCGCCGACCCCTCGTCCTGGTCGGTGCCGCCGTTCTCGGGCGAGATACGCGACGGCGTGCTATGGGGCCGCGGCGCCGTGGACATGAAGAACGCGGTCGCCGTGCTCGTCGCGCTGGCCGGGCAGTGGGCCCGCTCGGGGCGCGGGCCGCGGCGCGACGTCGTGCTCGCGTTTACCGCGGATGAGGAGGACACGGACGAGTTCGGATCCCAGTGGCTGGTCGAGCGGCATCCGGAATTGTTCGAGGGCTGCACCGAGGCGATCGGCGAGTCGGGGGCCTTCACCTTCCACGC
>Ga0335078_10008073_pt1 | contig 15638 bp, 9 predicted proteins | sample Lox_Sample_32_FD_206711 | JGI IMG/M metagenome (GOLD analysis project Ga0335078, IMG submission 206711) | Soil microbial communities from Loxahatchee National Wildlife Refuge, Florida, United States - Lox_Sample_3.2 | ecosystem: Environmental > Terrestrial > Soil > Wetlands | place: USA: Florida... | reverse complement strand
CTGCCGCAAAGTTCCACCGACAACCAACCGGTTGGCTGAAGTTGCCGGAGAGGCCCAGATGGTATAGTAGGCGTTTGTGACGCCCCAAGCCGAGTCGATTCTGGAGTTGTTCCGCGCCACCGGAGCGTATCTCGAAGGCCACTTCCGGCTCACCAGCGGATTGCACAGCTCGGAATATCTGCAATCGGCGCTGGTGCTGCAACATCCCGCCGCCGCCGAAAAACTCGGACGATTATTGGCCGAGGCGTTACAGAAAGTCACCCGGGCGCACATCGGTGTGGTGGTGTCGCCGGCTTTGGGCGGATTGATCATCGGCCATGAGGTAGCCCGCGCGCTGGGCACGCGGTTCCTGTTTCTGGAGCGGCCGGCGGGCAGTACCGGCATGCAGCTTCGCCGGGGGTTCACGGTGGCGCCGGGCGAGACCGCAGCGGTCGTCGAAGACGTCATCACTACCGGCGGCACCACCCGCGACGTGGTGGACGTCCTGCGCGCGGCCGGCGCCAACGTGGTGGCCGCGGGTTCCATTATCGACCGCAGCGGCGGTCAGGCCGACGTGAGTGTCCCGCGCGTGGCGCTGGTCACCATGCGCGTCGCGGCTCATTACCCCGAGCAATGCCCTCAGTGCCTGCAGGGCATTCCGGTGGTGAAACCGGGCTCGCGCCCCGTGTAAATGCGCCGCATTCGCATCCACCTGGCGTACGACGGAACGGCGTTTCACGGATGGCAGATCCAACCCGATTTGCCGACCATCCAGGGGACGTTGGAGAGGATTCTGACGGGAATCGAAGGCGCGCCCGTCACGGTGGCGGGGTCGGGGCGGACCGACGCCGGCGTTCACGCGCTCGATCAGGTGGCGGCGTTTACTCTTTCCAATCCCATTCCGCCGGAGAATCTCCGCCGCGCCATGAATCGTCTGCTGCCGCGCGCGATCCGCATTCTCTCGGCCGAAGAAGTTCCCGCCGATTTCCATGCGCGCTTCCACGCCACGGCCAAGACGTACGAATACCGCATCGTGCGCGGCGAAGTGTGCCTGCCGTTCGAGTGGCCGTACGTGCTCCATCACCCCTATCCGCTCGATGAGGAACGGATGGTGGTACTGGCGCGCGCTTTCGAAGGGGAGCACGATTTCAGCGCCTACGCCGCGGCGGACGATCGCGATGCCCTGGGACTTTCCAAGGTCCGGCGCGTCTTCTCCTCGGTGCTGGAGCGCCGCCAGGGGCGGCTGACGTATCGCATCCGCGGCAGCGGATTCCTCAAGCACATGGTACGGAACGTGGTGGGCACGTTGCTCGAGGCGGGCAAAGGGAACATCGCCGATTGCACGGTTTTGCCGGCTAAATGCGGCCCCACCGTGCCGGCGCGCGGATTGTTTCTGGTGAGCGTGGAATATGATTGAGCGGCTGATTGGGGAACTGCGCGCGCACGCCAACCCGGCCAACGTAGCGGGAATGGCGCGCTACGCCATCAATACCAGCGGGACGCTGGGCGTGCCGGTGCACGTGATTCGCAAGCTGGCGAAAGAGACCGGGCGGGACCATGCGCTGGCGGAGCAGTTATGGAATTCGGGCATTCACGAAGCGCGCATTCTGGCGGCGCTGGTGGACGATCCGGCATGGGTGACCGCGCGCCAGATGGAGCGGTGGGCGCGCGATTTCGATTCCTGGGACGTGTGCGATCAAGCCTGCCACAGCCTGTTCCGCTATTCGCCGATGGCGTGGCGGAAGGCGGAACAATGGGCGCGCGCGAAGGGAGAATTCGTGCGCCGCGCGGGATTTTCGCTGATGGCGGGGCTGGCGGTGAAAGACCAAAAAGCCACGGACGAACAATTCGCGGCGCTCTTCCCGCTGATCGCGGAGGCGGCGAGCGACGAGCGCAATATGGTGAAGAAGGCGGTGAACTGGGCGCTGCGCGGGATCGGCAAACGCAATCGGCGGCTGCATCGGATGGCGATCGCCGCGGCGGAGGAGATCCGCCGGCAGGATTCGCGTGCGGCGCGCTGGATCGCGGCGGATGCGTTGCGGGAATTGCGGAATGCGGCGACGATCGCGAGGATCCAGGGGTAGCCCGGCGGCATCCGTTGGTTCCTACTGCATCGCTCCTTGCACCGTGATCAGATCGCCCAAGGGGGTCGAAAACCCTCCGTAGGTGCAACTGATGAGATTGTCGCCACTGGCGGCCGAAACCGGAACCGTGAGGTTCAACTGAAACAGGCCGGGGCTGATCAAACCGGCGAAACCTACCGCCGCCGCCTTTCCGCCGATCCTGCACACCGGCAAAGTCGGCAAAGACCCGGATTGCGTCGCCGAACCATTGACCAAAGTGGTGGATGGCAAGCCGAAACCAACCGCGTACAGAACGATTACTTCGCCTGGCGATGCGGGCGTGGAGGATCCGGGATAGAGGCTTGTGGGTCCAATCAAGCTGCCGTCCACATGAGTTGCCGCAACGTAGCCCGTGGCGCCGAACAGGAGGAAGGAGGGCGCGACTGCCTGCATGGTAGCGGTGAAAGGCGGTGTCGAGACACTTCCGCTTGTGACTACGACCGGCACTGGCCCGACGGTGGTGTCGAGGGGGGTCAGGACGTTGAGTTGGTCCTCCACGCAGCCGGGATCGGTTTCGGCGCTGCAATAGAAATAAACGAACGCGGGCTGGTTGTTGACGCTCACACTCACGCCATCGAGTTGGGTGGGCATCAGCCCGGACGCGAAGGAAGGGGCGGTATTCCAAATTGTCCCGCTCGCCTGGGTAGTCGAAGGAACCAGGTTGGCGCCTTTGATCACGATGTATGTGTTCTGCGCGATACCCGCGCCGGCGCCGGCGGTATTCACACTATAAATTGTGGGGCCCGAAGTCAAGCTGCCAAATGCCAACGTCAGGCGCGTCGCATCGACGCTGCCGAGTCCAGTGACCATGTCGTAGCCAGGGCCGGCGGAATAGCCCATAAGACCGCCCACGCAGCCGGTCAGCCCCGGTGCGCAGGGAACGATGTTATCGCCGGAAATAACATCGTGAAACACGCATGCCTCGGTAGGCGAATCTGTAGCGCAGACTCGCGCCGGTTCGGAGGCAAGAGAATAGAGACCGGGGTTGACATTTCCGAGCCCGTTGGTAGACCCGAGCGTCTGGGCCATCAGCAGGACGATTCCCGCGAAGACCGGAGTGGACGCGGAAGTGCCGCCCACAATCATGAGCATCCCGTTCTCCACGGCGAGATATCCGTCGTGATCGGCAGACCCCGCCATCGCCACATCCGGCACCAGCCGAGTATTACCGGGAGGAACTCCGGGAGCGGATTGCCAGGAAGGACGGGGGAAGTATGTGCTCATTCCACCGCCGCTGGCAGACAGTGAGTCAGACGCGGCATTCGCATCGTTCCAGGCAACTTCGGGGATGTAAAACAGTGCGAATGGGTAGGACGGCCCACCCCAGTATGTTCCGCCTCCTTCGCTGAATTCCGTGCCGCCGACGCCCGTCACCTCAGGCAAACTGGCGGGTAGCACCACGGAGATGCCGTGCACCGCCACGGACACGTCCCGATCGCATCCTGCCGCGCCGGAATCGCCGGACGCGGCAACCCAGGTGATGCCCTCCGCGCTCGCCTGTTGTGCCGCCTGTTGATACTCCTGAACCACACTGCCGCGAGCGCCGGGCTCGCAAAGACCATAGCTAAAGTTCATTACCGGAGCGACCGCCTGATCGATGGCGTACTGAGTCGCTGAGAGGACATCCGTCGAATAGACGAAAAGGATCTCGGCATTCCAGGCAATGGCGCCGGCCAGTTCGAGATCCAGAACCGACTCGTCGGAGTCGCCGCTGATTATGCCGGGATCGACGCTACCGGCGAGCACTTTCACGGGCGGATTCGGCGGAAGCCCGGCGGCAGTCCGGTACGCAGCTATATCCGCCAGGTTCACGTCGGCCTGACCGATGACGGCCAACTTCATGCCGCCTCCTGTCACCCCAACGGCATAGAACGGGGCGATATCGTAAATGGTCCAGAGATCGGCCGCCGCCAAGTCGTGTTGGCCGCCCAAGCCCCCTCCATGCGGCATTGGAGCTCTTACCGGCCGCGGTGGCTTGATCTTGAAGTCATCCAAACCCGAGAAACCGATCGTGAACGGTTGAATTGCGGCGGGCACCGAGGGCTCGGTTGCATTGGCGAAGTGCATTTCGCCGTCGACCAGGAATTTGTGAATTTCCACGTGCAGCGCGGCTTCCACGCGGGCCGCGGCGCCTTTAAACACGACGAAATTCCGGCCGCGCGCCGTGCTGATGACAGTCAAGCCCTTCGCCTCAAGCCAGCTCACGATCTGCGCGATATCCGCGTTGCTCGCCCCGAATCGATCGGCGTACTGTTCTGGCGTCAGCCAGTTGCGATATCTCGGCGACGAGGGGGTCTGTAAGTCGATCAGCAGTTTGTCGAGATCCGCCTGCTGGTCGGGAGCCGGTTTGAGATGGAGTGTAATGTAATCCAGGCTGAAGCCTGGCGAAACTCTGCCGCGATCATATTCCGGACGAGCCTTTGGATGGATATTGCCTACCAGCGCGACGAATCGGTCCGGGTCAAGCAAGCCACTAATTCGGCCGGTTCCAGACTGGGGAATTTCCTGGGCCAGGACGGCAAGCGGACACAACATCGGCCAGAAAACCATGGCCGGTGCCAGAAGGCAGAGGGTTCGCACTGTTTCCCCCTTTCGACTTGTTATTGAAGCATGACGACCGGCTGAATACAACAGCATTAATGTCGGCTGTAAGCGAATATTAATATCCGTGCCGGCACAAACTAATATTTCTATCTCGTGCCTGGCCGCAGCCGGCCGCCTGAGGCTTCCCACTCTCCGGCGGTAGAATCGACATAGCGTGCCAAACTTGTGGGAACACCTTCGCGAATCTCTGACGCGGCGCATCCGCTATAAGATCACGCGCGGCGGAGCGCTGTTCATCCTCGCCATCGTGCTGGTGGGCCTGGCCGCCATCGGCTCCGCCAACAACCTGCTGTTCCTGGTGCTTGCGGCCATGCTGGCCACACTACTCGTCTCGGGGTTCGTCAGCCGCCTCTGCCTGGCCGGCCTCCAACTCGATTTCCTGGTGCCGGAACATATCCCCGCCGGCCGGTCGGTTCCGGGCAAGCTCTACGTGCGCAATCAGAAGTGGCTGATGCCTTCGTTCTCGATCCGCGTGGAAGGCATCCGCCGACCCAACAGTCCGACGTTGAAATCGGGCGTGTACTTCCCGCTGATTGCCGGCGGCGCCACATTGGACGAAAACGTCGAGGTTCGCTTTCCCCGGCGCGGCGTCTACCGCCAGAACAGCTTCGCTTTCCTCACATCTTTCCCGTTCGGATTTCTGGAAAAATCGGCGCGCGTCACCCTTGGCCGGGAGATGGTGGTGTACCCCGCCATCGATCCCTGGCCCGGGTTCGAAGATCTGCTGGCAGGAATATCCGGCGAGATCGAAACGCACTACCGTGGCTTGGGGCGCGATTTCTACCGCATCCGCCCCTATGAGGCGCTGGAAAGCGCGCGCCATCTGGATTGGAAGGCGTCGGCCCACACCGGCACGCTACAGATACGGGAATTCGCGCGCGAGCAGGAGCGCACCGTGGAAATGTTTCTGGACCGCGACATTCCGCCGCATCTCGACGCCTGGTTCGAATACGCCATCGATTGCTGCGCGTTTCTGGCCTGGAGGCTATCGAACCAGGGCGCGTCGATTCACTTCCGCTCACAAGGCTACGAGTTGCGGCAGCCGGAAGAAGGAGACATCTACACGATTCTCAAATACCTGGCCCTGGTATATGCGCAGAAGACGGCGGGGCCGGAAGCCCCGCTGGATGACGCCAGTTACAAAATCGCGTTCACGCCCTGGCCGCGTCAATTTGCCGACGCCGGGTGGCTCGACGCACGCGTATTGTCTCCCGATGTTTTGCCGCTTCCCGCGCGACGGCACACCGTGGAGTAAGATTGAATCACAGCGCGGCCGCGGCGGCGGTGCCGGCGTTCATGGGGCGAGGTAACTTGGGATTCACCGGAGGCGGCGAAGCGCGCAGAGATGGCCGTGCGCGGGCGAATCGCCTCACCGATAGCAAGCCGGTTAACTGAAGTTACGGAGAGGCACGGAGCCCACTGAGGAAAACAAAGACCAAGGCAGAACCAGAATCCGGGAGCACGAGATGGCGGAGGGCAGGGAGAATTCACGGAGCGATAAATCGCCGCGATGGCGCCAGGATTTTGCGGGATAGTATTACAGGGGACAATGAAAAAATGGCAACCAATCCGTATGCGAGATTTCTGACCGATGTTCCACCGTGGGAAGTGATTGAGGAAACCCCCGGAAAGTTAAAATTCCTGCTGGATCGGCTGGGTCCGCGGGTCGAAGAAGCGCCGGCGCCTAACAAGTGGAGCGCCCGCCAGATTCTGTGCCACCTGGCCGACTGCGAGATCGTGTTCGCGTATCGCCTGCGCCAGGCGCTCAGCGAGGAGCATCACGTCATCCAGCCCTTCGATCAGGACCGATGGGCGACGCACTACGAGGCCTTCGACGCCGACCTGGCCCTGCACGTTTTTACGGCCGTTCGCGACTGGAACGTCCGCCTGATCAGCGGCATGCTGCCTGAGCAACTGGCGAAGAAGCTGACGCACCCGGAGCGCGGGGAAATGCACGTCGCCGTGGTGGTGGAGACCATGGCCGGCCACGACCTCAACCACCTGAAACAGATCGAGGCCATCGCGGGCGTATGAGACGCGGCGGTGTCGCTCTTCTGGCCGGCGGGCTTGCGCTATTTGTACCCCTGCTGTTCCACGCGCAGGACGTGAACATCACGCCGCGGCCCAAACCCGCGCCCAAAGAAGACACGCTGCCCAAGGCCGACATCCGCGTCACCAGCAACCTGGTCCTGATCCCGGTAAGCGTCAACGATCCGCTGAACCGGCCGGTTTCCGGGCTCGAAAAAGAGAATTTCAAGGTCTACGACGACAAGATCCCGCAAACCATTACCACGTTCGCCATGGACGACGAGCCGATTGCCGCCGGCCTGGTTTTCGACACCAGCGGGAGCATGGGCGAAAAACTCAAGCGGTCGCGCATGGCGGCCGCCGAGTTTTTCAAGATCGCCGATCCGGACGACGAGTTCTTCCTGGTGGAGTTCGATAACCAGCCCCGCCTGGTGGTGCCGCTCACGCAGGACACCGGCACCATCGAAGACCAGCTCACGTTCTCGCGGTCCAAGGGGTCGACCGCGCTCCTGGATGCCATCTACATGGGCTTGCATGAGATGCACAAATCCAAAAAGAACAAGCGAGCGCTCCTCATTATCTCCGACGGCGGCGACAATAACAGCCGCTACACGCTGCGGGAAGTGAAAGACCTCATCCAGGAAAGCGACGTGCTGATTTACGCGATTGGAGTATTCGGAGGCGGGTCGACTCCGGAAGAAGCGGGCGGGCCGGACTTGCTTTCGCACATCGCGGAACAAACCGGCGGGCGGATGTTCTACGCCAACCCGGCGGACTTGCCCGACGTCGCCAAGAAAATCGGAATCGAACTGCGGAACCGCTACATCCTGGGCTATTCGCCCGAGAACCAGGTGCGCGACGGGAAATACCATCACGTGGAAGTGAGGGTAATCCCGCCGCGCGGACTACCGAAGCTGCAAGCGCACTGGCGCGTGGGCTATAACGCGCCGGATCGTTAGGAAGCGTTCAGCTTTCAGCCGGGGAACCGCACGCCCGGTCCATGATCGTCAGCGCGTTCTTGCAGTGCCTTTAGCGTAGCCGAAGGCTGATTGCTGAAAGCCGAGAGCTCGATATTACAGTCCCTTTTCCGCCAGGAACGCGATCAGATCGATCACGCGGCAGGAGTAACCCCACTCGTTGTCGTACCAGGAAATCACCTTGAGCAGATCGCCGTCGAGCACTTTGGTCATCTGCGAGTCCACAATCGAGCTGTTGGAATTGTGCAGCATATCGGTGGACACCACCGGGTCTTCGGTGTATCCCAGGATGCCCTTCATGGGCCCTTCCGACGCCGCCTTCAACGCGGCATTGACCTCTTCGGCTTTCGCCGGCTTGGACAACACGGCGACCAGGTCCACCACCGATACATCCGGCGTGGGAACGCGCATCGAGTACCCGTCGAGTTTGCCCTTCAGCGCCGGCATCACCAGGCCGATGGCCTTAGCGGCTCCCGTCGTGGTCGGGATCATGTTGAGAGCGCCGGCGCGCGCGCGGCGGAGATCCTTGTGTGGATAATCGAGGATTTTCTGGTCGTTGGTATAGCTGTGGATCGTGGTCATGGAACCCTTGACGATCCCGAAGGTATCGTGGATCACCTTGACCACCGGCGCCAGGCAGTTGGTAGTGCAGGAAGCGTTGGAGATGATGTTGTGCTTCGCGCGATCGTACGCGCCTTCGTTCACACCCAGCACGATGGTGATGTCTTCATTTTTTGCCGGGGCCGAAATGATGACCTTCTTGACTGTCCCGTGGAGATGCTTCCCGGCTTCTTTGGCGTCGGTGAACAGCCCCGTGGATTCCACCACCACCTCCGCGCCGAGCGAGCTCCAGTCGATCTGCGCAGGGTCTCTGAGGGCAAAAACTTTGATCTTCTTGTCGCCGACCGAAAGCGAATCGGCCTCCGCGTGGATGGGTTCCGGCAGCGGTCCCAGCACGGAATCGTACTTCAAAAGGTGGGCCAGGGTTTTGGTGTCGGTGATGTCATTTACCGCCACAAATTCCACGTCGCTCCGGTGCAAACCTGCTCGGACGACATTCCGGCCAATGCGGCCGAAGCCGTTGATACCTACTTTGACTGCCATTTTTTCTCCTGTAAACAAATGAAATATTCGGGAAGCTGGGCTTAATTTAAAGGATAACAAGAGGCGCGTATCGCGGGCAACCTGATATCCAGGCCCGAAAGGAGTGATAGCGCGCTTTCCGCGTTCCGCTTTCAACTATCAGCAGCCTGGTGGGGCGGACTCTGGCCTGCTTCAGCGCTCGAACACCACCTTCCCGCCGACAATGGTGTAGACCACGTCGGTGGATAAAATGTCGTCCTCCGGCATCGTCATGATGTCGTGCGAGAGCACCGTGATATCGGCCAGCTTGCCCACCTCGAGCGAGCCTTTCAGCTTCTCTTCGAATGCTGCGTACGCATTGTTCCACGTGTACGATTTCAAGGCTTCCTCGCGGCTCATGCGCTGATCGGGATAGAATCGCGTTCCGTCTTTGAGCTTGCGGCTCACGCTGGCATAAAAGCACGCGATGGGACTGACGTCTTCCACCGGCGCGTCCGTCCCGTTGCCCACCACGGCGCCGCTCTTCATGAGCTTCTGCCAGACATACGCGCCCTCTTCGGCGCGCTGCGCGCCGAGGCGCAGCAGCACGTAAGGCGCGTCCGACGTGCAGTGGATGCCTTGCATGGCGGCGGTGACGCCGAGTTGGCCGAATCGCGGAATATCGGCTGCGTTCAGATGCTGGGCGTGCTCGATGCGCCAGCGCAAATTCTTTTTGTCGGGATGCGCTTCGAAGGCCGCCTGGTAAATGTTCAGCACCTCGCGGTTGGCGCGGTCGCCGATGGCATGAATGCAGAATTGATAGTCGTGCTGGATGGCCAGTTCGGCGATCCGCTTCAGATCGGGAATGTCGCCGATATCCAATCCGGTGCTGTCCGGCTTGTCGGTATACGGTTCGAGCAGCCAGGCGCCGCGCGACCCCAGGGCGCCATCCATATACCGCTTGATGGCGCGCACGGTGAGATGATTGTCGCCCACGCCGATCATGCGGTAGCGGTCGAGATTGGCGGCCAATTGTTGCGTGGTGCTCGCGCCCAGCATCACCCACAGGCGCAAGGGCAGTTCGTGGTTCTCCGCCATGCGGTGGAAGACATCCACGGTAGCGAAAGGCGACCCCGCATCTTCGAATGAGGTGATTCCCTTGGAGATGCACTCCTTCGCCGCAAGATCGATGGCCTTCCGTAGATCGGCCGCGCGCTCGGCGGGTGTGCGTTTGTCGAGCCATGCTTGGTATGCGTTGTTGGCGAGGGCTTGAGCGGTCTCGCGCAACAGGCCGGTGGGATTTCCCCGCGCGTCTTTCAAAATCTCGCCGCCCGAGGGATTGGGGGTATCGCGCGCGATCTTCGCCGCTTCCATCGCTTTGGCGTTCACGAAAACGGCGTGCCCGCTGGCGTGCGTCAGGAGCACGGGATTATCGGGCGAAACGCGATCGAGCGACGCGTGAAGGGGAAAGCCTTCGACATTCGGCTCCGGCGCCTTGTCCCACTTGGATTGATGCCAACCGCGCCCCACGATCCATTCGCCGGGTTTGGCTTGTTTGGCCGCGCGCGCTACCTGCGCCACGATATCGTCCCACGTGCGCGCCTCGCGGAGATCGAGCCCCTGGCGGAACTCGCCGATGCCGACGAAATGGCCGTGCCCTTCGATGAATCCGGGAATGGCCAGCCGGCCGTTGAGGTCGATGACCTTGGTATTGCGCCCGATCCACCGCGCCGCGCCGCTATCGGAGCCGACAAACACGATGCGATCGCCGCGCGCGGCGAGAAACTCCGCCGTGGGCATGGCGGGATTCATGGTGACGATCTTGCCGTTCCTGAGAACGAGGTCGGCGGGTTGGGCGAGAAGGGCCATGGGGACGGCGGCAAGCGCCGCGAAGAGAGTGAGACGCATGAGAATTACGATCTTACCGCGAGCACGGCGGGCACAGAATTCACACGACAAAATAGCGGAAACTCTTGTTTGCGCTCGCAGCCAGTGATACGCTATTTACCTCGCTTCGCCGCACCTCCGCTCAGACTGGGACCTGTATGAAACATCCGCACCGGCTGGCTACCCTGTGTCTCGTACTCTCAGCCTTATCCATCCGTTGCTGGGCGGCGCCTCAAAGCTCGTTGTGCGATCTGGACAACGACGGCGCCACGACCATCGCCGACGTGCAATCGATCGTCAATCAAGCGCTTGGGGTAGTTAAGGCAGTCAACTATCTGGATCATGACAATACGGTTAATGTGGTCGATACCCAGATCGTAGTGAATGCCGCCCTCAAGTTGGGCTGCTCCGCCGGCGCCGGCGGGGGTCTGAGCATAACCGGCTTCAGTCCGCAGTCGGGCGCGATCGGCACGGTCGTGACACTAACCGGTTCCGGATTAGGCGCGGTGCCCCAGGTCTCGATGCCGAGTCAAGCGGGCGGGACGATCGCACTGCCGCTCTCCAGCCTGACGGCCACGTCGCTTTCCTTCGTCATTCCGAGTGGCGCAGCGTCGGGGTTCATCGGAATTAGCAATGGAAGTGCCAACGCCTACACCAGTGCAGTGTTTACGGTGACCCCAGCGAGCACCTTCAACCTGGCGGTATTGCCAGCGTCGGCCAGCTTGGTCCAAGGCCAGAGCGTCGCATACTCCGTGCAGTTGAGCAGCACGAACAGCTTCGACGGGCTGGCGCAGTTGAGCGTGTCGGGCGTGCCGGCGGGCATCGGCGCGTCCTTCGCGCCAGCGTCGATTTCGGCCGGCCAGACCGCGATCCTGACGCTGACGGCGCCCGCGAACCAGGCTGCCGGCGCCGCGAATCTGTCGATCGGCGCATCCGCCACGGTGCAGGGATTGCCGGTTTCGCAATCGGGAACGGCGGCATTGGCGGTAGTGGCGCCCACCACCGCTCTGCTGGGCCGCACGGTGGTGTCGGACCCCCAGCAAACGCCGCTCGCGGGCGTGACCATCTCGTCACTGGGGCAGGATGGCAACGGCAATACCACCTTGTGCACCGGCTTCCGCACGATCTCCGACGCCGCCGGCAATTTCGCCTTGACCAACCTGCCACAGGCTTGCACCGGCCCGCAGTTATTCAATTTCGACGGTACTACCGCGACCTCGCCTCCCGGCCAATATGCCGGTGTGAACCTGATGTTTCCGATGACCATGGGGCAGGTGACCGCGTCGCCCGTGCTCGAGCACCTGCCGCGCATCGACACTGTAGAGACGTTCAATGTGACGCAGAACGCTGCGGCGAATCAGACGTATTCGTACCAGACGATTCCCGGCCTGGCGGTAACGGTTTATGCCGGCACCACCCTGACATTGCCCGACGGAACTACTCCCAATCCGTTCCCCCTGGCGGCGGTGCAGGTCCCGGTGGATCGGTTGCCGGATGCGAAGCCCAACGTTCCGACGATGGTCCGCGTCTTCATCGTGGCATTTCAGCCGGCGGAATCGACCGCGAGCCAGCCGGTAGCAGTGACGTTCCCGAACGTGTCCAACACACCGGTGGGAACCGACATGCCGCTGATGACATTAAATCCGCTCTATGGGCAGATGGTGCCATATGGAACCGGCGCGGTATCGGCGAACGGGATGCAAGTGGTGCCCGACCCGGATCCGGCGCATCCGGGACATCTCTATGGATTGGTCCACTTCGATTGGCACGGGCAGATGCCGCCGCCAGACCCGAACCAGGATCCGCCGCCGCAATCCTGCACCTCGTCGGAATGCGTGAGTCCGTGTCCGAGTCCGGACTCCGGCTGCGAGGGCGCCGACCCCTCTACCGGAGAGCCCATTGAGCTGGCAACCGGCCTGCATGTGATTGGGGCAACCGACATCGCGTTAGCGGGCACTGTGAATCCGATCTCCATCCACCGCGTGTACCGCACGCTAGACACGAACGACGGCCCGTTCGGGCTCGGCACGCAGATCCAGTATGCCTGGACTCTCGACACCGGCAATCCGAATGGCGTTTCGGCCATCAATCTGATCGCGCCCACCAACACGCGCATGCTTTTCAGCCGGCAGGCCAACCGCACGCTGATCAATACCACCGTCCCCTGGCTGCAGGGCGCGGTGATGACCACCAACACCAACGGAACTACGACCCTTCAGTTCTACGACGGGACCGTCTACACGTTCACTCCCGTGAGCGGCATCTCGAACCTGACTTCCATCACCGATCGCAATGGAAATACCATCACGCTGACCCTCGCCACCATCAAAACCGCGACGTCGCGCATTCTGAAGGTCACCGATCCATTCGGGCGGTCGCTGACACTGAATTACGATGCGAACGCGCACGTGACTTCGGTGGCCGACCCGATCGGCCGCACGGTCAAGTACACCTACAACAACTCGGGCACGCTGGCCACGGTCACGAACCCGGCCGGCGGAGTGACCAGCTTTCAATACAACGCGCAAAACAATGTCACCAGCATGACGGACGCGCGCGGCGTCGTGGTGTTCCAGGACACCTACGATTCGAACGGGCATGTGGTGCAGCAGACCGAGGCCGATGGAAGCGTTCAGAACTACGCTTATACACTGGCGAATCCGATGGCGCCCACCAGCCCCATCATCTCCACTACGGTGACCGACGCGCGCGGCAATCAGACTATCTACCGTTTCAATATTCAGGGATTCGTCACCGACGTGACCGATGCGCTCGGCCAGACTAAGAGCTTCGTTCGGGACCCCGGCACCAATCAGATCCTCCAGGTCACGGGCCCGGCGCAGTGCAGAGTATGCGGCCCGGCGGGTCGAGGGCCGATGAGCTACACGTACGACAGCAGCGGCAATCGCCTTACCTCGACGGATGCGCTGGGCAACACCACAACTTACACTTATACGACGCAGTTCAATCAGATTGCTTCGGTTACCGATGCTCTCGGCCACACGCGAACATACGGCTATGACAATCACGGCAACATGACCGGCATAACGGACGAGAACGGCCACACGACGAATTTCGCCTATAACAACCTCGGCTTGCTGACACAGGTGACGGACCCGTTGGGAAACCAGACGGCCATCGCCTACGATGCTGTCGGAGACCCCATTTCGGTGACCGACGCACTCGGGAACGTCACCACGAGTGTGTTCGATTCCGCATCGCGGCGCGTCTTAACGACGGACCCCATCGGGCGGCAGAATGCTATTTCGTACGATGTGCTCAATCGCGTGGTCTCGGTTCGCGACGGCCGCGGAAGCACCACGCAGTTCAGCTATGACGCGATCGGCAATCTGCTGAGCCTGACCGATCCACGCGGCAATACGACGGCGTTCACATACGATGCCATGAGCCGCGTGCTGACGCGAACGTCGCCGCTCGGGAAGACCGAGACCTCGCAATACGACTTGAACGGCAACCTTGTGCAGTTCACGGATCGCCGGGGACAGGTCAACACGTTCCGATACGATGTGTTGAACCGGCTATCGGCGGAGAATTACCAGGATGGCTCGATGGTCACGAGGTCGTACGACCCGTTCAGCCGCATCGCGGGCGTGAACGACTCGGCGGGCGGGATATTCGGCTTCGCGTATGACGCCGCTGGCCGGCTGCTTTCGCAGAGTGAGCCCGCCGGGACGGTGAATTACACGCGCGACGGGCTGGGACGGGTCGCGACCAGGCAGGTGGCGGGCCAACCTGCGGTGACTTACTCCTACGATCCGGCGGGAAACATGCTGGGCGCGTCGATGCCGGCGGCCGGCGTCACGTTCGCCTACGACGCGCGCAATCTGCCGTCGACCGAGACGCGGACCAACGGAGTCAGCACGGCTTATACGTTCGATTCGCTGTCGCGCGTACTCTCGCTGATCCATTCCAAGGGGGCGACGGCGCTCAATACGCAGACGTATTCGTACAATGGGGCGGGCGACCGGACGATCGGCAACAACGACATCAGCCAGCCGCTGATCACGCAGGCCGCCACGGCATCGGTGGACGCGGCGAACGAGCTATTGAATCACGGCCCGGCCACGTATACGTACGACGCCAACGGGAATCGCCTGACGGAAACCGGGCCGAATGGAAGTTATACGTACGCGTGGGATTCCCGCAATCGCCTCACTTCGGTTGTGGATGGCAGCGGCAACCGGACGTCCTTCAAGTACGATTATTTGCGGAATCTGACAGAGATCGACCGGACAGCGGGCGCGGGCCAGAGTTTCGTCTTCGATAGCTTGACGAACGTTGCATCGTTGACCGGGCCGTCGGGCCTGCCGGTTTCGGTGCTGACGGGGAGAACGCTCGATTCGCATTTCGGTTCCGTGGATTCGGCGGGAAATGTGACGTTCGGGATCGGCGATCCGCTGGGTTCTACGACGGCCACCACAGGTGGAAACGGCAGCGTTGGCGCGGAATTGGATTACGAGCCGTACGGCCAGACTACCGGCGCCGCGCCGGCGGCATTCCCATTCACTTATACGGGGCGAATTCCGGTGGTGGGGAATATTGTGTATTACCGGAATCGGTTCTATGATTCGGGGACTGGCAGGTTCATCAGTGAGGATCCGCTCGCCTTTTCAGGTGGGGATGCAAATCTGTCCCGCTATGTGCGAAGCAGCCCAATTGCGCTCTCCGACCCGCTCGGCGAGGGCGGGCTCCGGACTGCGATTTGTTACAGTATAACGTATCCGCTCGACCTTGACTTTGGTTTGGGTCTTTTAGCGGCTTACGACTGCGATCAGTTCCCGACATCCCTCGACTTCGGACCGCCGACCATCATCCCTCCGGACTATCAGCAGCCCCTGGAACCCGGCGTGATTTGCTACAACGACGATGCCGCATGCAATAACTACATCACGAGCACGATGCCGCCAGTGCCGAGCTTGCCGCCCCTGCCCGAACCGGCCCCGCCGGGGCAAACTCC
>Ga0335078_10008072_pt1 | contig 15640 bp, 13 predicted proteins | sample Lox_Sample_32_FD_206711 | JGI IMG/M metagenome (GOLD analysis project Ga0335078, IMG submission 206711) | Soil microbial communities from Loxahatchee National Wildlife Refuge, Florida, United States - Lox_Sample_3.2 | ecosystem: Environmental > Terrestrial > Soil > Wetlands | place: USA... | reverse complement strand
ACGTCGTTGCCGTTCTTCTGGGAAACTGTCTGTATTTCAGCCTATCGCGTTACCTGCCGCCGACGGCCCGGCATGCTGCGTACGGTTTCAACGTCGGTACGTTGGTTGACCTTTGGTTCTGCGTGGCGGTGTACGGCCTCCTGGAGCTGGGGACCTTCCTCAGTCGTCGCGAGCGCAAGGGACCTCCCTAAAGCGGTGGCGAGTGGCTAGATAAGAGAAGAGACCTGCCTTGCCGTCCCGCCGCTAGTCACTAACCACTCGCCACTACCCTTTGATCACCCCGATCGGTTTCAGCCGCGCCACGCGCTTGGCCAATCCGGCGTTGTGCACGACGTCGATGACTTCGTCCACGTCCTTGTAAGCCTCGGGGATTTCCTCGGTGATGCCGTCGCGCGTCTCGGCGCGCACCATGATACCCTGCTCTTCTAGGCGATCGCGGGCGTTGGCGGCATAGGCGGACTTCTTGGCGGCGGTGCGGCTCATGACGCGGCCGGCGCCGTGGCACGTGGTGCCGAAGGTCTCGCGCAACGACCCCTCAGCGCCCACCAGCACGTACGACGAGGTGCCCATCGAGCCCGGAATCAACACCGGCTGGCCTACATCCTTGTAAGGCTCCGGCACCTCGGGGCGGCTGGAGGGGAAGGCGCGCGTGGCGCCCTTGCGGTGTACCATCACCTTGCGCTCGCGCCCACCCACCGAGTGCCGCTCCAGCTTGGCGATATTGTGGCACACGTCGTAGACCACCCGCAGCTCCTCTTTCTCGCCGAAAATGCGCTGGAAAGCGCGCCGCGTAGCCTCGGTCATGCCCTGGCGATTGGCCCAGGCGAAATTCGCTGCGCCGCGCATGGCACCCAGATATTCCTGGCCTTCCTTGGAGTGGACGGGAACGCAGGCGAGCTGGCGGTCGGGCACGTCGATGCCGTAGCGCCGCATGGCGTCGCCCATGTCGCGGAGGTAATCGGTGCACACCTGGTGGCCCAGGCCGCGGGACCCGGAGTGGATCAGCACCACCACTTCGTTCGGGTAGAGGCCCAGCGCCGCGGCGATCTCGGGATCGAAAACGCGCTCGACGTACTGGACCTCCAGGAAGTGGTTACCACTGCCCAGGGTGCCGATCTGAGGCATGCCGCGCGTCTTGGCTCGATCGCTGACAGCCGCGGCGTCGGCGCCGTCAATCGTCCCACTCTCCTCGCAGCAAGCGAGATCCTCGGGACGCCCGTGCCCCTGCTCTACCATCCAGGCGGCCCCTTCAGTCAGCACGCGATCGAGGTCTTTGTAGGAAAGACGGATGTCGCTCTTGGAGCCCGCACCCGAGGGAATGTCGCGGAAAAGTTGGTTCACCAAGTCACGGATCTTGGGACGAACCTCGTCGACGCTCAGGGTGCTCGCCAGCAGGCGCACGCCGCAATTGATGTCGAAGCCTACTCCGCCGGGTGAGATCACGCCGCCTTCATCGGGTGCCGTGGCGGCTACGCCTCCTATAGGGAATCCGTATCCCTGGTGGATATCGGGCATGGCCAGCGACCGGCCTACGATCCCCGGCAGCATGGCCACGTTGATCGCCTGCTCGAGCGAGAGATCTTTGAGCAGGTCCCGGAGCAGGTGCTCGTTGGTGAACACCAGCGCATCGGTCAGCATACCGGGCCTGGTGCCCCGCGGTATCAGCCAACGGTAGTCGTCGAGCTTTTGGAGTTCGTGTGTTGCAATCGGCATAGCCCGTGCATCGAGTCATTGCGCCATTGAATCATTGCGCCATTGAAAAAAGGCGATTGTCTTCACTGGCTCAATCGCGCAATGGCTCAATGACTCAATCCCTAACCCTCACTCCTCCAATTGCTGCGCCAGGTAGTTCGGCAGGCCGACTGCTTCGATGATGCCGAGCTGGGTATCGAGAAAGTCCACGTGCCCTTCCTCGTCGGCCAGGATTGCCTGGAGGATGTCTGCCGAGGCTTGATCGCCCGCCTTGCGGCAGGTGGCGATGGCCTCGTTGTACTCGGCGACGGCGTTCTTCTCCAGGTCCAGGTCGTTCTGAAGCTGCTCTTTCACGTCCTTGCCCACTTGGAGCTTGGGCATGTCGTTCAAGTTGGGCGTGCCTTCCAGGAAAAGGATGCGCTCAATGAGCGTCTCGGCGTGCTTCATCTCGCCGATCGATTCCTTCTTGGTGTGCTGGCTGAGACGCTTGTAGCCCCAGTTCTCGCACATCTCGGCATGGACCATATATTGGCTGATCGCGCCCAATTCCTCTTTGAGCATCTTGGCTAGTACGTCCAGAACTTCGGGCTTGCCCTTCATCGTTGTTTCCTCCTTGGGGAATCTCTAATTCTACGGCCCAGCGGCTTCGGAATCAGGAGAATTGGTTTTTGGATTCGGGATTGAAGACCAAGAGCCGGACCAAATCTCGTTTTGTTCTTGAATCCAAAATCCAATATTCTGAGACTAGCGTGATCCAGAAGCGAGTTTGGCGTCCTCCTCCTTCGCGCGCACATGGGCGATGAGGCTGCGGACGCTGTTGGCCACTCCCACCACCTCGCCGTCGCCCTCGACGTCAAACTCAATTTCGTAGTTGCCGGCAGCGGCGTGATCCACGGCTTCTTTGAGATTAAGCAACGGCTTCACCACCTGGCGCGGGAGGATAAAGCTTGCCGTCACGCTCAGGATCAGGGTGAGCAAAGAGACGATCCCCAGCACCCACTCGGCGCGCTGGACCAGGCGGCGAGCGTCTTGGTGGTCGCGCTGGACGCGGTTCCAACTGCGGTTCTCAAGATCCTTCGAAAGCTGCAAGAGGTCGGTGCTGGACACGCGAAGCTCCACGGTTGCCTGCCGCAGGGCAGGATCTTCCGCCTCGAGCCGGTTGGTGATTTCCGCGTCGAACGAGTCCAGTTGGTCGCGGATCTCCTGCATCAGGTGGGCGCGGCTATGGCGGCCGGCACTCCGCAGAAGTTCGATGAGTTGCCTCTGATAGGTCTCGACCACCGATTGCACGCGCTCGGCGGGAGCCTCGGGAGGCTCCTCCATGTGGGAGACGACTTCGTTGAACTGGGTGCGGTAGGCCGTCACGTCGCTGAGCATCTTCCTGGTGGTGGCCGTCTCGGCCGGTTGGAGCTCGCGGCAACTGACGATGGTCTGCTCCAAGGCCGCCAGGGCCTGTTGGTTGGCAAGGAGGTCGTCTTGATCGTGAAGCACGAAATAGTTGCGTTCGGCGCGACGAGCTTCCAGCATCTCCGTCGAGGCTTCGCCGGCGAGGCTGGCCACCGGCGCATCCACGCTGACGATGCGGTCCACGATCCAACTCATGGCGAAGAGGTAGTAGACGGCGAGGAAAATGACGGGAACCAGGATCAGCCGCACAATGGCAAGGCTGTAGGCCACTCTGCGGCGCAGGGAAGCCCCGCGGGCAAAGACCCGGAACGGCTTGCGGACCCGCCAAGCCATCAGCCCGAGCACTTCCAACGGTAGGTTACCCACACCCCGACGCGTCACCGAGCTTCACCGCTCCTTTTCCCAACGCCTTCTTGCGTCGCATATTACCGCAAAACGAGCCGGAGAGAAAGGAAAATTCTCACGGGGAAAGAGAAGGCCAATAGTAATCCTCGTGTAATGGGCGGCCCCTCCGAATCTCAGGGGGCCCCACGGCCACCCCAGCGAAACTTTCCCCGACCTCTACGCGTATAGTCTGATGAGTGCCAAGGAGGGTCAGCATGTACTGCCCAAGATGCGGAAAGGGCTACGAGGAGGACGTCAACTTCTGCTGCCAGTGTGGAGCCGCGATGCGCCTCTCGTCGACTCCCAGGTCGGACAAGAAGTTGCACCGCTCGCGCCGCGACCGCAAGATTGCAGGAGTCTGCGGCGGATTTGGCGAATACTTCGAGATCGACGCCACGCTGGTGCGGGTGCTCTGGCTGATCATGGCGTTCTTTGTGGGATGGGGTTTTCTCGGCTACTTCATCGCCTGGATTGTGATGCCGGATGAGCCGGAGTTCGTGCCGTCCACGGCGCCCTCGGCCGCGGCCGCACCAGCGCCCAGCCACTGAAAGAGCACCGTCATTCATAGCGCAGCGCCGCCATCGGGTCCACCTTGGTGGCCCGGCGCGCCGGAACGTAGTTAGCGATGAGGGCGACACCCGTCAGCAGCAGCGCGGCTCCTCCCAGTGCCAGAGGATCGCTGGGGCGTACGGAGAACAGCAGGCTGCCCATCCAACGTGTCAAGACGAGCGCGCCCACCAATCCCACCCCGAGTCCCGCCAGGATCAGCGACATGCCTTGCCCGATCACCAAGCCCAGCACCTGGCCGGGACGCGCGCCCAGCGCCATCCGCAATCCGATCTCCTGCTGGCGTTGCGTCACCCAGTAGGCGCTGACCCCGTAGATACCTACAGAGGCTAGAACGAGAGCCAAGCCGGAGAAGAGGGCCAGCAGGACCAAGGCCAGCCGGCGGCGGGCCACCGAGTCCGACATCACCTCGGTCATGGTGCGAACCCGGTAGACCGGCTGCTCTGCGTCCACCGCGAGCACTTCTTTCTCGACGGTCGTCGCCAGGCTCATGGGGTCGCCGGAGGTGTGGACGGCCAGCGCCATCGATGAGTAAGGTCTCTGGGCCTCCGGCCAGTAAAGCTCGACGCGCGAGCGCGCCTCCAGGGTCCGATTGCGCACGTGCCGCACCACGCCGACAATCGTGCTCCACGGGCGTGTGGCCATCCGGCCGCCGGTGTGAATCCGTTTGCCGATGGGATCTTCGTGGGGCCAATAAGTCTCGGCCATGGTCTCATCCACGATCGCCACCGGGGGCGAGGATTCCGAGTCGTCGTCGCTGAAGTATCGGCCCCGGATCAGCGGGATGCCCATGGCCTTGAAATAGCCGGGGGTCACGGGCCGCCAATCGGCCTCCGGCGTGGTTTTGTCAAAGGGCACCGCTTGGGTGTCGACCGTCACGGTTCCCGAGTTCTGGTTGGTGAGGGGCAGCGCCGAAACCGCGCCGGCGGACTCCACTCCGGGCAGGCTTTGAATGCGCCCTAGCAAGTCGCGATAGAAGCCACTAATCTGTTCCGGTTTGCTGTATTTCGCGTCGGGGAGGGAAACCCGCATGGTCAGCACGCCCTCCGGGCGGAACCCGGGATCCACTTCGAGAATTCGCACAAAGCTTCGGACCAGCAGTCCCGCGCCCGCAAGGAGAATGAGAGAGAGCGCCGCCTCGCCCGCCACCAGCCATCGCCGGAGTTGATTCGCCGGGGTACCCGACGTGCTGCGGCTGCCGCCCTTCAGCGCGTCGTAGGTCCCGCGGCTTGCCGCCCCCAGCACCGGCGCCAACCCGAACAGAATCCCCGTCGCCAGGGCTACCACGAGCGTGAACACGAGCACCCAACCATCGATTCTGGCGCCGATCACCCGGGGCAGGGCGGCGGCGCCGAGCGTGACCAAAACCCGCAGCGCCCAGGGAGCCACGGCCAGCCCGGCGACGGCGCCCAATAGCGCCAAGAGGATGCTCTCGGTGAGCAACTGGCGAGCCAGGCGGCTGGGACTCGCCCCCAGCGCCATGCGAACGGCCGTCTCTTTCTGGCGTCCGACGGACCGCACCAGCAGCAGGTTGGCCACGTTGGCGCAGGCAATCAGCAAAACCAGCGCCACCGCCGCCATCAGCACCCAGAGCGACGTCCGGCTTTCGCCTACGGTTTCGTCCAGCAACGAGTGCAGGATAATCGCGAACCCGAACTGTTTATACGGATACGAGGGGTTTTGCTCAACCATCGTCTTGCCTACCCGGTCCATGTCTTCTTTCACCTGAGCCATGGAAAGGCTGGGTTTCAAGCGCGCCAGCAACTCGTAGCCATGGTTGCCACGATTGTCGGGGGCAAGGTCAGCGGGGGCAAAGGCCAGCGGAGCCCACATCTCGGCTTGGTTGGGATAATCAAATCCCGGCGGCATTACCCCCACGACGGTGTAGGGCAGGTTGTTGACGCGGATGGTCCTGCCAATCACGTTCGGGTCGCCTGCGTACGCCCGCTGCCACAGTCCGTAGGCGAGCAGAACCTCGTGATCGTGGCCGGGCTGCCCTTCCTCTGGCAGGAACGTCCGGCCCACGCGCGCCTGCGCACCCAGGATGGAGAAAAGGCTGGGAGTAACATCTTCTCCCCCGATCCGTTCCGGCGTGCCTTTGACGCCGATGTTGAAGGCGTCGTCACTGAAGAGGGCAACGTCCGCGAAACTCTTGTTCAGGGTCTGAACGTCGCGGAATTCGGGAACGGAGACCGCGTTCTCATCATTGGGCAGACCGATGCCAGTGAAGCGCATCCAGACCTTCACTAACCTTTCCGGCTGGGGATAGGGAAGAGGGCGGAACAGCACAGCGTTCAGCACGCTGAAGATGGCCGTATTCGCGCCGATGCCGAGCGCCAAAGTCAGCACGGCCACGGCAGTGAAGCCGGGGTTCTTCACCAGCATTCGCAGTCCGTAACGAAGGTCCTGCCAAAGTTCTCCCATAAGCTCCTCCTTCAGTAGCTGCGGCCCCGACAAGAGAATTGCGCTCTCGCCGCTATTGCCAGCCCTCAAGGCTCCGACACTGGGAATTCAAACACTATTCCCCGCATCACTGGACTCACCGATGGAGCAAGCCGGGTTCCAGAAAGAGCGAAGGATGCAAGCTCCCACAAGTGAATTGGTTAGATGGCCCAAGAGGACGACACGAGCGATTGCCGCTGTCCGATTTCGAGAAGACGATGTCCGAGACCGAACAGAGTGCGGTCGGTCCAGGCGCGCATTCGCGCACTCTCCGGGATCCAGCCGGAGGCGCCAAGAGCGAACCACTGGGCGAAGCCTTACCCCTACGTCACCCGAGAAAACGACGGATGTCCGAGAGCACCTTGCGCATCATGGCCGAGGTCAGCTTTCCCGTCTGCGTGTTCTGCTGGCTGGGATGGTAAGAAGCGAACAGGCGTGGCAGCCCGCCGGGCAGCGCGTAGCTGAAGCCGTGGCCAAACATCAACGACGAGCGGAGCGGCAACCCTTCTGGCACAGCGGCGCGCCCCGCCCGCCCCGCGTACACGAGGCGCAGGTAGGCATCGAAGGCGATCCGCCCCAGCACCAGCACGGCGCGAACCTTCGGCAGCAAGCGTAGTTCTTCTTCGAGATAGGGCTGGCAATGGCCCAGTTCCGCGGGAAGCGGCTTGTTCTTGGGTGGCGCGCAGCGCAACGCCGCCGTGATGTAACAACCGGTGAGCGTGAGCCCATCGTCGCGACGCCGCGACTCGGGCTGGTTGGCGAACCCTGCTTCGTAGAGGGCGCGATAGAGGAAGTCGCCCGAGCGGTCGCCGGTGAACATGCGCCCGGTGCGGTTGCCGCCGTGCGCGGCGGGCGCCAGTCCCAGGATCAGAAGTGAAGCGTCCGGGTCTCCGAAGCTCTCCAACGGCTTGCCCCAATAAGTCTCGTCGCGATACATGCGCCGCTTCTCCCGCGCCACCTTCTCCAGGTAGCGCACCAGTCGAAGGCAGCGCTTGCAGGCGACGACGCATTGCTGGAGCAGTTCGAGTTCGCGGATGCGATCGGGCATTTCTCAGCCATCAGCCATCGGCATTCAGCCGTCAGCTATCAGCTTTCAGCCATCAGCCATCGACTATCAGGCCCACGGCGCATTGCCTACCACGAACATTGATGGCTGATGGCTGATGGCCGATCGCTGACGGCTAACAGTTCATTTCGCCAACGCCAGCAGCGCTTCCCACTGCGCCTCGTTCACCGGCATCACGGAAAGGCGCGGCAGCCGTACCAGGGCGAAGTCTTTGAAAGCCGGGTTTCGCTTGATCTCGTCCAAACCTAACGGGCGCGCCAGCCGCTTCTCCGCCGCGATTTCGACTACCACGAGGCGCCCATCCTTGTGCTTGGGATCCGGGTATGGGTCGCTCAGGATCTTGGCCAGGCCCACCACGGCCTTTTCGTCTCCGGTATGATAGACGAGAGCCTCATCGCCCTTCTGCATGCTCCGGATGTGTTTCAACGCGAGGTTGTTGGAAACGCCGTCCCACACCGTTCGGTGGTCGCGCTCCAGGTCAGCGTACGAGTAGGTCTCCGGATCCGATTTCAACAGCCACCTGGCAGCCATGCTTTCCTCCCGAGTTGTGGTTGCGCCGTTGCCATTGTGGCGTATGCGCGAGTTCTTGACGATAGCCAGCAACTTTGCCGGTTTGTTCCGGCCAAAACTGAGAACTGTTCGGCCCTGATGTCAGCGCGCACCCAAAGGTTGCACAGGCGTCCCTCCGGCTGACGGTTCCGGAACAAATAAATAACATCGTCGTGACAAATGATACAGCATCCCTTTTCTCCACCCGGCACATCTAAGTGGGTGGAACGGGCTATGGCGGACACGATCATCCAACTCGCTCAAGACCTCGAGTGGCTGGGCCGCGAGGCGCCTTATTTCGCGGGCGCCGCTCCCGGGCCGCTCGCCGATTCGACGGTCGATAAACCGCACGAGATCCTGCGCACGGCGGAGAAGTTGGAGCGCGAACTCAAGAGCGCCATCCGTTACAACCCCAACTCCCTTGTCGGCGTCGACTACCCACTGGAATCCATACTGGACTCCATCGCCGAGCTTCTGACGGCGATCGCCGAGATCAAAGCCGCGGCGCTGGCCGCCGACCGCGATCTTCCCGCCAAAGTGAGGCAACTCACCCGCATGATCGAGAACACCTTCGGCCCCATGGGAGCCGAGGCCGCTTAAAAACTAGCAGCAAATCAAAAGGCAAAGGGCAAAAGGCAAAAGGCAAAAATAAGACTGCCGTTTTCGGCGTCGATGCGTAAATTGGCCAACGGTTCGCCTTTACCTTTGCCATTCGCCTTTTGATTTCTCTTCATCTTGAGCCCCCGCCCCTACATCAAGCCCCGCAAAAACAAAGCCGACTCCCGAATCTCCTCCAGACCATTCATACCGTCCTCGATCGAAACCCAGCCCTCATATCCGGCCTCGCGCAGGATGTCAAAGATGCGCGGATAGTCGTTCAGGCCGCGGCCCACCACACCGTGCGAAAGTATAGCCGCGTAGCCGACTGCATCCTCCACCGTCCGCAGTTCTTCCAATGTGTGTCCCGGCTTCAGATACCGGTCGCTGGCGTGCATGGTGACCACCCGATGCTTGACGAGTTCGAGCAGTTCGATCGGGTCTTCTCCCGCCAGGATGGCGTTCGATGGGTCATACTGCACGCCGAACCACGGGGAATCGATCTGCTTGACGATGGCGAGGTATACATCGCGCTTCTGTGCGAACTCCGGATGCTTCCAGAAGTTGTCCTTGTAATGATTCTCCATGGCCAGCACCACGCCCTGGGAAGCCGCATAGGGCAGCAGTTCGCGGATGGATTCCACCACCCACGCAATCCCCTGCTCACGCGAAACTTCCGGCCGGCGCTGGCCGGAAAGGACGCGGCAGAACCGGCCGCCCAGCGCGGCTGTCAGGTCGATAGCTCGCTTCTCGCGCTCGATTTCCCGGCGGCGCCGTTGGGGATCGGGGCTGGTGAAATCCGGCGAATAGCAAAGCATCGGCATCGCCATGTGCCCTCGCTCAAACGCCGAGCGCACTCGGGAGAGATAAGTCTCGTCGAAGCTCTCCAGAAAGCCATCGTAGAGCTCGAGCCCCTCCACGGGCAGGTCCGAGGCCATCTCGATCCAATCGAAGACACTCATGCTGCGCTCGGTAACGAGCTGGTCCATGTAGCACTTGGGAAAAGCGGCGAGTTTCATCGCACATCCAATAAGTCGAAAGTCGAAAGTGAAGAAAGACCGTCGGCAGCCAACGAAGAATTGCCGATTGACGATCGCCGATGGAACAAACAGAATGGCATGAGTCTTCTCTTCCAATCGTCAATCGCCAATCTGCAATCGGCAATTCGTTTTCACCCTTTACCCTTTACCCTTTCTCGGGCAACAAAACCCCCTTCACAATTCTTCCCGCCCCCATTTCGTCGAAGCACGCGCGCCAGCCGGAGAGCGGCTCGGTCCGGCCGACAAGGGGCGAGGGGTCGAGCTGTCCGGCCGCCATCAGCGCGATCACTTTCTCCCAAATGGGGAAATTGTGGCTGAAGCTCCCTTGCAGCCGGACGGCCTTCTGGACGAGCGGGTCGAGAGAGAAGTTGAGCGGCTGCGGTCCCCAGCCGACCTTGGTGATCTGACCCTTGGGCCGGACAGCGGCGAGTCCCAATTCGAGCGTCGCCGAGTGACCCGCAGCATCGATCACCACGTCCACGCCCAGCCCGTCGCCCACCGAGCGGACGGCGCTCAGCATTTCCTCCCGCCCGCCTTCGATGACGCGATCGGCGCCAAGCTGCCGGGCGATGGCCAACCGCGGCGCGTCCTGCGGCAGCCCCACCACGCCCAGCCAGCCAGCCCCGGAGCGTTTCGCCAGCGCCAGGCACAGCAGGCCGATGGGCCCTGGTCCGAAAACCAGCACCGCATCGCCCGGTCGAATATTGGTGTGCACGCAGGTGGCGTTGTAAGCCACGCAGCACGGCTCGGTGAGCGCTGCTTTGGCAAAGGGAACTGCGTCCGGCAGGTGATGCAGGCAACGTGCCGGCACTTTGACGAACTCCGCCATGGCGCCATCGCGCAGGGCACCGAAGCCCAAACGCTTGGGGCAGAGGTTGTATTCGCCGCTGCGGCAGTAGAGGCACTCGCCGCAGATCGAGGCCGCGGTCTCCGAGCACACCCGGTCGCCCTCGCGGAATCCCTTCACCGCCTTGCCCGCCCGGGCCACCACGCCGCAGAACTCGTGCCCGAGGATCACCGGCACGTTCACTGTCCAGCTCTGCTGGTTGTGGAATTGATGCACCTCGCTGCCGCAGACGCCCACGGCGCGGCTGGCAAGGAGCACTTCATCGTCAGCAATCTCCGCCGGCGCCAGAACCTCGCGCAACTCGATGGCGCCGTCGCGGAGCGCATAGTGAACCACCGCCTGCATCAAAGTCTCAGCCATAGGCAGAGCACCTACCTCCTGAACCAACGTGGAACCCTATAATGTACTCCGAAAAACGGTCTCGGTGTAGCGGAGGTGTCCCCACCGCCGCTACAGCGGGGAGGCCGGCTTGACGGGGATGCTTCAATGCCGTATAAAAGGAGCTGTTTTCCAACGAGAAAGCCAACGCATTAGTGCTGGCAAGCGCCTGATTACCGAGCTCAAAGAAGTGATTCACCACGTAGAGAGGAAGGTTGCACTTCCAAGCATGAGGAGTAGGTTGCCATGAACATCAGTCCAAACGCCGGGAAGTCCGCCGATCCGTCGATTCTGGTCAACGTTCCCAGGCTCGTGACGGCCTATTACACCGAGCGGCCCGACCCCGATGTTCCGGCGCAGCGAGTGGCTTTTGGCACTTCGGGGCACCGCGGGTCGTCGTTTGACGGCGCTTTCAACGAGTGGCACATCCTGGCGATCACGCAGGCCATTTGCCTCTATCGCCGGGAGCAGGGCATCGACGGACCGCTGTTCATCGGTAAGGATACCCACGCGCTGTCGGAACCTGCCCTGGCCAGCGCACTTGAAGTGCTGGCGGCCAACGGCGTGGACGTGATGCTCTCCGCATCGAGCGACTACACGCCGACGCCGGCGATCTCCCACGCCATCCTCACTTACAACCTGGAGCGCAAGACCGGACTCGCCGACGGCATCGTGATCACTCCGTCTCACAATCCTCCTGAGGACGGCGGTTTCAAATACAATCCTCCCCACGGCGGACCGGCTGACTCCGAGGTCACGGGATGGATCGGCGCCAAGGCCAACGAATTGCTGACGCGCGGGCTGAACGGCGTCCAGCGCGTCACACTGTCCAAGGCGCGTCAGGCTTCAACGACTCACCAGCATGACTATCTCGACGCCTACGTCAACGACCTCGCGAATGTGCTCGACATGGAGGCGATTCGCGGGGCGAAATTGAAGCTGGGGGTCGACCCGCTGGGCGGCGCCGGGGTCCATTATTGGCCGGTGATCGCGGAACGGTATGGCCTCCACCTGACGGTGGTGAATGAGTCCGTGGATCCAACCTTCCGCTTCATGACCGTCGACTGGGACGGTCGAATCCGCATGGACCCTTCGTCACCTTACGCGATGCAGAGGCTGATTGGGCTCAAAGACAAGTTCGATATCGCCTTCGCCTGCGACACCGATCACGACCGTCACGGCGTGGTGGCTAAGAGCGTCGGTCTGCTTCCGCCCAACCACTACCTGGCGGTTTGTATTCACTACCTCTTCGCGAATCGACCGGGCTGGCGGAAGGATGCGGCCGTTGGGAAGACCATGGTCAGCAGCAGCATGATCGATCGCGTAGCCGCCAAGCTAGGACGCCGGATCTACGAGGTGCCGGTCGGCTTCAAGTGGTTCGTGGAGGGATTGCTCGCCGGATGGTTGGGCTTTGGGGGCGAAGAGAGCGCGGGCGCGTCGTTCCTGCGCCGCGACGGCACGGCGTGGACTACCGACAAGGACGGCATCATCGCCGCCCTCCTCTCGGCGGAAATCACCGCAAGGGTCGGCCGCGATCCCGGCGAGATTTACCACGAATTGACCCGCGAGATGGGCGACCCGGTCTACGAGCGCATCGACGCTCCCGCGACTACGGCGCAGAAGGCCGTTCTGGAGAAACTCTCGCCGGAAGACATCCAGGCTCCCGAGCTGGCCGGTGAGAAGATCGGGCAGATTCTCACTGCTGCTCCGGGAGACGGCAACGCCCTCGGTGGCGTTAAGGTGATGACCCAGGGCGGGTGGTTCGCGGCTCGGCCCTCCGGCACCGAGGAGATTTACAAAGTCTACGCCGAGAGCTTTCGCGGGAAAGAGCACCTGCGGCAGATCCAGGAAGAAGCTCAAGCCATCGTGGCGCAGGCGCTGGCGCGGCGGGAGTAAAATCAGAAGGCAGAAGGCAAAGAATGGAAGCCACAGATTACACAGATTTCGGAGATCAAGAGAAGAGAAGAAACGATCTCTTTTTCTTAATCCGCGAAATCCGCGTAATCTGTGGATTCTATTCTTCTGTCTTCTGCTTTCTGTCTTCTGCTTTCTCTAACTTCTGATTTTGGCGAGAATCTCCCGCAGCAATCCCTCCAGATCGTGGGCGGGCGCCTTGAAGGCGTCGGCGTCGACGGTCAGCGGCGCTCCCAGCACCAGGTGATACACGCCGTAATCGGGAAGGCGGATGACATCGTCCACCGAGAGGCCGCCCACTGCCTGCACGGGAATCTGTACCGCGTTGACGACGGCTCGAAGTTCATCGAGCGGGCTGGGAGCGCGACCACCGTGGGCCGCAATCACCGCCGGATCGCGGCGCTCGTCGTATCCCACGTGGTGGACGACGTAATCCACACCCAGGTCTTCGAGGGCGCTGGCGGCGGCGGGCTTATCGCCGCAACCGAGGTCGTCGCCCATTACTTTGACGCCGTAGTCGCGCCCCGCCTGCACCACGGCCTTGATCGTGGCGGGGTGAGCGCGCGCCATCACCACCACGTGAGTGGCGCCGGCCTGGGCCATCATCTCGGCTTCGAGATACCCGCCGTCCATGGTCTTGAGGTCGGCCACGATGGGGTGCTGGGGAAACTCGCGGCGCAGCGACTGAACGGCGCGCAGGCCTTCGGCGAGAATCAGGGGCGTGCCCGCTTCGAGCCAATCGACGCCGGCTCGCACCGCCTTGCGTGCATTATCGAGCGCCTCCTCGATGGAGGTGAGGTCGAGCGAAATTTGAACGATAGGACGAGGCATGCTTAGAGTGTAAGGTGGAAGGGTGATGGCGTAAAGGAGGAAAGTGCGGTTGATGGCCGGGTAACGGTTCCGAACGGCTGGTGGCTGGCTCTGGCGGGATGCTGAAAAAGGCCGAGAAAGGGCGGGGCTTCAGCCCCGCCGGACTGCGGCCCACAACAAAATCATTAAGAACATTGGCGCGCTTTTTGGCGGACCTGAAGCTCCGCCCTTCCCCGGCCTTCTTCAGCACGCTGCAACAGTCACGCGACATCTTGACGTGGCTGGAACGGCCCCGCGCCGCTTGCCGACATTCGTTTCCCCGGGGCCACAGCGTAAGCCTACAAGTGCGAGAGGCACTCTTTGTTGCACGTCAGCGTCCCGTTGAGCAGCGAACACGACTTGATGTCGGCCACCATCAAACAATTGAACTGCGGTTCTCTCTGGTCAGCGAGAACCTTGGCGCGCCGCTTCAGCACCGGGCACCATACGGAGCGTTTCCGGAAGCCTGGGCCCCACTGCCAAATGCCGTAACCCACGATCGCCCAAAACAACAGTCCAACCAGCGCTGCGGTCACTAAAGTCGGAGTCATTGGCATGCCCTCCCTTCGCAAAGACTCAAACGAACAACCCTACATCCTTCCTCTTGTTTCATACCTCAATCCGCCCCCCACTGGAAGTGACAGGCCTCACAGGTGAGTGTGACCTGGTCCAAACCAGCGGCGAGTTTAGCTCGCCAGGAGAAGTGGCGGCGTAGAGCCGCCGCTACAATCTGCTCTGCGAACCCCAATTCCAGACCCCGATCGCGTCACGTTTCCGACCCCTTCCCTGCCCGCTGAAGCAGGATTTGATGGGTCCGCGAGCGGCTCTCACCAATGCTCGTGACGTAGACGGCGGCACGGTCCTTCACGGGACACGCGAACTCGCACGCACCGCATCCTACGCACCGGCTGGGGTCGACGTGGGGCTGGCGAACCTGCTTGATCTTGCCCTGAGCGTCGATCACTTCCGCTGTCACCAGGTAGATCGCTTTGGGAGAGGTGGGGCACCACTCTTCGCAGACGATGCACTCGGTGGCCATCGACCAGGGCAGGCAGCGGCCCTGATCGTAGAAGGCCGTGCCTAGCCTAATAGGCCCAGTAGGCCCAGTAGGCTTACCGGGCTTAGCGTCCGGTTGGCTGGCCGCCGGCAGCCACCCCTTTTCAGCCTGCGTGATCTCCCAGATGGCGCCGGTGGGGCATACCTGGCCGCACAGCGTGCAACTCGGCTCGCAGTAGCCGACGCGTGACACCAGCACCGGACTCCAAATGCCCTCCCATCCCGCCTCCGTCAAAGTCGGATGCAGGGCGTTGTTGGGGCAGACCTTCATGCACTCACCGCAGCGGATGCAGCGGGCCAAGAAGTCAGTTTCGTCGAGCGACCCGGGTGGACGAATAAGCCGAGGGCTACGCTCAACGCCAAACGCAGTGGTGCTGCGAAACATCGGGAGCAAGGCCGCCCCCGCCGCCACCGACGCGAAAAGCTTCCGCCGCTGCAACTGCGGACCGATCAAGGTAGTGGCACGGCCATCTTGGCCGCGCCCCAGCAGCACGCTTGGGAAGAATTTGAATTTGACGCCGGTGTGCGGGCAGTCGCCCACGCAGTTGAAACAGAGGTGACACTCGGCCTTCCGCCACGGCACGCCCGGGATAGGATCATCGCCACCCTGGCAATGCAACATGCAGCGGTTGCAATCGTCACAATCGCTCGACCGTTTTTGCATCCCCAGAATCGACCACCGCGACACCAACCCCAGCAGCGCCCCCAGCGGGCAAAGGGCGCGGCACCAGAAGCGGGTTACCCGCAGGTTCAGAGCGAGCAGCGTGATGAGAATCACTCCCAGAAGAAAGCCCTGGCGGAAATGCGGTTGCTTGTAGCTAAGTAACGTCGCATTCAGCAGAAACTGCAAAG
>Ga0335078_10008070_pt1 | contig 15641 bp, 15 predicted proteins | sample Lox_Sample_32_FD_206711 | JGI IMG/M metagenome (GOLD analysis project Ga0335078, IMG submission 206711) | Soil microbial communities from Loxahatchee National Wildlife Refuge, Florida, United States - Lox_Sample_3.2 | ecosystem: Environmental > Terrestrial > Soil > Wetlands | place: USA... | reverse complement strand
GTCGGTGGGCGCCCAGTGGACCTTCCTGTCCGATCCGGACCGGACCGTCCAGCAGGACCTGGACATCCAGGAGTACACCGACCCCGAGCACAACCCGATGGTCCCGCACACGCTGGTGCTCAAGCCGGGGCTGGTCGTGCACAGCGTCTATAACGGCTACTGGTTCTGGGGCCGCCCGTCGTTCTACGACCTGTGGCGTGACCTGCGCGAGGCCACCAAGGAGATCCGCCCGGACTGGGACCTGAGCACCCCGGGCCTGCGCGAGGCCTGGGACGCGGGCGACTTCTCGAAGTTCCACGGCTGGGACCGGCGGTCACCCGGGTCCATGCCGACCTCGTACGTCGAGCCGGGCCAGGGCTGACCGCGATGCGCACCCCGGTGTGCGAGCTGCTCGGCATCGAGCAGCCGGTGGTCCTGGCCCCCATGGTCGCGGTTCCCCAGCTGGCCGCGGCGGTCTCGAACGCCGGCGCGCTCGGCATGCTGACGCTGACGTGGTCAGCAGACGTCGGCGCCGTGGTCCGGGAGACGGCGGCGCTGACCACGCGGCCGTTCTGCGGCAACCTGGTTCTCACCGAAGACCGCCACCGCCGTCTCGACCAGGCCCTGGACGCCGGCCTGCGGATCGTGTCGTTCTTCCTGGGCGATCCCGGCGGCTACGTCGGGCAGGTCCACGACGCCGGCGGCGTGGTCATGCACACCGTCGGCACGGCCGAGGAAGCACGGCGGGCAGTCGCGTCCGGTGTGGACGTGATCGTCGCGCAGGGCTGGGAGGCTGGCGGGCACGTGTGGGGCACCATCGCGACGCTGCCGCTGGTGCCCGCCGTGGTGGACGCGGTGGCGCCGGTGCCGGTGATCGCGGCGGGCGGGATCGGTGACGCCCGCGGCGTCGCCGCGGTGCTCGCCCTGGGCGCGCAGGCCGCGTGGGTGGGCACCCGGTTCCTGCTGGCCGAGGAGATGCCGATTCACGACGACTACCGCCGCCGCCTGATAGCCGCGTCCGAGACCGATGCGCAGCGGTACCCGAATCTGTACTCGGTCGGGTGGCCCGACTCTCCGCACCGCGCGCTCCGCAACTCAACCTCCGACGCGTGGGAGTCCGCGGGCCGCCCCCCGCTCGCGCAGCGCCCAGGGGCGGGCGACGTGATCGCGCACTTCGCCTCCGGCGAGGCCATCGTCCGGTACGAGCCAGCGCCGCCGATGGCCGGGACGACCGGCGACATCGAAGCGCTCTCGATGTGGGCCGGGCAGAGCGTCGCACTCGCCACCCAGTCCCAGTCAGCCGCCGGCATCGTGGCCGAACTCACCTCCCGCCTGTAACCGGCGGCGGGTCCTGGCGGATCAGGTCGGCGGCGCGCTCGGCGGTGAGCATGACGGTGACCACCGGATTGACCGACGGGATGGTCGGGAACACCGACGCGTCGGCCACCCGCAGCCCGGTGACGCCGCGCACTCGCAGCGCCGGGTCCAGCACCGCGAGCCGGTCGCCGTCGGCGCCCATCCGGCAGGTGCCGCTGACGTGGTACACGGTCTGGTGGGTGGCCCGGGCCAGGGCCGAGATGCCGGCATCCGACGTCGCCTGCGGGCCCGGGAACACCTCGCGCACCAACTGGGATGCCATCGGCTCGGACTCGCCGATCCGCCGGGCCGCGCGCACCGCGGCGACCAGGACGGCCTCGTCCGCGCCGGCCGGATCGGTGAAGTACCGGTAGTCGATCGACGGCCGCTCGTCCGGGTCGGCGCTGGTGATCCAGACCCGGCCGCGGCTGCGCGGCTTGGCCACGTTCGGCGCGATCGCCATGTAGTGCGGCGGCATGGCGACGCCGTGCGCGACCACGTGATCCACCCAGGCCTCGACCGGGAAGTGCATGGTGATGTCCGGGCGGGCCGCGTCCGGGCTCAGCCGCAGCAGCGCCCCGGCGTCCCAGCCGGTGGCACACACCGGCGAGGGCGGCTGCGCGACCTGCCACACCACGATGCCCTCGGCGTGGTCCATCAGGTTCTCGCCGACCCCCGGCAGGTCGGCGCGCACCTCGACGCCGGCGGCGGCCAGCACCGCGGCCGGGCCGATCCCGGACAGCTGCAGCAGGCGCGGCGAGTCGATGGCGCCCGCGCAGACCACCACCTCCCGGCGAGCACGGATCTCCGCACTAGCGCCCTGGCCGTCGCGGACCAGGACGCCGGTGGCCCGGTTGCCGCGGTCGAGCAGGACCCGCAGGGCCCGCGTCCGCAGCAGCACCCGTAGGTTGGCCCGGCTGCGCTGGGCTGGATGCAGATAGCAGATGGACGACGAGGACCGGGTGTTGGTCCCGGGCTGATAGCCGATCTCGAAGAACCCGGTGCCCTCGATGATGTCGTCGCCGTTCCACGCGGACCGGATGGGCAGCCCCAGCCCGGCGCTGGCCGACTGGATCACGCCCGCCACGAACGGGTTCTGGTCCTGTGGCGGCACCGGCGTGATCGGCGCCTGCAGCCGGCCGAAGTACGGGTGCACGGTGGCGGCGTCCCAGCCGGCGGCCCCGAGTTCGGTCCATTCCCGCAGGTCCGCCACCCGTGGCCGCCACGAGATCATGGTGTTGGCGGTGGAGCAGCCGCCCAGGATCCGCAGCCGGGCCTGCCGGATGCCGGAATTGCCCCGCTCCTGGGGCACCGACCGGTAGTCCAGGTCGTACTCCCCTTCCAGCATCTCGGCCCAGCGCCGGATCGAGCGGGCCCGCGGCTCGTGCTCGTCGCTCGGGCCCCACTCGATGAGCCCGACCAAGACGGCCGGGTCCTGCGCCAGCCGCGCGGCCACGATGCAGCCCGCCGTGCCGCCCCCGACCACGAGGTAGTCGAACTCCGGCATCGGTGCTCCTCACCATCCTTTTTTTCTGAACGCCAGTACCGGGAACTGGCGTTCAGGAGGGCGGGTAGGCGACCATCAGAACCCCGTGACAGTCCTGCTCGCCGGTGCGGTAGATGTGCGGGCCGTCGCCGCTGTACCGGGCGTAGTCAGCGGGGCCGAGGGTCAGCGGCCCGGCCGCCGGGCCGACCGTGAGCGACCCCTCGTGCACCAGGACCCGCTCGACGACGCCGCTGCCGTGGGGGCTGCCGAGGTGCTCGGCGCCGGCCGGCAGGAACATGTCGAAGATCTCGACCAGGCCGCCACGCTCGATCCGGTCCAGCAGCCGCAGGTCGAGCTGGCCGCCGGGGGTGGCGCCGCGCACCCGCGCGCCCTGCTGGGCCCGGACCACCACCGTGCTGGTTTCCCGCCGGTCCTCGAGCAGGTCGCTGAATGGCACGCCGAGCGCGATGGCCAGCGACCAGAGCGTCTCGATGGTCGGGTTGCCGCGGCCCTGCTCCAGGTTGGCCAGCGTGGCTTTGGCCAGGTCAGCACGGGTGGCGAGGGTGGCCAGCGACAGCCGCCGTGAGGTGCGGAGCCGGTGCAGGTTGGCCGCCAGGATGTCGCCGACGTCCGGGAAGGCCCGGTCCGCTGACTCACCGGCCATAGTCATCTGCCATGCCAACGAACTATACCAACGGTCTAATGAGATGTTACGCTGCGCCCGCTCCCAAGGCCCACCACATGGGGAGGGATCCCAACCAGTGCTGCGAACCGGCCAGGACTACCTCGAGTCGATCCGCGACGGGCGGGAGGTGTGGATCGACGGGGAGCGGGTCACCGATGTGCCCAGCCACCCGGCGTTCGCGCCGATCGTCAAGCTGCGCGCCCGGATCTACGACATGGCTCACGAGTCCGGTACCCGTGACCTCTTGAGCTACGCCGACGAGGAGTCGGGTGAGCAGTGCGCGACCACATCGCGCCCGCCGCACACCCAGGAGGACTGGCGGGCCAAGCGGGCGGCGGTCGACGCCATCCTCGATGACGCCGGCGGCGTCGTCACCCGGGTGGGCGACGAGACCGTCGGCGAGATGTGGTCGCTGCTCGACGGGCAGGACGTGCTGAACGAGATCGACCCGACGTTCTCGGCCAACATCGCCAGGCACGTGCGCCGGGCCCAGCTGCTCGACCCGTTCCACGTCTCGGCCAACACCGACCCCAAGGGAAACCGCGCGCTGCGCCCCCAGGACCAGGACCCGGATGTGCTGCTGCACGTGGCCGGGGAGACCGACAACGGCATCGTCGTGCGCGGGGCCAAGTTCGAGACCGCGGCGGCCTACGCCAACCAGGCGTTCTGCAAGCCCACCATCGGCGACTGGAACAACGAGGTGCTCAGCGACTACGCCGTCGGGTTCCTGGCCGACATGGGCGCCCCGGGCATCCGGCACATCTGCCGGTCCGCGTTCCGGGGCCAGGACGCCGCCGACGACTACCCGCTGACCAGCCGGTACGACGAGATCGACACCATGATCGTTTTTGACGACGTGGTGATCCCCTGGGAGAACGTGTTCTTCTACCGGCACACCAAGGCGGCCGCGTTCATCCGCGCCACCCTGCACCGCTACAGCATCTTCCCCTACGTGCAGCGTTACGCCCGGTTCGCCGACTTCCTGCTGGGCGTGGCGTACGCCAGCGCCCGGTCCACCGGGGTGACCATGCACCAAGCGGTGCGGGAGAAGATCGCCCAGGTGGCCTGCTACCGCGAGGGCATCAACGCCCACCTCACCGCGGCCATCGAGCTGGCCGAGCCCAGCCCGGCCGGGCTGCTGATGCCCAATCAGTCGATGATGTACGCGGGCCGGGTGTTCGCCTCGACCCAGCTGCCGGCGGTCATGCACACCGTCCGCGACCTGTGCGGATGCCAGGTCAGCCTGATGCCGGGCAAGGAGATGTTCGACACCCCCGGCGCCGGCGACTGGCTGCGCAAGTACTTCACCATCGGGGAGATCCCGGCCGAGGAGCGGCGCAAGCTGTTCGCGCTGGCCCGCGACCTGCTCAACTCGGACTACGCCGGCCACCGGCTGACGTTCCAGCTGTTCGCCCAGTCGCCGCCGTTCTCGCACCTGCTGGCGGTGTACAACAACTACGACTTCAGCGGCCCGCTGGACGTGGTGGCCAGGTACTCCGCGGTGGCGGATGCGGTGCGGAAATGAGAGACCCGATCGTGGCCGGGGGGCACCTGCGGATCCGGCCGTTCAACACCGCCGACAGCTACCCCGAGCAGCAGCTGGACAACGACCTGTGCCAGGCCGTGGTGGCCGGTAACACCGTCTACCTGCGCGGCCAGGTACCCCAGGACCTGGACACCGGGGCCAGCGTGCACACCGGGGACCCGGCCGCACAGGCCGAAACGGTCATGGCGAATGTCGGGACGCTGCTGGCCGAGGCGGGCGCGGACATCGGGCACGTGGTGAGCTGCACCGTCTACCTCACCGACATCCGGCACCGCGAGCCGGTGTACCGGGTGCTCGGCCGGCACCTCAAGGGCGTCTACCCGGTGTTCACCGGCCTGGTGGTGTCGGCGCTGGCCCGGCCCGAGTGGCTGGTCGAGGTCACCGTGGTGGCGGTGAAGCCATGACCTTCTCCCTGGTGGGCCGGTGCGAGCGGACCGGCGCGGTGGGCGCGGTCATCGCGTCGGCCAGCATGGCGGTGGCCGCGCGGTGCGCGGCCGTCCGGGCCGGCGTGGGCGCGGTATGCAGCCAGAGCACCACCGACCCGCGGCTGCGCGGGGCCCTGCTGGACGCGATGGCCGGCGGCGCCGCGGCCGGTGACGCGCTCGCGGCCCTGGCCGGCCGGACGGCCGACATGGCCTGGCGCCAGGTCGCCGCCGTCGACGCCCAGGGCGGTTCGGCGGCCTACACCGGCGGCCTCGCACTGGGCCGGGCGGCCGACGTTCACGCCGCGGGTGCGGCCGCCGCGGGCAACCTGCTGGCCCGCCCGGACGTGCCCGCGGCCATGCTGGCCGCGTTCCAGGACGCGGCCAGCATGGACCTGGGTGAGCGGCTCATCGCCGCCGTGCGGGCCGGGCTGGCGGTCGGCGGCGAGGTCACCCCGGTGCGTTCGGCCGGGCTGCTCATCGCCGGCTCGGTGCCCTGGCCGGTGACCGACCTGCGGGTGGACTGGCATGACGACCCGGTCGCGCAGCTGGCCCAGCTGTGGACGCTCTGGCAGCCGCAGGCCGAGTCCTACGTGCGGCGCGCGCTGCGCCCGGATGAGGTGAGCGCCTTATGCGCGGCCTGGCCGGCACCACGGCGCTGGTCACCGGCGGCGGCTCCGGGATCGGCGCGGCGTGCGCCGCCCGGCTGGCCGCCGAGGACGCCCGCGTCGCCGTCACCGACCTGAACGCTTCTGCCGCCGCGGCGGCCGCCGCCGAAATCACCGCGCGCGGCGGCCGGGCGGTGGCGATCGGCTGCGACGTCACGAGCGAGGACGACGTGGCCCGCGCGGTCGCCCAGTGCGCAAGCGAGCTAGGCGGTCCGCACCTGCTGGTCAGCTCGGCCGGAGTCGCGCTCGGCGAGGGCGGCGTGGCCGACTGCACCGCCGAGCGGTGGGACGCGCTCATGGCGGTGAACGTGCGCGGCACCTTCCTAATGGCCCGGCACGCCATCCCGCGCCTGATCGCCAGCGGCGGCGGCGCCGTGGTCAACCTGTCCTCGGTCTTCGGGTTCCGCGGCCCGCCGGGCGAGTGCGCCTACGCCGCCAGCAAGGGCGCCATCATCAACCTCACCCGGCAGATGGCGCTGGACTACGCCCCGCACGGCGTGCGGGTCAACTGCGTCTGCCCGTCCGACTGTGACACGCCGATGATCGATGCCCTGGTCGCGACAGAAGCCGACCCGGCCGCGGCCAAGGCCGCGCTCGGTGCGGCCATCCCGCTGGGCAGGCTGGGCCGGCCCGAGGAAGTGGCCAGCGCGGTGGCGTTCCTGTGCAGCGCCGAAGCCTCATTCATCACCGGCGCCGCCCTGCCGGTCGACGGCGGGTTCCTGGCCCGGTGAGCGGTTACCTGCGGGTCGGCATCGCCCAGTGGACCCCCGCGCCGGAGCCCCCGGTCAACCTGGGCACCGCCGAGGCGGCCGTGGTTGAGCTGGGCCGGCGCGGCTGCCAGCTGGCGGTGCTGCCCGAGCTGTGGCTGTGCGGCTACCGCGCCGCCACGCTCGGCGCCGACGCGCGGGCCGCCGCCGAGCCGCCCGGCGGGCCGGTACAGCGGCGCCTGGCCGCCGCGGCCCGTACGGCCGGCCTGGTGCTCTGCGCGGGCAGCTTCCCCGAGCTGGACGGGGGGCAGCTGTTCAACACCGCGGTGATCTACGGACCAGACGGCGGGCTGCTGCTGCGGCACCGCAAAGCCTGCCTGTACGGATCCGAGCCCGCGGTCTTCCAGCCCGGCAGCGCCGTCACGGCCGGCGACCTCGGCGGCGGCCTCGGCCGGGCCGGGCTGTGCGTCTGCTTCGACGGCGACTTCCCGGAGACGGCCCGCTCGCTGCGCCAGGCCGGGGCCGGGCTGGTGCTGCACCCGTCGGCGTACGAAGCCGCCGCGGAGAGCTGGTGGGACACCATCTACCCGGCCCAGGCGCTGTGCAACGGCCAGTGGTGGATCTCCGCCAACCAGCATGGCGGCACCGGCGCCGACCGGATGCTCGGCGGCAGCCGGGTCATCGCCCCCGACGGCCGGGTCGTGGCCGCCGCGCCGCGGCACCGCGACCTGGTGCGCACCCCCGAACTGCTCGTCGCCGACCTCGCCATCGACGACGAACTAGCCACCGCTGCTGCCGCGAGCAGCCCGCTGTGGTCCCCACCCCCCGGAGTACGGAGGAACCAGGATGAGCCAGGACTCGGCCGCTGAGCACGCGGCGGCGCTGGAGCGCCACACCATCGACATCATCCCGTTGACCGAACGGCACGGGAAGCCACGTGACCTGTTCACGATCTGGTTCAGCTCCAACATCATGCCGCTGACGTTCGTGACCGGCGCGCTGGCCTCGGCGGTCTTCGGCCTCAGCTTCGTGTGGGCCCTGGTCGCCATCGTGCTCGGCAATGTCGTCGGCGCGCTGTTCATGGCGCTGCACTCGGCCCAGGGACCACACCTCGGTGTGCCGCAGATGATCCAGAGCCGGGCCCAGTTCGGCTACTTCGGCGCGCTGCTGGTCGTGCTCGTCGCGGTGGCCATGTACGTCGGCTTCTTCGCCTCCAACCTGGTGCTCGGCGGCCAGTCGCTGAACCAGCTGGCCAGCGGCATCAGCGTCGATGCCGGCATCGTCATCTGCGGCGTCGTCAGCCTGGTGATCACGATTTTCGGCTACGACATGATCCACAAGGTGAACCGGTGGGCCGTCGCCCTGTTCGGCGGCGTGATGATCCTCAGCCTGATCTTCATCGTCGGGGTGCACGGCCTGCCCTCGGACTTCCTGTCCACCGGTCATTTCACCGCGGGCGGCTTCCTGTCCTCGGTGTCGCTCGGCGTGCTGTGGCAGATCGCCTACGCGCCCTACGTCTCGGACTACTCCCGCTACATGCCGCCCAGGAACGCGGCCGGCTCCACGTTCTGGAATTCCTACTGGGGCACCGTGCTGGGCAGCGTCCTGCCCATGATCCTGGGCGCGCTGGTCGGCGCGGCCTCCACCAACCCCGACCAGATCGCCGCCCTGAAGACCCTCAGCGGCGGCGTGGGCTGGCTGGTCATGCTGGTCTTCGCCCTCGGGATCATGGACACCAACGCGATCAACCTGTACGGCGGGGTGCTGTGCTCCATCACCACCGGCCAGACGTTCGCCCAGCGCTGGCTGCCCGGCGCCCGGGTGCGGGCCGTCCTGTCCGTCGTGATCGTGGGCGTGTCCCTGGTCCTGGCCATCGGCCTGCAGGCGAACTTCCTGACCAACTACACCAACTTCATCCTGCTGCTGCTGTACGTGCTCATCCCGTGGACCGCGATCAACCTGGTCGACTACTACCTGATCCGGCACGGCAACTATGACGTCCAGGCGTTCTTCGACCCCAGCGGCGGGCCGTACGGGCGGATCGGCTGGGTCGGGGTCAGCGCGTACCTGATCGGCATCCTGGTCGAGGTCCCGTTCATGTCCACCACCCTGTACACCGGCCCGGCGGCCAAGGCGATGAACGGAACCGACCTGTCGTGGCTCGTCGGCCTGGTCATCACGGTGCCGCTGTACTATCTGCTCGCCGTCCGCTTCGTCGCGCGCCGGCCTGCTCCAGCCGCCGCCGTCACCAACCTGACCGCCAGCTAGCGCCCGCCGCGTTGGCCCGGGCGTGCCCGGGCCAACGCGGAGTCATCCCCGGGAGCAGCGGTGTCATCCCCGGGAACGATGCGCCGGCCAGATCCGCTGGTTACCGTCGTTGCGTGACTGCGGATCGTGCGGCCGGGGACTCGGGGGTGCTGGCCAGGCGCTGGCTTATCGCTGGAGCCGCGGAGAGCCAGTGGCTGGTGACCGTGGTGCTCGCCGCCGCCGCCGGGGCCCTCGTGCTCACGGTGGTGGCCGGGCCGGGTGGGCGGGCCGCCGGGGGGCAGCTCGTCGTGCGGCTGCTGGCCTGCGCCCCGGTCATCGCGCTGCGGCGCTGGCCGCTGCCGGTGCTCGGCGTGGTGACCGCCGCCGCTGTGCTGGTCACGGCCACCGGGCACGTCTGGCTGCCAGCCGGCGTCCTGCTCGGGCTGGCCCTGTACTTCTCCGCCGTGGGCCAGCCCAGGCCCCGGTCGATAGCGCTCGCCCTGGCCGCCGCGGCGGGCATCGGCGTGGGCGTGGTGTACTCGGCGTTCACGGTCCGGACCGCGCAACCCGGGGCCGAGGCCACCGGGATCTTCGTGCCGCTGGCGGCCGCCTGGTTCATCGCCGACGGCGTCACGGCGCGCCGGCGCTACCAGGCCGGGCTGGCCGCGCAGGCGGAGCGGGAGCGGGCCACCGAGGTCCGGGAGGAGCGGGTGCGGATCGCCCGCGAGATGCACGACGTGGTGGCGCACGCCCTCGCGGTGATCACGGTCCAGGCGGGGGTGGGCCGGTGCCTGGCGGGCCAGCGCCCGGAGGAGGCCAGCGCGGCGCTCGGATCGATCGAGACGATCAGCCGGACGGCCCAGGACGAGCTGCGGGTCGTGCTCGGGCTGCTACGCGACGGGGAGGGCGGGGCCGAGCCGCTGGCGCCCGCGCCGCGGCTCATCGACATCAAGGACCTGGCCGACACGGTGCGGGCCTCCGGCATCGGGGTGGACCTGCGGATGGAGGGAACCGGCCGCCAGCTCTCCCCGTCACTCGAACTGTCGGTCTACCGCGTGGTGCAGGAGGCGCTGACCAACGTGGTGAAGCACGCGCCCGGGGCCCGGGCGGTGGCCGAGCTGACCGTGTCAGCCGGGAAGGTCCGACTCGATGTCCGCGACGACGGCGCGGGCGGCGGCGCCGTACGGGCTGGCTGGGCCGCGGGCCATGGGATCACCGGGATGCGGGAGCGGGTCGGCGCGTTCGGCGGATGGCTGGTGGCCGGGCCGGTGGCAGGCGGCGGCTTCCAGGTGACGGCCGAGATCCCGGCCGGGATCCCAGCCGAGGGTGCGGCGAGTTGATCAAGGTACTCGTCGTCGATGACGAGGCGCTGCTGCGCTCCGCGTTCTCCTCGCTGATCGGGGCGCAGGAGGATCTGGAGGTCGTCGGCCAGGCGGCCAGCGGCCAGCAGGCGGTCGAGCTCGCGGCCACGCTGGCCCCCGACGTCGTCGTGATGGATGTCCGGATGCCGGTCATGGACGGGATCGAGGCGACCAGGCGGATCACCGGCGACCGGTCCGGGGCCCGGGTGCTGATCCTGACCACCTTCGACCTGGACCAGTACGTGTTCGAGGCGCTGCGGGCCGGGGCCAGCGGCTTCGCGCTCAAGAGCCGGCCGCCCGAGGAACTGCTGAGCGGCATCCGCACGGTCGCGGCGGGCGAGGCGCTGCTCGCGCCGAGCGTGACCCGGCGGCTGATCGCGCACTTCAGCGACCGCACCCGGGCAGGGGCCCGGACGCCGTGGGGCCTGGACCAGCTCACCGAGCGCGAGCGGGAGGTGCTGGTGCTGGTCGCCCGCGGCCTGTCCAACGCCGAACTGGCCGCGACCCTGCACGTGACGCTGCCCACGGCCAAGACGCACGTGAGCCGGCTCCTGACCAAGCTGGGCGCCCGCGACCGGACCCAGCTCGCCATCCTGGCCTACGAAGCGGGCGTCGTCCCCGCTGAGCCCGCTGGGCCACGTCAGTCTGCGGGATGACGGCGGACTGTGCTGCTCGCGCACGATGACGCCGGGCGGCCGGGTGGTCACGATGGTCTGCCATGAACGTCATAGCCATCTCGCAGCACGCGCCCGGCCTGGCCCGGTGGGCGGCTGCCGGTTCCGCACCCGCCGGTGGCGGGGGCTTTCACAACGTCGGGGAGATCCTGGTCGTCCTGCTGGTGCTCGGCGGGCTGGGTTTCGCCGCGACGCGCCGCCGCCGCGGCCGGCCTGCCGAGCGCGACGATGCGCGGATCCGGCCAGAACCACCGCCCTCATTGCCCGAGCCGCCCGGTGGCACGGCTGGCGGGCCGGCCGCCGGACCCCGCGCCGTGGCCCTGCCCGAGCGCCCGGCCGGCGGATGGGCGGTCGAGACCCACGGCCTGACCAAGCGGTTCGGGGCCAACGTGGCCGTGGCCGGCGTGGAGCTGTGCGTCCCGCGCGGGGCCACGTTCGGCTATCTGGGGCCGAACGGCGCGGGCAAGACCACGCTGATCCGCACCCAGCTCGGCCTGACCCGGGCCGACGGCGGCACGATGTCGCTGCTCGGCCGCCCGGTTCCGGCCGAGCGGAAGCGGGCCCTGGCCAGGGTCGGCGCGATCGTAGACGAACCCCGGTTCCACCCGCACCTGACCGGGCGGGACAATCTGCGGCTGCTGGCCGCGGCCCGAGGCGGCGATGCCAGCCAGCGGATCGGCCCATCGCTGCAGCGAGTGGGCCTGGCCCAGCGGGCCGGCGACAAGGTCGCCTCGTACTCGATGGGCATGCGCCAGCGCCTCGGCGTGGCCTCCTGCCTGCTCGGTGATCCGGAGCTGCTCATCCTGGACGAGCCGATGAACGGTCTCGACCCGGCGGGCATTCACGAGATGCGCGCGATGATCACCAGCCTGGCCGGCGAGGGGCGGACCGTGGTGCTGTCGTCGCATCTGCTGGACGAGGTGGAGCGTACCTGCGACGCGGTGGCGATCGTCGACCGCGGCCGGGTGATCCGGCAAGGCCCGATCGACGAGCTGATCCGTGGCGCGGGCGCCATGGTCGTCCAGGTGGACTGCGCCGAACCGGCCCGGGCGGCCCAGCTCATCGACCAGGGCGGCCTGGCCGCGGGCACTGCCCTCACCGATACCGGGCTGGCCGTCACCCTGCCCGGGGCGGCCTCCCGTGAGCTGGTCGCCGACATCAACCGGCGGCTCGTCGGCGCGGGCATCCCGGTCTATGGCCTGCGGGAGGTCCAGGCATCGCTGGAGGACTGGTTCTTGTCCGTGACGAGCCGGCTGGGAGAAACGTCGTGACCACCATGCAGCCCACCGGCGCCTGGCTGCCCACCTGGGATCTCATCACCACCAAGAACCTGGAGATCCGCAGGCGCCGCGGCCTCATCAGCACCATCGCGGTGCTCATCGTCGCACCCACGGTCGCCATCCTGGGCCTGCGGCTGCTGTTCCACGCGGTCGACCCGCACAGCTTGGGCCTGGCCGGCAGCCCGGCCCTTTTCTCCCAGCTCACTAACCTGATGGCCGAGTTCGGGTTCATCGCCGCCGCGGCTCTCGGCGCGGCGGCCGGGACGACCGACCTGACCGACGGGATGTTCCGGCACCTGGTCATCACCGGCCGGTCCCGGCTGGCCCTCTACCTGGCCCGCATCCCGGCCGGCCTGGCTATCGCGGTCCCGCTCGTAGCCCTGGCCTTCGCGATGAACTGCCTGGTCACGAGCTACGAAAGCCCTCCATCGCCCACGTCGGTCGCGATGGGCGGCCTCACCCTCCCGCAGCATCTCGACCAGGCGCAGCTGCAGACCTGGCTGCTGCGGCGCCCGGAGCAGGTCGCCACCAGCGGGCTGCCCACTCCCGGACTGCCGGTCGGGCCCGCCACCAGCCCGGCGCAGATCCGTACGGCCATCGGCAAGAACATCGGTACCTTCTACCGCGACTATGTGACCGACGAGATCAGCGGCCAGAACCCGGCGGTCAACGAGATGGCCAAGATCGGGCTGTGGCTCGAACTCGAGGTCGGGATCGGGTTCCTGGTCGGGCTGGGCCTCGGCTCGCTCACCGGGCAGCGGACGACCACCACCATCGTGCTGATCGCGCTGGAGATCATCGTCACCCCGGTCCTGGCCCGGGTGCAGATCCCCTACTTCATCGACGGCCAGCGGTTGCTCATCGGCGTGGCGATGGACCAGTTGCGCCCGGCCGGGCTGACGTCAGCCAGCCCCGGCGGCGGCCCCGGCCCCGTGCTGCTCGGCGGGCACGGTGCACTCAGCATCCCGCCGATGCCGACCTCGGCCATGGTCTCGGTGATCGCCGGCTGGATCGTCGGCTGGTCGGCCATCGGGGCCTGGCGCATGATGACCCGCGACGCGTGACCCGGCGCCGCCCGGACCAGGGCCGCCGGGGGGCCGTTACCCCTCCTGGATCGTCGGCTGGCGGCCTAACGCCGGATCGATGCCGCGCTCGGTGTAGAACTGCTCGACTTGGTCCAGCTCGACGTCGGCGTCCTCCGCCCTGGCCGTGGCCCGGCCGGCTACCCACCAGTCGGCGCCGGGCAGGCCGGCGGACAGGTAGGCCCGGGTCCCGGGTGGCGCGGACCGGTATGCGGGCCGTGGCTGGGCCAGGACTTCGCCGTGGGCGGGCTCCCACAGCCTGATCAAGCCGTCCTCCGCGCCGAGCACGACGGCGTCGTACCAACGCCATACCACCACCTCGGCGCCGTCCGGCGCGGTCGCGATGGCCACGAGGTGACCAGGTGAGATCCGTTCGGTCCGTGCCGCCGGAAACAGCGTCGCGTACCCAGCGGAGCGCAGCTGCCCGTCCCTGACAATGTCACAGGCATCCTCCCGTACGCGCACGACGATGCCGCAGCGCAGCCGCGCGGGAACGAGGTCTTGGCTCGTCAGATGAGTCATCTAGGCTCAGCCCCGGTGCTGACCGGGCGGCCGAGGAACCCCACCAGCCGCTCGATGGCCGAGGCCTGCCCGGCAACGTCCTGGGCCGGGCCGAAGCGACCGGGGCGGGCTTGCTCGGTCAGCTGGGCCTGGGCGAACACCAGCGACTGTTCGGCTAGATCATCGGGCAGGCCGTCGGGCTGCCCGGTGGCCTGCGCGAGGTCCCAGCCATGGGCGAGCAGGTCGTAGAGGCGGATCTGCAGCCGCTCGGCGCCGGTGGCGGTCCCGAGCGGGCCGCGGTAGGTGCGTTCGAGGACCCCGGGCTGGGCGAACGCGCCCTGCAGCGCGGCCGCGGAGTCGCGGAAGGCGCGGACCGGGTCCTGTTCGGCATGGTCCGCGGGCGGCCTGGGCGGAGGCGGCTGGCCGGCCAGCAGCGCGGTGAAGACCCGGTTCATGCCGATCAGGTGATTGACCACCTGGCGAACGGTCCACTCCGTGCATGGGGTCGGCGCGGACCACTGATCGGCCCGGATGTTGCTGATCAGGCCGGCGACCACGTCGCAGGCCCGGCCGAGCTGGCCGACCAGAGGAGCGCGCTCGGCGTCACTGTTCTTGATACGTACGGCCACGGGGCCACCTTTCGAAGGCGGCGCCACCTGCGGCTGGGCTCGGTCAGTCAGCTCCAGGAGGCGCGGAAACCAGGATCGACACGGGTATCGCACCTCCTTTCGACTCAGCCCGTACAGACTGCCACACGCCCGGCGGCCCTGTCACGGCCGATTCGCGTGACTCGGAACGCAGACCTTGACCGAGCCTGGATGAACCTTGACTCGCATCTTCTCGATCTCGTCACGCGCACCGCCGTCTAGTTCGCAGGGCAGCGGCCGGCCAAACCGGACCCTGAGTTCCTTACCCCGGGTGACCCTGATGAACGGCGATTGCGCGGCGTGGCCCTGCGCCACCCGCGCCAGGGCTCGCGCCCACTCAACTGGGTTCTTGGCTGTGACCAGCCCAAACTCGAGGAGGCCGTCGTCCGGCGTGGCCCCGTCGAAGACCTCGATTCCGCCGAGAACCTTGGCCACGTTCCCGGCCAGGACGCACGAGACCCGGCCTTTGAAGAAGCGGCTGCCGTCCACGTCGACAACGGCCTTGACCCGGCGTGCGGCGAGGTTCCGCGCCCCCGCGTACAGATACGCCGCGCGGCCGAACCGTCCCTTCTGCCCCCGGCCAGCTTCCTTGATCATGCGGGCGTCGAACCCCGCGCCGGCCATGACCGCGAAGTGCTCACCGTTCAGTGAGCCGGTATCCAATCGGCGGTGCTCGCCTTTGAGCCCGACCAATACCGCCTGCGTGAGATCGGCCGGGATTTCCAGGTTCGCGGCCAGGAGGTTGGCCGTGCCCGCCGGCAGAATCGCCAGGGCAACGTCGGCTCCGGCCACCGCATCGATACAACGCTGGACCGTTCCATCACCGCCCCAGACGAATATCACCTCAGCACCTTGCGCCAGTGCCCGGCGCGCACGCTTAGGTGCCTTGCGGCTTTTCGTCACCTCATACCAGAGCGGGTCGGTGATGCCTTCCCGCGCCAGTACCTCCCGGAGCTCACTCAGCCCGCCGCCGAAACTCTTGCCAGCGTGGGCCACTACC
>Ga0335078_10008069_pt1 | contig 15641 bp, 17 predicted proteins | sample Lox_Sample_32_FD_206711 | JGI IMG/M metagenome (GOLD analysis project Ga0335078, IMG submission 206711) | Soil microbial communities from Loxahatchee National Wildlife Refuge, Florida, United States - Lox_Sample_3.2 | ecosystem: Environmental > Terrestrial > Soil > Wetlands | place: USA... | reverse complement strand
GACGAGCCGCTTCAAGTCGTGGCCAAGATGCGCTCGGCACCGATTCAGGATCTATTTGCCCGCAATGGACGACTGCGCGAAGACGGCCTCATGGTCCATGACCTCATATTAGTGCAAGTGAAGACGCCTGCAGAATCGAAATACCCGTGGGACTACTACAAGATCCTTGCGAATATTCCCGGCGAGCAAGCGTTCGGCCCGCCCAATCCGGCCTGTTCGCTGGTAAAGCAGCAATAGTGACGGCGGCAGCGGAGTAACACTGCCCTGCGCAGCGGCTCGTCAGGGCTTGCTGGAATTCGTATCTTTCGGTCGCTAGTATGATGCCCACGCAAGGTGCAGACATGGCCGAAACAATCGTCCTCCACTTCCATAATGACGCTGGTGTCGCCGTGATCGACATCGGCACCAAAGAATTCATGTGCGTCGGCGCGATGCCGCCGTTCGACCACCCGCATGTGTATTGCGACATGGGGGCCGATGCTGAATGCGTTTGTCCCTATTGCTCGACGCTTTATCGCTACGATCCTGCGTTAAAGCCCAGTGAGGCGCGGCCGGCAGAATGCGTCCTTGATGAAGCTCACGCCTAACCGCCCGCGGGAGCATACCCCTGACCGCCTCGCGCATGGTGATCATAGCCGGGGGCGGGATCGGCGGCCTGACGGCGGCGTTGGCGCTGGCGCGTTGCGGCTTTCGCGTAACCGTGCTGGAGCAAGCGCAGCGGCTTGAAGAAGCCGGTGCCGGTATTCAGCTTTCGCCAAACGCAACCCGCACGCTGATCGAGCTCGGGTTGGACGACGTATTGCGGCGGCAGGCGGTCGTACCGAGCGCGCTGCGCATCATGAACGTCCTTACCGGCCGGGAAATCGTGCGCATGCCGCTCGGCAAAGTCGCCGAAGATCGCTATGGCGCCCCGTTCTGGTTGCTTCATCGCGCAGATCTGCTCGACGGCCTTGCCGGCGCCGCATCGCGGCAGCTTGGCATAACCATCAAGGTGGGCAGGCAAGTACAAGATTATGTAATCCATCCGAACGGGATCACGGTGTCGGCCTTAACCGCGACCGGTATCGCCGATGAGCGTGGCTTTGCAGTGCTTGCGGCGGACGGCTTATGGTCGTCTTTGCGCAGCCAACTCGGCGATCCTGTTCCACCGCGCTTTACCGGGCGCTCTGCCTGGCGGGGCAGCGTTGCCGCACGAGACGTGCGCGCCGAATTTCGCGAGCCGGCCGTTCACCTTTGGATTGGTGCACACGCTCATCTCGTCCATTATCCGGTGAAAGCCGGGCAGCTAATAAACATTGTCGTCGTCACCGCCGATCGCGGCACCATCGCAGCGGATCGCAGCAGGCCGATGGCGCAAGCCGATCTTCTGGCGTGCTTGCACGACGATGACTGGGCGATGCCGGCACGCACAATCGTCCGCCTGCCGGAAGCGTGGCAAAAATGGCCGCTTTACGACCGTCGGCCACTAACACAATGGTCGCATGGTCCCGCCGGGCTCCTTGGCGATGCTGCGCATCCGATGTTGCCTTATTTGGCCCAAGGCGCCGCGATGGCGATCGAAGACGGAGCGGTGGTGGCGGACTGTTTTGCTCGCCAACCCGAGGACCCGGTGCGCGCGCTGCAGGCCTATTGCGCCGCACGTCGAGGGCGGACGCACAAACTGCAGCTTTTATCGGCGCGTAACGGCGCGCGTTATCATTTCAGCGGCCCCCGAGCCTGGCTCCGCAATGCCGCAATGCGAGCCATAGGCGGTGAGGGTTTGCTCAAGCACTACGATTGGATCTATCGCTGGCGGCCTCCTGTGCCGCCGTCCAGTTAAAGATCAGGACTGAGCGCGGTTAACGTCTTCGCCGTGGCACCTGCCGTCCAGCTTGTAACAGTCGGAAAAGAAAATTGCCGGCTGCGTGTGTCCGCAAGATAACTTTGTCTCGCGCAGCCGCTCTTTCCGTACAGGCAGGAACATTCGGCCAACGCGCGTGTTCAGCTTACGCAAACGGCGTGGCGCTGTTTTGCGACTCGTTGGAGAAGAGAGGTTTTCATGTGCGACTACAGTCTACACCTCGTCGCTTCCCGGCCGGCCAAGGTCGGTGAAACGCTGATCGCGACGGATTTTACCAGATCGATCACGCGCGGTTTCGCCGCCGTCGGAGAACCGGACGTTGCGGTCTGTCTCTTTCCAGGCACCGAGATCGCTTTCGACGCCGAGGTTCAATACGACCGCGCGTTTAGTTTGTTTGGTAGGGCGCGTGTCGGCCAACGGGTCGCACGGTTTCGTCAGGTGAACACGGACGATCCCAATGTTCACCACGATGCGCTGGAATTCCCGGGCGGTCAGATCGTGATGATCACCCGGCTCACGCCCGGGCAGCGGGCGACTGTCTTGCAACTGCCGGCAAGTCATAGGCATGAATTGGCGGAAAAGCTCACGGCGTCGGATCAAGATCTGATCGAAGCATAAAGAGCCGGCTGACTCCGGCGATAACTCGATTGCTGGGCGGGCTGAAGAAGTCAAACTGCGAGCCTGGCGCGCTCGGAGAGATTCGAACTCCCGACCCTCAGATTCGAAGTCTGATGCTCTATCCAGCTGAGCTACGAGCGCGCGAAGAGGCGGCACAATAGCCGCTTCGCCAGATCGTTCAAACCACACGTTCACGCCCTTAAGGGCCGGATATCGACGTGGGCCTGAGCCCGAAGGACGCGCTGTCATGCTTGCGCCGCAGGGCGGCCATTCCTGATCGCAGGGGTGCGTTGGAACATCGCAGCGTCAAGTCCGGTTGTTCGGCAAGCGACTGCACAGGAGGTTGAAATGTCTGACTATCGGAACCCCAACGATCCAATGTGGCAAGGTGGGGAGTATGAGCCGGCTGGGCGTTCGTATGGTTCCGGCTGGGGTTGGATTGCCGGTGCCGTTGTGCTTGTGGTTCTTGTCGCGATAATATTCGGAGCCGGGCGCGGACCGACCAAGACAGCGTTTAACGAAAACAGGCCGACCGGGGATTTGGCTGCACCGCCGCCTGCTCCGGGCGCCGTCAATCCGGCCTATCGCGGGTCAACCCCGCCTCCAGCCAATCCGGCGCCAACTTCGCCGACTGCTCCGGGGCAGTAAGTCCTAAGCAGCCCTCACGACCAGCATGTTTGGTGGCGGCCTCGGCGCAATGCCGAGGCCTTTTTTGTTCCGCCGCACCGCGGACATCACGGGAACCCCGTCAGGTCGCGCTTGTTGGTCCAATCGGACTACCAAAAGAGGCCCGCCATGCCGGATGATCGATATGTCAGTGACGCCCCTTCGCCAGAAACGCAGGAGCCCGACCCGCTCCTGCAGACTTCGACCGGCCGAATAGGTGCCGGCCGTATAACTATCGCCGGCGTCGTCGTGGCGATCGTACTCGGCGTCGTTCTTTACGGACTTAACTCCCCCACGACCGTTGAACCCACCGCGGCAGCGCCATCGACAACGGCCGGACAACAACCGGCGGCAGGCGGTGCTTCGGGCGCGCCGACGCCCGGCGCGCCGCGGGCGAACGGTAGCGGCGTCAAAGGCTGAACCGCTTACTTGTCGAATCCCGGATCGATCGGCACGCGATAGCCGTTGGCCAAACGGTTTGTTTCATTCGCCATGCCGACAACGGCCATGAGCTCGCCAAACATCGCTTCGCTCATGCCGGCCTTGCGCGCCGCCGCGCCGTGGCTGGCAATGCAATAAGCGCAGCCATTGGTCACGCTCACGGCCAGATAGACCATTTCCTTCGTAAGCGCGTCGAGTGCGCCCGGCGCCATGACTTCCTTGATGCTCTCCCACGTGCGCTTGAGCGTCGCCGGATCGTGCGCCAGATATTTCCAGAAATTGTTCACATCCTGGGCGTGGCGCGTGCGCTTGATGTCGTCATAAACCGCGCGGACCTCGGGCGCGGCCTCGGCGTACTCGATCGGATTAGTCATTCGTGCTTTCTCGCTTGCGCTACTGTACCGCCCGCATCCTAGCGTCCCGTCTCCCCTTGCGGGAGAGGGGCGCCGATGCACAATCACGCCGGCAAGCGAAAGGCGAAACCAAAATGCCGAAGACCCCCGATTATTTTGCGGGAAAGACTATTGTCATCACCGGCGCCGCGAGCGGCATTGGCCGCGCCACCGCGCTTATTTTTGCGCGCGAAGGCGCCAACGTCGTCTGCGCCGACATCAACGAAAAGGGCGCGCGCGAAGCCGCGGCCGAAGTCAACAGCAAGGGCAGTCAAGCGCTGGCGCTGAAGGTCGATGTGACCAGGCGCAGCGAAATCAACGCGATGGCCGAGCGGGCGGTGGCCGCATTCGGCCGTGTGGATTTTCTTTTCAATTCCGCGGGCGCCGCCATTCGCCGCGCCAAGTTTTTAGAGATCGACGATGCGCTGATGGACAAGACCTTCGCACTTAACGTCAACGGCACCTTCTATGCGATGCAAGCGCTGCTCCCGCATTTCCTGGCCAACAAATCGGGCGTGATTGTCAACATGGCTAGCATGGCGCATCGCCGCGGCGCGCCCGGCTCCTCCATCCACTATGCCGCCGCCAAGGGCGCGGTCGTCACCATGACCATGGGGGTGGCGCGCGAATTCGCCAGTCAAGGTATCCGCGCCATTTCGATTTCGCCCGGACCGATCAAGACTCCGTTCCAGGATGCGGCGCAGTCTTCGCCCGATCTGATCCGGCAATTTCTTGCCGACGTGCCGATGGGCCGGTTCGGCGAGCCCGAGGAGATTGGAGAACTCGTATTGTTTCTATGCTCCGACGCGTGCCCGTTCATGACTGCGGACACCGTGTACGTGAACGGCGGCGGCGGCTGGCGGTGAGCTTACACTTCCACAAAAAGAGAAAGCCCCAAGCGCCAAGAGGGGGGGCGGGGCGCCTGGGGCTTAGAAAGGCCGGACAACCTTCGCAACCGGCCTTAATTTCAGTGGCTTTTCGCCTCGTCGGTGACCGCAACGCCGCACTCGCCGCAGCGATAGCGTTGCAGGTCGGGGAGAAGGCCATTTGCAAGTTCGCATTGGCCCGCATAGAGGCCCCACAGATGCATGGGTCGGCCGCAGTTCGGGCAAAGCCTGTTCCTGATCGGCTCCACGCCGCGGCGTATCAGCTCGCGTGTTTCCAACATATACACCTTATTTCCCATCCATATTTTTCAAACGCCTGGAACAAATTAAAACGCGCGTTTGAGACCGGCGCAAGCCGGGATCGTGGCATTTTGGTGATTTTCCACCGCTGAAGGCAGGCGAAGCGATGAGGCGCAAATCACTTGGCGGCTGAAGTGCGCCAATTGACCAGGAACACCGCGACCACGCAGACCCCCATGCCGAGGAGCGCCAGCGGCGCCAGCCGCTGGTCGAACAAGGCCCACGCCATCAATGCCGTCACCGGCGGGGTCAAATAGAACAGCGCGACGACGCGCGTTGCCGCGGCGTGGCGGATGAGAAAATACAGAAGCCAGATGGCACCGAATGACAGCACCAAGACGAGCCAGCAAAGGGCGAAAATGAACTCTGGCGCCCAGTGCACGGCGCGCGTCTCGAACGCCATAGCGCCGAGCAGGAAGAAAATTCCGGCCGTAACGTATTGAATGAACATGTTCGGCCGCCAGTCGATACCGCCACCGAATCGCTTCTGATAGACGGTGCCGACGGTAATGCCGACGAGCCCTACACTTGCCGCCGCCCAGGCGAGCGGCGTTGCCGCGCCGGTGCTCGCCCGATCCTGCACGACCAGATAAATGCCGAGAATGCCAAGGACGAGGCCGAGCCATTGCCGCCGCATGACCGCTTCGCCGAGCAAACGGTTAGCGACCGTCGAAGTCAGTAGCGGTTGCAGCCCAACAATCACGGCCGACAGCGCCGCCGGCAGTCCCTGCTCGATGGAGATATAGACTCCGCCGAGATACAGAACATGCATGAACACGCCAGTCACGCAGCTGTCGATAATGCCGGTCGCGCTTGGCCATTTCGGCCGCGCCATAAGCAAAATGACGCCGAGCAGCAGGATGGCACCGACCATACGCAGCGTCAGGAAGGTCAACGGCTCCGCATAAGGCAAACCCAGCTTGGCGCCGATAAAGCCCGAGGCCCACAGCACCACGAAAACCGCGGGGGCCGAGAACACAGCAAAATCTTCGAACGTTCGCGGCATTATCAGGTCCCGGCGGCCAGCACAGCCGGCCGCCTTGAGACCTAGCCCGCGTGATGTGCTCGGTCGAGAGGCTGCCTTACTAAGTTTTTTTGAGAATGGCTAAATCTCACACCGGCAGATTGTCGTGTTTGCGCGACGGCGTCTCGACCGTCTTGCCGCGCAGCATACCGAGCGCGCGCGCGATCCGCGGGCGCGTGGCGTGCGGCATGATGACATCGTCGATATAGCCGCGTTCGGCGGCGATGAAGGGTGAAAGGAAGCGCTCTTCGTATTCGCGGGTCCGGGCGGCGATCTTGCCGGGGTCGCCGATGTCGGAGCGGAAGATGATTTCGACCGCGCCCTTCGCCCCCATCACCGCAATCTGCGCCGTCGGCCACGCATAATTGACGTCGCCGCCAATGTGCTTCGACGCCATCACGTCGTAGGCGCCGCCGAAAGCTTTACGGGTGATCAATGTGACCAGCGGCACGGTCGCCTGCGAGTAGGCGAAAAGAAGCTTCGCGCCATGCTTGATCAAGCCGCCATATTCCTGAGCGGTGCCGGGCAAAAATCCCGGCACGTCAACGAAGGTGACGATCGGAATGCTAAACGCATCGCAAAAACGCACGAAGCGCGCGGCCTTGCGGCTCGCGTCGCTATCGAGCACGCCGGCCAAGACCATGGGCTGATTGGCGACGAAGCCCACAGTGCGGCCGGCGATCCGGCCGAAGCCGATGACGATGTTGCGGGCGAAGGTTTCCGAGAGTTCGAAGAAATCGCCCTCGTCCGCCACTTTGAGGATCAGCTCCTTGATGTCGTAGGGCTTGTTCGGATTGTCCGGCACCAGCGAATCGAGCGATGGCTCGATGCGATCGGCCGCGTCGAATGACGGCCATTCGGGAACTCCGGCCGAGAAATTTGATGGCAGAAAGTCGAGCAGGCGCCGCATCTGCAACAGACATTCGACGTCGTTGTCGTAAGCGCCGTCGGCAATCGAGGATTTGCTCGCGTGCACCGAGGCGCCGCCCAATTCCTCCGCGGTAACGATCTCGTTGGTCACCGTCTTCACCACGTCGGGTCCGGTGACGAACATGTAGCTCGTGTCCCGCACCATGAAGATGAAATCGGTCATGGCCGGCGAATAAACGTCGCCGCCGGCGCACGGACCCATGATCACCGAAATCTGCGGGATGACGCCGGAAGCGATGACGTTGCGTTTAAACACCTCGCCATAGCCGCCAAGCGCGGCCACACCCTCCTGGATGCGGGCGCCGCCGGCGTCGAACAGGCCGATGATCGGCGCGCGGGCGCGCAGCGCCATATCCTGGATTTTCACGATCTTTTGTGCGTGCGTTTCCGACAGCGAGCCGCCGAACACGGTGAAATCTTTGGCGAAGACGAAGACGCTGCGGCCGTTCACCGTGCCCCAGCCGGTGACGACACCGTCGCCGGCGATTTTCGACTTTTCCATGCCGAAATCGCTGGAGCGGTGTTCGACGAACATGTCGAACTCCTCGAAGGAGTTCTTGTCCATGAGGAGTTCGATGCGTTCGCGCGCGGTGAGCTTGCCGCGCTTGTGCTGCGCCTCGACGCGCCGGGTTCCGCCACCGGCGCGCGCGCTGTCGCGGCGCGCTTCAAGCTTGTCGACAATATCCTTCATTACTTCTGCCCCGCCCTTTGGCCGCGCACCGGCCCTGCGATTGCTACGTCACCATAGCACGACGCAAAAGCAAGGCTTGAGGTAGGTCCCGCGACAGTCGGACTGCCGGAAAGCGGCCCTGGCGGGCTCCTTCTTGTGCGCCACGACCGGGACCGGGCCTTGAGTCTCCTGGCGCATCGTGCATGAACGTCCCGGTGGACGTGCAGCCCAAGGCAATTACGGGAACCGGATTGATCAGCGCGGTCGAAGGCCGGCCGCTGATGGCGTTCGGCGGTTTCCTCATCCTCCACGCGCTCGTTTGGACGGCGCTCCCGTCACTCCTTTATTACAACCTGCCGCTCGACGTGATCGAGGCGTTGACCTATGGCCGCGAATGGCAGGCCGGCTACGATAAGCTGCCGCCGTTACCCTGGTTTCTTGCCGAAATCACCTATCGTGCCTTCGGCGTCGACGACGCCCTTTACGCCCTCTCGCAAGTCGCCGTCGTCATCGCGTTCGCCATCGTGTGGCTAACTGCCCGCCAGCTCACCGGCGCGGCGGGTGCGTTCGCCGCAGTCCTAATCATCGACGGCATGAATTACTTCAATACCAGCGCCACCAAATTCAATCACAACGTGGCCGAACTGCCGCTTTGGGCGCTGGCCGGCTTTGCCTTCTACGCCGGACTCCGGCACGGCAAGCTGCGGTTTTGGGTTTTGCTCGGCGTCGCTCTGGGACTTGCGTGGTGGGCAAAATATTTCGTGGTGATTTTGGCCGCGCCGCTGGCCCTCTTTCTGCTCGTCGATCCGGATGCGCGGCGGCGCTTGGCCGAGCCCGGCCCCTGGATCGCCGCCGCCGTGACGCTCATCGTCGCCGCGCCAAACCTCGTTTGGATCTTCGAGCATAGCGCCGAAGCGTTCGGGTATGTCGAGTCGCGCGCGCGCGCCGCGACCAGTGTGCTCGATCGCGTCATCAATCCGGCGGAATTTCTGGGCGCCCAGGCCGTCTTTATCATCCCGGCTTTGCTGATCGCGCTTCCGTTATTGTGGCCGCGGGTGAAGCTTGGATTCCGCAATGGGATCGATGCGTTCGACCGCCGGATCATCGCGCTCCTCGCCTTCGGTCCGGCGTGCGCGCTCTTGATCTTTTCGGTTGTTAGCGGACGCGCGACGCAGGGCATGTGGGGTTTTCCGCTTTGGTTATTCCTCGGCCTGCAAATATGTCTCGCTGTGCCGGAAACGGTCGTGCGCGCTCGCTTGGCGCGGCTCGGTGCGGTTTGGGCCACCGTGTTCGTGATTTACGTCGGCGCCTTCGTCGCCGACTATATGGTGTTGCCGGATATCGATCATCGTTACCGTGCTGCATTCTTCCCTGGCGATCTTTTGTCCGCCGAGATCACACAACGTTTCCGGGCGGCGACCGGCCGCGAGCCCGTCTACGTTATCGCGTCGATGTGGGACGGCGGCAACGTCGCCCATTACTCGAAAGACCGACCACAGCCGCGGGTATTGATCGATGGATTGCCGCGCCGCGCTCCCTGGATTGATCTTGCTGATCTTCGCGCTCAGGGAGCGGTTTTGGTGTGGACCGACGGCGACCCGCGTGTACTTCCTGAAGCTTTCGCCGCAGTGGCGCCCGAAGTAAAGCCTGGCGCACCGTTCGACCTGCCTTGTCACCGGGGCGAAGGAACGGTGCATGTCGGTTGGGCGATCCTGCCCCCGCGCGCTCCCTAACTTTCCGCAGGCGTTGGGGGATGCTACGTTCCGCAGACTCGTTCGATGATAAGGTCAAAGATGCTGGATTCGGCCAAGTATTTGCGGCTTGACGCTTTCCGCGCGACTTCCCTGATAACGGAGCCGTTCCCCTACCTGATCGTTGAAGGCTTCATCGGCCCGGCGGCGCTGGCCGCAATCAACGCGGATTACCCGAAAATATCTTCGGCCGGCAGCTTTCCGGTTGATGAGGTTACGTTCGGCCCGACCTTTCAAAAACTCTTGGATGAGCTCGAAAGCGAAGAGTTTCGCGCGGCCTTCGAGGATAAATTCGCCGTTGATCTCTCCGGCCGCCCGACAGTCACCACAGTGCGCGGACGCTGCGACGCGAACGACGGCAGAATTCACACCGATTCCAAAAGCAAAATCATCACCGTCCTCATCTACATGAACGAAAGCTGGGGCGAGACCGGCGGACGACTGCGCTTACTTCGTTCCGCCGACGATCTTAACGACCTCATCGTCGAAGTGCCGCCTGTTGCAGGCACGCTGCTCGCTTTCAAGCGCAGCGACAATTCGTGGCACGGCCACCGGCCGTTCGTCGGCGAGCGTCGGGTCATTCAGTTCAATTGGCTCACGTCGCAAGGCAACCGGCAGATCGCAATGCTGCGGCACCATGCCTCGGCCTCGTTTAAGCGCGTTCTACAAACCATTCTACCGGGTCGCGTTTAGCGCGAGGCAAGGCGACCAGCAATGCGCCCGCCCTCTCCTGCTGCCGACTTGCGCAACAGGGATTTCAGCAAAATCCTGCTGATCAAACTTTCCGCAGTGGGCGATGTCGTCCACACCATTCCCGTCCTGAACAAGCTACGTCGGCGATATCCCGCGGCGCGGCTTGATTGGTTGGTCACGCCGGCCATCGGCGAGCTTTTGCGGCACAACCCGGCCATCAATAACGTTCTCGAGTTTGAGCGCGAGGATTGGTCGCGGCCCTGGCGTGCGGCTCCTTTCGTCAACTCCGCACGTCTGGCGTTTGCATTGCGATCAACTGGCTACGATCTGGTGATCGACATGCATGGCCAGATGCGGACGGCCGCTTTTGTCTTGGCGAGTGGCGCACCTGTGCGCATCGGTTTCGACCGGCCGCGCGCGGCCGTGTGGGCGGCCTCACCGCGGACCTTTCCGCCGCAAGCGCGCCGCCATGCTTGGCAGGGAGCACGCGAAGGAAGCTGGCTGGCCTATACCCATCATATCGCGGTGCCGACCCTCGATATCCACGCGGTCGACCGCTATCTTGGCGTCGGACAGTTGCTTGGCCTGGATTCCGATCCCGCCGATTTTTCCTTCCCGATTCCCTCGGAAGCGGTCAATCGGATCGGCGCGCTGATCGAGTACTACGGAATCGACGGCAAAAAGCTCGCCGTACTCGCGCCCGGCACCATCTGGGAGACTAAACAATGGCGCAGCGCCGGCTTCGCCGAAGTGGCTCGTCATTTCCTGCAAAAGGGCTTTGCGGTCGTACTCGCCGGCGCGGCGCGCGAGGGCGCGGCCTGTGCTGAGGTTGCGAAACTCGCGCCCGGCGTGGTCAACCTTGCCGGGGAAACAACGCTGAGCGAGCTCGGGGCGCTAATCCGTCGCGCCACCATCTGTGTGACCAACGATTCCGGCCCGATGCATCTTGCCGTCGCGCTCGATCGTCCGGTCGTAAGTGTATTCGGGCCGACCGATCCGATCTGGATCGGTCCCTATGGCCGCGCGGATGCAGTCTTGCGCGCAAGCCTCGCCTGCTCACCCTGCTATCTGCGGCAGCTGAGCCGCTGCCGCCATGCGCACGTCTGCATGCAAAACGTCACCGGGCGCGCGGTGATTGACCGCGCCGAAACCGTTATGCAACGACGGCCGGAGAAAACCGGACCGGCGCAGACGCGAGCAACATCAGCGGGCGTCTGAGCCATGCTGCTCGCGCGGTAACGGTACGCTCGGCGGGGGTCCCCATTCCTGCACCACTTCATAGCGTTTCGCATAGCGGTAGAACGTCACTTCGAAATACGCAAAGGCGATCACGAAGCCGGCCCAGCCGTCGATAAAGCCCACTTTGAAAAGATAATGCTTCCAGAACGCCCAAAGCGCGTGCGCCAATGCGCCGCCCATAGACACGCGCTTGTGCGCGAGCTTTTCCGCACCGAGCGACGAGTACCGGTTCATCTTGCGGACGACTTCTTCGAAGTTGCGAAACGGAAATTGCCAGATGGCATTGCGCAGCGTGCTGACCGTCGCGCCGTCGAGAAGCTCATAACCCTCGTGAACCGGTTCGAGCGTGTAGCGCAGGCTGCCTTTGCGGAAGAGTTGAGGCTGACGGAAATTCGGGTACCAACCGGAACCGCGAATCCGCCGCCCCATCATGTAATTGCGCCGTGGCACCCGATAGGCGTCGTGCGGCGGGGTGCCGGCAAGCACGCTTAGAATCTCGTCGCGCACCGCTGCCGTGCAGCGCTCGTCGGAGTCGAGGCTGAAGATCCACTCGCAGCGGCACGCCGCGATGGCGCGGTTACGCAGATCGCCGAAGCCGGTGAACGGCGTCTGGACAACGCGCGCGCCAAGGCTTGCAGCAATGTCGGCGGTGCCGTCGGTACTGTTGGAATCGATTACGACAATTTCGTCGGCCCATAATACGGTTTCGATCGCAGCTTTGATCTTCGCGGCTTCGTTAAATGCGAGAATATAAGCTGAGATCGTTTGCATGCGCACAGATCAGGTCGGTCACGGGCGCTCGCGCGCGGCCAGCACGGCAAGCGACATGTACAGCCCGAGCAATGTCAGCTCGCCGAGGACGATCAAAATGCTGCCGCCGTAGACTTGCGGAAAGACGAGTTCTACCACCGCCATGGACACGACCGCCGTTAGCCATACCACCGCACCCCAGGCCGCCGCGAGCCACAATCCGACCGCGGCGACGAGGTCGATGACGGCGAAGAATACGCTGGCTGTTTGCCAGGCGACGGAGTGTGCTTCGAAATCCGCGACCGCACCCACGCCGCAAATCTGCGCCCAGTGATAGATGCCCTTGACCAGAGATACGCCCGCCATAATTCGCATGAATAGGACGAGATGGCTGGACCAGGCGCCGGCGGTGTCCGGCGCTTTTCCAGCACGCACCGGCTCAAGCAGGTCGGTTGGACGCGTGGGTTGCCGCTGCAGTCGATCGCTCATGGCAGGGCGGCCTTTGAGCACTCGCGAGAGGCCAAAGTCAATCCATCGGTCTTCTGCGCGGATTGATTATCTTACTTTTTGCCCGTGGCCTGTATCGAGCGGAACAGCTAAAAGAAACCGGCAGTGGAGCTTGTTATGGCGATTAAGTTTGGACGGCCGCTCGAACCAGTCCGCTCGGTCCCAATCCGCGGCGATGCACCGACCGAACGTCTTGATCTCGCCATCCGACCGCGCCGCAACCGCCGAACCGACTGGGCGCGGCGGATGGTGCGCGAGCACACTCTAACCCCCGACGATCTGATCTGGCCGCTTTTTTTGGTCGAGGGCAAGAAAGTACGCGCAGCCGTCGCCTCTATGCCCGGCGTCGAGCGTCTCTCTATTGATGAAGCCGTTCGCGCGGCGGAGCGTGCCGCGAAGCTCGCGATCCCATGCATTGCGCTATTTCCCTATATTGAACAAAAAAAACGCGATGAGCGCGGATCCGAAGCGCTCAATTCCGAGAACCTGGTTTGCCGCGCCATCCGCGCCATCAAACAACAGGTGCCGCAGATCGGCGTCCTATGCGATGTCGCGCTCGACCCTTACACCAGCCACGGCCACGATGGATTGCTACGCGACGGCGTCATTCTCAACGATGAGACCGTTGCGGTTCTGGTGCGCCAAGCTCTGATCCAGGCCGAGGCGGGCTGCGACATCATCGCGCCGTCAGATATGATGGATGGCCGGGTCGGCGCCATCCGCAAGGCGCTCGATGCTGCGGGCTTCGATGAAGTCCAGATTATGGCCTACGCGGCCAAATATGCCTCGGCATTCTACGGTCCGTTTCGAGACGCAATCGGATCGAACACGACGCTGATCGGCGATAAGCGCACCTACCAGATGGATCCAGCCAATACGGACGAGGCGTTGCGCGAGGTCGAACTCGATATCGGCGAAGGGGCCGATATGATTATGGTTAAGCCCGGAATGCCTTATCTCGATATATTACAGCGGGTTAAGGTCACTTTCGGCGTGCCAACCTTTGCCTACCAAGTCTCCGGAGAGTATGCCATGATTATGGCGGCCGCACAGAACGGCTGGCTCGACGGCGACAAGGCCATGGTGGAAAGCTTGATTGCTTTCAAGCGTGCCGGCGCCGATGGCGTGCTGACCTATTTCGCGGCCCGCATTGCGGAGCAACTGAAGGCGCGCGGCGCTTAAAGTTCTCGCCTGCGAGTGGGTAACGAGGCGAATGTCATGCACGACGACGACAATCGATTCCAGCGACTTGTGCCGCTGTTGCGGCGGGTCATTATTCTATTGGCCGTCCTGGCAGCGACCCCGGTGGTCTTGTGGATGATCACCGCTTTCGTGCGCGCTTATGTCGGCCCGCCCAAGGTCCCCACCTTCCGCCAGCTCGCTTCCACCGCAGCGCCAATGGCTGCCCCGGCAACGGCCGCCACAAACGCGTCGAACTCCGATCAGACGCCCGCGGCGCCTATGCAGGCCAAGCTTGCCGATATCGCCAACCCGACGACAGAGGCCCCAACTACCACGTCTGACGCCCGCGACGTTCCTTTGCCCAAGGGGTCGCTTCTGGGCGACCGGCCGGCGGACGGCGCCGCGTCCGCCCCTGCCAATCTGCCGACTGTCGCGTCCGCTCCTTCGGCGCTGCCGCCTCAAGCTCCATCAGCCGGCGCTACTCCCATGAACGTGACGACTGGTGCAACGCCGTCGAGCGGCCCAGCGCCAGTTCTGCAACAGCCCACAGCAAACGCCGCGACGGCTGAGGCCTCTCAACCGGCCGCGGTCGCGGAACAACCGGCCGATACTATGCCCCCTGCCCCACCACTGACCGGTAAGATTCCGTTGCCGCGACATCGGCCGCGAGGGTTAGGCGAAGCAACCATGACGCAGATGGCGCAAAGCGCCATTCCGATGCCGCGTCCGCGCCCGGACAGCGCCGGTCCGGCGCCACCTCCGGAGACAACAAGCCCTAGTCCGTTGGAATTTCTGCAAACTATCTTTCATTGACCGTGAGGTAATAACAGCGGCGACCGCGAACTTGGCGCTCCGCTAATAAACCTCAATTCATTCCCGCGCCGCTCCGCTCGGCATTCGTACCGGCCGATAGCCATCCGCCGCGAGCGCGCGAAAGATTTCCTCGGCGTGACCGGCGTCGCGCGTTTCCATGGTCACGTCGAGCTTGGCACCCTTGGCCGGAACATCGAGAAAGAGACGGTGATGATCGACGGTAAGGATGTTGGCGCCGAACTCACCGAGCCGCGTCGCAATCTGTCCTAAAATGCCCGGCCGGTCCGGAATGGTCAGGCGAAACGCGACGATGCGGTCGGCGCGCTCCAATTCGCGTACCATGATGGAAGCGAGAATCCGCGGATCGATATTTCCTCCGCACAGGATCAGACCGATCTTGCGGCCGCGAAATCGTTCCGGCTCCGCGAACATGGCGGCAAGCCCGGCCGCACCCGCCCCTTCCGCCATCGTTTTCTGCAGCGTCAGAAAGGCGTTCACAGCGCGCTCAATCAATGGCTCGTCGACTAAAATGATGTCGCGCACGAGCTTGCGAACGACCGGGAGAGTAAGCTTGCCGACGTTCTTCACCGCAATGCCTTCGGCGAGTGTGGCGCCGCCGCACGGTTTTTTGTCGCCCTGGATCGCATTCCACATTGATGGATAGAGCGCGGATTCCACTCCCACGACGGTAATCGAGGGGCTTTTGGCCCGCGCGGCGATGGCGCAACCGGCAATGAGCCCGCCGCCGCCGATCGGCACGATCAAGGTGTCCAGATCGGGCACTTCTCCAAGCATTTCGAGCGCGATTGTGCCCTGACCGGCAATGACATGCGGATCGTCATAAGGATGAACCCAAACGAGATTTTGTGCGTCAGCTATCGCTTCGGCGCGCGCCTGCGCATCGGCGACCGTCTCGCCATCGAGGATGACGGTGGCGC
>Ga0335078_10008068_pt1 | contig 15641 bp, 14 predicted proteins | sample Lox_Sample_32_FD_206711 | JGI IMG/M metagenome (GOLD analysis project Ga0335078, IMG submission 206711) | Soil microbial communities from Loxahatchee National Wildlife Refuge, Florida, United States - Lox_Sample_3.2 | ecosystem: Environmental > Terrestrial > Soil > Wetlands | place: USA... | reverse complement strand
GCGCGTTGTCGATCGAATCGAAGCTCCGGAACTTCACCTTCGGGTTGTGCTTGCCCAGCACCTTCGTGATCGCCGCCGTCAGCGTCGTCTTGCCGTGATCGATGTGCCCGATCGTCCCGATGTTTACGTGCGGTTTACTGCGATCGAATTTTTCCTTCGCCATTGTGATGTCTCCTGGACTACTTCGTAACCTTGCCCTGAACTCTCGCTACAATCTCTTCCGAAATATTTCTGGGCACTTCCTCGTACTGTCCGAAGTGCATCGTAAAACTGCCGCGGCCCTGCGTGCGGGAGCGCAGCTCCGTCGCATAACCGAACATGTCCGACAGCGGCACCATGGCCTTGATCAGATAAGTCGTCCCGCGAATCTCGGTGCCTTCCAGCCGGCCGCGGCGCGAACTCAGATCGCCATTCACCGCACCCATGTACTCTTCAGGCACCACCACTTCCACGCGCATCACCGGTTCCAGCAGAACCGGCTTCGCCTTGCGGCAGGCTTCCTTCAGACAAATGGAAGCGCAGATCTTGAATGCCATCTCCGACGAATCCACTTCGTGGTACTGGCCATCGAAGACCGCGACCTTGATGTCGACCACCGGATAGCCGGCCAGAATACCGCCTTCGAGCGCCTCGCGAACACCCTTCTCGACGGCCGGAATGAACTCCCTCGGAATGTTGCCGCCGTGAATTTCGTTGAGGAACTCGAATCCGCCGCCAGGGAACGGCTCCACGCGCAGTTTTGTGCGCGCATACTGTCCGCTGCCACCGGTCTGTTTTTTGTGCGTGTAATCGTACTCGGCGATCGACCGAATCGTCTCGCGGTAGGCCACCTGCGGCTTGCCCACGTTGGCGCCGACATTGAACTCGCGCTGCATGCGATCCACGATGATCTCCAGATGCAGCTCGCCCATGCCTGCCAGGATGGTCTGGCCGGTATCGGAGTCGGTCGAAACGCGCAAAGTCGGATCTTCCTGCACGAGCTTCTGAATCGCGACGCCGAGCTTCTCCTGGTCGGCTTTGGTCTTTGGCTCGATGGCGAGCTGAATGACCGGCTCGGGGAACTCGATGGATTCCAGAAGAATCGGCGCCTTTTCGTCGCAGATGGTGTCGCCCGTGACCACATTCTTCAGACCTACGGCAGCGCAGATATCGCCGGCCAGCACTTCGCTGATTTCCTCGCGTTTGTTGGCGTGCATTTTGACCAGACGGCCCACACGTTCCCTGCGCCCGCGAGCCACATTAAAGACGCTTTCGCCCGCGCCGAGCCGGCCCGAGTACACGCGAATGAACGCGAGCTGGCCGACGAACGGGTCGGTCATAATCTTGAACACCAGCGCAGAGAAGGGCGCACTGTCGTTGGTGGCGCGCTCCTCCTCGATTGACTTGTCGTCGATGCGCGTGCCCCGCACCGGCGGGACGTCCACCGGCGACGGCAGATAATCCACCACCGCATCGAGCATGTTCTGTACGCCCTTATTCTTGAAGGCGCTGCCGCAGATCACTGGAAAGATCTTCTGCGCAATCGTGGCCTTGCGGATGCCGGCGACAATCTCTTCGTTGGTAATCGCATCGCCGTGCACGAACTTCTCGAACAGGTGGTCGTCATGCTCGGCGACGGCCTCGATCATCTGCTCGCGATAGGACTTCGCCTTGTCGAGCAGATCCGCGGGGATTTCCACTTCGTCGTACTCGGCGCCGAGCGTTTCGTCGCGCCAGATGATCGCCTTCATGGTCACCAGATCGACAATGCCCTTGAATTGATCCTCGGCGCCGACCGGAATCTGGATGGCCACCGGCCGTGCCTGAAGACGCTCCACAATGGTGTCGATTGAGTGGTAGAAATCCGCGCCGACGCGATCCATCTTATTAATGAAGCAGATGCGCGGAACACCGTATTTGTCGGCCTGGCGCCACACGGTCTCCGATTGAGGCTGGACTCCGGCAACTGCATCGAAAACCGCTACCGCGCCGTCGAGCACGCGCAGGCTGCGCTCAACTTCAGCCGTGAAGTCGACGTGGCCAGGCGTATCGATGATGTTGATGGTAATGTCGCGCCACTCGCAGGTCGTGGCCGCCGATGTAATTGTGATGCCGCGCTCCTGCTCCTGTTCCATCCAGTCCATGATGGCCGTGCCTTCATGAACCTCGCCGATCTTGTGTGTCCGGCCGGTGTAATAGAGAATGCGTTCGGTTGTGGTGGTCTTACCGGCATCGATGTGCGCCATGATGCCGATATTTCGCATTTTCTCGATCGGTACTGTTCGTGCCATAATCAGTGCCTCTCGGTCCACCGCAACGCGGCTTGGGACCCGCCTATTTCCAGCCGCCTCCTACCACCGGTAGTGCGCGAAGGCCCTGTTGGCCTCGGCCATCCGGTGGACATCGTCCTTTTTCTTGATGGCTCCGCCGCGCAGATTCGCGGCATCCAGCAGCTCGTTGGCGAGCTTGTCAGCCATCCCCTTCTCAGGCCGGCTGCGCGCATTGCCAATAATCCAGCGCAGCGCCAGGCTGGTTCGCCGGTTTTGCGAAACCTCCACCGGCACCTGATAGTTCGCCCCGCCGACGCGCCTGGTTTTCACCTCGAGCATCGGCTTGGCGTTCTCCACCGCCTTCTTGAACAGCTTCAGCGGATCGTCCTCGGAGCGCTCCCGGATCTTCTCCATCGACGCGTAGAAGATACCCTGAGCTACGTTCTTCTTGCCCTCCCACATCATGGAATTAACAAACTTCTCCACGAGGGTCGAGTTATACACCGGATCCGGCAGAATCTCTCGAACTTCCGCTCTTCGTCTGCGTGGCATCTGTTTCCGCTACCTCGCCTTACTTCTGCGGCCCTTTCGGCCGCTTCGCACCGTACTTCGAGCGCCCCTGTTTGCGGTCGGCAACCCCGGCCGCGTCCAGCGTGCCGCGCACCACGTGATAGCGAACGCCCGGCAGATCCTTCACGCGGCCGCCGCGAATCAGCACGATAGAGTGCTCCTGCAAATTGTGGCCGACGCCGGGAATGTACGTTGTGACCTCGATGCTATTGGTCAGCCGCACGCGCGCCACCTTGCGAAGCGCTGAATTAGGCTTCTTCGGGGTAGTGGTGTACACGCGGGTGCACACGCCGCGCTTTTGCGGGCAGGCCTGCAAGGCCGGACTCGCCGTCTTGTAGTTGGTGGGCCGGCGGCCTTTTCGCACCAGTTGGTTAAACGTCGGCACAGAATTCCTCTCTACGCATGTTCCGCTCGCCCCCTTTCGCACGGCGCAACAGGGCGCGCAAAACGCACCGCACGAAGGTTGCTTTGTTGTATTAGCCCGGGAAGCGTGTTACCGAGTGCCGCTCCCCTTCCTTGCGAGGGACTTACCCTGGACAAGCCCTTGCGCCGACGCGATGATTCGCACGAAGCAGCGGGGCCGGCCCCCGGCCGGACTGCCGAAATCACTGCAGGATAACTAAATCCTTATCGGACAGTGGTAGCACGGGAGCAGATAGCTCTACTCGCTGAACCTTCTCATCATAGAAGAAGGATCGAACGTTGTCAAACAGGGTACCAGTGGGTCCATCCGGATGGTATCCTGATCTCGACGTGACCAAGGTCCAGCTTGAATACCCGTTGGTGCGGTCCCTGGGGGATTCCGACTCGCAGGCCATCGCTGACGTCCACAGTTCCTACGGCATTATGCGCGTGCGGCCTGCGGCCAGCCTCGACCAGGTTACGGTGGAGTACGATGCTTCCCGTTTGAGCGAAAAGGACCTCGAAAACGTCCTGCAGCGCTTCGGCATCCCCGTCCGGCGCCGGTTCAGCGTTTGACAGGCCTAATCTCCGCGGCGTATCTGCCGATAATCTCAAAAGAGATGCCCTCTCTGCGCCATCATAATGACGTGGATGCGGAAACTGTGCTCGCACAGTTCAACCGCCTGATCCAGGAGTTGCTCCGCGGCAACGTGAGCCGTAACACCTTCCGCCAGTGGGAGATCGATATCCTTCTGGACATCGAGTTGTGTGACATTCGCGATTCTAACCGCCGCGAAACGCTGCGGCGCTATCAGCGCGCGGTGCAACGGCAGATGGACAAGGGGGCCCCTACCCCGATGAAGCTCTCCGAATATCTCGAATCGCTCCGCGTTCGGCGTCGCGAGCGAGAATCGGCCACCGCCTGATATCCGCCTGCGTTATCCTGAACCAGGGAGAGAACGAATCCAATGGGTTGTGGATGTGGCGCGCCTGGCCCCGGCGCGAAGACCGAGCCGGGAAAGCACGTCGTGTTTTGTGCAAAGTTCCAGCGGGAGATGCCGGGTCTCGATGAGGTTCCATTTGAAGGCCATCCTCTCGGCCAGCGTATTTACGATAACGTGTCGAAGGAAGCCTGGCGGCTGTGGGTGGAGCAGATGAAGATGATCATGAATGAGTACCGCCTGAACCTGGGAACCCAGGAAGCGCAGGAGTTCCTGATCAAGCAGATGGAAGAGTATTTCTTCGGAGAAGGCGCGGCCTTTCCGCCGGGATACGTCCCGCCCGCACACGGTCACGCACATTGATCCCCGGCCGGGAATCGACGGCGGCTGCCGGTGGAAAAGGAGCCGCATCTGGTCCCCGGCAGGAGACCCGCCAGATTAGTCTTCGAATTGCCGTCGGCGTTGTGACGGCATTCGCACTACTGCTCCTGGCACAGAAGATCCTGATCGTCCTGTGGGACCCGGTTTTCACCGGCGACGCGGGAATCCGTATGGATACCGCCTTCCGTCCCATCTTCCTGCTGGGCAACCGGATGTGGCTTCCTTACCTGCAACTTCACATCTGGATCTTCTACCTGCTGAAGATGCCTTACCGCTTCTATAACCTCATCCCGTGCTTCTATTTCTTCGTGGCGGTGCTTTCACTGGGACTACTCAGCCTGCGTCAGTTGGGCAGGACGTGGCCAGGCATTCTCTTCACGCTGGCGCTCATACTCGGCTTCGCCCAGCAGCAACTCGCGAGCCGGATGTCTACGACCCTGTATCAGGAGATCCTGGGTGCGGCGTTTCTCTATCTCCTTCTCGATCTGGGGGCGCTTCAACTCAGGAAGAGTCGGATTCTCCTTGCGCTCGGCATCCTTGCGTTGCTGACGCGCGACACCTTCCAGTTCTATCTGCTTTCACTGACGTTGCTGAACTGGAAAACCATCGTCCGCGATGGCGATTATCGGCGGTCGTTTCTCCTACTCTGGGCGGTACCGGCGGGATGGCTGCTCTCAATCCCTTTCCTTCACCTTTGGCATGATGGCCGGTTCCCAAGGTCGTTGGTCGAATGGCCGCTGATGATCAATAAGGATGATCCCCCCGTCTCGCTTCTTTCGCTCAGCCTCTCAAGCCTCTGGACCGGTCTTATGTTTTCGCGCGCGGCGATTCTGGCTCTGCTCGTCGTTTTATCCGGGCTCGCGATCAGGTGGGGCTCCAAAAGGGCGGCGCCACTCCCCGAGAACGGTGCAGGCGAATTCTCGCGGCGCTTTACGCCATTCAGTCTGCTCTCGCTGGGAATGATTTACTGCGCGATCATCCTCTTCAACCCGACAAGGGCGACGTTCGGGAACTCCCGGATGGCCTTTCCTCTGCTGGAGCACCTGTTCGTCTGGGCATTGCTGGCGTTGGCGGCAAGTTACTCATGCCGCACTGCCCAACGCTGCACAGCGAGGATTCTGGTCATAGTGGGCCTGGTGCTCTCGCTGAATCCCACAGCCCGTGCCTGGATACCGCGGCACAACGAGGTAACAACGAAAGTCTACCCGGATCTCGAGCGGCTGCTGCACGAAGTATCACCGAACGCAACGCCGGTGGTTTGCTTTGGTCCCGATACAATCTACGACCTGTACGCCCGTTTCGTCGCGCCCACATTATATGCGCAACGCCGGTATCTGCCCGAGGTGCCGCGAATCCCGGGATACTGCACGGTATGGATATCGCGGCCGGAGGCTGTGCCGCCCGACATCGGCCAGTTTTTGAAGGCGCGGGAGTACAAGCTTGGCAAGGTCGCGTACGAGGTCTACCGCGAGAGATAGATCCGCGTGCGCCCAACGGCAACCGTTTCCGAGTTCGCACTGAGCGGAGTGTCTATTGCTTTACGGCTCCCTCAGGCTCGGGCGCGGGAGGAAGCGGAGCGGTTTGATCGCGCATCGTTCTGATGCGAACGTGCGATTCCTGAATGGCCGCTAGTTGACGCTCGACGATTCCCCGCAACTCGGGCTGAAGAATCATCGCCAACGCGGCGCGGTAGGTTCTGAGGGATTCATCCTCACCACGCTCAGCCTCAACAAGCACGGCATGAGCCTTGTTGGCGAGCACGGCTCCCTTTAAGGCGATCCACACGCCGCGCAGCGTGCCCGCCGTTCCCAGCGGATTGGGCGGCTCAAAACCCACGTCGCGGACCGCCTTCTGAATCTCCGCGGCGAAGCCGGCGCGCTGGCTGGAAAGCTCAACGAACATCCGTTTGAGCGTGGTTTCGGGTACCGCATCAGCGGCAGCGCGGAAACCCTGCTCTGCATCGCGGTTGACGGTAATCAGATCCTGAGCTGCGGCCGAGAAATCGTGCAGTGCTTCAGCCATATTTGCTCCTGCCTGTTGGACTACGACGAGCGTAACGTGTTTTGGCGAAGAGACTGCGACAGAGGAATCGCACGGATACAACTACCGCCGCGGCGAAGGTGACGACAACACCATTCATCCGCTGCGAAGCCTGTGCCGCCTTGAACGGCACAGGCTTTGGCTTTCCGGGAGAGCCGGTCTACTTCGGGCAGCCTTTGGCTTTGATCTGGTCGGCCGGAGCGTCTTTCAATCCGGTGAGACCAGCAGGCATTTGTGCCCCGCCCGGCACGAACCAAACCTCGACTCGGCGGAACTGTGCCCGCTGGTCGGAGGCCTTGATCGCCTGTCCGGCTTTCTCCTTCACGTTGGTCGATTCGCCGCAGAGTGAAGGACGTGGCGTGGATGTTTGGTCGGTGCCCACCCAGTTCACCTTCACCCGGCTCAGCTCCAGTTGCGGGCAGATGCCCGTTCCGGCGCTCAGCACGGCGGCGGAGTTGATAACGCGCACCTCATCCAGCTTCGCAGCGGCCTTGCCCTTTTCAGCGGTGTCGCGATGGCCAATCAGGATGACCATGGCGTTGGGATCGTCACGCAGCATCGGCGTCAGCTCTTCCAGCAGCAGGCGCTTGCCGCAGTTATTCACCCGGGCGCTGTCGAACGGGAAGACCAGATCGTCCAGACGACGGGCTTCGGGATTGAGGGTGACCGTCACATCGGCTGTGGCGCTCCCGGTCCCACCCTTCTGATCGGTCGCCGTTGCCGTCAGGTGCACCATTTTGGTTTGCGCCTTCGAGCGATTGCTCATGTCGAATTGAACGCCGGTGGAATCATAGGTGGTGCCGCTGATCGATCCCTCGCTGGCCGAATAGGAAAGCGAGGTCGAGCCGCCGCACTCCGATCCATTTGCGCTCGCGTTCAGTTCCGCCTTGCCGCCGAGAGTGATCGTGGACGGCGAGACACTGAACTGAACTGTTGGAGCATGGTAGTCCTTGATGCGAACCGAGACCGGATCGGACGTGGCCGATGCGTCGCCCACGGTGACCTTCACGGTGACGCTCTTTGTGCCCGACGCTCCGGCTGTCGGCAAACTGAAGGTGGTTCCGGTGGCGCCGTCCACCGGCTGACCGTCCACCATCCACTGGTAGCTGGCTGTCTTGTCCGCTGCCCATCCGCTGGCGCTGACGCTGAGACGCTCGTCTTCACCAGGGCAAACATCATGCGCACCCTCAATACCTCCGACGGCGATCTTTGCCGGCGGCGGCGGTGGAGGCGGCGGAGCCGGGGCAGGTGGAGGGGGCGGGGCGTGATGGCGGAATCCGAAGTCGATTCCCGCACTCAGTTGCACGCCCCACTCGCGTCCTCCGGATGGGATATAGAGATCCCCCGCATTCGTGCCGAATGTGGGCAACCCGAAGTGCGGAGTCCGGCTCAGCAGACCGCGCGCGTCGAAACGAACGCCGACGTTATCGGTGACCTTGTACTTAAAGCCCGCTCCGTAAATCAGCGCCGGTGAGTTCTTCTCTTCAAACGGCTTCGGCGCGGACGGCACGTACCAAACGTAGGCCGGTCCGACGGTGACAAACGGGCGGAACTTCTGGTCGCGAGGCAGGAAGTAAATCATGGGGTCCAGAGCAACCTGGTAATTCCGCTCGCTGACACCGCTGTAAGAGTTGCCGCCGTAAGGAAGCAGTTCGAGCTGATTGAAGCCGGCGGTAAAGCTCTCTTCCAATCCGAAGTAGTTGGTGAAGTCTTCGTCAAACCGAAAGCCCACGAGCGCCGAATCGTCGAACTTATGGATACCACTGTCGCGGAACCACTGACTCCCCGCAAAGAGACCGACAGAGAAATCCGTGGAATCGTCGGAACTGGACGCCTTGCTCTGCGGAAACGCTGGAACAGCCATCGCCAGGCCGGCGACTAAAGCAATCATGCTGCTCCCGCGCGGGAATCTCGCGAAACACCATCTGTTTTTCATTAATTCTCTCTCCTCTTTAGATGCTCTGCAGCTAACGGCCGCCGGTAACGCTTGTCACAGTCGCGTTTCGTTCAATGCTGCAATACATGACCCCACGACGTGACTGGAGCGCAAAGAGCCGCTCCGGCGCCGCAGAAAGAACCAACAGGGTGGACGGCCAGGACCCATGACGTTCTCCAGCGTCAACAGGTTGCCAGTGTACACCGCCATCGGCGGAAGATACAATTCCGCCGTATTGTGAAGCGAAAACAAGCCCGCGTTCGGTTGGATGAAAGACGACGAAACTGACCGTTCCGCGGTCCAGCGGACCGCTCACTGGAACCCAGGATACACAATGGTCCGCAGACCGATACAGACCCCGCGAAGTAGCGGCCAGCGCGACGCCGCTGCCAAACGGATCCACCGCGAGGGCGTACCACTCCGCACTGTCGGGAAGCGGACCACAGGGTTTCCAGTTAAGGCCAGTATCCTCGCTGACGAAGGCGCCCGATGACGTTCCGGCAGCAATTGCGTTATCGCCCGAGCGCTGCAGAAAGCTAACACGGCTGTCGCCGCCGCCCAGCGGCACGGGTTTCCATAATCCTCGCGCCAAGCGCAGGAACATTCCGTTGGCGGTACCCGCCAGAACGCTGTCCGGGGTGAGGGCCATCAGGACGGTAATGCGGCCCGCTCCACGTGGGCCCGGGATCTCAAGCCAACGTTCACCGCTGCTCGATTTCCACAGACTTCGGTAGCCGGCCGCGTAGAGAATGTCCGGATGATTCGGGGGCACGGTCAGGGCCAGGATGTTGCCGGTGATTCCCTTCCCGGAAATCGGCCGCCAGCCGGCGCCGAGATTGTCGCTGCGCCACAGACCGGCGGCGCCAGGCTCGTAAACACTTGATGCATATAGGATTTTGCCAGCGCCCGCCAGCGCCGTAAAACTATGGTTGACGAATCCGAGATCCGATTCGTGCACCGTCCTGCCTTCGTCGCTGCTCACCAACACGCCAGCGCTCGTGGACGCAAACAGGATACGGCCATCATGAACCGGATCGTAGGCCAGCGACTTGATCTGCTGCGTGCTCACCTTCACCCACGATGCGCCGTCGTTCTCCGATCGGACGAGGCCGGCGCTGGTCCCGGCGAACAGCACGCCCGCGTGACGGGGATCGAGCGATACGAAGTAAGTTCGAAACGCGCCCAGCGGAGTGGGCAGTCGAGTCCACAGAACGCCCTCATTGGTGCTGCGATAGACGCCGCTGCATGCGCTGGCGAAAACACGCTCTGGATGAGCGGGATCCACGTGGATACTGAAGACATCGGAATCGTCATGCATGCCGCCATGAATGGATTCCCATGTCGCTCCGCCGTCGGTGGTTCGCCAGGGCAGGTGTAGAGTTCCAGCGTAGAGGATGTTGCCGTCGGTCGGGTGAAACGCGAGTGAAACCACGGGTTGCAGCTCGGCGTTGCTTGCAGGAGAAATCCGCCTCCACGAGGCGCCGGCGTCACGAGTAAGGTAGACGCCATCTCCGGCGCCTGCGGCGATGACATCGGGATTTGCCGGCAATATCGTCAGCGACCAGATGGCTTTGCCTTTCGTGCCGGGCAGTCGTTCCCAGGTCACCCCGGCGTCGGTCGTCTTGTACACGCCACTGCTCCAGGCATTTTCGCCTTCAAGACCGGCATACCAGGTACCACGCGAACGCGGGTCCAGCTCCAGCGCGTGCAGTATTCCCGCCTGCTCGCCCGGAAAGTGCTGGGGAGTCCAGGTCGCCGCACCGTTTGTGGAAACGAAGAACATTGCGTTACGCGTGGCCGCGACTACAAGATCCGGGTCCTGGTGGGCAATGCGGACCAGCTCAGCAGCCCCGCCCCACGGACCCGTGGTGTGCCATTGAGCGAACACGCCCACTGCCGGAAGGAAAGCCAACACACCCCAGCGCAACCAGATCAGCAACTTGTTTCTCAGTTTGCCACACTCACGCAGTACAACTCCTGTAGGACGCCATGCAAACACAACTCATTACGTGGATTACAGGATGTTAATGGTGCCCGAGGCGAGACGCTTTTCAGAACCAGGGGCTACGGCTCTCGCCGGGCAGCTTTCTTGCTCCCGGGGATGAACGCCATTGCCGGGAGGCTCGTCTTATGATTCAGCATGCCAACAAGGCACAGGTATCTTCTTCTGGCGATCGCCCTGGTTACGGCGGCTCTGCCTCTGCCTGCCGAAAAGAAACTGCAGGTCAAAATGCCCCATCCCGCCATCCTGGGCGAGGGGCTGGCGGGTGCACGCGTGGTTCTCGGCGAGGTGACGGGGCGCTGTTCGAAGGAGTTTTCCGCGCTGCTGCGCCAGGATTTGCTCGCCCACAACATTCAGATCGAGGACTCCGCGTCAAGAGAGGGCTCCCCCGAAATGGTGATCTCAGTTGACATCACAAAATGTGAGGCCCTGCCCCAGGAACCGATGCTCGGATCGGGAATCCCGGCGCCACATATTGCGCGAACCCAGGGGCGCTTCGAAGCAACTGTCCACGTCCGCGACGCCACCAGCGGTGACGACCTGGTGGCGCTGCCGGTCACTGCAAATCCCGCAAAGGAGAATTCGGCGCAGACCACGATGCCCGAATACCCCGCGCCATCGGACGTCATCGAAATTGCGCGCCTCCAGGCACTCGGTCAGACCCGTCACTTGTACGAAGCCTGGTCGGACAATCAGGAGATCTCATTTCTGGACGACAAGGACTGCAATCTCCGGCAGGAATTCGAGCTGTTCAAATCGGGCAGCTACAAAGCGCTTCTGCCGGCGGCGAAGGCGAATGCCGAATCCTGCGCCAGTGCCAAGAGTGCTCCTGCCGCCTGGTACGACCTGGGCATCGCATACATGGTGGTGCAGAACTACAACGGCGCGCTCGCAGCCTTTGAGAAGACCGGAAAACTCCATGACAGCCGCATGGTAACGGACGCCATCGCGGAATGCCGCACCAACAAGGAGCTTGCCCAGGCGCTTTCCCGGCACATCGTCGCGTGGGTGAAGGAGGCGCCGGCCAAGGCAGGCAAGGAGATACAGAACGGAATCCTCTTCACTAACGATCTGGTGATTCGACTTGTGCAGGGCAACGTGGCCGACGACGAGATTCTGAAGATGATTGCCACTCAGCCCACGAGGTTCTCTCTTTCGAACGACGATATTGCCAGGCTGAGGCAGTCCGGGGTACCGGACTCAATCGTCGCGGCGATGCAAACCCGACAGTAGCCGCAGAAAATCGCAACAGGTGTGGCGATCCCCAACAATCCTTCGAGGTTATTGAAACGGATTGACATACAAGCCACGACAAGGGACCCCTGTTGCGATTCGCAACGCCGTTGACGGACAGATGTATATGAAAACAAGAGCCTTAACGATGGCGATGCACATGCCATTTGGTGATTGAGGAAAACACCATGACTGTCATACTCGTTCTGCTCACCTTCCTGGCCTTCGCGGTAGTCGATTACGCCCTGAACAGGGGCAAATTCCCGCGCCGGGTGGTTGAAAAACCCCACAATCTGATTCCGGAGACGGCGCGAAGGCCAATTCCCGAGCCCAACGTCAGCTTTGTCGACGGCTTCGCGGTTCCGGATCGGATGCGCTACCACCCCGGTCACGCCTGGTGCCTGACGGAGCGGAAGGGTGTCGAACGCGTCGGCGCCGACGACTTTGCCGCCCGCCTTGCCGGCCAAATCGATTCCATCGAGCTGCCACGGCCTGGTCAGTGGGTTCGCCAGGGACAAAAAGCCTGGTCGTTTACACGGAACGGCGAGAAGACCGAAATGGCCGCACCCATCGAGGGAGAGGTGTTGAAAATAAACGATGAAGTCCTGCGGGATCCGTCGCTTCTGCGCCGCGACCCCTATGGCGCTGGATGGCTCATGACCCTCGAGGTCCCTGATCCTGAGAACACAGCGCGCAATCTGATTCCAAAGGGAATGGTGTCCGCCTGGATGCGCAACGCCGTGGAGGCTCTCTATGCCCGCCAGCCCCAGCTCGCCGGAGTGACGGCCGCCGACGGCGGTCAGCCAGTGGATGATCTCTCTGCGAGTCTGTCCCAGGAGGCGTGGAGCGACCTCACGCGCGAGTTCTTCCTCACGCGCTGAACACACTCGGCGAGTGAATTGCTGGTCTGCATGTTAAACCAGTGAGCAGATCCATCCTCTATGACAGCACTATGTGTATTGGCTGCAGGGCGTGCGAACAGGGGTGCGCCCAGCGCTGGAACCTCGTCTGGAATGAAACGGTAGGGGCCGAGGAACGGCTATCGGCCCACAAACTCACCACCATCACCACGCATGATGGGCGCTACAGCCGCCGCCTGTGCATGCATTGCGAAATCCCCACATGCGTTTCCGTCTGTCCGGTCGGCGCTCTCCAGAAGACCCTGGAAGGGCCGGTAGTCTATGACGCCAGCAAATGTATGGGTTGCCGCTATTGCATGACAGCGTGCCCGTTTCAGGTGCCGGTATACGAATGGAGCGCTCGCGTCCCACGTGTGCGCAAGTGTGACATGTGCCGTGACCGGCAGCTTGCCGGAAAACCAACGGCCTGCGCCGAGGCCTGCCCCACGGGGGCAACCGCATGCGGCGACCGCGACTCCATGATCGCCGAAGCGCAAAAGCGAATCGCCGACCATCCCGGCGACTACTACCCGCGCATCTACGGAGTTCGTGAAGCGGGCGGCACCTCGGTGCTAATGCTGTCCGCCGTGCCGTTCGAACAGCTTGGCCTGCGTACCGATCTGCCCACACAACCGTTGCCAAGTCTGACCTGGGCCGCCCTATCTCACGTCCCCGACGTAGTGACGGTGGGATCCGTGTTGCTGGGAGGCGTGTGGTGGATAACACACCGCCGCGAAGAGGTGGCGCGCGAGGAACGCCGGTCGAAGGAACCCGAGTCATGAGTGAAGGTGTCCTGACACTCCCGCGGCTTGTGGGCCGCATTCGTTCCGTCGCGTGGTACTTCTGGCGGTTTGTATTCGCGGCACTGATGTTGGCGGGGACCTGTGCCACCTGGCTGCGCATCACGAGGGGACTAGGCGGCGTCACGAACCTGAGCGATCGCTTCCCATGGGGGATATGGGTAGGGTTCGACGTACTTTGCGGCGTTGGTCTGGCTGCCGGCGGATTCACCCTGGTGGCCGCTGTTCACATCTTCAACATCAGACGATACGAGCCGATCGTCCGGCCCGCGGTGCTCACCGCATTCCTGGGATATCTGCTGGTGGTGCTCGCGCTATTGTTCGACCTGGGCAGGCCGTGGAACATCTGGCACCCACTGATCATGTGGAATCCGCATTCGGTGATGTTTGAGGTGGCCTGGTGCGTGACACTGTATTCCACGGTTCTTTCTCTCGAGTTCATCCCTGCGGTGCTGGAGAAGCTCCAGTGGCAGCGTACGCTCGCATGGCTGCGAGTGATCTCGGTGCCGCTGGTGATCGCTGGAGTTATTCTCTCAACTCTGCACCAATCGTCGCTGGGGAGCCTGTTTCTCATTGTTCCGAACAAGCTTTATCCGCTGTGGTACTCCCCCATGCTGCCAGTGATGTTCTTCTTCTCGGCGGTGTGTGCCGGACTGGCGATGACGATCTTCGAATCGTTTCACAGCAGCCGCGCTTTCGGACGGCAGCTCGAGATGCCTCTTCTGAACGGTATGGCACGGCTGCTGGCAGTTCTTCTGACGGTGTTCCTGACGATCCGTTTTCTGGATCTTCTGCACCGCGAGGTGCTGGGATTACTCGTGGTCAATCGAACGGAGACCTGGCTGTTTTGGCTCGAGTGCGCACTCATGATGGTACCCGCCTCGCTTTTGTTCAGCCGACATGTGCGCCACAATCCGTTAGCGCTCTATCTGATGTCCCTGATGGTGCTCTTCGGGTTCATTGCCAACCGTCTGAATGTGAGCATCACGGGGATGGAGGCGGCCTCGGGAGTGCATTATGTTCCCCGCTGGAGCGAAGTGGCCATAACGCTGGCGATTTGCGCGCTCGGTTTTGCGGTGTTTCGCTGGGCGGTCCTGAATCTGCCGGTCTTCGAGGCAAAGGAGGTCCAGGGCCACGAGTCCTGAAGCATGCGCCTGAGCCTCGCGCGCAAACTCACGCTCAGCCTTGTGGCCGGAGCGGCGGCGATATTCACCGCCTTCGGCTACCTCAACCTTCGCCTGCAACGGCGCCATCTGGAAGAGACCGCTCTCGACAGTGCTGACCGCATAGGCGACATCATCCAGCGCAGCACGCGATATCAGATGCTGCACAACGATCGGGAGGCTCTGTTTCAGACGATCCGTGAAATCGGCAGCGAGCCCGGGATCCAACGGATCCGCATTTTTAATAACGAGGGGCGGATTAGCTTCTCCACGGACGCGGCAGAGACAGGACACGTGGTGGACAAGGCGGCCGAGGCATGCTATGGGTGCCATCAGCAGGGCAAACCGCTCGCCCAGATCGGGCGGAAGGACACGGCGCGCATTTTCCAGGTGGCCGGCACGCGCGTACTGGGCGTGATCCGCCCCATCAACAACGAGCCCTCCTGCTGGAACTCCGATTGTCACTTTCACTCACCGGAGCAACGCGTGCTGGGTGTCATCGACACACATCTCTCACTGGCCCGGGTAGACGCGCGCATGGCGCAGCATCTGGCACAACTCACCGAGGCGACGGCTCTGGCGCTCGCTCTGGTATGCGGCATCAGCATGGTGTTCGTGTGGCGGCTGGTATCGAGTCCGCTGCGGGAACTGGTGGAAGGAATGCGGCGAATCGGCAAGGGAAAGCTTGACCAGCGCGTGGAAGTTCGTTCCCGGGATGAACTGGGCGAGGTGGCGGAGGCCTTTAATCGCATGGCCGGGGCGCTCGCCGCCGCCAATGAAGAGGTTACTGCCTGGACGCGCACGCTGGAGCAGCGCGTGGACGAGAAGGCGCACGAACTGGAGCGCGCCCACCGGTTCATGGCCACGAGCGAGCGTCTGGCTTCACTCGGACGTCTTGCCGCCACAGTGGCCCATGAAGTGAACAATCCATTGTTCGGGATTCTCACTTACGCGCGGCTCACGCGAAAGGACGTCGAGCGCGCCGAACCAGCGCCCGCGAATAAGGCGCGCATGGTGGAGCAGCT
>Ga0335078_10008067_pt1 | contig 15642 bp, 15 predicted proteins | sample Lox_Sample_32_FD_206711 | JGI IMG/M metagenome (GOLD analysis project Ga0335078, IMG submission 206711) | Soil microbial communities from Loxahatchee National Wildlife Refuge, Florida, United States - Lox_Sample_3.2 | ecosystem: Environmental > Terrestrial > Soil > Wetlands | place: USA... | reverse complement strand
CGACGGGGAACGCGGGATCGCCACGCACGGTCCGGGAGAGTTCACCGGCGAAATCAACATGATCTCCGGTCAAAGGTCGCTGGTGACGGGACGCGTCACCGAACCCGGCGTGTTCCTCGAGCTCGACGCGGCCGCGCTCCGCAACCTGGTGGCCAGGGACGCCGAGCTGAGCGAGCTGCTGCTGCGCGCTTTCATTCTGCGCCGGCTCGAGTTGATCCGGCACGGTTACGGCAATGCGATCCTGCTGGGGTCGCGCCATTCGGCCAAAACACTCGAACTGCGCGAATTCCTGACCCGCAATGGATACCCTTACACCTACGTCGATCTCGATACCGACAAAGCGTCCCAGGAGTTGCTGGACCGCTTCAACGTGAACCCGTCCGAGGTCCCGGTGGTGATCTGCCGCGGACGCAACGTGATGCGCAGTCCTTCTATTCAGGAGCTCTCCAACTGTCTCGGGCTGAACGCGGTGATCGACGGCGCGCAGGTGCACGATGTGGTGATTCTGGGCGCGGGTCCCGCTGGCCTGGCTGCGGCCGTGTACGCGGCGTCGGAGGGGCTGGACGTTCTGGTGATCGAAACGCACGCGCCCGGCGGCCAGGCGGGATCGAGCTCCAAGATCGAAAACTATCTCGGATTTCCCACGGGAGTCTCGGGTCAGGAACTGGCCGCGCGTGCACTTACCCAGGCGCAGAAGTTCGGCGCGAAGATGATGATCGCGCGCAAAGTGGTGCGGCTCGACTGCGACCGCCGCCCGTATCATGTATTGCTCGACAGCGGCGACGCGGTCGCGACGCGCGCCATCGTGATCGCGACCGGCGCGCAGTACAACAAGCCCGCGCTTCCGGATCTTGAAAAATTCGAAGGCGAAGGCGTGTACTATGGCGCGACCTTTATCGAATCCCAGCTTTGCGAGGGCGAAGAGGTCGCAGTCGTGGGAGGCGGAAATTCCGCGGGCCAGGCTGCCGTGTTCCTGTCCGAAACCGCGCGCAAGGCTCACGTGCTGGTACGTTCGGGCGAGCTTTCGAGCACGATGTCGCGCTACCTGATCCAGCGCCTCACCGAAAATCCGCACATTGAGCTGCACTTCCACACCGAGGTCGTGCGCCTCGAAGGCGACGGCCATCTGGAGCGCGTGGCCTGGCGCGATCGCAAGACCGGCGAGGTCTCGACGCACCCGGTCTCGAACCTGTTCATCATGACCGGGGCGTCGCCGCAGACCGAATGGCTGCGCGGCTGCCTCGCGCTCGACTCGAAGGGTTTCATCCTCACCGGCCGCGACCTGGACGATTCGGGAGGCAACGCACAACGGCCGCAGACGCGGCGTCCGCAGATGCTCGAAACCAGCCTGCCCGGAGTCTTCGCCGTCGGCGACGTGCGCTCGGGCAACGTGAAGCGCGTGGCATCCGCGGTGGGCGAGGGCGCCATCAGCATCCACCTGGTGCATCGCGCGCTGGCCGAAGCCTAGAGGGCATCTTCGCGTTTCCATAGACCGTCGGTCCGGCGATCGTTCGAGACTTGCGGCAGGCCGCGGCTCGCTGCGCGAACGCGCGACCTGAAGGTCGCGCCTCAACTGCCGGCTACTTGGAGGCGTGGCCTTCAGGCCACGCGTTGTGGTCTCCACGAAGTCCCGATCTACACGATCAGCATGCAGTCGCCGTAGGAAAAAAAGCGGTATTTCCGCTCCACCGCGTGCCGGTATGCGGCGAGCGTCAGCTCGCATCCGGCGAAGGCGCACACCAGCATCAGCAGGCTCGATCGAGGCAGGTGAAAATTGGTGAGCAGGGCGCCGGTGCGCCGGAACTGGAAGCCGGGACAAATGAATAGATCCGTTTCACCGCGCTCCGCGCCGTTCTCGATCGCGCGGACACTGGTGGTTCCGACAGCGATCACGCGCCGCGCCGCATCCATCGCTCGAATCGTCTCCGGAGGAACGGTGAAAGATTCCGCGTGCAGCTTCACGCGCTCGATCGTTTCGGCGTGCAGCGGCTGAAAAGTGCCCAATCCGACGTGTAACGTCACGCGCGCGATCGCGGCGCCCGCCGCGCGGCATTGCTCCAGGATCTCCGGCGTGAAATGCAGCCCCGCGGTGGGCGCGGCCACCGATCCGCGCTCGCGCGCAAACACGGTCTGATAGCGTTCGCGGTCGGCCGGCGTGTCCGGACGGCGGATGTAGGGCGGCAGCGGAACGTGGCCGGCGCGATCGAGCACTTCAAACACATCGCCCGCCGCGCGCAGGCGAACGATGCGCTCTCCGAACTCGCCGCGCCCCAGAATTTCGGCCGACAATTCATCGGAAATGCGCACGCGCTCGCCCGTCCGCATTTTGCGCCCCGGGTGCACCAGCGCTTCCCAGGTGAGCCCGTCGGCCGAAATCTGCCTGGTCAAAAAGATCTGCACCCGCCCGCCCGTTCCCTGCTCGCGCGTTCCGTAGAGTCGCGAGGGGAACACGCGCGAATCGTTCAGCACGATGCAATCGCCCGCGCCGACGAACGACGGAAATTCGCGGAACATGCGGTCGTCCCATCTCCCCGCGCGCCGGTCGAGCACCAACATGCGCGCGCCCGCGCGATCCGCGAGCGGTTCCTGGGCGATCAGCTCCTCCGGCAGGGCATAATCGAAATCGGAGAGCAGCAAGTTCCATTATGCGAATTCTGGGTATCGAATCGTCGTGCGACGAAACCGCCGCCGCGGTGGTCGAGGACGGCTCGCGGATTCTATCGAGCATCGTCTCCTCGCAGATGTCCACGCATTCCAAATACGGCGGCGTGGTTCCCGAGCTCGCCTCGCGCGAGCACCTGCGCGCGATCGTCCCCGTCGTACGGCTTGCGCTCGAACAATCCGCGACGCGCCTTGAAGAATTGTCGGCGATCGCCGTGACGCAAGGGCCGGGACTGGTCGGCTCGCTTCTGGTGGGCATGACTTACGCGAAATCGCTCGCGCTGGTGGAACAAATTCCGCTGATCGCGGTGAATCATATTGAAGGACACATTCATGCGGTGGTCAGCCAAAGCGCGGTCGAATTTCCCGCGCTCGCGCTGGTGGTGAGTGGCGGCCACACGCATCTTTTTGAAGTTCGCGAGGGATTTCGCTACCGCCTTCTGGGAAAAACACGCGACGACGCCGCGGGCGAAGCGTTCGACAAGGTCGCCAAGCTGCTCGGCTTCGGTTATCCCGGCGGCCCGGTGATCGATAGCCTCGCGCCGCGCGGCGACCTTCACGCGGTGCGCTTCACGCTGGCGAAGATGAAGGGCAACGCGCTCGATTTCAGCTTCAGCGGGATCAAGACCGCCGTGCTGCGCTGGGTGGAAGCGCGCGACATGCGCGAGGAAATCGCACACCGGCGCGCGCTGCTCGCCGAGAATCACGCGCCGTCGGTTGAAGAGTGGCTCAGCGTGACGCCGCAAGCCACGCTCGATCTGCTCGCCTCATTTCAGCACACCGTGATCGAAGAACTGTTGAATCGCGCGGTGAAATCGGCTGAGGAGATCGGAGCGCGCAGCCTGATCGTTTCGGGAGGAGTCGCGTGCAACTCCGGCCTGCGCGCCGAGGCGCTGGCGAATCATCTCCCCTATCCTGTGTTTTTCCCCGCACCCGCGCTCTCGACCGACAACGCCGCGATGATCGCCGCCGCGGCTTTTCCCAAACTCGCGCGCCTCGAGTTCGCCGGCTTCGACCTCCGCGCGCAAGCCAATCTTCCGCTGGCGTGATCGATCGGCGCGCGGCCTACAATGTAAGCATGAACGTCACGCGACGCGATGTTGCCCTGCTGGTCGCCGCTGCCGCGGTTCCGGGACCCGCCGCGCCGCAAGCGGCCGCAGACGAAGAAACCCGGTCCGCGCAGGAAGCGCTCGCCAACAACGCCCGCCAGATCGACAAAATCGATCTGCCCATGGCCACCGAGCCCGCGTTCCAGTTCAAGGCCTGACATGGCGAATAAAGTTCCCGATGACGTCTACTTCGCGAGCATCAGCGAGCTAACCGCCAGACTGCGCGCCAAGGAATTTTCCGCGGTCGAGCTCACGCGCGCCTTTTGCGATCGACTGGAAAAGATCGGGCCGCAGTACAACGCGCTGGCGCTGAGCCTGCGCAAAGACGCGCTTCGCAAGGCCAAGGACGCCGACGACGAGATCAAGCGCGAGCGCTATCGCCCTCTGCAAGGAATTCCTTACGGCGCCAAGGACCTGCTCGCGGTCGCCAATCGCCCGACTACCTGGGGCGCCAAGCCCTACGCCGACCAGGTTTTCGAGGAAAGCGCCGCGGTGATTCAGAAGCTCGAGAAAGGCGGTGCGATTCTCATCGGCAAGCTGGCCATGGTCGAGCTTGCCGGCGGCGGAGGATATCGTTATCCCTCCGCGTCGCTCACCGGCCCGGGATTGAATCCGTGGGATCGCACGCGCTGGAGCGGCGGATCGTCGAGCGGCTCCGGCATCGCGACCGCGGCCGGGCTGGTGACCTTCTCCCTGGGCTCGGAAACCTCGGGATCGATCCTCACGCCGAGCGCATTCTGCGGCGTCACCGGCCTGCGCCCCACCTACGGCCTGGTGAGCCGCCGCGGAGCGATGGCGCTCTCCTGGACGCTCGATAAAATCGGCCCGCTGTGCCGCTCCGCCGAGGATTGCGGCCTGGTGCTGCACGTGATCGCCGGCGGCGACAGCTCCGATCCCGGTTCGGCCGGCAAGAGCTTCAGCTACTTTCCGCAGTTCGCGCGCAAGCCACAGGAACTGACCGTCGGCTACGCGCCCGTCGATTTCGAGGAATACGCCATCGAATCCGCGCGCCCGGATTTCAAATCCGCGCTGGACGCGGTGAAATCCACGGGCGTGAAGATGAAACAGATCGAGCTTCCCGATTTTCCCTACGGCGCGATTCTCAGCACCATTCTCAATGGCGAGATGGGATCGATTTTCGAGCCGCTGATCAAGTCGGGCAAAGTGGATCAGCTCGCCGACAAGCGCCAGATCGCCGGCCTCAAAGCCTCACTCGACCTGCCCGCAAGCGAGTATCTCAAAGCGATGCGAATTCGCTCCCTGGTGCAGCAAAAATTCCGCGAGCTGTTCGTGGACATCGACATTTTACTCACGCCCTCGCGCTCGGGGCCCGCGTCGAAGGTCACCGAAGCGCTCGATCGCGCGACCGCGGGTCCGCGACCGCAATCGCGCGGCCTGAGCGGCATGATTCCGGCGGGAAATCTGTGCGGGCTTCCAGCGATCTCGCTGCCGTGCGGCTTCGCGGACCAAATGCCCATCGCAATTTCGCTGGTGGGCCGCCCGTTCACCGAGAATCAACTGCTCGCGCTCGGCAAGCTGTACCAGTCGCAAACCGATTGGCACCGCAGGCACCCTCCGGTCACCGAGCCGCGATCATAGGGCAGTCGATCCGGCTATCGCGTCCGCAATATCGCGAACAGCGCCACCCACAGCAGGCCCAGAAAATGCCAGTATTGGCAGACCACGTCCACCAGTTCGCGCCGCTTCGCTTTTCCCAGCAGCAGCACGAACAGCGCCACCAGTCCGCCCAGCAGGTGCGCCGCGTGCAATCCGGTGAACAGGTAAAAGAAGGAGCTGTGCGGATTCTGCGCCAGGTACGCGCCCTCATCCACCAGTTGCCGCCACGCCGTGATCTGCGAAGCCAGAAATCCCGCACCCAGGCATGCCGTCGCCACGAACAGGTGCGACGCCGCGCGCCACATCCCCTTGCGGAACACCCGCCGGCCGATCTCGAATGTAACGCTGCTTGCCAGAATCAAAGCCGTGCTCGTCCATAACGTTTCAGGCAGCTTGATCGGCTGCCAGAACGGCGGATGCGCCGCGCGCCAGTAATAAGCAAGCGCCAGCGAAAAGAAAAAAACGAAGATCGCCACGAGCACGGCGATCAGGCCGACGCGATACAGTCCCGGAACGGGCCTGGAGGGATCTTCAAGCGAAGCCGGCAGCACCACTACCTGATCGGTTTTCTGAACCCGGTCGCTCAGAATAGACATCGCTTCGCCCCGACCCTATTCTACGCCAGTATGAGCTTTCTCCGGATGCGACAATAAAACAAATGGTCGTCGACGGCATTTACTATGGGCTTGCGCTCGCGGCCGGTGGGGCCGTCGTGAACTGGCTCGCGCCATGGCCCTTCGCCGTTCCTCTCTACATTGTGGCCGCGTTTTGTTTGTATTTCTTCCGCGATCCCGAACGAACCATCCCCGGCGGACCGGTCGCCGTCGCCCCGGCCGATGGCAAGGTGGTCGCCGTGGTGCCCGATTCAGCCGGCGCGCATCGTCTCAGCATTTTCCTCAACATCTTCGACGTTCACGTGAATCGCACGCCCATCGCGGGCAAAATCATGTGTGTCAAATATCAAAAAGGAAAGTTCCTGGTGGCCAGCCGCGAAGCCGCCAGCCATTCCAACGAACAGAACACCATCACCGTCGAAGGCAACGGATCGCGCATCGTCTTCAAGCAGATCGCGGGGCTCATCGCGCGCCGCATCGTATGTTACAAAAAGCCCGGCGACATTGTCGATGCGGGCGAGCGCGTCGGCCTCATCAAATTCGGCTCGCGCGTCGATGTATTTCTTGGCCCCGAATGGGAAGTCACGGTTCGGGTGGGCGAGCGCGTCTCGGCTGGATCGAGCGTGGTCGCCCGAAGGAGGCCCGATTGAACCTGAGAGAGAGACTGGTCGATCCACGTTCGCCCGAGCATCGCCCGCGGCGCTCCGCCTACGCGCTTCCCACGCTGTTCACCGCGGCCAATATTTTCCTGGGCTTTTATGCGCTGCTCAAAGTTTTTGAAGGCGCCATCGCCGTGGCGCTCAACTCCGCCGGCGCCGCGCATCATTTCACTTTCGCCGCCATGGCCATCGGCGGCGCCGTATTTTTCGACGGCCTGGACGGCCGCATCGCGCGCATGACCAACACCGCCAGCGATTTCGGCCGCGAACTCGATTCGCTCGCCGATGTGATCACCTTCGGCATCGCCCCGGCCGCCATGGCGTTCGCCTGGGGCGTGTACTTCGTCCCGGCTTTCGACTGGATCAGTCTCGACCGTTTCCATCTGGTCGGCTATTTTCTGTCGTTCATGTTTCTGCTATGCGGCGCCGCTCGCCTGGCGCGTTTCAATATCCAAAAAAACCCGGTTCCCAAAAACCCCGGCCGTCCCGACCGCAAATATTTCGTCGGTCTGCCCATCCCCGCCGCCGCCGGCCTGCTCGCCAGCATTGTTTACGCCACCGACGGCGAGCCGATCACGTCCTGGATTCTTTGCGCCGGCTGGCTCGCTCTGGTGGGCCTGCTTTCGTTCCTGATGGTCAGCACCTGGCGCTACCCCAGCTTCAAGGATTTGAGCCTGATGCGCCCGCGTTCTCCGCTGATCCTGGTTTTGCTCGGCGGATTTATTTTTATGATGGTCTACGCGTCGCAGCCGCTGCTGCTCGGAATGGCCTCCGCGTACGTGGCCAGCGGAATCTTTATCCGCATCGGCGGAATCGTCCGGCGCCGCTTCCGTCCCGCCCCGCGCGAACCGGAGCACCAGGTTGGCTGAGCGTTCCACCGTCGCCGTGATCGGCGGCGACACGCTGCTCGCCCGCGAGATTCGCGAACTTCTCGCCCAATCCGCGCCCGCGCCGCGCGTCCAGCTCATCTCCGCCGCCGCCGACGGCTCCGCGCTGCTCGGCGAGCACGAAGACGAAGCCATCGTCATGGTTCCGCTCTCCGCCGAAAATCTGGAAGGATCGCGCGTCGCGTTTCTCGCCGGCTCCGCCGCTTCCAGCCGGCGCGCGCTCAGGATGAACCCGGCAGGCGGACCGCATCTGATCGATCTTTCGGGCGCTCTCGAAGAGCAGCCGCAGGCCCGGCTGCGCGCGCCCTCCGCCGAAGCCTCGCGCCCCGCGCCGTCGCCCGTTCAGGTGATCGCGAATCCCGCGGCCATCGCCATCACCGCATTGCTCGCCACGCTCGCGCGTATCGCGACCATCCGCCGCTCGATCGTCCACGTCTTCGAACCCGCCAGCGAACGCGGCCAGCGCGGCCTCGACGAGTTGCAACAACAGACCGTCGCCGTGCTCTCCTTTCAGAAGCTCAAGCGCGACGTCTTCGATGCCCAGCTCGGTTTCAATCTGCTGGCGGGCTACGGCGAGGAGGCCGAGGAAGCGCTGGAGTTGATCGAGCAGCGCGTGGAGCGTCACCTCGCCTCATTGCTGGCCGGCTATCCCGCGGTCCCCATGCCATCCCTCCGCCTGATTCAGGCGCCCGTTTTTCACGGCCACAGCTTCTCCGTCTGGGTCGAATTCGAAGAAAACCCGGGATCCGAATCGATCGCCCACGCGCTGTCTGATTCCGGCTTCGACGTGCGCTCCGATGAGCCGCCCAACAACGTCGGCGTCGCCGGACAAAGCGGCCTGAGCATCGGCTCCATCGCGCAGGATCACAATCATCCGCGCGCCTGCTGGCTGTGGATGGTCGCCGACAACATCCGCCTCGCCGCGGAGAACGCCGTCGCGGTCGCGCAGGAGTCGTTGTGAAGCGCCGGACCGCCGCGCCCCTGAGGGCGGGGGTTCTTCCAGGCTTCCTCGCGATCCTGCTCTCTTCCTGCGGCTATCACGTCGCCGGTCATTCGGACCTCATGCCGAAGACCATCCACACCATCTGCATCCCCGCTTTCCAGAACGTCACCATCCGCTACAAAATGACCGATCACCTTCCGGAAGCCATCTCGCGCGAGTTCCTATCGCGCACGCGCTACAAGATCGTCCCCAATCCCAGCCAAGCCGATGCGGTCCTCAATGGCACCGTACTGAATTACATCTCCGGCGCGAGCATCGCCGACCCGGTCACCGGCCGAGCCACGGCCGTCGACGTTCACCTGTATCTGAAGCTCACGCTCACCGAGCGCGCCACCGGAAAGGTGCTATTCACGCGTCCCAGCATGGACGTGCGCGAGCGCTATGAAGTCTCCGTCGATCAGCGCACCTACCTTGATGAAAGCGATCTCGCGCTCGACCGCATCGCGCGCCAGGCAGCCCAGACCATCGTCACCGCGATCCTGGACAACTTCTGATGACGCCCGAAGCGTTTCTTGACCGTCTGCGCAAATCCGGCCCCGCGCCCGTCTCTCTGTTCCTCGGTCCCGAGCAGTACAATCGCGAGCGCTGCCGCCGCGCGCTGATCGATGCCGCGCTCGCGCCCGAGGATCGCGAATCCGGATTCACGCGCCACGATCTCGATCAAATCTCCCTCGCCGAAGCGCTCGACGACGCGCGTTCACTGTCGCTGTTCGCTCCGCGCCGCGTCATCTGGCTCGCCGGCGCCGAATCCGCCGTCCCGCGCGTCGAATCCGACCAAGCCAACGCCGCTCTCGAAACCTACGTCCGCGAGCCCACGCCGGGCACCACGCTGGTGATCGAATCCAGCCGCTACGATTTCGAAGGCGAGGACAAACCCAAGCTCGAACGCGTCCAGAAATTTTTCGCCGCGGTCCCTGTGCAGGTCGAATTTCGCCAGTTCGCGCCCGAAACCGCGCGCGCCATGGCGCAAGCTCTCGCCAAAGAAGCGGGATTGCAACTCGGCCTCGGGGAACTGGCGCTGCTGCTCGAAGCGACCGCCGGCGACGTCGCACGTATCGCCGTGGAAATCGAAAAACTGCGTCTGTTCGCCGCCGGCCGCAAAATCACCGCGGACGACATCGCCGCGCTGGTCCCCGACGCGCAGGCTACCACCATCTTCGCCCTGGTCGCCGCGCTCGGCGCGCGCAACCGCACCCGCGCACTCGAAATCCTCGACATGCTGGCGCGCGAAGGCGAGTACATGCCGCTGGCGCTCACCTTCCTGGGAACCCAGTTCCGCATGGCGCTCGCCGCGCGCGAAGCCAATCTCCGCGGCGCCGGACAGATTCAGGCGCACTTCACCCGCCTCGGTGCGCGCATCTGGCCACAGCGCGCCCGCGAAATCGAGGAGACCGTTCAGGCGTTTCCCAAAGCCCGGCTGGAACGCGCCGTCGCCGCGCTTTTTGAGACCGACCGCGCCCTTCGCGACGCCCGTCCGGACGATCGCATCGTGATGGAGAAAATGATTTTCGAGCTGACTAAGCCGTAGCGAGTTTACGCAGGCGCAGCGTCAGCCGGCTCTTATATCGCGCGGCCGTGTTCTTCTTGATGATGCCCCACTTGGCCGCCCGATCCACCAGCGAAAAAGTCTTGGGCACGATCTCGGTCGCGCCTTTCACGTCTTTTGCGTCCAGCATCCGGCGCATCGCCCGGATCTGATGACGCAGCCGGGTTTTTCGCGTCCGGTTGATTTCGGTCCGCCGCTCGGTTGCGCGCATGCGTTTGAGCGCAGATATAGTGTTTGCCATTCGAGCTTTCAGAATACCGCAGCGACGCTGCCGGGTCAAACGTTGGTGACGTTCTTCCTGATCAGGTCAACCAGCTTGCCTCGCGTGCAGGCCGGACACACAGGGTCGCCGAGCCCTCCGTGAGGTGTTTGGTGTGAAAGCCCGACATCTAAGTCGCTCGCTCACAGGGAAATCCTGGACTTCAGCTCTACTATGCCGAGGGGTAGTTCATGAATAGAGCATTAAGTTTTTTAGAATCATTAATTTACTGAACTAAATACCAGACTATCTCGACTTTGCGCAAGCGCTACCCCAAAAAAACATCGTAAACACTTGCCCGGTGGCAGTAAGCGTGCATTCGCGACATATATGATCGCCCCACGCGTTTCCGCACTTAAGGACTTCCAGCTCGAAAATCTACGCGAACTTGCTCAATGCTCGGGGTTTTGCCTCACCGCCCTGGTGCCGCCGTTTCTCCCGGGCCAAACCAGCCGGTCTTCCCCGTCGGCTGTACTGCGCAATTACACGCATGCCGCGGAATTACGACTGACCGAACTCGGCGCGACCCGGCAACAGATCGGAACTCTGCTCGATCCGCTGGTCCGGCTCGCCTCCGATCCGTCTTCGGCCGAAGGCTTCCACTGGCCGCGCCTGGTCTTACGCTCACCCGAGATTTTCGAGGAGTTTTTCCTGCGCCACAGCGTTGCCCCAGGGCTGACCGTCGCGCAGCACTTTCAATTGCTCGCGTTTGTCGCCGAAGCCGAGATGCCGCACGAGTTCTATCTGCTCAAGGTGTCGAAAAAACGCGCGGCTCTGGAGCGCGCCGGCTGGCGTCTGGAGCCTGTGACGCTTCCCAAAGCGGCCCAAACGCTGGATGGCTTCCTGGCCATGGATATCCCCGATCACGACCGCGAAAATCGCAACACCGTGGGAGGCGCGGCCGGAACCCAGCGCCGCGTCCGCTTCGGCACCGGTAGCAGCGAGCGCGAAACGCACAGGGCGTACCTCGCCGACTTCTACAGACACATCGACCATGCTCTAGGCGCTTTCCTGCGCCCCCGGAATTCGATCGTCGTTCTGACGGGCGTGGAAGAGGATGCCGCGCTTTTCCGCTCGGTCGCGACCTACCCGCAAGTCCTCCCGCGCGGCATTCAACGCAGCCCCGATAACGGAACCAGCGATGAAGAGCTGCTCCAGCTCGCCGCGTCGCTGATCCGCGAATCCATTCTCGCCCGCAACGCCGCCGCGCTCGCCCAGGCTCGGGAACGCCTCGCGCCGGCGCGAATTTCGAGCGACGCCGGGCAGATCCCGCAACTCGCCGCCAGCGGCAGAGTCGGCGAACTCTATGTGGCAGAAGATGCGCGCGACGAAAAATTGAATCGCGCCCTGGTCGAAACGCTCACCCACAGCGGCGAGGTCCACGCGCTCCCCTCCGGAAGCGCCCCGGCCGCGATGATGCGGTATTAGCTTACGTTCGCTGCTCGCTCACCGACCGGTCGGCCAGTTCGCCGATAATCGGCAGCCGATAGTTCTCGCCCTGGCTGACCTTGATGATCATCAAGATCCATGCGATCAGGATGACTAGGTGCAGTGCGTCTGGAAACAAGCGGTGCAGGGGGAAATTGTCCCACCAGAACAGCGGCGAAATCACCCATTCGACCAACAGCCACGCCACAAATAGGTACAGCCCCTGAAAGGCGTGAAACCGGACCTCGCTCTCGTGCCGGAACCGTTCGCTCGCCAGCACCACGATCGCGGCCACCCATCCCACCCACGGGATGTAGCACAGCATCGCTGCGTTGCGATTGCTAATTCCGCCGGCAAAGGGCGGCGGAGGAGGGCTGGCCGCGGTCGCCGTGGTCGGCTGTCTTCCGCCGCAGCGCGCGCAAAACTGGTCCGCCGCGCCCACCTGGCTTCCGCACTGGGGACAATAGGGCATCTACTAACAAAATACGATACGTTATCCGTCCGAGTTCCCGCTAGCTTCGCGGGCTTATAATAAAAAAACTTTGCGCGTACTGATTGCCGATAAATTCGAGCCGTCCGGGCTCGAGGGGTTGAAACAGGCCGGATGCGAAGTGTTTTTTCAGCCGGGGACCAAGGACGCCGCGCTGGTCAAAGCGGTCCAGGACGTGAAGCCGGACGTTCTGATCGTCCGCTCCACTGCGGTCGCCGAAGCGGTGCTTGCTGCCGGCGACCTGAAGCTGGTGGTGCGCGCCGGAGCGGGTTACAACACCATCGACGTCGCCGCCGCATCGCGCCGCGGAATCTACGTCTCCAATTGTCCCGGAAAAAATTCTGTTGCTGTCGCCGAGCTGGCTTTCGGCCTGATTCTTTCGCTCGACCGCCGCATTCCCGATAACGTCGCGGCGCTGCGCGCGGGGCACTGGAATAAAGGCGAATTTTCGAAAGCCCGCGGGCTGTTCGGGCGGACGCTGGGCTTGATCGGACTGGGCCAGATCGGCCGCGAAATGGTCCCCCGCGCGCATGCTTTCGGCATGAACGTCATCGCCTGGAGCCGCAGCCTCACGCTCGAATCGGCGGAGGAGTCGGGAGTCGGATTCAAGACGACCGCGGCCGACGTCGCCGCTTCGGCCGACATCGTCAGCGTGCACCTGGCGCTGAACGCGAAAACCCGCGGCCTGCTCGGCGCGGAATTTTTCGGCGCGATGAAGCCCGGCGCGTTTTTCATCAACACCGCCCGCGCCGAAGTGATCGACCAGGACGCGCTCGAAAAAGCCATCCGCGAAAAAGGCGTCCGCGCCGCGCTCGACGTCTTCGCGAACGAACCGGCCGGCAGCACCGGCGAATTTTCGAATCCCCTCGCCGGCGAAATCTACGGCACGCACCACATCGGCGCCTCCACGGACCAGGCGCAGGAAGCCATCGCCGCGGAAACCGTCCGGATCGTGAAGACGTTCAAGGAAACCGGGCAGGTCCCCAACGTCGTGAACCTGGCGAAATCGACACCGACGTGCTGCACTCTGGTGGTCCGTCATCTCGACCGTCCGGGAGTGCTCGCCAGCGTCCTCGACGCGATCAGCGCCGCGCCGATCAACGTGCAGGAGATGGAAAACATCGTGTTCGAAGGCGCGGAAGCAGCGGTCGCGCGAATCAACCTGGAGGCGGTTCCCCCTGAGATGCTTCTGGAGCAAATCCGCGCGTCGAACCCGAATATTATTGAGCTCGGCCTGATCCGGCTGACGTAGCTCACGCTTTCCGCGACGAACGGTCACTTATAATCAAGGTGTGTCGCTGAAGTCGGAAGGCAGGAAAAATCCGGCACGGGTTGCCTCGCAGAACGGGACCAAGCGAGGGCACGCGCAAGCGGCGATCGGCCGAGGTAAGAGCTCCGACTCTGCTCTTTTCACCTTATTGAAGCGCTTAAAGGCTGCAAAGGATCCTGTCGAGGTCCAGCAACTCACGCGTCAGCTCGAACGCGTTGTATTCCATAAACAGTTTCGGGACGCTAAGGGCGCGCAAGAGTGACGTACGCCTCTGGCGAAAGTATGCATTCGTACTTTACGTAAACCAGAACCTGGTCGTAGGCTTGATTCGTCGAAATGAAGATCAGAAAACCGCCTCCTCCGGGCGTTATGGATCATCTTGTCCAGCGTTTTCGAGAGCGCCGCATCGCCGCGAGCGATTTTGCTGAGCTAAAGCACTGGCTTGAATCGGATCCAGATGTGCCGAGCGGTAAATGGTACAAGCGGTTCAGAAAATTTACGCTGGCCGGCAAAGGCGAAATGCCTTCAACCTTTCTGATGCCCGGAATGGCTGTTGAAGGCGAGGAAGTCGAGTGAGTGCCTTCTACCTCGGCTGCGCGACCGTCGGCGTCGCCTCACTCGCCGGCGGAGCTGTTTCGCCCCAGATCCATTGGCTGAACCATTCGTAGTTGTGCTCCATCACCGCGCGCTGCTGTTTGGGCTTGTTGATCGCGTGTCCGAATCCTTTGTACACGATCATCTTGACCGGCACGCCGCGATCCTTCAGGCCCTGGTACAGCTCATAGCCATTCGGAATCGGCACGCGCTTGTCGAGCTCGCCGTGCTGGATCAGCGTGGGCGTCTTCGCGTTGTTGATGTACGTGATCGGCGAGGTCTTGCGATAAATCTCCGGGTCCGACCACGGCGTCGCCTTCAGATAATTGCGCGTGAACTGGTGGATGTCGGTGTTGACGTAGTACGTCATCCAGTCCGAGATTCCCGCGCCCACCGAGATCGCCTTGAATCGCGTGGTGTGCGTCGTCAGAAATGCCGAAATGTATCCGCCCTGGCTCCATCCCATCGCGCCAACGCGATTCGGATCGATGTAGCCCTTCGCGATCACTGCATCCACTCCACTCAGAACATCATCTTCATCCCCAATCCCCAAATTGCGCACGTTGAGCGATCGGAATTTCTCGCCGTACCCCGACGATCCGCGATAATTCGGCCGCAAAATTACCGCGCCCTTGGCCGCGAACATTTCAACCGGGTACGAGCGGTCCGCCGTGACAGTCGGACGATCCACGCCGGTGGGACCTCCGTGGATCACCACCAGCAGCGGATATTTCTTCGCCGCGTCGAAATCCGCCGGCTTGATCAGAATGCCTTCGATGGGTGTTCCGTCCTTGGATTTCCATTCGAACAGCTCGCGCGTTCCGAGCTTGAACGTCTTGAGCTGATCCTTCAGGCTGGTGACCGGCTGCGGCGAAAATTTTTCCACCGGCGAGACGCAGATTTCGCCGTACGTATTGGGCCAGGAGCAGGTGAAAGCGACGCGCGAGGTGTCCGCGTTGAAGCTGGGCGCACCGAGCTGCAATGCGTCAGGCGAGCTCGCACGTTCCACCGCGCCCGTCTTGGGATCCGCGCGAAACAGGTGCGCCGCGGTTTTCTGCTGCGCGTCGAAGTAAATGCCTGCCGCGGTCCAATCCACCAAATGCGGATCTTCGTCGAAATTCAGGGCGATCACGCGCGGATTGCCTCCGTCGGCCGGAACAATGGCGATGTGCGAATTCAGAAACGAATATTCACCGCCGGCCTCGAAGGCGATCTCGGCGCCGTCCGGCGACCACACCGGGTTGCGATCGGGACCGGGCTTGTCGATCACCTTCTTCACGTACTTGTCGGACAGCCGGACCACGTAGATATCGGCGGTATCGCCGCTTGAAAGCGCGGGATCGCGCGTGGCGCTGAAGGCGATGCTCTTCGAAGAGGGCGACCAGCGGAACGCGTCCACGCTGAACCCGGCGCCGGTGGTGAGCGGCTGCGGAGTCGGCTTTTCCTCTCCTGCGTTGATGGTCCAAAGCTGAACCATGGTGTAATCGCCGTCGACGATCTCGAAA
>Ga0335078_10008066_pt1 | contig 15643 bp, 11 predicted proteins | sample Lox_Sample_32_FD_206711 | JGI IMG/M metagenome (GOLD analysis project Ga0335078, IMG submission 206711) | Soil microbial communities from Loxahatchee National Wildlife Refuge, Florida, United States - Lox_Sample_3.2 | ecosystem: Environmental > Terrestrial > Soil > Wetlands | place: USA... | reverse complement strand
CCGCCAGGACTTTGGCGCCTTGAAATTCGTCTTCGATCGCGATCTGCACGCCGCGTTCTCGTGCTAGAGGACCGAGGAAGCTAACCGTCTCGCGGAGCAGGCGCTCCACACTCGATGGTGCTCTTTCCGGACACGGCTGGCTGTGGAACTGCAAGACATTGTTGACTGTCGCTGCTAACAAACACAGGCCAGCTCTCAGATGCACGACCCACTGGTGCGCGTCGGGATTCTGCTGGGTCGCGTCGTTGAGCAGGTCGGCAAATAATTCCATGCTCGCGAGCGGATTTCGAATTTCGTGAGCGAGCACGGCGGCGATTTCGGCCAACGCATGTGCGCGACGGGCGTCTTCGCGTTCTGCGGCGAGACGCTTCTGATCGCTGATGTCGCGAATGATCCAGATGGTCTTGATAAGCGCCGGATCAGAGCTTTCAACTCTCGCGCCCGATATTCCCAGAGTTCTTGAACCTGAGGTCGACCGGAAACTCCATTCCTGTTCGCACGAGAAACTGCCCGGCACCGCGATGGAGAAGAGTTCATCGAGCGCGGACGGAAAAACGTCTTGCGACTCGCCTAAGTCCAACAATCTTCGCGCTTCGGGATTGACCACGAGCGGCCGATGGGCAGCATCGGTGACGATAACTCCGCACGGCAGACCTTCGAGAATTTGCGTTAAAAACGCCCGCGCTCTAACATTTTCTTCTGCTCGTCGAGAAAGTTCGGCGTTGGCACTCTCGAGTTCCCGGCGAAGGCGTGCGACTTCGCCCTGGAGTTGAACATACGAGCGCTCGAGAGATCCAGCGGCCTGAGTGAATGTGCGAAAAGCGGTTGCAAGCGAACGACGCTTGCTCTCTCCACTCTCGCCTCGTCTGAGATTAAGACGATTTTGCCGGGTTGTAGGCAATTTTGGCATCGCGGCGTTCGTTGCACACCGGATGCCAAGGGTGGAGTGGTTCTCTTAGACTTCTCTAAAGTGTACGGGCTCGTCAGTACGGCTGAAGTGCTCGACGTGCAGATGCGTTTCGTCGCCCGCCAGGATAAACGCTCGCTCGACTGCGTGCTGCAACTCGCGGACATTTCCGAGCCACGGCGATTGACGCAAGACGGCAAGAGCCGACGCGGAGAGCCTTTTCGGTGTGACGCTGGCCTCGCGGCAGAGCTCGGCAAGGAAATGTTCGGCAAGCGGCGCCATATCTTCCTTACGATCGCGCAAAGGCGGCAGCTCGATCGGGAAGACGGCGATTCGATAATACAGGTCCTGACGAAAGAGCTTTTGTTTCACGTAATCGAGCAAGCGGACGTTGGTGGCGCAAACGACGCGGACATCGACCTTGAAAACTTCCGAACTGCCCAAACGTTGGACTTCGCCATCCTGAAGGAAGCGCAGCAGCTTCGCCTGCATCGCTAGCGGCAGGTCGCCCACTTCATCCAGGAAAAACGTTCCGCCGTGGGCCATGTGGATGCGGCCAACGCGCGACTGCACGGCTCCCGTGAAAGCGCCGCGAGCATGACCAAAGAGTTCGGCTTCGAGCAAGGATTCGGGGATCGCCGCACAGTTGACGACAACGAAAGGTTGCTGAGAGCGCGGGCTCAAGTCGTGGATCGCGCGAGCGACGACTTCTTTTCCGGTTCCCGTTTCACCAGTAATAAGCACAGTCGTATCGCGACGCGCCACCAGGCGCGCCAAGCGATACACCTGCTGCATCGCACGCGAGGTGCCTACCATTCGCGGCAACGATTGCGAGTCAGCAAGACTCGCGGGCTGCGGTAACGGCGCCGCGGGTGCGGGAGCGACCACGCTATGGATCGTCGTAGCTGCGCTACTTTCGACAAACGCCTTGTCCGCACCGGTGCGTGAATCGATCACGCGCACTTCGATGGGGGCAAAACGATTCCGCGCGAGGTCCGCAATTTCCTGCGAATTCAAATCCGGGAGATAACGATCGAGAACGAGCACGTCGAACGGCGCGGACTCCAATTTCGACAGTGCTTGAGCTCCCGTGGAGACCTCCTCCACGCGACCAGCTGGATCGACGACTACCCCTGTAAACATTTTTCGAAACGCCGGATCGGGACTGGCGATCAGAAGTCGAGTTTGTTCCTTCGTAAACGGTAAAGCCGCGGTGGACATGAACCAATTTCTCCTCTGATGACATGCAGACGTGTTCTGGTGAATTAACTTGTTATCACAAGAAGCGTCTGATCCTTGCTGGTTCGCTCGTTCTCCGCGGAGTTCTGTTGCGAAGGAGTTAACTTAAAGAAAGCTAGAATGTTCTAATCTTACGCGAGATGCATCGCGATGAAATTCGGCCAGCAGCGATTCTTGATCACAGAATGGACGAAGTCACGCCTACAGGTTTTTCCCTAGGGATTGAGCGGAATTAAAAATTCACGGACTTTAATGTTAAAAATTTGAACCTTTGGCCAAAACAGTCGACCATCTGGGCGAAAAATGTTGCGCTCGGTCTTCGAGGAGCCCTGCTTTGTTATCCGAGCAAGGTCGTTATTCTTCAACCGCGATGTGTCCCGTAGAGCACACTATCATTCATCCGCAAATGCCGCCGTTATGCTTACGGACATAAGCGATTTGAAAGAAATAATCATTGCGCATCGGATTGCATGAGAAAAAGTGGATTGGGTGGTGTTGTGTGGCATCTGGGGAATTGATTCAAAAACTCTAAGAATCGTGACGGCGTTTCCGAGGCTAGGGGGGTAAGCGTGCGAACACTCGTGGTCGAGAACGATCCGGTACTGGCTGAATTTGTAGTTCGTCATCTACGCGGCGAGAAGCTGGAGGTCGAGATCGCGGCAACCTCGACCGAAGCGGAACGCCAGGTCCGCGCAGAAGCTTTCGACTTGGTGATTTTGGACCTCGGCGAGAGCATCAGCGGCGGCATCGAACTTCTCTCTCGCGTTCGTGCGGCAAAGCCGGACGTGATGGTGCTCGTTCTCAGTGCCAGCGACGCCGTGCAGGACTGCATCCGGTGCCTGGAAGAGGGCGCCGACGACTACATGACCAAACCCTTCTCCGCGGCCGAGCTATCGGCTCGGATCAAAGCGCTCCTTCGGCGCCTGAACGGCCCGGCCAAACTGGTCCTCAAAGTGGAGGATCTGGAACTCGATCGCATCAAGCGGACGGTGCACCGCGGCGGTTACACGATCGAACTCACGCACAAGGAATTCGTGCTGCTGGATTTTCTGATGCAGCACGCATTGCAACCTGTCCCGCGAAGAACGATCGTGGAGCAAGCTTGGAAGCTCAGCCCCGGATCGATGACGAACGTCGTGGATGTCTATATCAACTATTTGCGCAAGAAAGTCGATTCCGGGTTTGATCGGCAGCTAATCCATACAATTCGCGGAGTGGGATATCAGATCGGCGGCGTGGCCTGAGATTTGGCGGCGCTAGACCTCGCTACTGATCAAGCACGACCGTGCTGACGGCGCCATCGCTGGACAGTTTGAGTCCAACGATGCGCGTTGGCGAGACTTGATAGTAGATAGAGCCATCGTTCGTGGTGATTCGCCCGCTGTTCGCGACGTTGAGCGGATTGGCAAGCGAGTTCGCTGGCGAGAGAACGTCTCCCGATAGATTCAGATCCAACACGCCTGCCATCGTCTCCATAGAAAGCAGTTTTACGGCACCCGATTCGAAAGTGGCTGCCGGAGTGGCGGCGCCCTCAGAACCTTCCGCAAAAGTTCCCGGAGGCAAAGTGGTTCGCGAAATTCCCAAGTCTTGCGATTCGATCAGACCGCTTCGTACTTCCGGCGCGTCAGCGTCCATCACAAGGGCGATCGAAGAATCGACCGCGTAGAAAACGAGTTCGTTGCCCGCAAAGCTCAACGTTCCGCGACCGAATTGTGCGGGGCTCGCCGTGCCAGAACCGGTGAAGGCCTTATTCGAGCTCACGATGAGACCATCGGAGCTATCCAAGGTTCCGGAGAGCGCACTGCCGTTTGCTTGGATTAGTCCGACGATGGCAGAAGCCGAGCCTGATTGCGACAGGCCTTGCAGATGAAAGACACTTTCGCTCGGGAGCATGGCCGCAGCGGCAGTTTGTCTAAAGATCTCGCCGGATAGCAGATCGCCGGGCTGCGATCCGGTGGCCGCAAAGAAGAATTCGTTCGTGGAAACTACGTAAATGCTGCCCGCGATTTCCCTGCCTCCTTCGAGATTCAGATCGACTGTGCCTGAACCGTTCAGCGCTAGATTGAAGTTTGATCGCTGAATCGCGATCTCCTGTCGGGCTTGGCCGGCCAGGTTTTGATCTGCGAGGCCCGTCGCGATGTGGCCCGTCGCATCGGCGGAGAAACTGCCGATAATCGCGGAACGCCCGCCGGTGAAGGTTGAACCTGATAGCAGAAACACGTAGTTCCCTAACCAGGTTTGCGGCGTCGTATTCAAGATCGTGCTCTGCTTCATAAGCCCGCTGCCACGAATTGCATTCGGGCCAGCTGGATCAAAAGAGATGAAGTGCGCAATCGTTCCCGATGCGTTCAGTGCGACCTGAAGAGTTTGCGTGCCGATCGCGGAATCAATCGTGATCGCCCCGCGATCATCGGCGTTGATCGCAAACTTCCCAGAAATGATGGCGATACTCGTTTGCGGCCCGGACGCACGGTTGATATCGAGCGTGCCTCCGCTAATGTTTCCCGCGCCGTCGGCATCCATGCTTCCGACAATAGCCACGGGACCACTCGAATCAAATCCCTGGAAAAGAAACGCGTACGCTCCCTTGAAGACGCGGTCATTCGATCCCTCAGCGTCGACATTGATGGTGAGATCGGCGGTAGCGGTCTGCGGCGGATTTGCGGTGTCGACTACCTTCACCGTGAAACTGGAAAGACCGGTCGTGGTGGGAGTGCCGGTAAGATTGCCGGAGCTCGGGTCCATGCTGATTCCGTCAGGCAAACTGCCCTGGCTGATCGACCAGGTGTACGTGAATGTTCCGCCAAATGCGGCCACTGCCGAACTATACGTCGTGCCCACGGTTCCATCGGGGAGCGAGGTCGTTGTGATCATGAGTTGACCGTACACGTGGATGGTTTCCGCGAGTGTCGCGACTTGAGGCGGTGAAGACGAATCGGTCGCGCGGGCGGTGAAGTTATAGGCCCCCGAACCGGGGCACGTGCCGGAGATCGTGCCTGTGCTTGAAGACAGCGTGAAACCACCGGGCAATGCGCCACTGTTTACAGACCATGTGACGGGCCCGACGCCGCCAGTTGTTGCGAGTGTGCTGCTGTAGGTATTTCCGGTCACTGCGTCAGGCAGCGCACCGGGCGTGATGGCGAGCGGCGAATTCGTGGTGATGTGAAGCGCGGCGGAAGCCGTTCGCGGCGGGCTCGAAGAATCGGTCGCTTGAATCGTGAAATTCACTGTCCCCGTGGCGGTCGGAACTCCTGAGATTGCGCCGGCATTCGGATCAAGGCTGAGGCCGTTCGGAAGTGAGCCGATGGTTATTGCCCAGGTCAGTGGCGCAGTCGAGCCCGGCACGCTCAGCGTGGTGCTGTACCAAGAGCCGACCACACCGTTCGGCAATGTGGTCGGAGTGACGGTGAGCGGAGCGCCGATCGTGATGCTCGCGGGCCACGTCGCTGTCTCCGCTGGCGTCTCGGAGTCAACCACCTGCAAAACGAAGCTCGAAGTGCCGGTCGTGGTCGGCGTGCCGGCGATTGCTCCTGTCGATGTGTTGAGCGAAAGCCCGACCGGTAAGGAGCCCGAGATCAGCGACCAACTGTACGGCGCGGTGCCACCGCTTAACGCAGGGGTGAACGAGTAAGCCGTTCCTGCCGTGCCATTGGGAGGCGCGGAAGACGCGACAGCAAAGCGGCTATTGATGGCCACCGTGAAACTTTGCGAGGTCATACGCGGCGGAGCAGCGGAGTCGGTCACCGTCGCAGTGAAGCTCGCCGACCCTGCGCTCGTCGGCGTTCCGGAAATGACCCCGCTCGCGCTCAGGCTCAATCCTGCCGGCATCGCACCCATGGTCAGCGACCAAGAAACCGGGGCGACCCCGCCGGTCGAGTTGAGAGTGGAACTGAAAGAGGTCCCCACGGCGCCGGAACCCAGGACAGTCGTTGTGATGACCAGCGGCGGATTCACCACGATCCCGCCGACCATCTTGGCGGTTTGCTGCGGCGTCGAAGAGTCGCTCACTTGCAATCCGAAGCTGTAATTGCCGCTCGCGGTCGGCGTACCGGCGATCGCGCCGCTTGTGAGATTCAAAGACAAGCCCGGTGGCAGGTTGCCCTGCGAAACGCTCCAGGTGTAAGGCGCGAGTCCACCTGTAGTTGAGCAGGATGCGTTGTACGCAGTGCCAACCGTTGCGGCCGGCAGAGATGTGGACGTGAAAGCAAGTTGCCCATTGATCATGAGCGCGAAAGACATGCTGCCTGTATGAGGCGAAGAGGAAGAATCCGATGCTTCAACGGTGAAATTCGACGTGCCGGTGGCGCTGGGTGTCCCTGCAATGACTCCCGATGCCGAATTCAGGCTAAGGCCAGCCGGAAGATTGCCGCTAGTAATGGACCACGAATAAGGTGCTTCTCCGCCGGTCGCGGTCAACGCGAGATCGTAGGAGACTCCAACGGAGCCAGCCGGGGTACTGTTGGGGGAAATTGTGAGCGGCGAAGGAAGTGCTGTGCCGACTTGGCCGCAGCTGCACGTGAAAAGCAAGGACGCAACCAAAAGCGTCAGTGTAGAGAGGTTCTTCATGACCCCTTACGATTTCTTCAAACTGAATCCCAAGTGCAGTGGCGGACAGCTCTTGAAAATTCTTGAGCCCTATCGCGTTGTTGCGCTACGCTCTGAGCCAATGAGCAGGCCAACGTGGGCAGAGCGGTATCCGCCTACTCTTCGGATATCGGCTGAAATTTCTGAGGCTTGAGGTTGTGTGAGGCAGATCGAAGTTCAGCTTTTGCGTTCGCTGTCCCGATACTGTACCAAAGGACAGTGGAAAGATTTCGCCGTCCGTTAGATTCTGCCGTTTCGTGGAACTTGGGAGTTCGTTCAGAACCATGCAATTCGAAGCTGCAGTGATGAACACGGACAACACCACTTTTGCCGTGGTAATCGTCAAGCCTGATGTGATCACCAATTCCGGCGACGCCAATTCGATCATTGCGGCATTTGAAAAGGTATTGGACGGAAAGCCGGTCGTTTTGATGGCCCAAGATAGGGCTGGCGCGGCAAGATTTTATGGCCGCTATGACATCACTCGGTTCATGTCCAGCGTGCCGGTGGATTCGATCCCGTGGACGAAGTTTAGCCTTCACTAACCGCCGCCTCCAGAAATCGAGCCCTTCCGCAAGGCGACTCTTCCCGTTCCCCTCTGATTTCAAAGCACATTGGATTAAAGTGACTGCCCGGAATTGCCGATAGTTTTAGGGAAGGCTTGCCCTCGTGGGCCGGGGCTCTCCGGGAAAAACAACACCTATGAAATGCCTCCTCTACCAGTTGGACGCGATGACACGGAAGTCGATGGCGCGTCTAGTTGAGCGAAACTCTGGTCATTCCGTTTCGATCAACGACATCCTCGAGGCCTTGGCCGCCGTCAAATCGCAATCCGTCGACGTCCTCTTCGCTGATGTTCAACGTGATGGGCTGGATCTAATTCGGACGATTCGCAAAGAGGAAAACGGCAAGAGATCTTGCGTTGCTGTCGCTTTGGCGGTGGGCAACACCAAGGAAACTCCGCAGAAGTGCCTCGTGGCGGGCGCCGATGAGTTCGTCGCAATTCCGGTCTCCGAGGAAAAAGTGGAGGGGATCTTGAGCCGAGCATGCGCGCGCTCAGATAATTCGACGGTCGCGGCGAAGATTCAGAAGGAGCCGACACGGCCGGCGCTGGATGTGGCGAGTGCGCTCGAGAGAGTGGAGGGGGATCGCGAACTTCTCGAAGAGTTGCTTCATCTGTTTGAGGATGAATGCCAAAACAGCGTGGAGGAAATGCGAACGGTATGGAATGCGCGGGACAACAGCACTCTCGTGCGCTTGGCGCACACGATGAAGGGATCGGCCGCGAACGTGGGCGCGAACGGAATTAGCGAGGCCGCGCGAGAACTCGAAATGCAGGTCCGTTCGGGCAATCTGGAGCTCGCGTTTAAGCAAATTGCGAACTTGGAACGAGAAGTGGCGCGACTGAAGGCGGAACTAGAAGCGTTTCTAAAGCAGGCCATCCACTAGCGGACTCTCACCGATGAACAGGATCCTGATCGCCGAAGACGATCCAGTTTTGCGCCGCATGGTTGAGGCCCTGCTGACAAAAGCGGGCCACGCAATCATCGCTGTGCCGGACGGCAAGGAAGCGCTCGAAATTCTCGAAGGTGAGGACGCGCCAAATCTGGCTGTCCTCGACTGGATGATGCCCGGAATGGAAGGGCCGCAGGTCTGCCAGCGAATTCGGCAGCGGCGCGACAGGCCCTATGTCTACATTTTGCTTCTCACCGCTCTGAACCAAAAGGGCAACGTCCTGGAAGGGCTGGAATCGGGCGCCGACGATTATCTGACCAAACCGTTCGATGCCGAAGAATTGCGCGCTCGAGTGCGCGTCGGTCTGCGAATTCTCAGTTTGCAGCAGAGCCTGATCACGGCGCGAGAAGAACTTCGATTTCAAGCGACACATGACGCTTTGACCGGGCTGCTCAATCGCAGTTCCGTACTTGAAGCGATTAATCGCGAACGATCGAGACAGGTGCGCGAAGGCGGTTCACTCGGCATCATCCTCGCCGACCTCGACCACTTCAAAAACATCAACGACACCTATGGTCATCTCGTCGGCGACACGGTGTTGAAAGAAACCGCGCGCCGGATGGCAAATTGTGTCCGGCCGTACGATGCGGTTGGACGCTACGGCGGAGAAGAATTCTTGATCGTCGCTCCCACAGCGGACGACAAAGGCTCCATGAGCCTTGCCGAGCGAATGCGGGAAACGATCGCGTCCGCGCCCGTCGAGACTTCCAGCGGTTCTATCCGTGTGACAGCGAGTTTTGGGGTTGTGGTTGGCAGCGCCGAGAAGACAGCCGAACCGAATGCGCTTTTGCTCAACGTCGACGCCGCACTCTACCGTGCGAAGGAATTGGGACGGAACAGGTGCGAACTTGCCGACGGGATCACTCCGAATCGAATGCCGGTGCTGGCAAACTCGGACCGCGTATTTTAGTTCCGGTGGCGATTTTTTCCGTGGGCTAGATCCGGGAAAGTGCCGTTGCTTCGTCCTCGGCCAGATCCAAGACGCCGTCCAAACGAACCATTTTTAGCAGCATCTGCACCCGCTTGTTCGCTGCGAAGAAAGTGCATCTCCCGCCGGCGCGCTTCATGTTTGTGAATGCCTTCACCATGGCGCCGATCCCGGAGCTATCCATGTCCGGAACGCCAGCCAAATTCACGGCCACGTGCTTTGATCCACCTTCGACGAGCTGATCGATCTGCGACCGGAAGCTGTCCTGAGCTTCCCCGAGCTTCAGTGGCCCGTCCAGGTCCAGGATCGTAGCATTACCGGCTTTGCGGATGCGAATGTTCACGCAGGTCCCCCTTGCGTCGTGTCAAACTAACCGAATTAGAGTCCGCGATCAAGGGGAGCCGACGCAGAGTTTCTTGACGGTTTAAGGCCGTATTTGCTAGGCTGCGCCGTCAAGCTGGCCGCGGGCTACCGATTTCGAACGCGGAGCGGCCGAGCGTTCTCTTCCCCGCCTCAGGAGAGTCATGGATACATCTGCCGCGCTCCTTGAACTCGCGAGCGTGTCTCTTGCCTGTCGCGATCACGACACACTGTTGAAGGCGTTTGCCTCCCGCGTGGCGGGCACGGTGAATAGCCGCGCCGTATTGGTCTGGATGGCGGACTCCGATGATGGCCTTACGTGCCACACGTATTGGAATGCGCCCGGGGAAAAGCTGATTCCAGCCGACGGCGCGATTGGCAATGGCCTGCTTTCAGAGGTTCTTGAATCAGGAGAAGCACGGCGTCTTAGCTCGCGCGATCTGAAAAAAGTCGATCTCTCTCACCTCGAAGAGACAAGCCAGGCGCGCGTGAAGTCAGCTTTGTATGCGCCTCTGCCGGGTGCGCAAGGCCCGAAGGGCGTGGTCGAGATTCTCGTCAAGCAAACCGGGGACTTCACCGAAGAAGACGCTCGCTTCGCCGAAGAGGCCAGCCGGCTTGCAGGACAAGCCCTGACCAATCTCGAAGCGATTGAAGAAGAGCGCCGCACACAGCTCGCCACACTCGAACGCCTGACGGGCCTCTATGATCTTGGCCGCACGTTTACATCAACGCTCGAACTGAAAGAGCTGTTGCCAGTTGTAGCCGAGAAGATTCGTGATCTGCTTGGAGCTGCTGCATGTAATTTGTGGCTGATGGATTCAGGCTCGCAAGAACTCTATCTCGCTCAACGCGCGGGTGAGGACCCAACGGTCGAAGATGATGCGCGCGTTTCATCAACTGAAGGCTTGTTAGGTGAAATCGCCCAGCAAGTCTCTCCGAAGCTAATCGAAGATCCATCGGGCGACGAAGCGCTCACAGAACGGCGTGCTGCGGCTAAAGATTTCGAAATGCACTGCTGGATGGCGACTCCCCTGCGGAAAGACGATGAAGTCATCGGCGTCGTGGAGCTCATAAATAAGAATGACGGCACTTCATTCGACGAGGACGAGCTCTTTCTCCTCTCCAGCATCAGCGAACAAGCCGCAATCGCGCTGCACAACGCGAATCTCCTCGAATCCGAACGAAAAGTGCGCGTACTCGATGCGCTTTTGAAGATCTCCCAAGAGGTGACTTCCACTCTCGATCTCGATCATGTGCTGACAACTGTGGTTCATCAGGCGGCGACCATCGTTCCTTTCGATAAATGTGTGATCGGATTCTTCGATCGCGGACGGTTCGTCCTCGGGGCCGTATCGGGGGAAAGCGAAGTTCCCAATACTCGCGAAATGACGGCGCTGCGCGAGCGTCTCGAGTGGGTGGCAGATCAGAGGGAGATCGTCAGCGGCGATCAGTATTCGGATGGCTGGCGCTTCGAACCGGAAGCGGCGCGCGCGCAACTTCACTCATTTCTCGAGCCAAACCGCTATTCCGGTTTTTATGCGCTTCCGTTGCGCGACGAACAGGGGCCTCTCGGAGCGATCGCCCTCGTCAGCGGCGACGCCGATTTTCTGACCGCGACTCACAAAGAAACCCTGGCGATTCTCGCGAGCCAGACGAGCGTGGCGATACGCAACGCCCAGCTCTATCAGCAAATGCCGCTCGCGAACATTTTTCAGCCGCTTGCAAAACGAAAAGAGAAATTGCTGGCCGCTGTTCCCAAGGCTCGGCGGCGTCTCTATGCCGAGCGCGTCGGCATTGCAGTGGTCGCGCTGATTTTGATTCCCTGGCCGATTCGCGTAGGCGCCGATGCGACAGTGGTGCCCGTGGAGCGCAGAAACATAAGCGCGGTTGAGGGCGGCGTGGTAAAGCATGTGTTCGTGCATGAAGGCGATAGCGTTCAGCCAGGCCAGTTGCTGGCGCGGCTCGACGCCAGCGACGATGAGGTAAAACTCGCTCAGGCCCAGGCGGCCCTGGCTCAATCGCGCCACGATCTTGCGGAGGCGGAATTTCATAACGACGTCTCCGCAGCCGGGCAGGCTAAGAATCGCGCCGATCTTTACGCGATCGAAGTGCAACTGACGCAGAATCGGATATCTGAAGCTGAGCTACGCGCGCCGATTGCAGGCCTGGTCGTGACTCCAAAGATAGAAGAGAGGACCGGAACGATGGTTCGTGCGGGCGAGGCATTTTGCGAAGTTGTCGCGATGGACCGCATGGCTGCAGAAATGAGCGTGCCGGAGACCGACTTGGGTCTCGTGCAATCAGGCCGAAATGCTGCGTTGAAGCTGAACGCGTATCCCACAGAGACTTTTCGAGGCCAAGTTCAGCGGATCGGTACTGAAACGAAATCCGATTCTGGCCAACAATACTTTCTGGTGCGGGCGGTCTTCCAGAATCTTCACGGCTTGGCGCGTGATGGAATGGTCGGCCGGGCTCGCATCAGTGCGTCAGGGGGATGGTTCGGCAGCGGCTGGTATCCGGTCGGCTATGCCTTGTTCCGTGACCCGTTCCGGTGGTTTTGGCAAGAGGCGTGGAGCTGGATTCCGTGATCGAAGAGAGAAAGATTGAAATGAGGATCAAAGAAATGAGGCTCGCCGGATTGCTTTTGGTTGTCGCGATGGCATTCGCCGCAGGCGGATGCGGAAATTCATCGAGTGCTTCCACAGACCGCGACCGGGCGATGCCAGTTCCAACTGCACCGCCTCCTCCCGCTCCCGCGCCGGCGCACTCCGACGCAGGCGCCACAACTGATGACGCAAAAGGAAGCTTGAGCGTCCTTTCTGTGGAGCATCAGATCGATGTCGCGACGGAAAGGGATGGCCTTGTGGTATCCGTTTCGCGCGACGAAGGCAGTCTGGTCAATAAGGGCGATGTTCTAGGGCAGCTCGATGACCGCACGCTTCAAATCGAGATGACCAAAGCTCGTGACGACCTGAAAGTTGCGCAAAACAATGTGAAATACAAGGAAGCGGAGCTGCGAGCGAAGTCCGCCGGGTTGAAGCGCCAGCAGCAATTGCGTTCCCTCGGCCTTTCGAGCGAGGCCGACCTTGAGAATGCCGACTTCGAAGCCAAAGCGGCGGAATACGACATGCACGGCTGGGAAGCTATGGCGGAAAGCAGCCAAGCGGAAATTCATCGGCTCGAACTTGAAATCGATCAGATGCGCCTGCGAGCTCCGTTTTCCGGAGTAGTCGTGACCCGCTATGTCCGAGAGGGGCAGACGGTGGGCAAAGGCGACAAATGCTTTCGCGTCAGCCAGCTCGCTCCGCTGCAGGTGCAATTCCAGGTTCCCGAAGCGGCGAAACCTCGGCCCAAATTTGGTGCGGGCGTGAACCTGTTCCTGGTGACCGATCCTGAGCGAAGTCTGAGCGCCCGCGTCGTGAAAATCAGCCCAGTGGTCGATCCTGCGAGCGATAGCTATGACGTGACTGCCGAACTCACCGCGAAGCAATCCGATCTGCGGCCCGGCATGGCCGTCCGCGTGATTTGGCCGACCTCGAATACGGCACCTTAGTCCGGCGATGCGTTTCGGTCCCACCAGCCCGCGCGTTTCAAGCATTCTCGCCAAGGGACTTCGGCGCCCGAAATTGCGGACCGATCTGCGCGTCAGCGAACAAAGTTTCGCGGGCGAGAAAAGCTACGTCGTCAAAGTCCCCGAGACGAATTCCTACAATCGCTACGGTGTTACGGAATACGAACTTCTCTCGATGTGCGACGGCACGCGGACCAGCGCGGAAGTCGCCGCGCTTTGGAATGAAAATCATCCTGACGAGCCACTCGCCGAAGCCGAGGTAATGGAATTTCTCAGCGGTATCGAGGCCGGAGTGTGGGAGCAATCGGCCGGCGAGAAGAACTTGGCGATCCTCGAGCGGATTCGCGATGAGCGAAAAAGCCGAATCAATCAGTCAAGCGTCCTTTACATCACGTTCAAGGCCTGGGATCCGGATCGCACGCTGGCGAAGATCGATCCCTACCTGGGTTGGCTGTTCACGCCGGAATTCGTAATCTTCTCGGCCATCGTTTTCATCGCGTCGGTGTATCTGCTGGCCGGAGATTGGCATCGTGTGCAGGCCGATACAGCCTCGTTATATACCTTTAAAGGAAAAACGGCATACGACATTTGGGTTTTCTGGTTTGTTCTGCTCGCGCTGGGCGGCATCCATGAGTTCGGACACGGTCTTACGTGCAAGCATTTTGGCGGCGAGGTCCACCAGATGGGCTTCATGCTCATCTATTTCACCCCAGCATTTTTTACTGATACCACCGACATCATGCTTTTCGACCGGACGAGCCGCCGCCAGTGGGTGATCTTCGCGGGTATCTGGGTTGAGCTCTTTATTTGTGCGGTTTCAACATTCGTGTGGCGATTCACGCCAGCGGGTTCAGCTATTGGAGACATCGCGTACAAGACGATGTTGCTCAGCGGAATTCAGGGCGCATTTCTAAACCTGAATCCCCTGATCAAGGCAGACGGTTACTATGCCTTGTCACAATTTCTGCACATCGATAACCTGCGCGAAGACTCGTTCGCCTATCTTCGCGCGTGGGTCCGTCAGAATATATTCCGCGATGACATTGAATTGCCCGCCGCGACGCGCCGCATTCGACGTGTCTACATGATCTTCGGCATTACGGCCGTGATCTACAGCACCACGCTTGTGATTCTGATGCTTCTGTTCGTGAAAAACATTTTCGTCAGCAAATACGGCGGGTGGGGATATCTGCTGACGGCGGGGGTCGTCTATTTTTTTGCGAGGAAGGGTATCAAACGGTCCTTGCCGCAAATCCGGGCCTGGCTGCGCGAGAAACGTGAGGCGTATATGGCGTGGAAAATGAGTCGAGCGCAACAGCTAAGCGCAGTTGGCATTGCGGTTCTCTTTCTGGTTCCCCCATTACCCTCTAGAGTGGCGTCTGATTTTGTCCTGGAACCGGGCAGAGATGCACACGTGCGGGCGCAATCGGCGGGAGTGGTCGAACACGTATTCGTGAAATCCGGGGATCAGGTAAAGCAAGGGCAAGTGATTGTCGTGCTTAGTAATGCAGAGACCGAAGCGGATGCGCGACGCCAATCTCAGGAATTGGCGATGGCAGATAGCTCGTTGCGATCGGCGGAGGCAGGTTCGAACTCCCAGAAGGTCGCAGCGGCTCAGCAGCAGCAATTGCAAATCGAAAAGGAATCCGAGGTCGCAAAGAACAAAGTCGAGGGCTTGACGATTCGGGCGCCATTTGACGGCGTAATCGAAACGCCTCTCCTCGAACAGAAATCAGGCCAATACCTTTCTGCTGGTGAGGAATTCTGCGAAGTGGTCGATCAATCGACGATGAAAGCACGCATCCTCGTTCGGGATTGGGAGTTGCAAGATGTGTCGGCGGGAGCAAACGCCCAGTTGAAGGTTCTCTCGCAGCCTTATCGAACCTACTCTGGGCGCGTCGAACGGGTACTCCCCGCCGCAGCTCTCGATAAGCCAGTGACCCAGACTCAGGATTTACAACGACTGGGACAGCACCTCACCAACTACTTTGCTGTTGTCCTGGAGTTTCCGAATCCGGACGGGTCGCTGATCAAGGGCATGACCGGCAAGGCCAAGATCGCGGAGACGTACCGCCCGCTGGCTTGGCAAGCTGGCCGGGGGGCGTGGAGGTGGATGCGATCGCAGCTCTGGTGATGTGCTTCGCGGTGCTTGCAAGTGGCTGGGCGGGGGAACCAGGCTTTGAGCGGTTCCCCCAAAGGACTTTATTAGAAGTTGCGCGTAAGGGGCGCTACCCGGACTAGCGGCTTGATGTTCTTGAGACTCTGAGTTTTCTCAAGCTTCTTACCGAGCTTGCTGTTCTTAACTGGCTTCGATGTTGGCTTCATTTTTGAATTTCCTCCCCGGAAATTTTATTGCGCCCATAGTTAGTGCAATCACTTGACCAATCTTTTTGTCTGACCCCAAGTCTTGTAAGACATTGATTCATAGGCAGTTGAGAATCGCGCGGCAGCCTGATAGAAGCTCGTTCCCTCTCTAGGGCGCTGAGATTTTGATCGTTCGTTGACTTATTCAACATCCAAGCAAGCAAACAAAAAAACG
>Ga0335078_10008065_pt1 | contig 15643 bp, 14 predicted proteins | sample Lox_Sample_32_FD_206711 | JGI IMG/M metagenome (GOLD analysis project Ga0335078, IMG submission 206711) | Soil microbial communities from Loxahatchee National Wildlife Refuge, Florida, United States - Lox_Sample_3.2 | ecosystem: Environmental > Terrestrial > Soil > Wetlands | place: USA... | reverse complement strand
ACGCCGAGCGCTCCTCCATCCGCGGCCGAGGGCCCATCGGAGTATTTCTTGGCGATGTCCTCGAAGTTGGCGCCGTCGTGAATCTGCTTCAGAAGGTCGTTGGCCTTGGCCAGAGCGGCTGCGTCCGCCGCTTGCTTGGCCGCCTCATCAACCGAAGGTTGAGTCGCAGCCGATGGAGTGGCATTCGCATCGGGAGCAGTTGTAGCCGCAGGGGCCACCTTCGGCGCGACCAGAATTTCGCTCAGGCGGATGTACTCCGGCTGTTCCATCTCGGCCTTGTGTTCGTCGTAAAACTTTTCCTCTTCTTCCTTGCTGATCGAAAGGTGCCCGCCAACCTCTTCGCCAATCACCTTGCGAGTGATGATCTGGTTGCGCTGTGTCTGTTTGAAGTCCTCCCACGAGATCCCCTGTTTCTCCGCTTCTTTCTGGAGAGCCTCGAGGTCCGGCAGCTTCATATCGATACGCATCTGGTTGAGCTGCTTGATGAGCTCGGTGTCGCCGCTAATGCCAAGGTCCTTGGCCTTTTCAATGAGAAGCTGTTGATCGATCAGATCGCGAAGAACATCCTTCTCCTTCTCGGTGTAGATCTTGTCGGCGTCGTTGGGATTCTGCGTCTTGACTTCATCGCGAAGCTGATCTTTGCTGCGCGTGTACTCAGACTTGGTGATGATCTGGCTGTTCACGTGAGCGATGATTTCTTCTACGACTTGTCCTGTCGCAAGAACAGGCACGCACGCCAGAACGAGAGGAGCTAGGGTGAGCTTTTTCATAGGGTCAAATCGTGCCGCCAGACTATTGTGCTTGCGGGCTGCGGCAAATGAGTTATTTTACTCCCTTTTGGAGCGGACCAGGCGCAGGTGCGCCCATAACGAACCTTCCTGTTGGACGCAAGAAAAGCCCATGAAGTTGGCCGCCGGGGAGCTTACCGAGTCCGCAAAAGAGCCAAAGCCGTGCGATCGTCGCAGGCAGGAGCGTTGCCGCTGAACTCAGCAACGGAGTTCAGCACCGATCGGCATAGGGCGTCTGCGGTTCCGGCCGCTTCATTCTGAAAAACCTGTTTGACGCGCTCCAAGCCGAACGATTCAGAGGAGCCGTTGCCGTGTCCTTCGCACTCGACAACGCCCCGAGAAACGACCAGCAAAGATGCGCATTTCTCCAGCCCGATCGTAGGTGCGTCACAAGTGGCATGAGAGAAGAGGCCGAGTGGCAATCCGGTCGAGCGAAGCTCCGTAACCCCAGTGCTGTCTCGGACTAGCGCTGGCGTGTGTCCTGCGTTGGTGTAGCAGAGCGTGCCGAACTTTTCGTGATAGCAGGCGATGAACGCAGGACACGAACGCGGGCCGCAGCAGACGTCGAGTAATCCTCGATTGATGCGGAGACAAAGTTCCGTCATCGCGTCGGATTCATTGATATCTCCTGGCGAAAACAGTTCATGCCCGACCGTGCGAAAAATTTCCTGCGCCGCCGAGAGGATATTCCGGTTTTCCTCCCGCCTCCCCGCAACATCGAGCAGCCCTACGAGGACTCGTTCCGGACCAGCTCGTATGGAGTCGTAGAAGTCTCCAGCCACGCGCTTGCCGGCAAATACCGCAGCGAGGTCCACTCCTGCGATGGCCGGAAAGACTGTCGGAACAGGCTCGATCGTGACCGGCGTCTCGGAATCGGTGGAGTGGAAGCGGGGAAGCACGGCAGGATGCTCACCGCGAAAGTAGCACAGGAGGGATGCTCCAGCAAATGGGGCGATGCGTCTCTAGCTCTTTCTAGGATTTGCGGGGCTTGAGCCCTATTTCGGATACCACTCCAGCAGCCGCACTTCGATCCCCGTTCCCTCCAGAGCCTTCTGGAACACGGTTAGATCTGATCCCCGATAGTGATAAGGAATCACGATCTTCGGATGGAAGGCCTTGACGGCATCCGCTGCCTCCTCGGGCGGCATCGTGTAAGGCAGATTCATACACACAAACGCCACGTCAATATTCTTGAGCGCGCGCATCTCCGGCACGCCTTCGGTGTCGCCGGAGAAATAAAAGCGCTTGCCGCCATATGTCACGACGTATCCGTTGCCCCGACCCTTGTCGTGAAACAGCTTGCCCGGCGCAGGTCCGCGCTTCAGGTTATAGGCCGCGACGGCCTCGATCGTCCAGCTTTGCCAGGTTTTCGTTTCTCCATTCGCGATGGGCTTCGCCGTAGTAACCGTCTGAGCGACGGCTGGCGACGAGATGATTTCCGTACCCGCCTTGCTGATTTCCTTAATCGAGTCCGGATCCATGTGATCCCCATGAATGTCGGTGATCAGGATCAGATCGGCTTTCAGCAGCCCGTCAAACTTCACGGGTTTGGCCGGATCCAGATAGATGACTCTGCCCCCTGCTTCAATCAGCGTGCTGGCGTGATTGAGCGGAGTGATTTTGACCGGCCCAGCAGAAGTGGAGAACGTCTGCGGTTCAGCGGCGTACCCAAGACCTGTTAGTACGAAAAAGGAGAAGGCAGTCAGCACAAGTGCTTTCATCAAAACCTCGTAGGACTGGATTGTAGGCACGCTTGCGAAACAATATACGCCAACCGCTAACGCCGGATATTTGACAAGTTCTGCACGACTCTCGACGCGGGACTCAGGCCTCAGGACTGTTACCGTTACTCCTCCTCTTCTTTCACCTCGCCCCGCTCCGCCTTCGCCTTTTCGATGATCTTCTCCTGCAGCTGCCCCGGCACGATGTCGTAGTGATGCATCTCCATGTTGAACGAACCGCGGCCTTGCGTCATCGAGGTGAGTTCGACTCCATACGTCAGCATCTCGGCCATCGGCACTTCCGCTTTCACGACCGTGTTGCCGGCTTTGTTATCCATGCCTTGAATGCGACCGCGGCGGCTGTTCAGATCTCCCATAATCGATCCAGCGAAGTCGTCCGGCACAGTGATCTCGACCACCATGATCGGCTCGAGTAGCGTCGGCTTAGCGATTTCCATCGCCTTCTTGAAAGCGATGCGCCCCGCCATCTGGAATGACAAGTCGTTCGAGTCGACGTCGTGATAGGAGCCGTCGTACAGAATCACTTTGAAGTCGACCACGGGGTATCCGGCAAGATATCCTCGAGCCGCAGCGTCTTTGATTCCCTTTTCCACGGGCGGAATAAAATTTTTCGGAATCGCCCCGCCGAAGATATCGTTGACGAACTCGAAATCTCCTCCTCGCGGCAGCGGCTCCATCTTGATCTTGCAATCGCCATACTGTCCGTGGCCGCCGGTCTGCTTCTTGTGGCGGCCCTGTACGTCGGCCTTGCCGCGAATGGTCTCGCGATACGGCACCTTCGGCGCCTTCAGGTTTACTTCGGTGTGATAGCGCTTCTTCAGCTTTGCCACCGTCACTTCAATATGCTGCTGCCCGGTGCCAGCGATCAAAAATTCCTTCGTCTGCGGATCGCGGAAGAACCGCAGCATCGCATCCTCTTCCATCAGCTTGTGAATCCCCGGTCCGAGTTTGTCTTCATCAGCGCGGCTCTTCGGCTCGATGGCAAACGTAATAGCCGGCTCCGGCAACTTCACCCTCGGATATTGAATCGGCGCCGCCTTATCTCCCAGCGTGTCTCCGGTCAGAGTGTCCTTCAATTTCGCGACTGCGCCGATGTCTCCGGCATGCAGTTCATTTACCGGAACCGCTGTCTTTCCCTGCATAACCGAAATGTGCGACAGCTTCTCCTGCGCGCTGCGGCTGTAGTTCTGCAGCGTTGCGTCGTTTTTCAATACACCGGAGAACACTTTGAAGTAGGAAATGCGTCCCGAGAACGCGTCGGAAACCGTTTTGAAGACATACAGCGACACCGGCTCTTCGTCGGTTTCATGCCGCTTGGGGGCATCGCCATTGCCGCCGGCTTCGCCCTGCACCCACTCGTGCTCCGAGGGCGCGGGCGTGTAGTCAACAATAAAATCCATGACGCGGTCGGCCCCAATATTGCCCAGTCCTGAGCTAAAGATGACCGGGAAAATCTTGTCTTCGCGAATGGCGTTGTGCAGCGCCGGGACCAGATCCTCTTCACCCAGCGTGCCCGCCTCGAAGAACTTCTCCATCAGCTTGTCATCGCCCTCGGCGACAAGCTCTACCAGTCTCTCGTGCGCCTCTTGCGCCTGATCTTTCAAATTTGCTGGAATCTCGGTCTCTTTTCCTTTGCCGTTTCCGCCCATCTCGTAGGTGTACGCCTTCATCCGGACGAGGTCGATCACGCCCGACAGGCTCTTTTCCGCGCCGATCGGCAGCTCAATCGGAATCACGTTTCGTCCGAACGCCTTCTCCACTGATTCCAGGACACGCGCTGCATCCGCCCGCTCGCGGTCCATTCGGTTCACCACGATCAGCCGTGGTGTTTTGTATTCTTCGCAGTAGTTCCACACTCGCTGCGTCACCACTTCTACGCCGGCCACGCCATCGACCACCACAATGGCGGCATCGACTACGGGAAGCACCATCTTCGCTTCGTGCACGAACATGTTGAAGCCGGGCGTGTCGAGAATGTTGATCTTCGTCCCGCCCCACTCAACCACCGCACACCCGGTCGAGATCGACATCTTGCGGGAAACTTCTTCGTCGTCGTAGTCAGTAGTGGCCGAACCATCGTCCACGCGTCCCAATCGCTGGGTGGCTCCCGAGGTGTACAACATCGCCGACACCAGCGAGGTCTTACCCGCGTGTCCGTGGCCGACCATGGCTACATTACGGATGTTTGCTCCAGAGTAGACTTTCAAGTTGGGCTCCTTCCGGCAGGGGCGGGAAGGAACGGCCTAGGAAGAGAATGAGGACAGGAACAGGCCAGCCCGTGACACCCTGCCAAAACTTAGGATGCTACCACGCGGCAAGCGGGCACTCAACCGCACCAGTCACTCCGAGCGCTTCTCGCGACGGAGTCTCCGTGTACAGACCGTTGATTGTTCCCCAGTTCGTTCTAATAGAGCATTTTCCAAGCTCACCGGAACCTGTACACTAGTGCAACCTGGCTTCATAGAAGGCTCAGAAAGCGTAGTATTTTTCTTGACGCAGCAACCGTCTCAGCCTGACAGACTTGCGGGAGCTGTCCCTGTCCCGAATGCTCCCGCCCCGACGAAGAGCGCGGATGCGCATTACGACAGGCTCCCAGTGTCTCCGGCGAGACAATCCGCTCAGCCGCCCGACGCCGACCGCGATCGTGAAATCAACCAGGAACTGCGCCGGCTCAATCGTGCCCTGCGCGCTCTGAGCGCCTGCAACCAGGCTCTCGCACAGGCGAGCAGTGAACAGGAACTGCTCGACCAAATCTGCGACATTATTGTGCGCGTCGGTGGATACCGCATGTCTGGCATCGCCTTTGCCGAGCAGGATGAAGACAAGACGCTCCGTCCGGTCGCGCACGCCGGCTATGACAGCGGATATTTCGACCAGATTAAGTTGCGGTGGTCTGACACTCCGCAGGGTCGCGGTCCCGCGGGCACTGCGATTCGAGAAAATCGCGTTTGCCTGGTGAACGACACCAATTCTGACGCTTCCTTTACGCTCTGGAGAGAGGCTGCGCTGGAGCGTGGGTACGCCGGAGTCATCTGTCTGCCTCTGCGCGTAGCGAGCCTCGCTTTCGGAGTTCTCGCCATTTACTCGGAGCAGGCGAATTCCTTCGAAACCTCGGAAGTCGAGCTCCTCACCGAGATGTCGAACAACCTCGCGTTCGGCATCACGGCCCTGCGCTCGCAAGAGGAAGGACGTCGGGCCACAGCGGCTTTGCGCGAAGCCGAGGCCAAGTATCGCCAGCTCGTCGAGGAAGTGCCGGCGATCTCCTACGTGGCAGAAACAGGAGTGCTCGGGCCCTTTGTCTATATGAGTCCGCAGGTCCTGACGATTCTCGGCTACAAACCCGAAGAATGCCTCGCCGACCCCCATTTTTGGTGGAACCACCTGAATCCCGATGATCGCGCCATCGCCCAAAGCGAGGACACCTGGGAAGAGGGCCGCCTGATCCAGATCGAGTACCGGCTGCGTCGCCACGACGGCAGTGAAGTCTGGGTGCGAGATGAGGCGATCATTATTCGCGATCCAGTCACGGGCAAGCGCATGACGCGTGGCCTGTTAATCGACATCACGGAGAGCAAACGCGCCGAAGCAGCACTACGGCACAGTGAAGAAAATTACCGTCTGTTTGTTGCTCAAAGCTCGGAGGCCATCTTCCGTACCGAACATAACCCGCCGGTTCCGATCGATCTTCCCTGGGAGCAGCAGGCCCGGCAGGGTATGGAGAGCGGCTATATCGCCGAATGCAACGACGCCATGGCGCGTCTGTACGGGTTCGGCGAAGCTCGCGACCTGATTGGCAAACGAATGGCAGAGTTCGTGGACAAAGACAGTCCAGTCGTCGGATCTTTCCTGGAGGCTTTTGTCCGATCTGGATATCGGCTCAACGACTGGGAATCTGCGGGCCGTTACCCCCACGGCCGAATCCGAACCGTACGTACGAGCATGTTTGGGATCGTGGAGAACCGTCACTTGGTACGGACGTGGGGCATCCAGCGCGACGTCACCGAACGCGTCCATCTCGAGGAGCAACTCAGGAATGCGCAACAGATGGAGGCCATCGGTCGCCTCGCCGGCGGAGTGGCGCACGACTTCAACAATATTCTGAGCATCATCATGGGCCATGGCGAGTTATTGCTCGCAACGGCCGGCGCAGACGAGCGTACCCGCAGCGGTCTGGAACAAATTCACCGCGCCGCCGATCGGGCAGCGTCGCTGACACAGCAATTGCTGGCTTTCGGCCGCAAGCAGGTACTGCAGCCCAAGGTGCTCGATCTGAACGAGGCAGTGGCCGATGTGCAGAAGATGCTCTCCCGCGTAATCGGCGAGGACATCGAACTGGTCGCCGTGCTTCAACCTTCACTTCTCGCCGTTAAAGCAGATCCTGGGCAGATTGAGCAAGTGTTGATGAACCTCGCAGTCAACGCGCGCGATGCCATGCCACAAGGTGGGAACCTCACGATGGAAACCGCGAATGTAGAACTCAGCGAGGAGCAGGGTCGTGGTCTCGACTTGCGGGCTGGACGCTACGTCATGCTCAAAGTCACCGACACCGGCCACGGTATGGACGCCGCCACGCTTTCGCACATCTTCGAACCTTTCTTCACCACAAAACCGGTCGGAAAGGGTACCGGCCTCGGACTAGCCACTGTCTATGGAATCGTGAAGCAGAGCGGAGGGAGCATTCAGGTTGAAAGTGACGCCGGGCGCGGCACGAGTTTCCGAATCTATCTTCCGGCCGAAGAGACCAGCGTCCACGCACGGCAACAGAAGACCGCAAGTCCGGCCGCGGAGGGTGGCTCCGAGACGATTTTGATCGCTGAAGATGAGCCCGATCTGCGTGAGTTGACGCGCATCTTTCTCGAGGGATACGGTTACAGAGTCCTTGAAGCCTCGAGCGCGGAGAAGGCCATTCAGACGGCAGAAACTTCGGCCGAACCGATTCATCTCCTGCTCACCGACGTGATCATGCCGGGAATGAGCGGACGCCAGCTGGCAGAAAAAATCCTCAAAAAGCGTCCGCAGACAAAAATCGTCTACATGACCGGATACACCGATGACATGGTCGTCCAGCACAAAGTCCTGGAGCCCGGCGTGCAGCTCCTCCAAAAGCCTTTCACAAAAGTGGAACTGGCCATGAAGGTGCGCTCCACGCTTGACAGCTAGAATCGACGATCAACTCACGCTTCTGAGCGCTACAATTACTCATTCGATTTCTTCGCAGCAAATTCCTATTCACTTCAAGGAAGCACAGCAATGAAACAGTCGCAAGCGGACGGCGGGGGTACCAGCAACGCAGCCAAAATCTGGGTGACGCTCACGGGTCTACCGCTCACCATCAAGCTGAATTGGCCATTCCATCAGTCCACTTCCGGCGCGGACTTCTGGGTGCTCCACGGCGATATCCACCTCGAAGGCTCGGACGGACTCCACGCCCCGGTTGCCGTGAATCTGTCGCAAACCGTGCGTGAGGTCATGCCCTCTCTCGAGTCGAAAGATGCCGAGGCTCCAGTCATCAACGCGCTGCGCAAGGAAGTGGACCGCCGCCAGATTGAGTTCCTGAAGTCCGGAAAGCTGCTGCCCGTGCCATTTTCCAGCCGCCATTACGATTTCAAGCGCCAGCAGTGGGTCTTCGGCAAAGCCACCGACGAGGCCATGGCAGAATTCATCGAGCGGAAAGTTTATTGGACGACAAAACTTGCCGGTGAGCAGCGTGTTTGGATCGGCGATCCTGCGGAAGCCCAGTATGTCCAGACAACCCCCGCGCGCCTGCTCGAAATCGCCGCGCGCCTGGTCGCGGCCCAGGGTTTGCTACGGATTGATGGCGAATGGGCTGAAGCGACAAAAAGTCTGATGAACCAAGCCGACCGTTTCGAGACCGCCCGCCGCGCCGCCGTCGAAGAGCTAGAGAAGAAGCATGCCTTTGAGCGAGGATAGTCCCAGCGAGGACGAACCTTTGAATCCTGCCACTCGGAAGAAGCTCGGCTTCGTTCGAGTGCTCGCCGGAGTTGTTGGGATTGGCTTGGGGCTACTCGTTCTCGTTGTTGGAATTGCTTTCTTTTGGTTCAATTTTTACTCGGGTGGCCTGCCCGACATGAAGGCGCTGGGACTTTATACACCGGCTCAGGCGAACCGCGTATCAGACCCATGTCTAGGCGAATCAACCGCCATTCCCTACGACGCGATCGGAGACAACCTGCGTGCGGCCTTGAATGCCGCAGAGGGCAATGCAAGTGCCGAGCGTCAGCATCAGACAAGTATTTCAATTCAGATATCGCGAAGCATGTTCTGCGCGCCTTCGAAAACGCTACCCCGCGAACTCAACGAAGCCAGAACCGCGGCACAGCTGGAAAGGCGTTTTTCCAGACCCGAGTTGCTGACGATATACGCAAATCGCGCCAGGTTTGGGAGTCAGTTCGTGGGAGTCGAGTCAGCCTCGGAATACTACTTTGGCAAAGCCCCCAATCAGTTGGGAATTGGAGACGCGGCGTTATTAGCAGGCTTGCTGAAGGGGCCCGCCTATTACGCGCCCGACAAGCACCCAGATCGCGCCCTTCAACGCAGAAACGCTGTTGTCGATTCGATGGTCAGTACTCACTCCATCAGCCTTGAAGACGCAAACATCGCCGAGGCCTCAGCTGTCACGCTGGCGATCCGATAAGCTGGCAAGATTTCTTGATTTGAACGCTTCGAGCCACTAAGACGGGATGTTGTCTACATCTTGTCTGCCGCCCGTCGCCCGCTGTTCCTTCCGCGAAAACAATCCCCAGCAAAATCTCGGCGCAATCGCATAGTTCACCTGCACCAGCACGATCGCCGCGATGCTGTAGTACGTGTTCAAGAAACACAACATCGCCCCGCAGGCGTACAAAGTTTGCGCAATCACAATACGCCGCACCACAGCAGAGTGAATATTCTGCGGCGCTTCGTCGGCGATTAACGCAGCTCGCGTTGCATAACTCCAACTCCAGTACAGCGTCACGCCGAGCAGCAGAATATTGAACCAGTAGACCAGCAGCGCAATCCGATAACGGATGAACTCGGCAAGCAGCGAGGTTGAAAATGGCACGAGGCAAACCGCGCAGAGGAACGCGATGTGAATCCAGGCCAGATTCCGGTCTGCTCGCGCAAAGTAGTTGAGCTGCGTCTGTTGGCCTACCCAAAAGATGCCGAGCGTCATCACGCTCATCACAAAGATCAGCAACCGTGGGGACAGCGCAACCAGTGCTCGCCACAAATCATGCTCAGAGTGCACCGCATCGCTGGCGGGAACCCGCAGATCGAGCACCAGCAAGGTCATCGCGACCGCGAAGATCCCATCGCTCAGTGCGGACAGCCGCTCCACGCTTTGTCCGGCAACGCGATTGTAGAGAGACGGCATCGAAGAGAGTCTAACGGGTCGCTAGAGCGCGAGCAAAACCCGACAGGAAGTCCACAGAGAGGGCGAAGGGCTTGGGGAGCATAGCTTTGGGCAGAAGCGGGGGCCGTAAAATTGCTCTCTTCTTCACCTTGATGGCAGCCGCCTCCGCGTTTGCGCAAGATAAGCAGGAATTGCCCAATGCCCCGCAGCCGACCACTCTCCAGAGTCAGGCGCCGCCGGAGAAATCCGAAAGCAAAGACGAATCCGGCAACGCGGCGCAGGTTGCGGCGGAAAAGACCAAGGATGTCACCCTGCAAGCACTCGACAAAGCCCGCGACTGGGAGGCCGGCTGGATCACAGGCGAGTTCATTCGAAGAAACGCCGAGCGAACTCCCTTGACCGCAGAGCAGCGACGCGACCTTTACCTCCGCCAGACCCTTACAACCCCCGGCGCCTATATGAAGAGAATGTTCGCGGCAGGATTTGATCAGGTGCGCGGTGTCCCCTACCAGTGGGACGACGGTTGGACCGGCTACACCGAACGCTTTGCATCGCGCGAAGGCCAGTTCATCGCCTCCAATAGTCTCGCCGCTATCGGCAACGCCAAGCTGAAATACGAGCCCCGCTACGACCGCTGCCGTTGCAGCGGCTTCTGGCCCCGCACCGCGCACGCCTTGGTGCGCAACTTCCTGACCTACAACGAAACCGAAGTCGAACTGCGTCCGCAGTGGGCACTCTACGCCGGCGCATTCGGTGGCGGATTGATTTCGACTGCGTGGAAGCCCAAGCCCCGCAATGCTTTCGCCGAGGGAGGTCGTGCGGCAGCCGAGCAGGCAGGGTACGGCTTTGCCCTGAATTTCTTTATCGAATTTGCCGGCGAGATCAACCGCAAACTCGGTGCGCACCCAACCATTACAAACGGGAACTAGGCCGTCTTGGGTTTCTGCGTGAAACTCGATACAACCGCGCCCAGGTTCAGCAGAGACATCAGAGAAATGATCCCCAACGAGATCACGCAATAGATGCACCACACCTGGAGGATATCTTTCTCGATGTGTGCCAGATACAGCGAAAACGCCAGACCAGCAAGTGTGGGAACGAGCAGCAACCGATAGGAACGAAGAAAAGCGAGCACCGCCATCAAGATGTAGCCGATCATTCCGACTGTTGCCACTGGAATCGGGCCGAGCATTGCGAACTGGCTGTGGTTCACCACGCCGCAATCCCAGCGGTCGTTGATGCTGCAAGGCGAATCGCCGTATTCGCGATAGTGCTCGCGCAGCGCGAGCGACGAAACAACAAGCCCGAGAACGGACAAAATGAGTAGTAAAAATTTCATGATGAGTCAGGCTCCTCGCGCGCTAGTGAGCTCCCGATTCCGCAGCGCCCGCGTCCTTTATTAAATCAGATACCTGCCAGTCCCCGCCGTGATACCAATTCACGATCTTGCCGTCGGGGCCGATCACCGCGGTGCTCAGGTTGTGCGTAATCAGACCACCCTCCGGCTTCACGGTCAGCGCGAAAAAGCTTGCAATCTTCGGCAAATCCGCGGCTGGAGCGACCGCGAACTGCCACCGGTGGAACAGCGCGGAATCGTGTGTGTGAGCGACTGAGAATCCGTACTCTCGCAGCACTTTCGGCTTGTCATACTCAGGGTCAAAGCTAATGCTAAGCAACTCCGTCTTAGCAAGGGAAGCGTTGGATCCGATCTGCTTGTAGATTTCTGCAAAATTGCTGCTCATCCGCGGGCAAAAATCCGGGAACGGACAGCGCGTGTAAATGAAAGTCACCAGCAGCACATGCCCGCGATACCCGCTGATAGAGACCTTCTTCCCATCCTGATTCGTAAAGGAGAAGTCCGGCACGCTTTCCCCGGGCGCTGGCATGTGCATCGCGTTTTCGCCAGCCGCTGGAGGTTGTGGAGCGTGACCTGTAACTTTCAAGTTCTCCAGCCAATAATCCGAGTCAGCGTTCTCATCGCGCGGATCATGATCGACAACGACAACTTCGGCCGAGATAGAGTCCCCAGGCGAAAGCTGCCCCAGACTTGAAGCGGGTTTGATCTTGTATGTCATCACCATTGGCAACATGAAACCCTGAATCAGATCGCCATCAATGTTGGCCGACGCTGTTTGCGGATCAACGCTTATGATGCGGCCGGTGAACGGATAGCGCTTGGTCGCCGACGGTTTTTGACGATGACAGGAAGAAAGAAGAAAAACCGCAGATAACACGATGACAAAGATGCATCGAGTACGACCCATGGAGGTTCTCACGTTGCTAACTTTAACTCTTAGTGCCCCAAACGTGCCACGCCGCAACGGAACCATTTAAGTCGCGGTCTTTCTTCGTGAGCCGTAGTGTTCCTTTGTGGTTTACGGTTTTGCGTTGCGAGCAGGTTGTTGGCAGCCGCGCGTTTGTGCCATCCTACGCGTGATTTCACGCGGAGAGATACTCGATGGCATGCAACCCGGAAGTCCTGAAGCACGTCCCGTTATTTGCGCTGCTCGACCAAGAAGAAACCGCAGTCCTTGCTGGCCAGGTGCGGCTCAGAACGTTCAAGGCACGTCAACGGATCTACAAGATCGGCGACAACAACGGCCAGGCTTTTGTCGTAGTCTCCGGTCGCGTGCGGGTTTCCACCGTCGATCAGGATCAACAGGAGGTCGTCATCGACGAACCTTCGCACGGCGAATTCTTCGGATTCGCCTCCATGCTGGAGCAGACCGCGCATCAAACGCAGGCCGAGGCGATCGATGGTGCGGAGTGCCTCGAAGTGAACCGCAACGACATCGCCGTCCTGCTGCAACGTAAGCCCCTTGCCGGAATGGACATGCTCACGGTCCTCGGCCGCCAGTTCCACGCCTCGCAGCAACTCGTCCGCCTGCGCGCCAACCGCCATCCCAATGAAGTCATCGAAAAAGACGCCACCTTTGGCGAGCGCATTGCCGACATCGTCGCCGGCTTTGGCGGATCGTGGACCTTCATCATCATGTTCAGTGTCGTCCTCGCCATTTATATGACCGCAGACGCAGTCCTGGGAAAACGCGCGTGGGATCCTTACCCCTATATCCTCTTGAATTTGTTTCTGAACATGCTGGCCGCACTGCAGGCGCCGATCATCATGATGAGCCAGAACCGTCAGGACACCAAAGATCGTCTCCGCGGCGAACTGGACTATGACGTGAATCGGAGATCAGCCGTAGAAATTCAGGGCTTGGCGCGCAAGCTAAACGTGTTAGGCGAAAAAGTCGCCGACGTAGAAGATATGCTGCGGGAAAAACTGTCGCAAAGCTAAGTGCCCATCACGACAGCCTCCTGTGTCCCTCTGTGCCCCTGCGTTGAGATTGTTCGCAGCTAATAATGAAACCGATAACGCAACTCAGCGAAAACTTCCAGAGGATTGTTCCAGTGAAATCCTCCAAACTTCTGCCTGCCTCGCCGTCCGGTGCGCAAGTCAGAATTGGGTCTTGGCCCTGGTGGGTCCTCGTCAAAATCGCTCGCTTGCTTTGTACGCGAAAAAGGGTCAGATAGTGAAGTCGAACGCCCGGTTCTTATGCTTTCCCGTTAATCTTCGCCCACCACCAACGGACTCCGACCAACAGAAAGCGCCAGTCGTGGAAGAACTCTGGAGGCTTGCCTTCAAACGCATGTCCAACGAACTGCAGAATCCAGCCGACGACGAACAACCCTAGCGCCGCCCACCAAAGGCGGTGAGCGAAGAATCCAGCCACGAAAACTGCGAGGGAAAGGAGAATGGTGGGAATGCCAAACGTATGGCACAACCGGTTGACAGGATGCTGATGGCTTGTCGAGTACTGCGCGATCCACTGCTCGCTGCTGCGTCCGCCAAGCATACCGGCGAGGATGATACTACATCATCCGTTTGTTAGAACGCTCTCGCTCATTTATACTTACGGTTTGCCCTAAGACCGTCGAACAGATCAGGAGCAGCTACTTTTCATGCCCAAGCGTACATTCCAACCCAACCGGCGCAAGCGGTCGAAGAAGCACGGCTTCCGCACGCGCATGAAGACCCAGGGCGGCCAGAAGGTTTTATCCCGCCGCCGCGCCAAGGGGCGCAAGCGGGTCTCTGTGAAACCTGGTTTTCGAGAGTAAGCAGCCGCGAATCTGTGTGGCGCGGACGCCCTCGTCCGCGACTGCCGCAATCGCAAAAGTTGCGTAGCAAAGAAGGCACTGTGACCGCCAGTGTGCCCGAAGCATCGAATCAAGGTGTCGAGCGGCGAATGGCCAAGGATTTTCCCCGTAGCGCACGTTTGCTGCGGCACACGGATTTTGAACGCGTCTACAAACAGGGAAAGCGGCACTTTTCGGTGTCGATGACGGTCTTTTACCTGCAGCGGCCGCTGTCAGCCGCTGAGAGCACAAAGGCGGCGATAGCTCCTGGTTTGCGGGTAGGATTCACCGTGGGCCGCGCCCTCGGTGGCGCTGTGCAGCGCAACCGCATGAAGCGTCGACTGCGTGAAGCTGTGCGCCTCACGCGACCGTCGCCGGGACCCAGCGCAGACGTCGTCGTCAACCCGAAGAAGGGGATCTTGATCGCAGACTTCGACGCTGTATTGAACGAAGTTCGCCAGGCTTTCGTAGTCATCGAGAAGAAGCTGGCTGGGCAAAACTCAGCCGGAGTGAAAGGCAGCACTTCCGCAAGCCTCAGGCCTGAAGCCTGACTTTGAAATGCGTCACTTCGCCCAACGCGTTGTGCTCCAACTCCTGCGAGGCTACAAGTGGGCCATTTCGCCGCTATTCCCGCCCACATGCCGCTACGTCCCGACATGTTCGGAGTATGCGATGGAAGCCGTCGAGCGTTTCGGTGTTCTGCGCGGAGGCTTGATGGCGATCTGGCGCCTGCTGCGGTGTCATCCGTTCGTTCGTGGCGGCTACGACCCCGTTGTGAAAGCTAACGACCAACGACGGTTCCTAGCTTGCCCTGAGCATAGCGAAGGGACCCGCGACGGACGTACCTGCCACGGCGCCACGTAAGGAAAACTAAACTTTGGCCGAATATCAAAATCCTCAGCACGAGCCCGGCAGTGAACGCCGCCTGCTAATCATTTTTCTGGTGACGTTTGTCCTGATGCTGGCGTTCCAGCCACTGCTGAAGAAGTATTTCCCAACGCCTCCTACGCCGCAGAGCCAGTCATCGCAAAGCCCGACTGCTCCTCCGCCACCGCCGCCGACCTCAACGCCAACGGCGCCTATAGCGCCGGTTGCTACCAAGCAAGCTGCCAGCGAAACAGAAACCGTAATTGAGAACGATTTGTACCGCATCACCTTCACCAACCGCGGCGCTCAGGTCAAATCCTGGATCCTGAAAAAATTCGACAACGAAGCCGCAAACGGGCCACTCGACCTGGTCAATCCGACCACTTCCGCGCAGTTCGGCTACCCGCTCTCACTCTGGACTTATGACGAGAACCTGCGCGGACAACTGAACTCCGCGCTGTACGTAACATCACACGATGGCAAACTCACAGTCCCGAGCACCATCAGTTACGAATACTCCGGTCAGGATTTGACTGTCCGCAAGTCTTTCACTTTCGACAACACCTATATCGTCAAGATCGACACTAGCGTCACTTACAAAGGCATGCCGGTGGCTGCCCTGCCGTCCTGGCCCTCCGGCTTCGGCGACCAGACCACGCCTGCCTTCTACGCCAGCTCGCTCCTCTCCTACCAATACAACAAGAACATCGAGCGTGTGCCTGGCCGCTGCAGTTCCTGGTTCGGCAAGTGCACAC
>Ga0335078_10008064_pt1 | contig 15644 bp, 14 predicted proteins | sample Lox_Sample_32_FD_206711 | JGI IMG/M metagenome (GOLD analysis project Ga0335078, IMG submission 206711) | Soil microbial communities from Loxahatchee National Wildlife Refuge, Florida, United States - Lox_Sample_3.2 | ecosystem: Environmental > Terrestrial > Soil > Wetlands | place: USA... | reverse complement strand
GTGGGCTACGCCGCCCGAAACGCGGCTGAGCGCGGCCAGCCGGTCCGCCATCTGCAATTCGCGGCCGAGCTTGCGCTCGGCTTCGGGATCACGCAACCGCACCAGCAGACCCGCACCGGCCGGCAGAGAGCCAGTCGGGCTGGCGAGCACATCCACTGAGAGCAATACCGTGCCCGGACCGCCCGCGGTTTCCGGCCGAGGCGGCAGCGGTACGCGCCGATTTCTCACGGACTGCTGATTTTTCATCGCCTGCTCGATCGCGCGCCCAAGCGTCGTATAGGTTGGGAACACCGCCTCCAGAGTTTTTCCGGCGAGGCTGGTTCGGGCCGTCCCCAGAAATTTCTCGACCGTCCCAGAAGCAAACACCAGGCGGGACTCCCGATCGAAGATGAATACGGCGTCTTCCAGGTCTTGCAGCAGACGGTCGATATTCCCGCGCAGGTCGGAGACCTCGAACTGCGCGCCGCGCAGACGCTGTCCAAGCAGGCTGACCTTCGAGGCCATGACGGCCAGCTCGTCGCCGGACTGCTTCACGGGCCGCGGCTCCGGCTCGTATTCACCTTTGGCCGCGAGATCGAGCATGTGGCCGATCCGCCCGAGAGGACGAAACGCCACCGCCGAGAACAGGAAAGTGACGATCACCGCGCCGACCACCGACAGCAGCGCCACCACCGCATTCTTCTGCAAACCCGGGCCGATGTCGTGGCGGATGAGCGCCGGTTCAATGATGACGCGAACCAGAACCGAGGGCGCCTCGGAACTTCCCAGTTTGGCCTCCTGCAGTTGGTAATAGTGGATTCCGCGCTGCAGAAGGACTCTCAGTTTTTCATACCAGCCACTGGAGCTGACGATCGGGCGGAAATCCGGCACCGGCGGCGCCGTCTGGCCGACCCGGTCCATATCGTTATCCAGGAGGATTTTGTTGTGCGGATCCACCACCGCGATCTCGAGAATCGCGTGAGAGTAGGCGATGATGTTGACGAGATCGTTTTGCAGATCCGGGTCACGCAGCGCTTCTTCGATGGGAACCGTGCGCTGCCGGTTCAGGGTCTGGCTGACCAGGCTCGTCACCAAATCCCTCTGGACCGTGGCGCGCTCGAGGGTCTCGGCGAACTGCCGCTCGATCTCGTTTTCCAGCTCGACCGCTGAGACCAGCCCCACCATCAAGGTGGCCAGCACTACCGAACCCAGCGTAAGCTTGGCCTGAAGGGTCATGCCATCATTGCGGAATCAGCAGCAGTTTGCCGGTGGTCTTGCGGCCTTCCAGATCGCGGTGGGCTGCCGCGGCGTCGGCCAACGGATACGTGTGCTCGATCCGCAGCTTCAGTTTGCCCGAAGCGATCCATCCCAATACGTCGCCGGCCCTCCAAAGCAACTCGTCGCGCGAGAGCAGATGGTGCGCCAGGCTGGGCCGCGTCAAAAACAGCGAGCCTTTGCCGTTCAGAATGTTCGGGTCGAACGGCGGAACCGGGCCGCTCGATTGCCCAAACAACGCCAGCACGCCGCGCGGACGGAGACAATTCAAGCTCTTGTCGAAGGTAGTCTGGCCGACTGAGTCATAGACCACGTCGACGCCGCGGCCTCCGGTCATCCGCTTCACCTCGGCTTCGAAATCCTGGGATGTATACAAAATCACGTCGTCGGTGCCAGCCTGCCGCGCGACTTTTGCCTTTTCCTCGGTCGATACCGTCCCAAACACACGCGCGCCGGCCCTCTTGGCCATCTGTACGATGAGGCTGCCGGTGCCTCCCGCCGCCGCCTGCACCAGGCACGAGTCGCCGTTTTTGAGAGCGTACGTCGAATGGGTCAGATAGTGCGCAGTCATCCCCTGCAGCATCGCGGCAGCGGCGGCCTGAAAATCGAGCCCGTCGGGAATCTTCACCAGCAGGTGCGATGGGACTGTGGCGTACTCGCCGTAGGAACCGCGATGCATGGCCCACGCGACGCGGTCGCCGACCTTGGCCTCGGTTACGTCGGCGCCCACAGCCTCGACGGTTCCCGCGCCTTCATTGCCGAGCACAATCGGGTTTTCGGCCTTATACAGCCCCTTCCGAAAATAGACGTCGATGAAATTGACGCCGATGGCTTCGATGCGGATGAGCGCCTGCTTGGGCCCGGCCTGGGGCTTCGGCACATCGACAAGCTGCATCTTTTCGGGTCCGCCCGGTTCCTGGACGTGAATGGTTTTCATTTCTCAGCCTCTGCGTAGCGCTCTGCGAGTGTGGACGGTCGTTGCATAGAGTAACAGATACAGCAACGTGAACGGAAACGAAAGGGCGCGCGCCAGCGTGCGGACCGCGCCGGCGCCGCCCAATCCTGCGCGCGAGACGGCGAATCGCCAGATGTTGGCACGCTCGTGAAACTCGAGCGGGAAGTAGTCGCCATTTTCGTTGATGATGAGAATCTTCGCGGGAATCCGCAGTGCCAGCGCCCATTTCCACTTCGTCATCAGGGGCTGCTCGGAGCAGACCACCCCTACGATCGTGTAGCGATTTTGCGCCAGCGCCCGGTACAAACGCCCCCGCCCTTCCCTTCCGCGATAATCACCCACATGATAAACGCGCGTGGTCTGCGCCTCGAAGCCGCGCGGCAGCCCGCCGTAGCAGGTGACTAGGTCGATGTTGATCCCAGGCCCCCACGTCCGCCGCATCGGGACGATGGCGCTTTCCAGCAGTTCGCGCGACCCGCTTTCCACCAGGAGAATGGCATTCACGGCCGGATGGCCGCGCCTCAGAAAATAACGCACTCCTTTGAATATAACGCGCCATCCCGAAGAGGCCGGCCCAGGGCCGAGAGCCTGCCCCACCATATTTTTCAGTTTGCGCCGCGTGGCGCGCCGTCCGGCAGCTCGAACACCCACAGCCCCGCACTGCGGTCCGTCGGATTCTGAATCTCCGGAATCAGCGGCCACCAGGTTGCCGGAATCGCGCCGCCATTGCCCACGGTGAGCGCCACATACTGCTTGCCGTTCACTGTGTAGGTAATCGGCGCGCCGTTCGGCACGTCGTTCAGCCGGACCTGCCAGAGGATTTTGCCATTTCTGTCATCGCGGGCGCGGAACCAGCGGTCCATCGAGCCTTCAAACACGACGCCGCCGGCGGTGGCCAGCGCGCCGGTAGTGGTCGGGGCACGACGGCGTTCGGTCCAGACTACCTGGCGCGTCGCCAGATTGATCGCCTCGACGCGGCCGTAGTTGCCGTCGGAATCCAGGCGCGGCCGCACGGCCCAGCGCACCCCGGAAGTCAGACTGGCCCGTCCGCCGCCTTTGACCGGGATCATATCCATGCACGATTCCACCAGCGGCACATAGAGGATTTCCGTCTGCGGATTGTACGATCCGGGCAGCCAGTTCTTGGAGCCGCCCGCGTGCGGACACACCAGCTTGGTTTCGCCGTCACCGGGCATCACCCGCGGGTTGATGGTCTTGGCGCCGGTCTTCGGATCAATCGCGCTCACCACGTTCTGCAAGCCTAAATCCATGGAGAACGCATACTGCCCGGTGGCGGCATCCAAGGCCTCATAGACCGCGATCTTCCCCGACGTCACCGCGAGTTTCTTCGTCACTCCATTGACCGACAGCGGAATCAATTGCCGCTCGAAAACCCAGTCGAGGTCCCACTGATCGTTGGGCACGTGCTGAAAATACCAGGCCAGCTTGCCGGTATCGGGATGGATCGCCAGCGTAGAGTCGGTGTAGAGACCGTCGTTGGTGACACCGGGCTGGCTGACCGGCTTCAAGAGCGGGCCCGTATCGTAAGTCTGGGCGACCCCGAAGAAGGCCAGGTTCAGATCCGGGTCGTAGCTGCCGGCGGTCCACACCGAAGCGCCGTTTCGTTTCTCAAGCGGCAGGCCGTTCCAGGTATTGCCGCCGGGTTCGCCCGGCCGCGCAATCGTATAAAAGCGCCAGGCTTCCTCGCCGGTGCGCGCGTCGAGCGCCGCAATGAAATTCCCGCCGGCCGCGCGTCCGCCGACGCCCTGCATCACCTTGCCCTTTGCGACCAGCGGCCCGCCGGTCATGTTGAAGCCGGCTTTCGGATCGGCCACCATGTGGTCCCAGACCACGCGACCGGTCTTGATATCGAGCGCCACCACGTGCACGTCGGAAGTGGGGACGTACAGGCGGTTCTCATAGAGCGCCATGTTGCGCTTGACGCTGGGCATCACGCCTTGCGGCAGTTGGCGCGAATACTGCCAGAGAAGGTCACCGGTGGCCGCATCGAGCGCCTGCACGCGATCGCCGTAGGCAAAGACGAAAAGGACGCCGTCATGAACCAGCGGCGTCATCTCGTTCGGCCCGGGCGCGAGCGACCACGACCAGGCCACCCGCAGATTCCCGGCGTTGGCGCGCGTAATCTGCTGCAAGGGACTGAAACCGAGATCGTCGTAGGTGCGGCGCCAGGTGAGCCACTCTCCGTCCGGCGGACGCATCAGCATCGAATCGGTGACCGAGCCCAATCGATCGAGCGGGTTGTTGCGTTTCGGCGAAGAGGGCAGCGTGACGTACGGCGAAACCCCACCGCCTGGTCCCGGCGGCGGCGTGACGAGGCCGGCCGGGCCGGCATCCTGCGCGCGCAGCGGCCGAAGCGAGTAAATCACCAACAAAAGCGCGCCCGCGGCGATCATCGCGGCGCCAATTCGTCCGATCCGCATCACATACCTCTCGCGTTGATTCGTGGTTAGTTTATCTGAGTTTGGTCGGACGCCGCAGGAGCGAGGTGTGGCCGTGATTTGGTCTCGCCAGCAGTCAAGCAATCGCTGCGGAAATGGCTGCCAGCAATGTGGGCATGCGGACGGGCTTGACCATGACGCGCGAAACCATCTGCTCTTCGGGGCTGCCGCGCAGTTCTTCCGGCCAGCCGGAGAGCACGATCAGCGGTGTTTGCGAGCCGGATTCCCGGATTCGCCGGATCAATTCCAGGCCTTGCTGGGCGTCGGGATCCCCTTGCGGGTTGCGAAAGCGCAGGTCCATGATCACCACGTCAGCGGAAGAGAGATGCCGAAGCGCTTCCGAGGGACAGAACGCCGCCGTGACCTGGTGGCCGCCGGCCTCGATCAGCCGCGCACACAAATCGAGCTGCGTGGCATCATCGTCGGCGAGCAGAACCCGCGCCATATTTATCTCAACAGATCTTCCAACTGGATCTTCGCATCCGTCTTGCTATCCCGATACTTCACAATAATCGGGGTGTAAATGGAAAGCCCCCACTCTTTGCCCGGCCCATGCGTGATGGCGCGCGTGCCGGACACCACCACGGCGTTTTCGGGAATGATCAGCGGCTGCTCGTCCGTCGCCTTGTGAACCGCGTTGCGCGGCAGATCATAGACGGGCGTGGATCGGTTGAGAATCGTCCCCGTACCGAGCACGGCCCCGCGCTTGACGATGGTGCCTTCATAGATGCCGCAGTTGCCGCCCACGAGCACGTTGTCTTCGACGATCACCGGCATGGCGCCGATCGGCTCGATCACGCCGCCGATCTGGCTCGCCGCCGAGATGTGGCAATTCTTGCCGACCTGCGCGCAACTGCCCACCAGCGCGTTGGAATCGACCATCGTGCCGTCGCCCACGTAGGCGCCGAGATTGATGTACATCGGCGGCATGCAGATGACACCGCGGCCGACGTAGGCGGTGTCGCGGATGCTCGACCCGCCGGGCACGAGCCGCACGCCATCCTGCGCGCTCATCCGCTTTACCGGATACGTGGATTTATCGAGAAAGGGCTGGCGTTCGGGATCGACCGACATATCCACGATCTGTCCCATCCGAAAACCCAGCAGCAGTCCCTTCTTGACCCAGGCATTGACACGCCAGCCCGTGGGCTCCGAAGGACAAGGCTCGGCCGCGCGAACGCGCCCTTCATTCATAGCGGTCTTGAACTCGGCGAACAGCTCAAAATCCGCGGCCGTGTACGCTCCGGGACTCTTCTCGAACAGACCTTCGATCTCAGCTTGCAACGGGAACTCTCCCCAACAGACCGACCGATTCCAGAACTTTTTCAATGCGGTCCCGATTCGCGGGTGATGGCGGGCACATCGGCAGCCGGTACACCGGATCGAGCAGCCCCATCAACCCCATCGCGGCTTTCACCGGGCCGGGGTTCGATTCGACGAAGTTGACGTTCATGAGCGGCAGGTAGCGGCGTTGCAGCTGGCGCGCGGTCTCGAAATCGTTTTTGAGGCAGGCCTGGATAAGCCGCGTCATTTCGCCGGGGATCTGGTTGGAGACCACCGAGATGACACCGCGGCCGCCGAGCGCGATCAAGGGCAGCGCGATGGAATCATCGCCGCACAGAACCGTGAAGCTGGAAGGCGTTTCCTGGATCACGTTGGCCATCTGCGCCATGTTGCCGGAAGCTTCCTTGACCCCTACAATGTTGTCGTACTGCGCCAGGCGCGCCAGCGTCGAAGGCTCCACGTTGACGCCCGTCCGGCCTTGTACGCTGTAGACGATGAGGGGAAGCCGGACCGCTTTCGCGATTGCCTGGTAGTGCTGGAAAAGGCCTTCCTGCGTGGGTTTGTTGTAATACGGCGTGACCGAGAGGATGCCGTCGGCGCCCATCTGCTCGATCTCGCGCGCCAGTTCGACGACCTCCTGAGTGTTGTAGCCTCCGGCGCCCGCCAGCACCGGGACCTTGCCCTTCGCTTCTTCAAGCGTGATCTCGACCACGCGCAGATGTTCAGCGCGCGTCAGCGTCGGATTTTCGCCCGTGGTCCCGCAAGGCACCAGGAAATTGATGCCCGCCTGAATCTGGCGCCGCACGAGCGTTCGCAGCGTGCCCTCATCGAGCGCAAGGTCGCGCCGGAACGGAGTTACCAGTGCCGTGCCGCATCCCGTAAACATGTCCCACCTCCTCTAAAGTCGTTCTGGACCCGCTGAGAGCGGGTCCGCAGGCTAAGAGCCTGCCCCGCCAAACACGATTTCGCCGAACTCGTAAAATCCTTTTTTGCCGATTACCCACTGCGCGGCTTTCAGCGCTCCCCGCGCGAAACCTTCGCGGGAGCGCGCCGTGTGCCGCAGCGTGATCGTGTCGGCGGCGGAATCGAAACCGATCTCGTGTACACCCGGGACCGCTCCCGCGCGGTTCGAGCCGACATCGATCGGCCGGACGTATCCCGCCTTCTTCATATCTTCGACCAGTTTCAGTAGTGTACCCGAAGGCGCATCCTTTTTGGTGGAATGATGGATCTCCCACGCCCAGGCTCCGTACTCGGGCTGCTGCGCCAGCAGCCGCGCGGCCTCGGAAACCAGCCGGAAGAATGCGTTCACTCCCACCGAATAGTTCGGGCTCCACACCAAGGCGGTGCCGTTCCGGGCAACGGCGCGCTTGACGGCATCGGCGTGCTGGGCCCAACCCGTCGTGCCGATCACGAGATTCACGCCGAGCTTCGCGATGGCTTCCACGTTGCCCTGAACCGCGGCGGGTATCGAAAAATCGACGGCCACCTCTACGCCCTGGAAATTCTCGCGCGTGACGCCTTCTCCGTTCGCGTTGTTGAACTCGTCGAGCTTCAACGTCACCGCGAACCCATACTCCGGCGCCAGCTGCTCGATGAGCTTGCCCATCTTGCCGTAACCGACAATCGCGAGATTAGGCATGCACGGCCTCGCTGCGCTCGAACACGGCGGGATCGAGTTCCGCGAAGAATTCGTCGTGCAGCGCGTGCACGGCGCGGATCAGATCCTTCTCGGAGACCACGAAGCTGAGGTTGAGCAGCGAGGCGCCTTGCGAAATCATCCGGATGTTGATGCCGTCGAGCGCGTCGAACACCCGCCGCGCCACGCCGGGCGTGTAGCGGATATTTTCGCCGACCAGGCAAACGATCACCTGATCTTTCTCGGCATCCACCTCGGCGAACTGCCGCAGCTCGGCGGAGATGACATCCAGGCGCTCCAGGTTGTCGATGGTCAGCGAGACACTCACCTCGGAGGTCGCCACCATATCAACCGGCGTTTCGAAACGATCGAAGACTTCAAAGATCCGGCGCAAAAATCCGTGGGCCATCAGCATGCGGGTCGAGTGGATATTGAGCAGCGCGATCTTCCGCTTGCAGGCGATCGACTTCACCACGTTGGTGCACGGCACGTTCTCGGCCACGATGCGCGTGCCCGGCACATCCGGCCGCCGCGAATTCAGAATCAGCACGGGAATGTTCTTTTCGATAGCCGGCAGCACGGTCGCCGGATGCAGCACTTTGGCGCCGAAATAGGCCAGCTCGGCGGCTTCCGCAAACGAAATCGTCTTCACGCGGTGGCCGCCCGCCAGAATCGTCGGATCGGCGGTCAGCATGCCATCGACATCCGTCCAGATCTGGATTTCTTCCGCTCCGATGCCCGCGCCCACGATCGAGGCCGTGAAATCGGAGCCGCCGCGGCCGAGCGTGGTCGTGACGCCGTCTTTGGTGGCACCGATAAACCCGCCCATCACGACGACCGAATCGTGCGCGAGCGGCGGTAGCGTCGCGGCCAGACGCCGGTACGTTTCGGGAAAGTTCGGAGCCGCCTGCGTATGGCGCTTGTCGGTGAGGATCACGCGGCGCGAATCGACATGCTCGGCCGCCATCCCATAGTGCCGGAACGCGAGGGTGACGATGTAGCTCGAGAGCCGCTCGCCGTAGCTCGAAATCGCGTCGATCGAACGCGGCGTCAGCTCGCCCAGCACGGCAAGCCCCTTCACCAACTCGGTCAACTCTTGAAAATGCTCATCCAGCGTGCGGTCGAGCTCGGCGCGATGGTCGAGCGGCACCACCTGCCGCGCCTCGCGCGAATGAAAATCGCGCAGGTCGTGCAGTTGCCGGATGTACTCGGCGCGGCTGCCCGCCATCGCCGCCGAAGCAATGGCCAGCAGCTTGTTGGTGGTTTTGCCCATGGCCGAGACCACCACGACCGGGCCGCGCTCCTGCCGCGTTTTGACGATTCCGGCTACCCGCTCGATGGCGGCCGCCGATTCTACCGACGTACCGCCGAATTTCATCACGATCATCTACGACACCTTCCTCATGCGAACTGTGGGCGGGCTGAGAACCCGCCCCACCCTAATCCAACATCCCTTCCGAGTGCATCAACTCCGCGTTCAACACCGCTGCCCCGGCCGCGCCGCGGATCGTGTTGTGCGCCAACACCACGAATTTGTAATCCAAGACCGGGCATGGCCGCAGCCGGCCTACGAACGCCGCCATGCCGCGCTCGCGCTCGGCATCTTTGCGCGGCTGCGGGCGGTTGCCTTCGTGCATATAGATGACCGGCCGCGGCGGCGCGCTCGGCAGTTTGCGTTCCTGCGGCACGCTCGTGTAGCCCTCATAAGCCGCGTGCAATTCCGCAATCGCCGGCTTCGCCGACAGCTCCACTGACACCGTCACGGTGTGCCCATCCACCACCGCCACGCGGTTGCAATGCGCGCTGACTCGCGCGGCCAGCGGCTCAATGTGGTCGCCTCGAAACTCGCCCAGGATCTTCTGCGTTTCCTGCTGCATCTTTTCTTCCTCGCCGCCGATGAACGGGATCACGTTGCCGACAATGTCCATCGAGGCCACTCCCGGATAGCCCGCGCCCGAGATCGCCTGCAGCGTCGTCGCAATCACGCCGGTGATGCCGAACGGCTTCACTGGAGCCAGCCCCATGGTCAGCGCGATTGTCGAGCAGTTCGGGTTCGTGACAATCTGCCCTTTCCACCCCCGCGCCCGCTGCTGCCCGGGCACCAGCTTCAGATGGTCGGGGTTGATCTCCGGCACCAGCAGCGGCACGTCCTGATCCATCCGATGGTTCTTCGAATTGGACACCACGATGTGTCCGGCCTTGGCAAACGCTTGCTCGATCTCGGTGGCCACCGAAGCATCCATGGCGGAAAACAGCAGCCGCGGCGCATTGCCCGGCTTGCAATCCTGCACGGTCAGATCGGCCACCGAGCCCGGAGTGCTGCCCGCCAGGTGCCACGTCATCGCGTCGCGGTAGCGCTTACCGGCGGAACGGTCGCTCGCTCCCAGCCACTTCAGATCGAACCACGGGTGGCCTTCCAAAAACCTGATGAAATGCTGGCCCACCATGCCGGTGGCGCCCAGAATGCCTACTTCGATGCGCGTTTGCATAACTGCTTCACCATCCGTTGATACAGTTGTACGGCCTCGGTTAATTCTCGTTTCGGCACCCGCTCTTCGAGCGTATGCGCGACGTGAATCGATCCGGGGCCGATTAAGAACGGCTCGCCCCATTGCCCGTCGAACGCCGGAATGTCGGTGGTGTATGCCACTACCGTGGTTTCCAGGCCGTCGAGCGAACCCAGGCGCAAGGCCGGAATTTCCAGAACCTCGCGCAATTCGGCCCGGCCTTCCACCGCGCGCTCCAGCGCCTGCTTGGTCGCTGTGGAATCGCCGACCAGACGAATCAGAATCTCCGCGCGTGCTTCATCGGCGATCACATTGGGCGCGCGGCCGCCGCTGATGGTACCGATGTTGAGCGTGCTCGCTCCGAGCAGAGCATCCACCGGCAGCGGAATCCGCCGCATCTCGGCTAATACGTCCACCAGTTTGTGAATCGCCGAATCTCCGAGCTCCGGGTACGCCGAGTGCGCCATCTTGCCGTGGGCTACCACCTCATATCGGAGGGTTCCCTTCGAGCCGAGCGCCAGCTTGTTTTCCGTGGGCTCGCCATTAATGATGTAGCGCGAGCCGCGCGGCTGTGTCGCGGCATGGTACGCGCCTGCGCTGTTGCGTTCTTCCCCCACCACAAACAACAGCCCGAAATCCCGCTCGCCGGCTTCGAGCAGCGCCTCGGCCGCTGTGATCATGCACGCGATAATGCCCTTGGTATCGCAGGCGCCGCGGCCCCAAATGAATGCGCCGTCATCGCGCGAGGCGAAGAACGGAGGCACCGTGTCCATGTGGGTGGAAAGCGTTACGGCCAGCGTGTCGCCCCACTGCGCGAACACATTGAAGCGCCGCGGTTCGACGTCCATCCGCTCCACGCGCCCGCCATAACGCTGCGCGAGCCCTGCCAGGCAGTCGTACAGAGAATTGCCGACCGCTTCTTCGTTCGTAGTGATCGATTCAATGTCGATCAGCGCGCGCGTGAGTGCGAACACGTCCATAGTCAAATGGGGCGGAAGCGCGGGGAAAAGGAAGGTACGGGTAACGAGCCCCGCGTCTCTTATCCCGATAGCGCTCCACCCGCCGTAGTAACGGGTGACAGTGAGCCGGTATTAGCCAGGCTCCCCAACCGGAACGGCTTGCGCTGCCGCATCCGGTTTCGGCGGAAACCGCCGGCCCCTTTCTCCGAGCTTCCGAAGCCCAATCGGAATTCCAGCCCGGCTACTCATGGCCGCCGCACCTCTACCGCGAAAATTCAGGATAACAAATCGCGAGCGCTAGAATCATGTGAGGCATGCTTTCCGAATCCTACGCGCGGTATCTGCGGCTGCTCGGCATTGAAGACGCTCCGTCCGGTCTCGAAGGACTGCGGACCATCATCCGCCGGCACCTCGCGCGCGTCCCGTTCGAGAACGTATCCAAGCTCCTGCTGTTTGCGCGCGAAGGAGCGGCCCGCGCCTTCACCTTGACGGAATTTCTGGACGGCATCGAATACCGGGACCTCGGCGGCACCTGCTACAACTCGAATCCGCACCTGATCGGCCTGCTCCGCCACCTCGGCTATGATGCCGACCTGCTGGCCGCTGACATGACCGTTCCCAACTGCCACACCTGCCTGCGCGTCCGCATCGATGGAGTGCCGTATCACGTCGATTGCGGATACGGCGGCCCGTTTCGGGAGCCCTTGCCGTTAGACCAGCTGCCGCATGACTTCGTCGAAGGCGATCTCCGCTACGTCCTGCGCCACAACGCGCACCCGAACGCCTTCGAGATGAACGTGCTGGCGGGCGACCAGCGCGTGCACGGTTATGTCGTGCACGACCCGCCGCAGCAGCCGGAATTCTTCCAGCCGGCGCTCGTCAACTCATTTCTTCCCGACCGCACCTTCATGACCCATCTGCGCATCGTGAAGATTTTCGACCGCCACTCGGTGGAGTTGTTCGACCGCAAGTTGTCGATCCGTCGCGGCGACCAGATCCACCAGATGGAATTGAGCAGTCTGGCCGAGTTGCAGTCTGTGATCGCGACCGAACTGGCCATGCCCCAGTGCCCGATCGAGGCCGTCGTGAGGTGGGTTCCCGGTCTGCCCCAGTCCTAAATCAGCTGCGCCGGCCCCGCGCGCCCCTGCATCACCTCGCGAATCACGCCGAACGCCTGCTGCAGCCGCACTCGCGTCAGCGGCACCCCGAGGCAAATCCGCACGGCGCGGGGCACCGGTCCCGACTCGACCGCGAATCCCTCCGCCGATGCCAGCAGCACGCCGCGGCGCTGCACCCGCGCCACAAACTCGTCAACCGGCCCCGCTCCCGGAATCGGCAGCCACAAATGGCCGGCAAAATGAGCTTCCCGGGTGTCGAGTCCGAAAAACCCCGACGCCATTTCCCACCGCCATTGCATCTCGTTCCGCTTCCATTCGATGATCCGGTCGGCGGTCCCGTCCTCGAGCCAACTCGCGCCGAGCCCCGCGGTCAGGGGTGAAACCCCCAGCACGCTCGCTCGCACGGCCTGGATCACGGCCTCCGCTGTCGCCGGCGGGCAAACCACGAACCCCAGCCGCAGGCCCGGAAAAATGCTTTTCGAAAGACTCGTCACGAAGTAGCAGCGCTCCGGCGCGAACGCCGCGATCGGCGGCGGCGGCCGGTCTACCAGGAACGCATAGATATCGTCTTCCAGAACCGTGATGTTCCGCCGCCGCGCAATGTCGGCGATCGTCTCGCGCCGGTCTTCCGACATCAACGCGCCGGTCGGATTCTGAATCGTGGGAATTGTATAGAGGGCACGCACGTTCTCGGCAGCGCACAGGCGATCGAGCGCCTCCGGAAGCAGCCCCTCCTGATCCATCGGCAAGCCTTTCAGCCGCAACCGAAGCTGGCCGGCAATATTCTTGATGCCCGGGTATGTCAAATACTCGGTCGCGACCAGATCCCCCGGCTTGGTAAGCGCCGCCAGCACCGATTGCATCCCGTGCTGCGCCCCATTCGTGATCACGACCTGTTCCGAGCTCGCCGCCAACCCCCGCCGCTCCAGCCATCGCCCTGCGGCCTGCCGGTGCTCCGGCCAGCCCGCCGGGTTGGGATAAATCTCCATCAACTGCCGGAGATCCGCGCGATCCCGAAGCGCCGTCCGCAATAACTGGGCCACCGATTCGCCCGGATCCCAGCGGATGAAATTCTGCCGGAGATCGATTTCACCGGACTCATCCCCTTCATCGCCAGCGGCAATAAAGGTTCCGCGCCCCACGGTTCCTGAGATCAAACCGCGATCTCTCGCCAGCGAATAGGCGCGCGTCACCGTTCCCACCGACAACTTGAGCGCATCCGCCAGTTCCCGGTGCGGCGGTAACTGGGTTCCCGCTACCAGGCGTCCGTCGTTGATGGCCTCGGCGAGGGCCTCGACGAGCCGCGACGCCATCGGACCCGAGCGGTGTTCAAGATCAGGCAACCACATTGTTATAGATACAATATTTAACTTGATTTGAGACAATGTCAAGCATATTCTAGACACATTGGTGGCGTTATGATATCGACGGATTCGATACATTTCCAGGTGACGCGCATCAAAGGGCACACCTTATTCATCCGGTCTGCTCGGATGCAGCGGTTCCTGGACTTTACTGTGGCGCAGTACTTGGCGGGAAAAACCGATGAAATCAAAGAGTATGTGATCGGCGTTGAGGTTTTCGATAGGCCGGTCACCCACGACCCACGGATCGACCCCATTGTGCGGGTCGAAGCCCGCCGGCTGCGCGAGAAACTCCGCGCGTTCTATGAATCGGAGGGTGTCGGCGATGAGCTGCTCATCGAGTACCCCACGGGCTCGTACGTTCCGCGGATCAGCCTGCGTATTCGAGCAGTTGCATGAACCCGAAATCCATATGCAACTGCATGTGACAGTGGAAAAGCGTCAAACCGGGGTTGTCGGCGACGAAATCGACGGCGGCCATGCTGCGGCGCGCGACGCTGATGACGTCCTTCTTCAACCCGGCCATCGGCTTGTCTCCGACTTGGGTGATCTCAAAAGTGTGGCGGTGCAGATGCAGCGGGTGGATGTCGCCGCTGTCATTATTGAAGAGCAGCCGATAGCGCTTGCCCTTTTCGAGGCGCAGTTTCTCAATCTCGGGGAAGGATTTTCCGTTGATCGTCCAGTGGTTGAAATCGACCCGGTTGCCGGGGATCTTCTCGATCTTCATTTCGAACGTATGGTCCGGCGGCGGCGCCGTGGCGCCACTCGAGAACAGGGAATAGTCCCAAGGGCCCCGGCCAACGTTAGCCGGTGCCTGCCATTGCGGTTCCCCGCTCTTGTTGGCGTACTCGACCACCACGCCCATCCCCATCAGGCGCTCGTCGTCCTTGGTTGAACCGAGCACCCAAACGCCGGGGTTGTTCATTTCGACAATTGCGTCGATGCGTTCGGCGATATCCAGGTAAACGAAATCGACTTCCTGCGGGTGCGGCACCGGGTTGCCGTCCATGGCGATCACGCGGAACCGGTGGCCGGGTAAAGCGAGGCGGATTTCATCGGTTGCGCTGGCATTCAGCAGCCGGAAGAGAATGCGCTGCCCCGCGCGCACGCGGATCGGCTCCCCGGCGCCCAGCATTTTGCCATTGAGCGTCGCTGAACCGTAGGCAATTTCCCAACCGTTGTCCGGCGGCCCCATGTGCGCCAAAGACGGCTCCCAGTGATGGGCGGCGAGGCAGATTTCCTCGTCATACGCGCCGGCGTGGCGGGCCGGCTCGACAATCGCGAATCCGAACTGGCCGGAGAAGCCGGCGCGCGTCAGGTCGGCATGAGCCATGGAGTGGGTGTGATACCAGCGGGTCCCGACGGGGCCCGGGGTAAAGCGATAACGCCGGTGGCCGTGCGGCGGTACGGCGGGTGTTCCTTCTTCCACTGAACCATCGACAGCCGAAGGAATGGTCTGTCCGTGCCAGTGAACGGTTTCGGGGACGTCGGTTTCGTTGTAAACATCTACAGTGACCGGCTTGCCTTCTTGAAAGCGCAGGATCGGGCCGGGGACCGAACCGTTGTAGCCCACGGTTTGGACGACCTTGCCCTTGCCGATATCGAGCGAAAGCGGCGCGATGCGGAGGGTGACGTTGGCGGGCGGAGGGCCGGCGGCATCGAGCAGGTCCAACGAGGCGGACGCAAGTCCGGAGAGCTTGATGAAATCGCGGCGATTCATGGTTACTCCTCACCAGGATTCGGCAGGCGGGAAGCCTGCTCCCCTACTGTAACTGGGCGCCGGCGCGGATTTCATCGGTGGCCCGACGGACTACGCGGTCACCGGCCTTCAGGTTGCCGAGCACCTCAACCAGGGGGCCCTCGGTGACTCCTTTTTTTACGTCGACCCATTCGGCGCGGCCTTCGCGATCACGAATCACAAAGGTGCGTTCGGTCGTGGTGACGACAGCGGTCGCCGGCACCCAGGTTTCGGCGCTCTGCCCGCGGACCGGCCACTTCACACTAGGATACATGCCGGGAGCGAGCGTCCCGTCGTGGTTCATGACATCGAGCTCCACCGCCATGGTTCGGGTCTTCTGATCGAGGGCATCGGCCACTCTCGCGAT
>Ga0335078_10008063_pt1 | contig 15644 bp, 15 predicted proteins | sample Lox_Sample_32_FD_206711 | JGI IMG/M metagenome (GOLD analysis project Ga0335078, IMG submission 206711) | Soil microbial communities from Loxahatchee National Wildlife Refuge, Florida, United States - Lox_Sample_3.2 | ecosystem: Environmental > Terrestrial > Soil > Wetlands | place: USA... | reverse complement strand
TGGCGCGAAGGCAGCGGTGACCCGAAGGGCAGCGGTGACCCGAAGGGCAGCGAAGGTGCGTCTGCTGCCCTTTCGCCCCGCCTTCATGGGCACCAGAGGGCAGGTCGGAGCCCCAAGAGGGGCAGTGAACCGCCCTCTGGTGCCCTTGGCCAGGTCCCAGCGGTGATAGTACGCCGCCGCCCGCCCGCGCGTGACTGGCTAGCTGGACGAGTAGACCCGGATGAAATACGGACAGGCCGAGCTCGCGGAGATCTTGTAGCTGCTCCCCGTGGCGTTCGGGTGCACCGTCGTGGCCTGGCTGGTGCCCGTGCCCGAGGTGCTGGCGATCGACTGGTGGTTTCCGCCGCTGGTCGTCGCCATGCTCGCCGAGAACGAGTGCGAGCCGCTGGCGCACCTGTACCCGAAGTGCACGAAGGCCGGGTTGGTCACCCGGAACGGCGCCGACGTCCTGGCTCCGACGCCGGTGAACGTCGCGAGCAGGTGGCCGCGGCTCACCGTGGCTCTGGGCTTGGCCGTCCGCTGGGGCAAGTGCTGGGCCGGGCTCGCCGTCGGTACGGGGCTCTGCGCGGCGGCCGACGTGCCGCTGTTGCTGTTGCCCGAAACGGCGAACCCGGTGATGATGCCGGCCACGGCCACCAGGCCGAGGACGCCGGCCGCGGCGACGAGCCTGGTCTTCGATCCGCGCGGTTTCGGCGGCGGTGGCTGGCCCTGCTCGCCGCCCGCGGGCCGGCCGGGTTCGGAGCCGGGCCCCGGATCCTGTGGCTGTTCGCCAGGAACCGGGTTGTGCGGGTTACTCGTCATCGGAGCCTCCCTGCATTGCCGTACTGCGGACAGGAAGGACGTGGGGGGCGTCCGTGGACTTCAAGGTCGGGTCTACCCGGCCCGGCACCGCCGATACCGCCGACACCGCGGCGGCCCCGCCGCCGACGTCGTCTGGCCTGATACCACGTGGATACTGACTTAGTACTTGGTTTCCGGGCAACCGGCCTGACTAGCTGGGATGCTGTCCTGAACCATTTCCCAGCGAGGTGCAGAATGCGGTCACCCGTACGCTCAGTGATCTTGACAGCGGCAGTCGTCTCCTCCGGCGCGCTGCTGGCCGCCGGCTGCTCGGGCGGCAGCCCGGCGCCTGCGCCCACGGTGACCGTGACCAAGACCAGCCAGCCCAGCAGCGCACCGTCCGCGTCCGCGTCGGCGTCCGCTACGCCGGTCGCTCAGGGCCCCGGGCCCTGCCAGTCCGCCGCGCTGAAGGTGGCGCTCGGGCCGGGGAACGCGGCGGCGGGCTCGCAGATTATCCCGATCCAGTTCACCAACATCTCGACCGCGACCTGCACGCTGTACGGGTTCCCCGGCGTCTCCTTCACCGGCGAGACCTACGCCGTCCAGGTAGGTCCGGCGGGCGCCAGGAACCACGCGAGCACGGAACAGGTAGTGACCCTCGCGCCAGGCGCCGTCGCCAGCGCGCTGATCAAGATCGTGAACGCGCAGAACTACCCGGCCGGTACCTGCGGGCTCACCACCGCCAGCGGCATCCTGGTCTATCCGCCGAACCTGACCAAGGCCGTGGGGCTGCCGTTCAACGGATTCGCGTGCGTGCACAAGTGGAACGTGCTCACCGTGAACGCGGTAGTCGCCGGGCCCGGCACCTGACCGGGGTCACAGGCTCGCGACCAGGACGGCTATCAGCGTGCCTGCCAGCAGGAACGGGCCGAACGGAAGGCGCGAGCGGAGGGTGGCGCGCCGCGCTGCCAGCAGCCAGACGGCGTAGCCAGCAGCGAGCGCGAACGCCGCGATCAGCGCGGTGGCCAGGACATCCCAGCCCGGCCAGGCGGCCAGCGCGCCCAGGCTGAGGCTGAGCTTGGCATCGCCCAGGCCAGCCGACCCTGGCCTGGCGATGGCAAGGATCAGGAACAGGCTGGCCAGCGCCGCCGCGCCCGCCGCGGACCTGGCCAGGTCCGTCCAGTCGCCGGCCACGCCCGCCGCCGCGAGCAGGAACCCGGCCGTGCCGCCGAGGGCAGCCATCGTGAGCAGATCCGGCAGCCGGTACACCAGCGCGTCGATCACGGCAAGCGGCACTGCGCAGACTCCCACCCAGGCTGCCGCGCAGCCCGCCAGGACCGGGTGCACGTACGCGGCGGCGGCGAAGGCAAGGATGGCCGTGGACACCGCCAGGATCGGCGGCGCTATCGTGCGCTGGGTGTAGCTGCGCACGAGGCGGCTCGCCGGCCAGCCGCAGCATGCGGCGAGTACGGCGGCGCCAGCGGGTAACACCAGGCTCACTCCGGTCAAGGTAGCGCAAGCCATGCGAGAGGAGCGAACGTGACGTTCGAGGAACTGCTGGCCTACTGCCTGGCCAAGCCGGGTGCGTGGCAGGACGAGCCGTGGGACGGCGATATCGTGGCGAAGGTCGGCCCGAAGATCTTCGCGTTCCTCGGGTCCGGCGCCGGCGTCGGGCTGAAATGCGGCACGTCCAGAGACGCAGCGGACGAGTGGCTGCACCGGTACCCGCACGACGCCAGCGTGATGGCCTACATCGGCAGGTCCGGCTGGAATAACCTCGCGATCGGCGGCGCCATCCCCGACGACGAGCTGCTGGAGGCGGTCGACGCCTCCTACGACGCGGTAGTCAGCAAGCTGCCGAGGAAGGACCGGCCCGCATGACGTGGACAGCCCCTGCCGTCGAGCGCGCGGAGCCGATCTACGTGGCCGGCGAGCGGACCTCGCTGCAGGAGTTCCTCGACTACCATCGCCAGACGCTGCTGTGGAAGTGCAGCGGGCTGACCGGCGAGCAGCTCGCCGCCAGGCCGATCCCCGGCTCTTCGCTGTCCCTGCTCGGGCTCGTCCGGCACCTGTCCTACGTGCAGCGAGTGTGGCTGCGAGTGCGCGTCGCCGGGCAGCCGGATCTCGGCGACCTCTACAGCACGCCCGAGCACCCGGATGCCGAATTCGACTTCGCTGCGCCCGGAGCCGCCGAGGCAGACTTCGCGACCTTCGCCCGCGAGTGCGCGGCGGCCGACGAGGCCGTGGCCGGCCGCTCGCTTGACGACACGTTCGTGCACCCGCGCAGCGGCGACACGATCAGTGTCCGGTGGGTTTACACGCATCTGATCGAGGAGTTCGCCAGGCACAACGGGCACGCGGACCTGATCCGTGAGCAGATCGACGGCAGGACCGGCGAATAGCGCTCTCAGCCGAGGTCGTTCAGCCTGGCCACCGCGGCCTCGTACTCGGTAACTAGGTCCGCCATCACGTCCGCCACCGGCCGCACCTCGTTCATCCGGCCGACGATCTGGCCGACGGGCATCGGGATCACGTCCGGGCGGCCGGACTGCATCAGCCGCTGATGGGCGCCGGAGACAAGCAGGTTCTGCAGCGGCATCGGCAGCGGCTCCGGCGCCTCCTCCTGTTCCCACGCGTCCGTCCACGCGTTCTTCAGCAGCCGGGCCGGCTTGCCGCTGTATATCCGCGACCGAACCGTGTCCGAGGAGGTCGCCGCGAGCAGTGCGTCGCGCAGTCCCGGCAGCGGCGAAAGGTTCGCGTACTCCCGCGTGACGAGCCAGGCCGACCCCATCCAGACACCCGAGGCGCCGAGGGCCAGCGCCGCCGCCATCTGCCGCCCGGAGCCGATCCCGCCCGCGGCCAGCACCGGCGCCTCGGCACCGACGGCGTCCACGATCTCCGGCACCAGCACCATCGTCGCGATCTCGCCCGTGTGGCCGCCCGCCTCGTATCCCTGCGCGACCACGATGTCTACCCCGGCCGCGACGTGGGACCGCGCGTGCGCGGCCTTGCCGGCCAGCGCGGCGACGAGCATGCCACGCTCGTGCGCGCTCTCGATCACGTCGGATGGCGGCGAGCCGAGCGCGTTGGCGATCAGCCGCGCGGGATGTGACAGGGCCACCTCTACCTGCGCCCGCGCGACGGAGTGCAGCCATCCGAGGACGCCCTCCCGCACCTGCGCGTCCTCCGGCAGCGGCGGCACGCCGAGCCTGAGCAGCGTGCGCTCGACGAACTCCTTGTGGCCGTCGGGAATCAGCCTGGTCAGGTCGACGGCCGCGCCCTCGGCGGGGATCTTGGCGGGCATGACAACGTCGATGCCGTACGGCCTGCCGTCGGTGCTGGCGTCCATCCAGTCCAGCACCTTGTCCATCTCGGCCGCGTCGTTGAACCGGACGCAGCCGAGCACGCCAAGGCCGCCCGCCCGGCTGATCGCGGCCGCGACGTGCTCGGATGGGGTAAAACCGAAGATCGGGTACTCGATGCCGAGCCGGTCGCAGAGCGCGGTTCGCATGGCGGGTCCTTCCGGGCCGTCAGGCGGGCTGGGTATGTGGCCGGGCCGACGTTCCGGCAGCAGGCTCCCCGGCAGGAGACGCCGCGGCCATCCGCTCCTCCGCATACTTGCGGGCCCACGTGTAGTCCGCCTTGCCCGCCGGCGTGCGGCCGATGTGGTCGACCAGCCAGACCGAGCGGGGCACCTTATATCCGGCGATCTGCGTGCGCAGGTGCGCCTCCAGCGCCGCGAGGTCCAGGTCCTGGCCGTCGCGCGGCTGCACCAGCGCGGCCACCCGCTGCCCGAGGCGCTCGTCCGGCACGCCGAGCACGAGCGCGTCGAAGACCCCGTCGAATGACTTCAGCGCGCCCTCGACCTCCTCGGGGAAGACCTTCTCGCCGCCGGTGTTCACGCACGTGTTGCCGCGGCCGAGCAGCGTGAACGAGCCGTCGTCCTCGACCCTGGCCCAGTCGCCGGGAACCGAGTACCGGACGCCGTCCACCTCCGTGAACAACGCCGCGGTCTTTGCCGGGTCCTTGTAGTAGCCGAGCGGGATGTGCCCGCCGCGCGCGATCCGGCCGATGCCGCCGGGGCCGACCGGCCGGCTGCTCTCGTCGATGACGATCGTGGCCGGACCCGGTGCCACGGTGGGGCCCTCGGCCTTCTTGTTGCCCGCGGACACGTATCCGAGGCCGGTAAAGCCGGTCTCGGACGCACCGACGGCGTCGGTGATGACGACGTTCGGCAGCAGGGTGAGGTACTGCTCCTTCACGCTCGGGGAGAACAGCGCGGCGTTGCTCGATATCGCGACGACCGACGAGAGGTCGTACTCCTCCTGCTCGTACGCCTCGATCAGCGGCCGGGCCATCGCGTCACCGATGATCATGAGCACGTTGACCCTGTGCCGCTGCACCGCGCGCCATACCTCGTGCGGGTCGAACTGCGGGACGAAGACCACGGCGTCGCCGCAGAACAAGGCCGGCAGCGTGCCCCACTGCGCGCTGCCGTGGATCAGCGGCGCGGTCGCGAGCCGGACCAGGCCGGCCGACCCGGCCGAGCCGCGGCGGATCTGCTCCCACTCATCCGGCATCGGCTCGCCGGTGGCGAAGTCGATGCCGCCGCCCAGCGTGCGCCACACGTCCTCGTGCCGCCACAGCACGCCCTTGGGGTAGCCGGTGGTGCCGCCCGTGTACAGCATGTAGATGTCGTCGGCGCTGCGCTCGCCGAAGTCACGCTCGGCGCTGACGCCGGCGATCGCGGTGCCGAAGTCGGCAGCGCCCGGCGGCAGCGGCAGCCCGCTGCCGTCCTCGATCACGAGCGCGACCCCGAGGTCGGGGTGGTCAGGCAGGACGGCGGCCACCTTGTCGCTGTACTGCCGGTCGTGCACCAGGCCCTTGAACTCGGCCTCGCCGAACAGGTAACGGAGCTCGCTCGCCACGTACCGGTAGTTGACGTTCACCGGGATCGCGCGCAGCTTGTAGCACGCCAGGAAGCTCGCCACCAGCTCGATCGAGTTGCGGCCGTACATGCCGACGTGGTCATCGTGGCCGACGCCGCCGGCGGCGAGGCAGTGCGCGACCCGGTTGCTCATGGCCTCGAGCTCGGCGTAGCTGACGGACTTGTCTCCGCAGGCGATGGCCAGGCGCTCGGGGACCGCGTCCACTGCATGCTCGAATAGGTCTGCGATGTTCAGCGCCATGGGTAAGAAACTAGAACGTGTTATCGTTCTGGGCAACCCTTTCGGCAGCTAAGGAGGCGCCCGTGGTCTCGTCACCGGTGGCCTCGGCCGATCCGGCGCGGCCGCACGCTCTTGTCGAGCAGCGCGGGCACGTGCTGATCGTCACGCTGAACCGGCCGGAGGCAAGGAACGCGCTCACCGGCCCGATGATGGCGATCATGAAGGCGGCCTGGGACCGGGTCGACGCGGACGCGCAGATCCGGGTCTGCATCCTGACCGGCGCGGGCGGGGCGTTCTGCGCGGGCGCGGACCTGAAGGCGATGACCGCGTCGCACCCCGGCGACTCCTTCGAATCCGGCGCCTTCGACCCGTCGGTGATCGAGCCGCTGCTCAAGGGGCGCCGCCTGACCAAGCCGCTGATCGCGGCCGTCGAGGGCCCGGCGATCGCCGGCGGCACCGAGATCCTGCAGGCCACCGACATCCGGGTGGCGGGGCGCAGCGCCCGGTTCGGCGTCTCCGAGGCGCGCTGGGGGCTGTTCCCGCTTGGCGGGTCGGCGGTCCGGCTGGTCCGCCAGATCCCGTATACAGTCGCCGCCGATATCCTGCTGACCGGCAGGCACATCACCGCCGACGAGGCGCTCGCGATCGGCCTGATCGGGCACGTGGTGGACGACGGGCAGGCGCTGGCAAAGGCGCTGGAGATCGCGGATCTGATCGCCGCGAACGGGCCGCTCGCGGTGCAGGCGATCCTGCGCACGATCCGGGAAACCGAGGGCATGGCCGAGAACGACGCGTTCGCCCTGGAGACCAGGCTCGGTATGGCGGTCTTCGCCAGCGCCGACGCGAAGGAAGGACCGCGCGCGTTCGCCGCGAAACGCAAGCCGGTCTTCGACGGGCACTGAGCTGCCGGTCCGCCCGCGGCCACTTGGCGCCGGCGCCTAGAACGTGTTTCACTTTGATCCGTGACGGTGCCAGACACTTCGGTCCGCGAGGGGCCGCTCAGCGCTCCGCTCGAGACGAGCTTCGACTACACCAGGTCGCTCGGGCCGGTGCTCAGCGAGTTCATGACCGCGCTCGCAGCCGGGCGCATCCTGGGCTCGCGCGCCGCGGACGGCCGGGTGCACTGCCCGCCTGCCGAGTACGACCCGGTCACGTTCGCGCCGCCCGCTGGACTGGTCCGGGTGGGACCGGCGGGTACGGTGCTCACCTGGTCCTGGCAGCCGGAGCCGATCGCCGGCCAGCCCCTGGATCGCCCGTTCGCCTGGGCGCTGATCCGGCTGGACGGTGCCGACACCGGGCTGCTGCACGCCGTGGATGCAGGGTCGGCGGACTCGATGCGCACCGGCATGCGGGTCCAGCCGAGATGGGCCGCGCGGCGGGCCGGCCACATCCGCGACATCGAGTGCTTCGAGCCGCTGCCCGACGGCCAGCCGGCGCGACCGCAGCCGGCGCCGGCAGAGGCGGCCGGCGACCCGGTCACCATGATCACCACGCCGGTGCGGCTGCGCATCCAGCACAGCGCGTCGGCGGAGGAAAGCCGGTACCTGATCGGGCTGAGCCAGGGCAGGATCATCGGCCAGCGCTGCCCGGCCTGCCAGAAGGTGTACGTGCCGCCGCGCGGCGCGTGCCCGGTCGACGGCGTGCCGACCACCACCGACGTCGAGCTGCCGGACGTCGGCACCGTCACCACGTTCTGCGTCGTGAACGTGCCGTTCCAGGGCCAGCGGGTGCCCTCGCCCTACGTCGCGGCATCGGTCCTGCTCGACGGCGCGGACATTGCCTTCCAGCACCTGATCCTCGGCTGCGAGCCGGACGAGGTGCGGATGGGCATGCGCGTGCGCGCCGTGTGGAAGCCGCGGGAGGATTGGGGCACCACGTCGGAGAACATCAGCCACTTCGAGCCCGCGGGGGAGCCGGACGCGGCTTATGAGTCCTATGCGCACCACCTGTGACCTGCGGCCGCGCCGCCCGGCGAGGCACCCGAGCACACGGGCCGTGACTCAGGAGGCGGGTCGATGAGAGACGTCGCGGTGATCGGCTTCGCCGAGGCGCCCAGCGTCCGGCATACCGGCGGCACGACGAACGGCGTGGAGATGCTGGTGCCGATCTTCCACGAGGTGTTCGCGCAGACCGGGCTCGACCGCACCGAGATCGGCTTCTGGTGCTCTGGCTCGTCGGACTACCTGGCGGGCCGGGCGTTCTCGTTCGTGTCCGCGGTCGACGCCATCGGGGCCTTCCCGCCGGTGATGGAGTCACACGTCGAGATGGACGGGGCGTGGGCGCTGTACGAGGCCTGGGTCAAGGTCCTGACGGGCGACGCGGACATCGCGCTCGCGTACGGGTTCGGCAAGTCCTCGGCCGGGAACCTGCGCCGGGTGCTCGCGCTCCAGCTGGACCCGTACACCGTCGCGCCGCTGTGGCCGGACTCGGTCTCCGTCGCGGCGCTGCAGGCCAGGCTCGGCATCGAGGCGGGCAGGTGGTCGGAGCGGGAGATGGCCGAGGTCGCGGTGCGCAGCCGCGCCGCCGCGACCGGCAACCCGCGCGCGCAGCTGTCCGGCGAGGTCACGGCCGATGAGCTGCTAGCCGCCCCGTACCTGGCCGACCCGCTGCGCGCGCACGACTGCGCCCCGGTCACCGACGGTGCCGCCGTCGTGGTTCTGGCGGCCGGCGACCGGGCCCGCGAGCTGTGCGGGCGGCCCGCGTGGATCACCGGGTTCGAGCATCGCATCGACTCGGGCTCGCTCGGGTCGCGTGACCTGCTGGCCGCGCCGTCTGCCACTGCATCTGCCGCCGCTGCGTCCGCCGCCGATGCGGGGAACGTCGCGGTGGCCGAGCTGCACGCGCCGTTCACCCACCAGGAGATCGTGCTGCGGGCAGCGATGGGCCTGACGGATGCGACCCGGATCAGCCCGTCCGGCGGAGTGCTCGCGGGAAACGCGATGTTCGCGGCCGGGCTGGCCAGGATCGGCTGGGCGGCCCGGTCGATCATCTCCGGCGCGGCGGACAGCGCGCTCGGACACGCGACGAGCGGCCCGGCGCTGCAGCAGAACCTCGTGTGCGTGATGGAGGCGCGATGACAGCCGGCGGCTTCAAGCACCGGGCCGCGGTCCTCGGCACCGGCCAGACCCAGCACCGCAGCAAGCGGCCGGATGTCTCGATCGCCGGGCTCTGCCGCGAGGCGGTGGACCGGGCGCTGGCGGACGCCGGCCTGGAGATCTCCGACATCGACGCCGTCGTCGTGGGCAAGGCGCCCGACCTGTTCGAGGGCGTGATGATGCCCGAGCTGTACCTGGCGGACGCGCTCGGCGCCGTGGGCAAGCCGCTGCTGCGCGTGCACACGGCCGGGTCCGTCGGCGGCGCCACCGGCAACGTCGCGGCCAGCCTGGTCCAGGCGGGCAGGCACCGCCGGGTGCTCGCGGTGGCGTTCGAGAAGCAGTCGGAGTCCAACGCCATGTGGGCGCTGTCGATCACGCCGCCCTTCTCCATGCCGCTGCTCGCGGGCGCCGGCGGCTACTTCGCGCCGCACGTGCGCTCCTATATCCGCCGCAGCGGCGCGCCCGCCCACATAGGCGCGATGGTTGCCGTCAAGGACCGGCGCAACGGGGCCAGGAACCCCTACGCTCACCTGCGGCAGCCCGACATCACGCTGGAGTCGGTGCAGGCGTCGCCGATGCTCTGGGACCCCGTCCGCTACGACGAGACGTGCCCGTCCTCCGACGGCGCGTGCGCGGTCGTCATCGGCGATCAGGCGTCGGCCGAGGCCGCCGCGAGCCCGGTGGCCTGGATCCGGGCCACCTCGATGCGCACCGAGCCCACCATGTTCTCCGGCAAGGACAACGTGAACCCGCGGGCCGGCTCGGACGCGGCGAAGGCGCTCTGGCAGATGGCCGGGATCACCAGCCCGCTCGAGCAGATCGACGTGGCCGAGATCTACGTGCCGTTCTCCTGGTTCGAGCCGATGTGGCTGGAGAACCTCGGGTTCGCGCCGGAGGGCAAGGGCTGGCAGTTCACGCAGGCCGGCGAGACCGAGATCGGCGGCGCGATCCCGGTGAACCCGTCCGGCGGCGTCCTGTGCTCCAACCCGATCGGCGCGTCCGGGCTGCTGCGGTTTGCCGAGTCGGCGATGCAGGTGATGGGCAAGGCGGGCGAGCACCAGGTGGCCGGCGCCAGGACCGCGCTCGGGCACGCTTACGGCGGCGGGTCGCAGTACTTCTCGATGTGGGTGGTCGCCGACACGCCCGGCTGACCCGCCGGGACGCGGGCTAGCGGTAGCTGACCGGCAGCCGCTTGACGCCGTTGAGCCAGCCGGAGCGGAGTCGCTGCGGATCGCCGCTCTTGCTGATGTCCGGCATCGCGTCGGCGATCGCGTTGAAGATCAGGTCGATCTCGAGCCTGGCCAGGTTCGCGCCGAGGCAGTAGTGCGCGCCAGTGCCGCCGAAGCCCACGTGCGGGTTCGGGCTGCGCAGCACGTCGAACTGCTCCGGGTGGTCGAACACGTCCTCGTCGAAATTGGCGGACCGGTAGAACAGGCCCACCCGCTGGCCCTTCGCGATCTCCTGGCCGCCGAGCTCGGTGTCGTGCGTCGCCGTCCGCTGGAACACCGTCACTGGCGTGGCCCAGCGCACGATCTCGTCCACGGCGGCCTCCGGCCGCTGCGCCTTGAACACCTCCCACTGCTCCGGGTGGTCGAGGAAGGCCAGCATGCCGTGCGAGATCGCGTTCCTGGTGGTCTCGTTGCCCGCGACCGCCATCAGGATGACGAAGAAGCCGAACTCGTCGGTACTGAGCTCGTCGCCGTCGACCTGGGCGTTGACGAGCTTGGTGACGATGTCCTCGCGCGGGCACGCGCGCCGGTCCTCGGCCATCAGCATGCTGTAGCCGAGGATCTCGGCCGCCGCGGTCTCGCCGTCGCCCTCGTAGTCGGGATCGTCGTAGCCGACCATGTCGTTGGACCACGCGAACAGCTTGTGGCGGTCCTCCTGCGGCACGCCGATCAGCTCGGCGATCGCCTGCAGCGGCAGCTCGCACGCGACGTCGGTGACAAAGTCGCCCGAGCCCTTCCGGACGGCCTCCGCGACGATCCGCTGGGCCCGCTCGGTGAGCACCTCGCGCAGGCTCGCGATCGAGCGCGGCGTGAAGCCGCGCGACACTATCTGCCGCATCTTGGTGTGGTGCGGCGGGTCGATGTTGAGCATGATGACCCGCTGCAGCTCGACCTGCTCCCGGGTGTTGCCGCTCGGGAACCGGATGATTGCCCCGTTCTCGTAGCTGGACCAGGTGTCGGAGTCCCTGGAGACGGCCACCACGTCCCGGTGCGTGGTGACGGCCCAGAATCCGTCGTCGGCGAAGCCCATGTCGGTCGGCTGCGGATTCCAGCGGACCGGTGCCGCGCGGCGCAGCAGCGCGAACTCCTCGTGCGGAACCCGGTGCGCGTACAGGTCCGGATCGGTCAGGTCGAAGCCAGGCGCTATCTGCGGCTCAGCCATGCCCGTGCCTCCAATGGTCTGGCCTCCGGGATCTGTAACGTGTTCTAGTGGGATTCAAGCATGCCCTCGTCCTGTCGTGAATGCCCGGACACTCGAATTTTCAGGAACACGTTCTACCATTGGCGCAGGCGGAGTAAGGAGCTGGCGTGGGCAATGCGGTAATAGTCGAGGCGGTCAGGACTCCGATCGGCAAGCGGAGAGGAGCGCTGTCGGGCCTGCATCCAGCGGAGATCCTCGGCCGGGCGCAGGCGGCGGTCGTCGAGCGCGCGGGCGTCGATCCCGCGGCGGTCGAGCAGGTCGCCGGCGGCTGCGTCACCCAGGCCGGAGAGCAGGCCGGGAATGTCACCCGGACGGCCTGGCTGCACGCGGGGATGCCGATCCAGGCCGGCTGCCAGACGCTGGATGCCCAGTGCGGCTCGGCCCAGCAGGCGGTGCACCTGATCGCGGGGCTGATCGCGGCCGGCGCCATCGACGTGGGCATCGGCTGCGGCGTGGAGGCCATGAGCAGGGTCGGCCTCGGCGCAAACATCGGCACCGGCATCGGCACCCCGCGCCCGGCCGGCTGGACCATCGACATGCCCAACCAGTTCGAGGCGGCCGAGCGGATCGCGCGGCGGCGCGGGATCAGCCGCGCCGACCTGGACGCGTTCGGGCTGCGGTCGCAGCGGAATGCCCAGCGCGCGTGGTCCGAGGGCCGGTTCGACCGGGAGGTGGTCGCCGTCAAGGCCCCCGTCCTCGACGCTGCGGGAGAGCCGACGGGCGAGTACCGGAACGTCGACACGGACCAGGGTCTGCGTGCGACGTCCGCGGCCGGGCTGGCCGGTCTCAAGCCGGTCCTCCCGGACGGGCTGCACACCGCGGGCACGTCGTCGCAGATCTCCGACGGGGCGGCCGCGGTGCTGCTGGTCAGCGAGGACCGGGCACGCGAACTCGGCCTCCGCCCGCGAGCAAGGATCGTCTCGCAGGCGCTGATCGGCGACGAGCCGTACTACCACCTCGACGGGCCGGTCGCCGCCACCGAGCGCGTGCTGAAGCGCAGCGGCATGACCATCGGGGACATCGACGTCTTCGAGGTCAACGAGGCCTTTGCGTCCGTCGTGCTGTCCTGGATGAGCCAGCATCGGCCCGACCCGGACAAGGTGAACGTCAACGGCGGCGCCATCGCCCTCGGTCATCCGGTGGGCAGCACCGGCTCCCGGCTGCTCACCACCGCACTGCACGAGCTGGAACGGCGGGACGCGAGCACCGCGCTGGTCTCGATGTGCGCCGGCGGCGCGATGGCGACCGCGACGATAATCGAGCGCCTCTGAGGGCCACCCGGCCCGGGCTCGGGCAGTTGGCCGATCCTTTACCGGTGTTAGTCCCGATTGCCCGAATATCGTGGAGGTTCTGCATATACTGCCCGCATGCTTAACGGTCGCAGGGTAGCTGTCGTGATGCCCGCCTATAACGCCGAGGCGACGCTATCGCGGACGGTGGCGGAACTGGACCTCGAGGTGGTCGACGAGGTCGTGCTCGTGGACGACAACAGCACGGATCAGACCATCGCGATGGCCCAGCAGCTCGGCCTGGATCCGATCCGGCACGAGAAGAACCTCGGCTACGGAGGCAACCAGAAGACCTGCTACCGGCGGGCGCTGGAGCTCGGCGCGGACATCATCGTGATGGTCCACCCCGACTATCAGTACTCCCCGCTGCTGGTCCCCGCGATGGCCTCGATGATCGCCTACGGCGAGTACGACATGGTCCTCGGCTCGCGGATCCTGGCCCAGCACACGGTCGCGCGTGGCATGCCGCGATACAAGTACGTAGCCAACAGGGTCCTCACCCTGGTCGAGAACATCTTCCTCGGCCAGAAGCTCTCCGAGTACCACACGGGCCTGCGGGCCTTCAGCAGCTCGCTGATCGCAGGCCTGGCGTTCGAGCTCAATTCAGACGACTTCGTCTTCGACAACCAGATCATCGCGCAGGCCGTCGCGGCCGGGGCCCGCATCGGTGAGGTGTCCTGCCCCACCCGCTACCAGGAGGATGCCTCCTCGATCAACCTGCGCCGCAGCATCAAGTACGGGCTGGGGGTGCTGCGCACGTCGCTGCAGTACCGGCTGCACAGGGCCGGCCTGCGGCGCTATTCCTTCCTCGAGCCGAAGCCGCACCTGGTGCCGCCGGCCCAGCCGGGGGACGCCGCCAGGACCGAGGAGAAGGCCAGCTCCGACCGCTAGCGCGGGCCGGCAGCACGCGCAGCGCGCAGCGCCCCTGCGGGCGGCCCCGGCCCGGTCAGGTCACGATTTCTGCGAGAGCACGACGATCACCAGGCCCGATACCACCAGGAGGGAACCCAGCCAGGTGAGCACGCTGGCTCGCTCGTGCAGGATGACGATGCTCGCGGTCAGGATGACGATGTAGCCCAGGGCATTGAACGGATAGGCGATGCTCAGCGGCACCTTGGACAGTGCCCCCAGCCAGGCGATGGCCGAGATGCCGAACACCACGAGCCCGAGCGGCACCCACGCCGTCGTGATGGCGCTGAGGACGAGTGAGCCACCGGAACTCGCCGACCGCGCCGTGGCCAGCTGCATGCCGTGCTTGAGCATGATCTGGCCGGTGGCGGCAGAGATGACGGCGAATAGGAGCAGCGCCGCGCTGGCCAGGGTCAAGGGGTGCCTCCGTGGTTTGCTCTGCCCTGCCGGGGCCGGCCCGGGACCTGGCCCGGTGGCCGGACTTCCCGTTTCAGGTGACTTTGCTGACACTCAGGATCCTCACCCTGACCCTGGCAGCGGCAGCGCTGGTGTCACCTGGTCCAGAAGGTTCTTCTGATAGATCATGACGATCACTCCCGCGACGCGGTGGAACGCCACGGGCTTACCGAACGCCTGCTCGAATTCGGCCACTGTGAACCTGTTCGGGCCCCGCGGCGAGCCGGGATCGGCGATCGCGAACCTCGCGGCGTGGTCGGACGGGTAGTACCAGTCCCATTTCGCCTCCCAGTCGTTGGCGCCGATGCCGGTCTTCCGCGGGACCACGGACCGCACCACGACCTCACCGCGGGAGACCACCGTGACCGCCGAGGCGTACCAGTACCCGGCGACGCCGTATCTGAGGCCGTGCGCCTTCAGCCAGGCAATCAGCGGCACCTCGGGCTGCCTCGCCGGCGGCAGGATGGCCGCGGCGGTCAGCGGCACGATCGCCAGCATGGCGGCCGCGCCCAGCGCGGCCAGCGCCCAGGGGACGGCCACGATCGGGCGGCGAGCCAGGCCGCGCGCCGCCAGGATCGCCCCGGCCGGCAGCACGAGGACCATCTCGCGGGGGTTGGACCTGACCGGCATGGTGGAGAACTGGTACGCCGCGATGTTGACCACGATCGCCACGCACAGCAACTGCTCGGCGCGGGTGGCCCTGGGCCAGGTGACCAGCACGCGGCCGAAGCCATAGACGGCCGCCGCGACCGCCGCGAGTCCCAGCGCCGCGCCGACCGCGCCCAGCCGCGCGCTGGGGCCCGCCAGCGCGCCGAAAATGAGCAGGAGCCCGTGCGAGGTGAGGCGGTAGTTCGCGCCGAGGTGGCTCCAGGGCGCGAGCCGGATAGTCGGCGACAGCATCAGGTAGCCGCCGGCGTGCTGCTCGGCCGAGCGCAGCAGCATCGCCAGCGGCACGGAGGCGGCGGCGGCCAGCAGCACGGCGCCGTCCGCCGTGCGCAGCCGGCGGGCCTGGGCTAGCCGGAACAAGCTCACCACGACGACGGCGGGCACGGTCACGTACAGGACAGTCGCGTCGCCAAGCTGGCCCGCGATCAGGAGCAGGCACAGCAACGGCGCCGTGTACCGCCGCCCCGCCCACTTCTCGATCAGGATAAAGCTCAGGATCGTGATCGCGGCCGTGCCGGTGTGGTCGGGCTTTTCGACCAGCAGCCCTACGTCGTTCGCGTACGCCAGCGGGATGGTCAGGACGGCCAGGACGATGCCCGTCCTGACGGCGGCACCCATTCCGCGGGAACCGATCCGCGCGAGCGCGACCGCGCTGGCGATCACCAGTACGTAGACCGCCGCGCTCGCCACGTGCGGCACCACGCTCCCGACGCCGAATATCGCCTCGGCGAGCACGAAAACCGGCAGCTCAAAGGTGTAGTAGGTGGCATCCCCGACGATCCAGCCGTGCAGCAGCAGGTCGCCGTGCAGCAGGTCCGACGCTTGCAGCACGTTGTTGGCCGCGTCAGAGG
>Ga0335078_10008062_pt1 | contig 15644 bp, 10 predicted proteins | sample Lox_Sample_32_FD_206711 | JGI IMG/M metagenome (GOLD analysis project Ga0335078, IMG submission 206711) | Soil microbial communities from Loxahatchee National Wildlife Refuge, Florida, United States - Lox_Sample_3.2 | ecosystem: Environmental > Terrestrial > Soil > Wetlands | place: USA... | reverse complement strand
GGATTGGGGCCGTCATTCCATTCGGGAATGTAGCGCGCCACGGGCAAGTCGAGCCCGATGCGCCCTTCCTCAACTTGCATGGCCACGAGCGTGGCCGTCACGACCGGCTTGGTGAGCGATGCTGCATCGTAGATCGTGTCCACGTTCACCGCCGGCGATTTCGGGTCGTACGATTGGCGGCCGAATTCGTGGATGGCCAGTTTATCCTGGTAGCCCACCGCCAGCACGCCGCCGGGAAACGCATGATCGGCGACGGCCCGGTCGAGTACATCGTAGGCGCGCTGTAATTTCGCTTGCGTTTGCGAGTCCGCCTCGCGCAATTCCATGGGCTCGGCGGCGAGATCGAGTCCCGCGCCGAGTGCGGCAACGCCGGGGATATTGACCGGCAGCCTGCCCCCGACGGCCGTTTGTCCGAACAGCGCGCGGCCCATGGCCCACTGGGCCACATCGACGGTGCTGAACGCCGCGATCCAAGTTTTGGCGGAAGGGAAACGCTCGGCGAGGTATGGGCTGCCGAAGCAGGCCACCACCACGGGTTTTCCGGCGGCGAGCAAGCGGTCCACGACGGCGGCTTCGTCGTCGGGCAGGCCGATGCTGCCCTTGCGATCGGCGACGCGCACAAAAATCGCAGCAATGGCCACATCGTAGGTGTCCGGCGGCGGCAATTTCACCGTGTCGGCGCGCACGAAGCGCGTGTCCATGCGCACGCTCGCCAGCGAATCGACGCGCCAGCGAATTTCGTTTTCCAGATTTCCGGCGGGATACGGATCGTTGTCTCCCGAAACGGCGACGAGCAGGACGCGCGACGGCTTGGTCGAATCGAGCGGAAGAATGTGCTGCTCGTCGCGCAAGAGCGTGATGCCGCGGTCGGCGATGTCCAGCGCGGCCTTGTCGAATTCGGGCCGGTCAAAATTGCGCGCGAGGGCGTCGAGGTCCACGAGCTTCGATTTGTTCAGGCCGATTTTGGCTTTGGCGCGCAGCACGCGCAGCGCGGCCTCATCGAGGCGCGCCATGGGGATTCGCCCGGAGGCAACGGCTTCATGCACCGCTTGGAGCGCGGCGTCCAGCACGGGCGGAACAAGCAGCACGTCGGCGCCCGCGAGAATCGAGCGCACGGCTACTTCGCCGGGCGGATAGCGCACGGTCACGCCGCCCATGTCCAGCGCGTCGGTCACCACGAGGCCGTCAAAACCCATTTGGCCGCGCAGCAGATCCGTCGTGATTTTGGGAGACATCGTCGCGGGCACATCGGGATCGGGCTCGAGCGCGGGGACGGCGAGATGTCCGGTCATGATGGTGCTCACGCCGGCGGCGATGGCGGCGCGAAAAGGCGCGAGTTCTACGCGTTCGAGATGCGCGCGATCGCTGGTCACGGTCGGAAGATCGAGGTGCGAATCCGTGCTGGTATCGCCGTGGCCGGGAAAGTGTTTCGCGGTGGCGAGGCCACCGTTTTCTTCGACACCGCGAACGAATGCGGCGACAAATTCGGAGACGCGCGCCGGGTCTTCGCCGAACGAGCGCGTGTTGATGATGGGGTTGTCGGGGTTACTGTTGACGTCCGCGTCCGGCGCGAAAATCCAGGGAACGCCGACGGCTCGCCCTTCAAGCGCCGTGATTTTCCCCATCGTGTAGGCGTCTTCCGGCCGGCCCGTGGCGGCGACGGCCATGGCGTGCGGAAACGAAGAGCCTTCCTCGACGCGCATCGACGTGCCGCGCTCGAAATCCGCGGCCACCAGCAGAGGAACCTTGGCGTGGCGTTGCAGCGTGTTCACCAGCACCGCGGTGGGATACACCTGGCTGCGCGCAATGCCCAGCGGCGAGCCTTGCGTCTGGATCGCGAACGTGCCGATGTGCTTTTCCTCGACATCGCGGAGAAGATCCTTGTAGTCTTGGCTCTCGGTGGAAAGGAACGAGCCGTAGGCCCACACGGCGAAAAGTTGCCCGATTTTTTCATCGAGCGACATGGATTTCAAGGTTTGCTCGGCCCAGCGCTCGCCCTCGGAGGAAAGTCCCGCCGGTTTCGGCGCGTCCGGCGCGCGCGGAGATTTTTGTGTGCGGCCCGTGGTAGCCATCAGGAGAACAGCGAGCAGCGGGAGCCAGCGAGTTACGCTTCGCATCGCGCGGATTCCAGTCTGGTCGCCCGCATGCCGCCATCATATATAGCACCCGCGCCAGGGGGTGACAAATGGGATTGAATCCGCGGATGCACACAGATCAACACGTAGAAAAGAAAAGCAAAAACCAATTCGAGTAATAATATTGAGCTTGCCACTGCGGAGACGGCGGCTTGATGCGCGACCCCATAAGATACTTCCATCGTCTGTTCTTATCTCCCTGGTTTCTTTTATTCGTATTTATCTGTGTTCATTTGGCGATTCAAATTCCCGTTTGCGCCGCGCAGACGCTCACTGGAATTGACGTGCTCGAAGCGAAAAAGTTTGCTCCGCTCGTTGGGAAACGCGTCGGGCTGATTACCAATCAGACCGGGATCGATCGCGAACGGCGCAGCACGATCGATTTGCTTGCACATGCACAGGGTGTGAAGCTTGTGGCTCTGTTCAGCCCCGAGCACGGCATTCGCGGCACTTTCGATGCGCGCGTTTCTTCCTCGAGGGATGATGCGACGGGCTTGCCCGTTTACAGCCTCTACGGGGAAACCCTCCGGCCGACGGACGCCATGCTCGCGGGACTCGATGCCCTGGTCTTCGATATCCAAGACGCGGGCGTGCGTTTCTACACGTACATCACGACGATGGGATACGCGATGGAAGCTGCGGCGGCGCACCACGTCGCGTTTTACGTTCTCGATCGCCCCGATCCGCTCGGAGGAGAGCGCATCGAAGGACCCATGCTCGATCACGGGCGCACCAATTTTGTCGGCTATTTTCCGATGCCTGTCCGCATGGCGATGACGCTCGGCGAAATGGCGCAAATGTTCAACGCCGAGAATAAAATCGGGTGCGACTTGCACATCATTCGCATGCAAAATTGGCGGCGTCGAATGTGGTGGAGCGATACGCGGCTGCCGTGGGTAAATCCTTCGCCGAACTTGCGTTCTCCGGAAGCGGGGATACTTTATGCTGGGCTGGAAATTTTACAGGCGGGCGGTGTTTCGGTGGGACGCGGCACGGCGCAGCCTTTTGAGCTCGTGGGCGCGCCATGGATACGCGGCGAGGAACTTGCGATGTATCTGAATCAGCGCGCGATTCCGGGCGTGCGCTTCGAGCCGCGCAAATTTACGCCGGATTCCGGCTTGTACAAAGGCGTGTTGTGCGAAGGAGTAGGAGTCGTGCTGACGGATCGCGCTGCGCTGCAAACCATGCGCATGGGGATGGAAATCTCCGCAGCGCTTCAGAAACTTTATCCCGGCAAATTCGATGCGGCAAAAATGATCGAACTCGTGGGAAATGCCGCGACGATCGAGCAGCTTTCAGCGGGCGGGGATCCGTCCGCGATCGTGGCGAGTTGGAACGATGACCTGGAAGCGTTTCGGAAAATTCGGGCGAAGTATTTGTTGTATCGGTGATCAGAAAATCGCATCTCCCACTGTAAAACTCAGAGACAGAAGGCGAGAATCAGTTCCGTGGTAAATTGCGGGAATGAAGATTTGCTCCTTGCTGCCTTCGGCCACGGAAATTTTGTTCGCGCTGGGTCTCGGCGACCAAGTCGCCGGTGTCAGCCATGAATGCGATTTCCCGCCGCAAGCGCGAACCAAGCCTGTCCTGATCAAGTCTCGCATTTCGCATACCGAGAGCGCCGCGGCGATTGACCGGCAAGTGCGGGAATTTGTCGAGCGGGGCGAGAGCCTCTACAGCGTCGATTTTGAATTGCTGCGCGCGATCGAGCCGGACCTCATCGTCACACAGGATCTTTGCCACGTGTGCGCCGCGACGCCGGACGATTTAGGCGCGGCGCTCGCGCATCTCGAACGCCGGCCGCAAGTCGTGACGCTCAATCCGCATTCCCTCGCGGACGTGTGCGCGGATATTCGCATGGTGGGCGAAGCGACGGGGCGCGCCGAGCAAGCGAATGCAGTCGTGATGGAATTGGAACGAAGCATCGCCAGCGTTGAAAAATCCGTTGCCGGGCTCGACCGGCCCCGCGTTTTGTGTCTCGAATGGCTCGATCCGTTGTATGTCGCGGGGCACTGGGTGCCGGAAATGGTGGAGCGCGCGGGCGGGATCGATGTTCTCGGTCAAGCTGGAAAACCATCCTTTCGCGTGGATTGGGAAACGGTTCTCGCGGCCAGGCCCGAGGTGATCGTGGTTATGCCGTGCGGCTACAGCCTCGCGGCCGCGCAGGAGGAATTTGCCGGCATGCCGCTTCCGCCGGGGTGGAACGGATTGCCCGCTGTGCGCGACGGGCGCGTGTTTGTCGTCGAGGCTTCGGGTTATTTCTCGCGGCCTGGGCCGCGCTTGGCTGCCGGGTTGGCGATTCTTGCCGGGGCGATTCATGTGGAGAAGCGGAAAGCGATCACAGCGTTCGAATTAGATGAGGTCGTTGCTCGCGTCGCCAGCGCGAGCCGATGACGTGGCACAGGCTTCAGCCTGTGAGGGTTTGTTTTTCCAGTAAGAAAGCCTCACAGGCTGAAGCCTGCGCTACTGAACTCGTTCGAACGAATTCGTCGCCCGCCAGTGCTGGTAGAAAATCAAACCCGAAAAAATCAATACGAGGCCGATAGACGAACGAATGGGCCGCGCAAGCCACAGAGTTACGGTCAGCGCCGCAGCACCCGCCAGAAACGCCCCGGGGACCCATGGATACCCCCAGCAGAGATAGGGCCGGTCGAGCCGAGGCTCGCTGCGCCGCAATTGCATCATCGCGGCAACGGCGAGCGCATAAAAAATCCATGTGGCGAATAAAAATAGGGACGTCAGTTCTTCGAATGTACCCGTCAGCGCGAACAAGCTGGAAATCACGAATTCGAACAGAATCGCGCCGCCGGGCGTTCGAAACCGCGGATGGATTTCCGCCGTGCCGCGAAAAAAGATGCCGTCGCGCGCCATGGCGAACGGCACGCGGGCGCCCGACAGAACAGAAGCGTTCAGCGTGCCGAGCGCCGAAACCACCATCGCCAGCGTCACCCACAGCGCCGCGTTGCGCCCGGAGACTTGGGCGACGAGGTCCGAAGCCACGTGTGTCGATTGCGCGACCGCAGCGAAGGGAAGCGCCCAATGCGCAGCCATGCTGAAGGCAATGAAAAGCGCGATGCAAAACAGCACGCCCAGAATCAAGGAGTGGGGAATATTCCGCTGCGGATCCTCAACTTCCGAGCCGACAAGATTTAAATCTTCCCATCCGTCGTACACCCAGAGGGCAGCTGCCAGCGCGCCGAAAAATCCAGTGAAAGTGAAGGCGCCGTAGCCGGAAGGAAAGAAGGGATGAAATCCCGCGCCGCCGGGGCGTACGAATGCGAAGGCCAGGACGATGATCGCGGCGACAGATGCAATTTTGACCGCCGTGAGAATCACTTGCAGTCGTCCTCCCGCGCGCACGCCCAGAAAATTGATGAAGGCGAACAATGCCAGCGCGGCGACGGCCCACGGTTGCGCCCACGTGAAAGCGAACGTGTAAGGAGCTTGCGAGAACGGCAAGGAAATGCGGGTAACGAAAATCGGCGCGGACATCGCGGGCACAAGGAACGCGCAGAAACGCAAAAGGCCGGCAGCGATCGAGGACGTGGAGGCCGGCCTGCCGACGATCGAGTGCATCCATCCAAATAGAAATCCCCAAACGGGGCCGAAAGCTCGCCGCAGATAGGCGTATTCGCCGCCGGCCTCGGGCAGCGCGGCGCCGAGTTCCGCGAAGGCGAACGCGCCAAACAGCGAAAGCACTCCGCCGACCACCCACGCCGCGAGCACCAAGAGCAGCGAACCCGCGTCGGCCGCCATTTCCGCGGGCTTCAGAAAAATTCCCGTTCCCACCATGGTGCCGACGACGATCGCGGCCGAAGACCATTTTCCCAGGCCGCGCACCAGCTCCAATTTCTTGCCGTTATTCATTTAGTAATCCTTGCGCCGGCGGGCGATACGGACGAGAGACTCGCGAGCGCGCCAGTCAAGAACGTGATTCCCGCGCTGAATGGAACGTACCAGGTCCACAAGAGCGGCGTGCGAAAGTGGACGTAGAGAATCGCGGCGAGTCCCACGAACATACCGGTAAGGACGCCGGAAGCCGTCGCCGGCGGAAACAAGAAGCAGAGGAGGAAAAGTCCGAGCAAGCTTCCGAGCGTGATGGCGGCGATGGTCAATCCCGCTTCCAGCATCGGTCCCCACTGCACCGTGCCGAGGACGGCGAGCGCGATCCCCCAGACCAGCGTCATCCACCGCGAACGGCGCAGCAGGCGCTCGGGATTTTTCTCCATTTCGCGCAAGCCGCGCAGGTGTTGAAAATCGACCACGCTCGACGCGGCCAGCGAATTGAGCGAGCCGCTGGCGTTGGACATGGCCACGGCAAGAATGGCGGCGATAATTGCACCGCGCGCGCCGGGCGGCATGGCGGTGACGATAAAATCAGGGAAAACGGAATCGTAGCTGCGGCCGGCAACGACGGCAGGAGCGCCGCGCCACGCGTAGAGCATCACTCCCAAAACGAGAAACAGCGCAAATTGCAGCAGGATAATCACTCCGCTGGCGAGCAACGCGATCTTGCTCTCGCGTTCGGATTTGGCGGCCAGAAGACGCTGCACGATGGTTTGATCGGTTCCGTGGCTGGCCATCGTGAAAAATGTCCCACCAATTACGCCGGACCAAAACGTATAGAGCTTGGCCGGATTAGTGAGGCTGAACGAAAAATCGAAAACGCGAAATTTGTGCGCCGGAGCGGCGGCTTGCGCGATGGTTTCCCAGCCGCCGGGGATTCTGTGCAGCAGCAGAAAAAATGCGGCGAGCGATCCGGAGAAGTACAGAAGGAATTGCACCACGTCGGTCCAGATCACGGCTTTCATGCCGCCCTCGAAGGTGTAGATCAATACGAGAGCCATGATCAGCAGGATGGACGTGCGCTGCCCGGTGCCCAGCGCTGCCGTGACCACCAGCGCGATGGCCGCGATGCGCACGCCTTCAGCGAGGACGCGAGTCACCAGAAATGTGCAGGCCGCGGCCGCCTTAACTCTTGCGCCAAATTGCCTTTCCATCAGTTGGTAGGCCGTATAAAATTCTCCGCGGAAGTAGTGAGGAAGAAATAGCAGGACGATCGCCACGCGGCCGATCAGATATCCGAACACGAATTGCAGGAACGTGAGATTTCCCGCGAAAGCCAACGCCGGCGTGCCAATAATCGTGAGTGTCGAGGTTTCCGTGGCGACGATCGACAGGGCCAGCGCCCACCACGGCGCCGTGCGTCCGCCCAGAAAATAATCGCGCACGTTGCTCTGCCCCCGCCGCAACGCGATGCCGAACGCAGTGATGCCGGCCAGATAGGCGGCGATGACGGCAAGGTCCAGGGAAGTCAGGCGCATGTTGAAGGCGTGGCGATGATAGGTGGGCGTTCAGGCGCGCGTCAAGCGCGGGCTGGCCGTTGCGCTGGCGGCTCCCTGGTAAAAAGAAACACAACGAGGCGCCATGAGTTACTCGCTCGGATTTGACGGAGGCGGAACGAAGACGGATTGCGCGGTACTCGACGGGCGCGGCTTTGTCATCGGCGAGGGGCGCGGCGGTCCCTCCAATCCTTTGCGGTCCGGTTTCGACAACGCGTTTTCGTCGCTTCGCCAGGCCGCCTCGCGCGCCATCGCTGCCGCGGGGATTCGCCCGGACCAGATTACGCATGTGTGCGCGGGCCTCGCGGGAGCGGGGCGGCGCAGCGTCGTTCGCCGCGCGATGGTTTTTCTGGCGGGAGAATTTCCACGGGCCCTGGCGAATGTCGTCACCGATTATGAAGTGGCGCTGGAGGCGGCCGCCGGCGCGGGGCCGGCCGTCGTGTTGATCGCGGGCACGGGATCGGTAGCGTACGGGCGCAACGTCGCGGGGGAAACCGCGCGCGCCGGCGGCTACGGGCCGTGGATCGGCGACGAAGGCAGCGCGTTTGAAATCGGGCGGCGCGCCGTTGCCGCCGTGGCGCGCGCCCGCGATTCGGATGCGCCCGTCACCGTGCTGTCCGATACGATTTCCAGCGCCTTGCATTGCGCGGATTGGGACGATTTGATGCTGCGCATCGCGAAAAATCCGGATGACGTTTTTCCGAAATTATTTCCGGTGGTGGCCGAGGCCGCGAATTCCGGCGACAGCGCGGCGAAGGAAATCCTGTTTGCCTCGGCGATCAGCCTGGGAAATCTGGCCATGATCGTGATTCGCCGCCTGGGAATGAAGGACGAACCATTTCCGCTGGTGAAATGCGGCGGCGCCTTCGGCCATAGCCAGTTGCTGGATTCGCTGCTGGACTCCGTGCTGGCCAGCGGCGCGCTGCGCGCCAAAATTTCGCGCCTCGAAATTTCTCCGGCGGTGGGCGCCGCGCGCATGGCCGCGCGGCTTTCCGAACCGCCGCCGCAAGCCGCCTCCCATGGCGCCTGAAGATCGCGCCGATGTACAAGCCGCGCGCGCGGCGCCCCAGGAAGCGATTCCCACGCTGCTGGCCTCGGGCAACGAGGAGTTGCTTCGCTCCTTGATCGACAATCCGATGTTCGATGAGACGCACGCGTGCTTGCTGCTGGAGCGAAAGGATCTCTCCGGTCTGCTGCTCGAGGAGATTAGCGAGCGCAAAACGTGGCGGGCGAATTATCGCGTGCGGCTGGGACTCGCGGCGCATCCGCACACGCCGCGGCTCATCGCCATGCGGCTCTTGCGCGAGCTGCACTTGATGGATCTCGTGCGCATCAGCCTGCTGCCCACTTCTTCCATGGAACTTCGCCGCCTGGCGGACGAGCGCGTCCTGGCGCAATTGCCGCAATTGCCGCTGGGGCAGAAATTAACGCTGGCGCGGCGCGGATCGGCGCGCCTCGCCGCGGGAATCGTCGCGCACGGGCCGGAGCAGGCGGCGCGCGTGGCGCTGGACAACTCGTTCCTCACCGAATCGCAACTGTTGAAAAGCCTCGCCAAGGAATCGCTTCCGGCCAGGATTGCCGCCGCCGTGGCGGAACACGCAAAGTGGTCCAAGCTGGTCAACATCCGCGTGGCGTTGTTGCGACATCCGCACGCGCCACCGGAGTGCATCCCCGAGCTTGTGTCCGGCCTGCCGCGCCGCGAAATCGAGGATTTGCTGGAGTTGACGCGGATTTCGGAAAATGTGCGCGTCCAGCTGCGCGAAGAACTCGCCCGCATAAAAGCAAAAGAATAGCCTCCGATTTGGCTCATACCGTGAGGGACGAAACAACGCAGCCCAGCGCGGGGGCTGGTGGGAGAGATTGAGGGCGCGGGACCAACTTCATGACGGAGGAACAAGTTTAATCGACACGCATCTCGACCTGTACCATGCGAAACTTGACACTCCGGCACTCGGCACATAGCATCCTCTTTTGGGGGCAAAGGGTGCGTCTGGTTTAAAATTCCGGAAAAGAGCGGCAAGGCGCGGATGAAATGGCTGCAACTGAATTTTCCCACAGCATGACGCGGTGTCTCGATTGCGGCTCCGATCGCACGGCCGATCAGTGTCCCTCGTGCGGACTGACTTCGGCGGCGGCCGAACTCGTGGTGCGCCGGCGGCTCGTCAAGCGGACGGCGTTTTTTCTGGTGGGCATCATTGTCTTCGTGGGCGCCAGCCAGATGTATCCCGCGCTCGAACTTGATTCCATCCTGATTTTCGGCGGCCTCGTCTTTTTTCTTTCTCTGGCGCTCGGCTATTGGATCGACTACCGCGCGAGAAAACATCAGGAAGTCGAGGTTATGAAGCGGATTTATTTCGGCATGATTCCGGTGCCGTGGATTTTCGCGGGCCTTCTTTTTCTGAATGGGAGGCTGGACACTTCGCGCCCCATCCGCGCTCCCGCCACCGTCGTTGGCAAAGTGGCCACCGGCGCGTTCCCGCGCAGCCGCCGCCTCATCGTCACTTCGTGGCGATACGGACGCCGCTTCGAGCACATCGCCGTCGATCAAAATGATTTCGACCGTTTCCAGAGGGGCGATGACATCGTCATTCAAGCGCAGAAAGGCGCGTTGGGAATTCCGTGGATTTATGGGGTATTTCGCCAATAATTGAATGCGAGCGACTCTCGCCCAACTCGCCGTTCTCATTTGCTTTCTGGCCATTTTTTCCTCCCGTGCTTGTGCCGAACCGAAATCTTCCTCGGCGTGCAAAGTCATAGCCCTTGGATTCGTAGGCGGGCTGGATACGCCGCAAAATCCGCTTTCGGGGATCGTACGGATCCGCAATCGTTTGCGGAGCCTGAAGGACGCAGACTTGTGTGTGAATACTTTCTCTGCCTATATCTGGCTTGATGGCTATTCCTGGCTTATGAAAAAAATAAATGACGCTCGAGCCGCGAACCCTCCGGCCGTCAGCCCCGAGTTTCCCAAAGTGATCATCTATGGGCACAGCTTGGGCGGCTGGGCCACGCTCGCCGTGGCGAGGAGGCTGGCGGCCCAAAATATTCCGGTGGAGTTGACGGTGCAGATCGATAGCGTGGGTTTTACGGACGGGATAGTTCCCGCGAACGTGAAGGAGGCCGCAAATTATTATCGCTGGGCCATCCTCCCACCGTACGGCCGGAAGAAAATCCAAGCCAAGAATCCGGAGGCAACGCAAATTCTTGGTAACTTTGAATTCAAGGGGGCGAATCACCTCGGAGTGGCGCTTCTGCCGGCGATTTCGGACTTGATTGTGGCGAAGGCCCAGGCGCTGTATTCCTCCTCAGACCTCAATTAAATGATTCATTTGTGGCGCAGGCTTCAGCCTGCGGGTCTCAATCTTTGGTATTGAGGAAAACTCGCAGGCTGAAGCCTGCTCCACAACTAATGCGCGCCTGAATACGTCTGGCGGCGCAGAAATTCGCCCGCGCCGGGCTTGCCCGTGAATGCTCCGTTGTCGATGATGACGCGGCCGCGGGAGAGAACGGTTTTCGTTACACCTTTCACGCGCATTCCCTCATACATGGAATAGTCGATGCGCATGTGGTGCGTTTTTGCGCTGATGACCTGCTCGGCGTTGGGATCGAAGATCACGATGTCGGCGTCGGAGCCGACGGCGATGGTGCCTTTGCGCGGGTACAGGCCGAACAGCTTCGCAGGCGCGGTGGAGATGAGCTGCACGAAACGGTTGGCGGAAAATTTTCCGCCGTGCACGCCGCCGGAATAGATCAGGCTGAGGCGGTGCTCGACGCCTGGGCCGCCGTTGGGAATTTTCGAGAAATCGTTTTTGCCCAATTCTTTTTGTTCCTTGAAGCAGAAGGGGCAATGATCGGTGGAGACGACTTGCAGCGTGTCTTGCGCCAGGCCCTGCCAGAGTTTTTCCTGGTGCCATTTTTCGCGCACCGGGGGCGTGAAAACGTATTTCGCGCCCTCGAAGCCGGGAACGTCCATGTTTTCGAGGGAGAGGTGCAGGTATTGCGGGCAGGTTTCGGCGTAGGCGGGCAGACCGCGGTCGCGCGCCTCGCGCACTTTTTCGAGCGCGTCGTTGCAAGAGAGATGCACGATGTAGACGGGCGCGCCGGCCATTTCGGCCAGGGCGATGGCGCGCGCGGTGGCTTCGCCTTCGGCGGTGGTGGGGCGGGTAAGGGCGTGATATTTCGGCGCGGTTTTTCCTTCGGCGAGCGCGCGCTGCACCAACACATCGATCGCGCCGCCGTTTTCCGCGTGCATGCAGATCATGCCGCCGTGCTTTGCGGCTTGCAGCATGGCCTTGAAAATCGAGGCGTCGTCCAGCATGAAGACGCCGGGATAGGCCATGAAAAGTTTGAAGGAAGAAACGCCTTCGCGAACCAGCGCGCCCATTTCCTCGAGTTGCGTGTCGCCCAGCTCCGTGATGATGCAGTGAAAGGCGTAATCGGCCACGGCTCGGCCTTCCGCTTTTTTCATCCAGGTGTCGAAGGCGTGGCGCAGCGTCTGTCCCTTGTATTGAATGGCGAAATCGATGAGCGTGGTGGTGCCGCCGAAGGCCGCGGCGCGCGTGCCGGTCTCGAAATCGTCGGAGCTGGTGGTCCCGCCGAAGGGCATGTCCATGTGCGTGTGCACGTCGATGCCGCCGGGGATGACGAGGCAGCCCGCGGCGTCGATCAATTTCGCGGCGTTGTCGATGGGGAGATTTTTGCCGATGGTGGCGATCTGTCCGCCGGCGATGCCGACGTCGGCGGCGTACGTGTCTGTGGCGGTGACGATCGTTCCGTTGCGAATGATTGTGTCGAAGCCCATCGGTCCCCCAGTGCCGCCGATTGAAGTCAACGGCATCTTAGGCTATGCAGGGAATCATGGGCAAGCGGCTCGGCGGGACTTTAGCCGCTGGATAGGTGACTAGTGACTGGTGAAAACCTGATTTCCCAACTGAAGCCCAAAACCTCCTGTTACAGTCAGCTCGTTTCGGTCAGCTTGATGCGATCAGCTAGTTGCGTCCAGCTGGTGATGACCAGGGTTCGCCCTGGTAGCACGAAATCGAGCTATAATCCCGGTCACCCATGGCGCTGAACGCTGGAATGAAGCTCGGTCCGTTTGAAATCCAGTCGCCCCTCGGCGCGGGCGGCATGGGGGAAGTGTATCGCGCGCGCGACACGCGTCTCGGGCGGGAAGTGGCCATTAAAATTCTGCCGGGGTCGTTCGCCAATGACGCGGAACGGCTTCGCCGGTTCGAGCAAGAGGCGCGGGCAATCGCGGCCCTCAACCATCCCAATATCCTCGCGGTTCATGACATCGGCGTGCAGGACGGAATTCGCTACATCGTCACGGAATTGCTGGAAGGGCGGACGCTGCGCGAGCAACTCGAAGAAGGCGCGCTCCCGGTTCGCAAAGCGCTCGATTACGCGCGGCAAATTTCCGATGGACTCGCCGCGGCTCACGCTCGCGGGATCGTGCACCGCGACCTCAAGCCGGAAAACGTCTTCTGCACCAAGGAAGGCCGAGCGAAGATTTTGGATTTCGGATTGGCCAAGCAAGTCTCGCCGCAGGGCACGCACGCCGACGCCACGATGAACGGGGCGACAATCCCCGACGCTCAGACCGAGCCGGGCCAGGTAATGGGCACCGCCGGATATATGTCACCCGAGCAGGTACGCGGCCTGCCAACCGATCACCGCTCGGATATTTTTTCGCTGGGCGCGATTCTATACGAAATGCTTTCCGGCCGCCGCGCCTTCAAGCGCGACACAAACGCCGAGACCATGACGGCGATCCTGAAGGACGAACCGCCGGAACTTGCCGGAACGAATCCGGCGATCGCGCCCGGCCTCGAGAGGATCGTGCACCGCTGCCTGGAGAAGGAGCCGTCGCAGCGGTTTCAGTCGGCATCGGATCTCGGATTCGCGATCGAATCGCTTTCCGGCACAACGAAATCCGTTGCGATTCCGGCGGCGCCTGCGCGAAGCGGCCGCTGGCGGATCGCGGCGATGACCGCTGCAGTACCAGTGGCGCTGGTGGCCGGCTGGCTGGCTCGTAGCGCGGCAGTTACGCCGAAGAGCAGCCCAAGTTTTCATCAGATGACGTATCGGCGCGGCACCGTCTACGCGGCGCGGCTGGCGCCGGACGGCAAGACCATTGCGTACAGCGCGGCGTGGGACGCCGAACCTCTGCAATTGTATGTGGCCAGCGACCAGTTTCCCGAATCCCGCGCCGTCGATTTGAAGCAGGGCATGGTGCTTTCCGTCAGCTCGTCGAACAACTTGGCCATCCTGACGGGCGCCAAGCCGGTCGATCACTATCAGTATCTGGGCACGCTGGCCGTCATGCCTCTGAGCGGCGGCGCGCCTCGGGAAATTCTTCAGAGCGTTACGGCCGCCGATTGGTCGCCGGACGGCCAGTCGCTGGCCGTTGTCCATGTGGTTTCGGGGAAATACAGCCTGGAGTACCCGATGGGCAAGACGATTTTCGAGACCACCGGATCGATCACGCAGCCGCGCGTTTCCCGAGACGGCAAGAGCGTCGCGTTCCTGTTCCATCCGGTGCAGGGAGACGACCGCGGGAGCGTGATGGTTGCGTCGGCCGGCGCGAACCCCAAGGTTTTGTCAGATGGATGGGAAGCGGAACAGGGGCTGGCGTGGGGACCGAAAGGGGATGAAGTGTGGTTCTCCGCTGTGACAAACGCCTCCACCTTGAGCTTGCACGCGGCATCGCTCTCCGGCAGAACGCGAGAGGTGTTCGCCGGGCCTGGAGGAACGCGCATTCTTGACATCGCCCCCGACGGGCGATTCCTCATCTCCCGCAACGATTTCAAGTATATCGTGACCGCCAGCATTGACGGCGCGCCGGAGCGCAATCTCTCCTGGCTGGACAACTCCTTTTCTCCCTCGTTGTCGGTCGATGGAAAGCGGATCCTCTTCTGCGACGGCGCGGCGGAAGCCGGGGCGCTTTACACCCTCTGCCTGCGCGACACGAACGGGTCTCCCGTCATCCGGCTGGGGGAGGGAGCCGCGATCGGGCTTTCGTCGGATGGAGCCTGGGCTCTAGCGCTGCTCGAAAAGAATCCACCCGAAATTGAAATTCTGCCGACCGGTCCCGGAGAAGCGCGTCATTGGACGAATCCGAACATCGAGCACTACGCAGGCATTGGCTGGATGCCGAACTCGCAGGAAATCCTTTTCGCAGGGAACGAGCCGGGTCACCCGACCCGCTTCTACGTTCAAAAAATTCCGGGTGGAGCGATGCGTCCAGTTAGCCCGGAGGGGTTCAGCGTCGAGCTGCGCATCGCCGTTTCAGCCGACGGAAAAGAATTCACCGCGCGGAACCTGCAAACCAACGCCTGGAATGTCTGCCAGGTCGACGCCGGCCAATGCGCCCCGCTGCGGGCCCTTCAGGATGATGACGATCCGATGGCCTGGAGCCCGGATGGGAAGTACCTCTACGCGGGCAACCGCAGGAGCGGCCCGCAAGCGGGCATTTGGCGGATCGATGTGCCGGCTGGCCGCCGCGAGCTCTGGAAGAAGATTGACCCGCCCGATTCCGTCGGCGCTATCGAAATATTTCCCACGTCGATCACGCCGGATGGGAAGTCCTTCGCGGTGCAATACGACCGGAGCCTGGATGAGCTGTACACGATGGATGGATTTAACTGAACAGATTAATGGCAAGTTAATTCTTTTTGTCATTCCGAGCGAAGCGAGGAATCTCTCCTTCCTTTCGCCGGCGCAACCCTCAGAGAGATTCCTCGCTTCGCTCGGAATGACAAAAAAAATGCGCGGGGCTTTTTCCGCGGCCTGTGAAGTACGCGACGGGCGCTCGCGCGGATGCGGAACCGAATGTCACGCCGCCGAGTGCTGGGGAATTTCCAAGGGCTTGAAATCGCCGATGGCGCGCAAATAGCGCTCCGCGGAGCGCCTCAGAGCGAGTTTTGGATCGCCGGAGACGACGAACCCAGGCCACGCGCCGTACAATTTCGCGAACTTGTAAGCGTCCAGCTTGCGTACAATTTCGCGTACCGTGCCGCCGTCCACAGGGATGAAGTTCGGGTAGCTGTACATGAAACTGACGTGCCGGCGGTCGGCACAAACTTGGGGCATGTCCCCGGTAAACAGCGAGCCGCTGCCCTGTTCGCCACCAGCCCAGTGAAGCGTCTGAAAGCCGCGGAAGTGTCCGCCC
>Ga0335078_10008060_pt1 | contig 15645 bp, 15 predicted proteins | sample Lox_Sample_32_FD_206711 | JGI IMG/M metagenome (GOLD analysis project Ga0335078, IMG submission 206711) | Soil microbial communities from Loxahatchee National Wildlife Refuge, Florida, United States - Lox_Sample_3.2 | ecosystem: Environmental > Terrestrial > Soil > Wetlands | place: USA... | reverse complement strand
TGGAGCTGGTCAAGGAACGCCAGCAGGCCCGGCGCGAGCGCGAGCTGCTCCATCAGGTCGTGTTCGTGCGCGAGGGCGGCATCGTGAAGCTGCGGCCGGTGGAGACCGGGATCGCGGACAACACCTACATCGAGATCAAGAGCGGCCTCAAGGCCGGCGAGGAGGTGGTCTCGGGCAGTTACGCCGCCATCAGCCGCACCCTCAAGGACGGCGCCAAGATTATCGTCGAACAGGCCAAGAAGGACGACAAGGGCTGAGCCCCCGCCGCGCGCTGACCGCCAGCCCAGGCTGCCGCCATGATTCCGCCCCCGCCCCCCAACCGCCCGCGCGCGGTCCGCCCCCCGGGCGCCCTCGTCATCGAAATCGAGGGCGTTACCAAGCTGTACCGGATGGGGGAGGAAATCGTGCACGCGTTGCGTGGCGTCGCGCTCCGGGTCCACCGCAACGAGTATCTTGCCATCATGGGCCCCTCCGGCAGCGGCAAGTCGACCCTGATGAACATGCTCGGGTGCCTCGATACGCCCACCAGCGGGCACTACCAGTTCAACGGCAAGGATGTCTCCAGCATGTCCGACGACGAACTGGCCGGCATCCGCAATCGGGAGATCGGGTTTGTTTTCCAGACCTTCAACCTCCTGCCGCGCTCCACCGCCCTGCACAACGTGGAGCTGCCCCTGATTTATGCCGGCGTCTCGCCCGCGGAGCGGCGCGCCCGGGCGCGGGAGACGCTCCAGAACGTCGGCCTCGGCGACCGCATGCTGCACAAGCCCAACGAACTTTCCGGCGGCCAGCGGCAGCGAGTGGCCGTCGCCCGGGCGCTGGTCAACCGCCCCTCGATCATCCTGGCCGACGAGCCCACCGGCAACCTCGACTCCAAGACCGGCGAGGAAATCATGCAGCTGTTCGACCAGCTCTACGAACAGGGGAACACGATCATCGTCGTGACGCACGAGGAGGACATCGCGCGTCACGCGCGCCGGGCCGTCCGCCTGCACGACGGCTTGATTGAAAGCGATCGCACGATCGCCGCCTGACCGGCCCGCCGCCCTTCCGCTCATGAAAACCCTGGCGCGCCTCTGGTACGAGCTGATCGAGTCCCTGCGCATCGCCTGGGCCCAGATCCGCGCGAACAAGATGCGCTCCATCCTGACGGCCCTGGGCGTGATCATCGGCATCGTGGCCGTCACCCTCATGGGCACGGCGATCCGCGGCATCGACACCGGGTTCCAGAACAGCCTGGCTATGCTGGGGGACGACGTGCTCTACGTGCAGAAATGGCCATGGGGCCCGGTGGAGGACTGGTGGAATTACGCCAACCGCCCGCCCATCCAGATCTCCGACGCCGAGAGCCTCAACCGCATCATCGCCAGCACGCCCAATTCGCTCCTCTCGGTGGCGGTGCCGGTGGCGGGACGCGGCGCCTCGGTGAAAGCCGGGGACAACCGGGTCGACGGCATCTACGTCTTTGGCACGACCGCGGACTACGGCCGCATCAGCGGCGTCGATTACACCGAGGGGCGGCTGTTCAACGAACTCGAATCCGAGGCCGGGCGGTCGGTGTGCGTGCTGGGCTATGACGTGGCCGAGGCGCTGTTCCCGGGGCGGTCGGCGGTCGACGGGACTGTCACCGTTGAGGGTCATCCGCTGACGGTCATCGGAGTCATCGCGAAGCAGGGCGAATTTCTGGGCCTCTTCAGCTTCGACAACCAGCTGATCATGCCGCTGAACGCGTTTCGGAAGATGTACAGCACCCGCGGGCGGACCGATCTCCGCGTGAAGGTGACGGACAAGAACCGCCTGCAGGAGGCGAAGGAGGAGCTCGCGGGCGCAATGCGACGGGTGCGCGGGCAGCTGCCCGGGGAGCGGGACAATTTCACGATCAACGAACAGCAGGCCTTCAAGGCCCAGCTGGATCCGGTGAAACAGGGCATCGCCCTGGCCGGGCTGTTCATCACCGGGCTGTCGCTCTTCGTCGGCGCCATCGGCATCATGAACATCACGTTCGTCAGCGTGAAGGAGCGGACGAAGGAGATCGGCACCCGCAAGGCCCTCGGCGCCCGGCGCCGCACCATCCTGCTGCAGTTCCTGGTCGAGGCGGTGTCCATCTGCCTGATCGGCGGAGCGGTGGGCATGGGGCTGGCCTACGTAGTCTTCCTCGGCATCCACGTCCAGATGCCGAATTTCCCGGTCGAGTTCTCGCCCGACCTGGTCGTCATCAGCATGCTGGTGTCGGTCGTCACCGGCATCATCTCCGGCTTCGCCCCCGCTTGGGGCGCCTCGCGCCTCGATCCGGTGGTGGCGCTGCGCTACGAGTGAACCCGTCGGGTAGCGTCCACGCTTTCCGCCATGCCCCTCAGCGAAATCCTGCGCATTGCCTTCACTTCGATCGGGGTGAACAAACTCCGCTCGGCGCTGACCATGCTCGGCATCACCATCGGGGTGTTCTCGGTCATCGGCGTGATGACCACGGTGACCGCCCTGCGCAGCTCGATCGAGACCGGACTCAGCTTTCTCGGCTCAAACTTCTTCCAGTTTGGCAAATATCCCACCGGCCTTTCCGGCGGCACGAATCGCCGGGAGATTCAGATGCGTCGCGACATCACGCTGGCGCAGGCCATGCGCTACCAGCAACTGATGGCGGACTACGCGGACGTGGTATGCCTGAAGGTCTTTGACTACAACGCCACCCAGGCGGTCTACAACGGCCGCAAGACCACCCCGGACATCACTTTCGTCGGCTCCAACGAGTATTTCATCAACGCCAACCAGTACACGATCGACCTGGGACGGAACCTCCAGCCGGAGGACATCGAGCTGGCGCGGCCGGTGGTCATCCTCGGGCAGGATGTCGTCACCAAGCTGTTTCCGTCGGAAAACCCGCTCGGCAAGACGGTGAAGATGAAGGAGCGCACCTATGTGGTCATCGGCACCTTCGCCGCCAAAGGCACTTCGTTCGGCCAGAGCCAGGACAACATTGCCGTCATTCCCATCACCCGCTTTTTCAGCGATTTTGGCGCCCAGGACCGCTCGATCAACATTGCCACCGAGGCGCCCAGCCACCTGGTCTACAACGACACCGTGGACAAGGGGGTCACGGCGATGCGGGTGGTACGCGGCCTCGGGCCGGCGGACGAAAACGACTTTGAACTCTACTCCAACGAGTCGCTGCTGAATGCCTTTGCCAAGGTGGCCGACGTGATCACCGCCGGCTCGTTTGTCATCAGCGGGATCGCGCTCCTCGCGGCGGGCGTGGGGATCATGAACATCATGCTGGTGAGCGTCACCGAGCGCACCAAGGAGATCGGCATCCGCAAATCGATCGGCGCCCGCAAGCAGTCCATTCTCACCCAGTTCCTGATCGAGGCGGTGACGATTTCGCTGGTGGGCGGCGTGCTGGGCATCGTACTCGGCATCGGGTGCGGCAACCTGGTCGCGATGTGGATGAAGGCGGAGGCGGTGTTTCCGTGGGACTGGACGCTCCTCGGCCTGCTCGTGTGCACGGGCATCGGCATCGGCTTCGGCTTCTACCCGGCGTGGAAAGCCGCCTCGCTCGATCCCATCGAGGCGTTGCGGTACGAATAGGCGGGCGGCGGGCCTAGCCGCGGCGGATTTCCGATCCGGGGAAACGCACCTGGATGCGGTACACCTTCTTCAGCCGGCTGGTGATCTGGCCCGTGGCCGGGTCGACCTTTTCGGGGATATCGACGCGCTGCAGGTCGACGACGGCGTGGTAGCCGCGCTCGGAGAAGATGTCGATCAGCATGGCCAGCGCCAGGGGATCGTCGAACAGCGGATCCTCGCTGTTCACGAGGGCGAGGCCGGAGATGGCGTGGCGCTTGATGATGGGCAGCATCTTTTTTTCGATGACCGCCACCACCTTCGCCAGCAGGTCGGCGTGCTCGAACTCGTAGGAATCGAGGCGCTTCACCAGCTCCTGTCGCGCGTGCACGATGATCTCGCTCGCCAGAGGCAGGCGGCGCAGCCGGTCGAACGTGCGCGGGTCCAGCTCGAGCGAGCTCTGGTACTGCAGCTCGGTGAGGATGTTGTATTCGACCTCCTGGAAGGATCCCTGGGCGTCGACCGAATGGTAGTGGAACAGATTGCGCAGCGATTGGAGCGCATCCCAGGTTTGCTCCTTGAACACGCGGTAGCGCCGGCGCGCGAGCTCCTCGTCGTAGTCGGTCGGCCGCTCCTCGAGCAGGTCGCCGATGCCGGTGCGGCGCACTTCGTCGTTGTGCGCGCGGATCTGCCGGCCGCGCTTGAGCTGGCGCTCGACCGAGGTCTTCTCGTCCACGAACAGCACCATGATGTGGATGGTGGGCTGGCGGAAATGGAGGCTGAGGGGCGTGGCGGCGAACTCCCGCCAGAGTGCCTGCATGCGGTCGACGAGCAGCTTCAGGCATTCAACCTGCACCGTCGTCCGCGGAAAGCCGTCGAGGATGCAGCCGTCGCGGTACTCCGGCTGCAGGAGGCGGCGGAAGAGGATGCCGACCACCTCCCGGTCTCCCACCATGAAACCGGCGTCCTTGAGGCGCCGGGCCTCGGGTGAATCGAGCAGCGCGCTGATGACGACGGGCGGGCAGGTGAGTCCGCGGGTCCGCAGGATGAAGGCGGTATTGGTTCCCTTGCCGGCGCCGGGGGCGCCGCCGAGGAGGATGAGCTCCTTGGGGAACCGCAGGTTCTGCAGGCCGATCTCGGCCTCGAGGCCCTCCCAGACGGATTCGAAGATCAGCTGGGCATCCTTGATCTCCAGGTCGGCGGCCCGCGGCGGCGGGTTCGTGCCCGCGGCGGGGCCGCCGGGACGGGAAGCTGGAGCGGAAGCAGACATGAATCCGGGACGAGGGATCGGGATGGAATGCGCCGGGGCGCGGGCCGAAGCAGGGGCGGGGAATCCTATGGATTTTGGGCGCCGACGCCACCGATTGGGCAAGATTCTCGCGCCCAGACGTTATCGCCGACAGATATTTGCTGGCGGCTGGCTCGCGCGGCAGAGCATAACCCCAAACAACACGGTTCGATGCCGCAAGACTCCAGTCCGATACCAAGTAGTTGATGCCACACAAGATAATCGAGAAATTGCGCCGGCGTGGCAGGGACTGCCGGATGCCTTTGGCGGCTGGCCACGGCGATCAAAAGAAGTTCTTTTCGCTGACGGAACCCCGGGGCTCGGTGTGAGTCTTGTACTGATGTTCTCACTGAATGGTGTTGAAAAACGGCGTTGAGGTGCCACTTTTCCATGTCAAGACGATCAAAAAGGCCGATGAAACCAAGGGCCCGGTCGTAACGTCTTTTGTACAATTCCCGGACTGCGAGCCGTTGCCCAACGGCGCTTGAGCAGGTCGGGATGTTAGTTGAAGCTGGACTTGGCGGGGTCGCCGCAAGGCGACCCCGCCTCGATTTTTTCAGGCTCCGCCTCCGGCCGGTGGGCGCCGGTCCGGGCGCGGGCCGATTGTGGTTGGCGGGGAACCTGGCCCGCTTTTAAATGACAGTGCCGGAGCCGTATGCGAATTCTCATCGTCGACGATGAAGCCAGCATCCGCAAGACCACCGCCATTGCCGTGCAGACGGCGGGCCACGAAGCGGTGGAGGCGCCCAATGGCGCCCGGGCGTTCAAGCTGATTGAAGCCGAGCCCTTCGACGTCTGCTTTCTCGACGTGAAGCTCGGCGCGGAGGACGGCCTGGCGGTGATGGACCGGCTGCTGGCGGGGGCGCCGGGGCTGGCGGTCGTCATGTTCACGGCGTTTGCGAACATCGCCACGGCCGTGGAGGCCATGCGACGGGGGGCATTCGATTTCATCCCCAAGCCGTTCACCCCCGAGCAGGTCCGCCAGGTGCTGCAAAAGCTCGCCCGCACCCGCACGCTCGAACAGCGGGTGCGGCAACTGGAGACGCAGCTGGCCGATGAGTCGCCGGAAATCGACCTCGCGTCCGCCGAGCCGGCCGTGCAGCGCGTGCTGGACATCGCCTTCCGGGCGGCCGACACGACCGCGACCATCCTGATCGTGGGGCCGAGCGGCACCGGCAAGAACGTGCTGGCCCGCGAAATCCACCGCCGCAGCACCCAGCGCGACCGGCCCTTTGTCACCGTCAATTGTCCCAGCCTCTCGCGCGAGCTGCTGGAGAGCGAACTGTTCGGCCACGTGAAGGGCGCCTTCACCGGCGCCGTGCAGGACACCGTCGGCAAGGTGGCGGCGGCCGAGGGCGGCACGTTGTTTCTCGACGAGATTGGGGAGATGCCGCTTGAGATCCAGCCCAAGCTTCTGCGGCTGCTGCAGGACCGCGAGTACGAGCGCGTGGGCGAGGCGCGGCCCCGCCGGGCGAGTGTGCGCGTCGTGGCGGCCAGCAACCGCAACCTGGCCGAGGAGATGAAGGCCGGGCGCTTCCGCGAGGATCTGTTTTTCCGCCTGAACGTCATCACGCTGGCCCTGCCCGGGCTGCACGAGCGTCCGGCCGACCTCATCCGGCTGGCGGAAAACAGCCTGACCCACTTCGCGCGCCGCCTCGGCAAGAAGGTGCACGGGCTCGCCCCCGAGGTGGTCGCCGCGTTCCGCGCCTACCCGTGGCCGGGCAACCTGCGCGAACTCCGCAACGTGATCGAGCGCGCGGTCATTCTCGCCGGCGGCGACCAGCTGGTGCTCGCGGACCTGCCGGAGGAGTTCTGGCACCGCCGCGATTCCGCGATCCAGGTGGGTGCGCGCGTGACCCTCGATGCGCTTGAGGCCGAGCACATCCGGCGCGTGCTCGCGATCGCGAGCACGCTCGACGAGGCCGCGCGCACGCTGGGCATCGACCCGGCGACCCTTTACCGCAAGCGCCAGAAGCTCGGGCTGCTGTGAGGCCGGCGCGCGCCGCGCGCCGCCGGGGCCCGCGAGTTCCGGATTCTCAGGGCCGCCCCGATCTGCTGTACTGTCCGCGGCCATGCTGCGCACGCGACTCTACCTCGGTTTGCTGCCGCTGCTGCTGCTGCTCATCGCCATGGGCGGCTACGCCCTGCTCAACTGCCTCAAGTTGAGCCGGGCCGTCGAGATCACGCTCGTCGCGAACTACCGGGCGCTGGACGCCACCGAGGAGATGAAGGACGCGGCGACGCTCGTGAACGCGACGGTGTACCAGGCGGTGCGCGGCGACGCGCTGGCCGCGCGGCGGCAGCTGGATGAGCAGCGCGCCCGCTTCCTGCGCCGCCTGCGGGAGCAATCGATGACCGCCGCGGGCACGCCGCGGGCCCGGTTTGTCGCGGCGGTGGATCAGGCGTTCGCGGGCCAGCTGGCCCTGGATGACGCGCTGCTCCGCCGGCCGAATGCCACCCTGTTGGAGCAGCGGCAGACCGAAACCGCCCTATTCGGCACCCTTCAGGCGATTGCGGCGCTCGGGCAGTACGATCGCGACGCCCTGCAGGCTGAACTCGGCCAGGCCGGCCACACCACGCGGACCACGGTCCGGCTGCTGGCCGGCGCGATGGCCGCGGCCATCCTCCTCTCCCTCTACCTGTCCTTTCGGCTCAGCCGGTCGCTGCTGCGCCCAATCAAGGCGCTCACGGCCTCGGCCGTGGCGCTGGGCGACGGGGCGCTGGACCGGGAGGTGCCGGTGCTTTCCCGCGACGAGCTGGGCGAACTGGCACGCGCCTTCAACACGATGGCGGCCAAACTCCGTGCCTTCCGCGAGGCCACGACGGCGCGGGTGATGCGCGTCCAGCGCACCATGGAGGCCACGCTCACGTCCTCGCCCGATCCGGTGTTCGTCGTCTCGCGCCGCGGCGAGGTGGAATTGACGAATCCCGCCGCGGCGGCGCTGGCCGCGCTGCCGGACTTCCGCGACGGCCTGCCGGGGGCGCTGCGCGAGCCGGTCGCCGGGGTGCTCGCCTCCGGCCAGCATTACCTGCCCACCGATTACGACCGCGTGGTCACGCTGCGGGTCGGCCGGGAGGTCCGGCATTATCTGCCGCGCATCCTGGCGGTGGGGGATACGCTGACCGGCTTTGGTGGCGCCGCCATCCTGTTGCAGGATGTGACCAAATTCCGCCTGCTGGACGACGCCAAGAACAACCTGGTCGGCACAGTGAGCCACGAGCTGAAAACCCCGCTGACCGGCCTGCGCATGGCGATCTACCTGCTGCTGGAGCAGAATGTCGGCCGGCTGGCGCCCGCCCAGCGCGAACTGCTGGAAACGGCGCGCGACGATGCCGACCGGCTGCTGCGCATCCTGAACGACCTGCTCGATCTGAGCCGCCTGGAAAGCGGCGCGGCGGCCCTCAGCCGGGAGCCGGTGCCGGCGGCGGAGCTGCTGGCCGCCATGGCGGCCGAGATGAAGACGCAGGTGGACGCCGCGGGGCAGCGCCTGGCCGTGCGGGTGGGTGCCGGGGTCACGACCGTGCCGGTGGACCGCGACCGCATCCGGCACGTGTTCATCAACCTCCTGACCAACGCCAGCAAGTACTCGCCTCCCGGCGGCGAGATCATGCTCTACGCCGAGGCCGCGCCGGACGGCTTCGTCCGGCTCGGCGTGCGCGACCAGGGGCCGGGCATCCCCGCCGAGAGCCTGCCGCGGGTATTCGACAAGTTTTACCGCGTGCCGGGCCAGACCCCGAAGGGGGCGGGCCTCGGCCTTGCCCTGGCCCGGGAGATCGTCGTGGCGCACGGGGGCTCGATCGCCTGCTCCAGCACGCCGGGCGCGGGCAGCGATTTCTATTTCCTGCTGCCGGCCGGCCGGCCCGACGCAGAATAGGCGGCTATTTGTGCCGGCCGTGGCGGAAGATGTCCCAGATCACCCACAGGCCGAGGAGGGCGGAGAGCATGTAGCCGACGATGCCGACGAGCGGATAACCGAACAGGTGGGGTTCAATGCCGGTCGTGACGATCTGCGAGGAGCCGATGATCAGCGCGCCGATGATCACGCCGAGGGCGATGCGGTTGCTGGCGGCGCGGAGGGCGTCATTCAATCCTTCGAGGCCGCGGTGCTGGAAATTGACAGTGAGATCATCGTGCTCGAGGCGGCGCAGAAGGCGGTCGAACTCGGCCGGCAGGTCGCCCAGACGGCTGAAGGCGGCGCCGAGCAGCACACGGGTCTTGCCGAGGAGCGAGCGGGGGCTCCAGCGCTCGTGATGCACCTCGCGCAGCACCGGACGCGCGACCTGCCGCAGATCAAAGGTGGGGTTGAGGAGCCGGCCGATCTCCTCGATCGAAAGCACCGCCTTGGCCATGAGCGCGTAATCCCGCGAAACGCTGATGCCGTTGCGCCCGAAGATCCCGATCAGTTGCAGGATCAGCCGCCCCAGCTCCTCGTGGCCCGAGGCAAAATCGAGATTCTCGCGCAGGGCGATGGTGACCTCCTTCTCCATCGTGCGGAAATCGGGCTTGGAGCCCGCGCCGGCGAGGCTCATGGCGATCTGCACGACCTGTTCGGCGTCATGCGCGGCGGCCGCGACGAACAGGTCGGCCAGGGCGTAGCGCAGCCGGCGCGTGAGATGTCCGGCCAGGCCCCAGTCGAGCAGGCAGAGGCGCCCGTCCGCCGTCACGAGCACGTTGCCGGCGTGCGGGTCGGCATGGAAGAAGCCGCTGACCATGATTTGGTGGAGTAGCGAGGCGGCGCCGGCTTGGGCGAGGGTGCGCGCCTGCTCGGGCGTCAGCGGTGCCTGCTCGACCCGCCGGCCCTCGACATGCGTCATCACCAGCAGGCGGCGGGTCGCGTAGGGGCCGATGATCTCCGGGGCGAAGACCTTGTCGGGCGAGGGGTTTTGGATGTTGAAATACTGCTGGTTGCGCGCCTCGTGGCGGAAATCGAGCTCCTGGATCAGGCCCGCGCGGATCTCCTCCACGATGGCCGGCAGGTCATACGGCCGCACGGCGGCCACGTGGTGATGGATGCGCGCGGCGAAAAAGGCGATGAGGTCGAGATCGGCCTCGACGGTCTTGAGCAGGTCGGGGCGCTGGAGTTTCACCGCCACCGCGCGGCCGTCCGTCTTCAGCCGGGCGAAATAGACCTGCGCCAGCGAAGCGGAGGCGATGGGGGTCTCGTCGAATTCGCTGAAGACCTCGGTGAGGTCGCACTCCAGTTCTTCCAGGAGCACCTTCTGCATGTCCGCGAAGGGGAGCGGCTGCACGGCGTCCTGCAGTTTTTGCAGCTCGAGCACCAGCGCCTGGGGCACGAGATCGGGCCGCATGCTGAGGAGCTGGCAGAACTTGATGAACGTCGGCCCGAGCTCCTCGGCGGCGAGACGGATGCGCTCGACCGTGCTGCGGTGTTCCTTGGGCGTCGGGACGAAGCGCTGCCACCAGGCGTTCGGCGTCTCGATCTGCTCGATGATCTCGGCGAAGCCATGCTTCACCAGGACCACGGCAATCTCTTTCGCCCGCATGGCGTTGGCCAGCAGGTCGAAAGGCTTGAGGGAGACGCCCGGCATGGGGGCAGCGGGCGGCGCGGATCAGGCGCTGCGGCCGGGGCCGGAGCGGGCGGCGACAGCGTCCTCGAGTTTTTTCACCCGCGCCTCGAGGGCCTCGATGCGGGCCTTGTGGGTGAGATCGGCCTTTTCGGCCAGCTGCTTGAATTTGGCGGCCAGCTCGCCGCTCATGACCTCGAATTCCTTGCGCCCCTGTTCGGCAATCTTCTCGGCCATGATGCGCGCGTCGCCGGCTGAGACCTTGCCTTGGCGGATGTAGTCCTGCAGCGCCTCCTCGACTTTTTCCTTGGTGATGATGGTGGCTCCCACCCCGGCCAACAGCGTCTTTTTGATGAGGTCGATCATAGCGTGATTGACCCTAAACGGGGCCGGAAGATCGGGCAAACCTGAAAGCAATGGTGCGGTCCGCTGGTGGTCGCGGGAGCGGACCGTCGGGCGGGGTCAGGGGTCCATGGCCGGCACCCCCGTCAGTTCCCTGGCGGTCACCAGGTCGGCCACCAGGGCGCGCAGGACCTTCAGGAACTGCTCGGCGCCCATCGTCTGGTAGCGCTGCAGGTGACGGATGACGACCACGTCGCGCGTCGGGGCGCGCCCGCTGAGCTCCCGGTAAACCAGGCTCTTTTTGTCGTCGGGCCGGAAGGCGATTCGCGGCAGGATCGAGACTCCCGAGCCCAGGGCCACAAGGGACTTGACGGTGGCCGTCTGCGAGCACCGATGGCCCAGGCGCGGCACGAAGTTGTTGTCGCCGCAAAACCGCTCGATCTCCATCGCCAGGGAGCTGGAATGCCCCAGCAGCACGAAACTCTCGGTGGCCAGGTCGGCCGCGGTGATGGTGGGTTTGACGGCGAGGGGATGGTTTCGACCGACCACCAGCAACAGAGGCTCACTGAACAGCGCTTCCACCGAAATGCGCGGATCCTTCACGGGCTGGGGCACGATGGCCAGGTCGAGGTCGCCCTCCACGACGCCGCGCACCAAGTCGGACCGGAAATCCTCGTGGGTGTTGATGGCCAGGTTGGGGTGGGCCTCGTGGCAGCGCTCCAGCAGGCGGGGGAGCAGATAGGGCGCCAGGGTCTGGACCGTGCCGACCTTGATGCGACGCTCCAAAGTAGGGCTGTCCTTCAACGCCTTGGTCGCATCCTCCGCCTCTTGTACGATCCGGCGCGCCCGTTCGAGCAGCACTTGGCCGGCCTCCGTGGGCACTGCCCTGCGACCGAGCCGATGGAAAAGTTTGTGGCCCAGCTCGCGCTCTAAATTTATAATCTGTTGACTTAGCGACGGCTGCGAAAGACCTGAGCGTTCAGCAGCGCGAGTAAAATTGCCGGAATCAGCGACCGCCAAGAGGTAGCGAAGTTGATATAGTTCCATAGGCAAAAGCTATCACTTGGATATAATCATGTTACTTTGATTATCGCAAGGACGTCGTACAGTTATGCCGGTCCTGCAAAGGGCCATTAACATGAAACAGAAAACAACCATGAACCTCGACAGACTGACGAGATTCGTTCCGGCGGGCGCAGTGCTCGCGGTAGCGGTCTTCTTCGGGCTGACCCGCGACAAGGTGGATGACTTTCGGGCCCTCTACCTGGTCGTTGGATTTGGCGCGACGATCGCGCTGATGGCTCTGGCGGCCTTTGATTACGGCGCGAAGCGCCGGATTCAGAGCAACCGTTGAGCCACCGGTACGTTGACTCAGAACTGGGAGGCCGGAGCCGAGGGGCTCCGGCCTCTTTCTTTTGCCGCGGCTCCCGCCGGGGCGTTCGTGGGCGGCCGCAGACGATGAATCCGGCGCGAAGGGAGCGGTTCAGGCGGCCTGGGTCGGCGGTGGCGATGTCAGGACCGGCGGCCCGCCCGCGGGTTTTCGCTTCAGGAAGGCGGCGAGAATGAGCGAAATCACTACTCCGATGAAGGTCAGAACGATCAGGAGATAGATGGCCAACGGAACCGGAGTGAACATGAATCGCACGTACTTCTCGGCGGCCGCCATTCTGGCATCACTCAAGCCGGCCTGCATCCACTTCTGCCGCAAGGCGTCCACCTTGTAGTCGACGTAGGCGGGATTGATGTAGGTCATGTGAATGATCGTGTAGACGATGCTGATCAGCGTGGAATAAAGGGAAATCAGAAAACCGGTGAGCACACCCCGGCCGTAGGAGAGGGACTTGTCTTTGGAGTCCTCCCGGGCGGCGCGGATGCCCAGCCAGAGGATGACAATGACGGCGACCAGGCCGATCAGGTTGAACCAAGGCTCCATGGCGATCCGTTCCGTTTGGAAGCCGAGAAAATAACCGACGAGCGACAGCACAATATTGGCCAGCGCGAGCACGATGCCGTAGAACAGAGCGGTATTCATGGTCGCGACGAGGATGACATCCCCCGGCCGCAACACAATGCCGCCGTGACCGGCGGCGGCGGATGGTCGGAATCGGTCCCCGCTATGTGGAGCCGGCCCTCAGCCGGACCAGGGTTGCCCCCCATCCGCCCGTGGTTGCGTCGCCCTGCCGGAACGATTCGACGTCCGGTGAGCGACGCAGTTGGGCGCGCACGGTCTCGCGCAGGGTGCCGGTGCCCTTGCCGTGGATGATCCGCACCTCGGTCAGCCCGCGTCGCCGGGCTTCGCGCAGGTATTCCGCGACCAGGCTCGGTACTTCGTCCGGGCGGAACGCGTGCAGGTCCAGCTCACCCGTGATGGGAATACGGACGGGTGGGGAATCCGGGTCCATGGGCGGAGAAGGGGCGCCGGCGCGCAGGGCGGTCCGGTCCGGTCGCCTAGGCGTCGGAACGGTCGTCGGCCGGCGGCGGACTCGGCGGCGTGATCGGGACGGCCGGCGGTGGCACCGGCGGCTGGACCGCCGCCGGCGAAACGACGGGCGGCCGGGGCGGCGGATTCGGAGGCGGTGCTTCCATCGCCCGCCGCAGTTCCTCCTCGAGACCGCTGGTCGCTTTCTTGAACTCGCGGATCGACTTTCCGAGGCTGCGTGCCAGATCGGGGAGCCGCTGGCTCCCGAAAAGCAGCAACGCCACCAGCAGGATCAACATGACCTCGGGGCCTCCGATGTCGAGGATCGCCAGCGGCAGGGTGGTGGCAGGCATGGCAGTCATCGCATGCTGACGGTGGGGAAAGGTAACGCAAAAACAAACCACTCCGCGCGGTGAGCCGTCAGTTTCTCCACCGCCGCCTGAGCCGGGGTCGCCGGCGGGGCGGAAGCCTCAGGCCAGGCTGACTTCGACGAGGAAGGTCTCCGTTTCGCTCGGGGCCACCTGATGGAGTCCAATCTGGTGCTCGGCGGCGTTGGCCGGCCCCATCCACGGTTCGACGCAGAAGAAGGGAGAGTCCTCCGCCGCCGTCCAGGTCACGACCACCGCCTGCTTCGGCGGCACGCGATCCGGCCCGAGGCGGACGGTGACTTGGTCGGTGCCGGTGCGCTCGCCAAAGGTGACGGCGTTGCTCTTCAGCGCTGTGTGGAAGACGTCGATCAGGTCCTTGTTCGCCAGCGATTCCGTGGCGCGGAGGCGGGGTCCCGGATGCAGCTGGCCGTGATCAAAATCCTGCCGCAGGGTGGCCCCGGCGGGGATGCGGATGGAATAATCGGCCCGCGTGCGGCCCTCTCGCCAAGGCAGTGTGAAATAGAAATGGTGCCCGGCACACCAGGGAAGCGGCTTGGAGCCCAGGTTATGCAGCCGCAACTCGACGAACAGGGTCAATGGTTCGAAGCGATAGCTGACGCTGAACTCGTAGTCGTAGGGATACGCGGCGCGAGCCTCCTCGCCGGGCTGGAAGAGGGCGGTGAATCCGCGCTCGTCGAGCCGGGTCACCTGGAAGTCGCCTTGCCGCGCCAGGCCGTGGATCGGCATCGGCCGGCGAACTCCGTCCTCGTCGCGCCAGCAATGGATCGTGCCCTGGTCGAAGGAGCGGCCGCAAAAGGGAAACAGGATGGGATTGCCCCCGCGGACCTTGGCGACGTCGTCGAGCGCCTGCAATTCGGGCCAGTAAATGACATCGCGAACCGTGCCGTCGGCGAGGGTGAGATGCCAGTTCATGAGGCGCGCCCCTTTTTCGGGCAGCGCGAGGAAAGTGGACGGGCCCACCTGCCAGCGCGTCAGGGTGCGGCCGAGGTAGGTGACTTTTTCCATGGATGGGGAAGGTGTAGAGAATCGGGCCGGTGCCGACAAAGAAATTTTGGACCGGGAATCGGGCCGACGACGGGACGTGACGACGCGCCGGGGAGGGACCGCCGCGGTCGCGCCCGGTTCCGGCGGCCCGGGAGAAACGATGGCGCGCCTTGTAACGCCGGCGGGCGTCGGGGCGCTTGCGTCAGGAGGTGGGCCCCGCCACGATCGGGCTGATTTCATGTCGCGGCGACTTCTTTATCCCTGGCTCGTGCTGACCGCGGCGGTCCTGGCCGCACCGGCCGCCGATGTCGCTCCGGCGCCGCCGGCTCCGGCGGCCGCCGCCCCCGCGAAGCGCGTGACCGTCTACGTCCTGCCCGTGCGCGACGAGATTGCACAGCCGGTGCTTTACATCCTGCGACGCGGCCTCAAGGAGGCGATCGAACAAAAGGCCGATGCCGTCGTGCTGGACATGGACACGCCGGGCGGGGCGCTTGATGTGACCCTCGACATCATGGGCGACCTGGGGAAGTTCCCCGGGCGGACGATCACCTATGTGGATAATGAGGCGGCCTCGGCGGGCGCGTTCATTGCGGCGACCACCCAGGAGATCTGGTTTGCGCCCGACGGCGTCATCGGGGCGGCCGCGCCCGTGACGTCCACCGGCCAGGACATCGAGGAAACGATGCGGCTGAAGATCGTCAGCTTTCTCAAGGCCCGGATGCGCGCGGTCACCGAGGGCGAGGGCTATCGCGGCCAGGTGATCTCGGCGATGATCGACAAGGACTACGAGCTGAAGATCGGCGACACGGTGATCAAGCCCAAGGGGGAGCTGCTCTCCCTCACGGCCGTGGAGGCGGCGAAGACGTACGGCACGCCGCCGCAGCCGCTGCTCTCGGCGGGAACGGCGAAGACCCTCGACGATCTCCTGCGCCAGAAGTACGGCGCGGGCGGCTATCGGACGGTGCGACTCGAAGTCACCTGGTCGGAGCGGCTGGCCCAGTATCTCAATGCGATCAGCCCGGTGCTGCTGGGCTTGGGCATCGTGTGCCTGTTCATCGAATTCAAGACCCCGGGCTTCGGCTTTTTCGGCTTTGCCGGCATCGCCCTCCTGGGGGTGGTCTTCCTCGGCCATTAGTGGC